>Ga0302202_10007423_pt1 | contig 10601 bp, 9 predicted proteins | sample II_Bog_N3_3_FD_194579 | JGI IMG/M metagenome (GOLD analysis project Ga0302202, IMG submission 194579) | Peat permafrost microbial communities from Stordalen Mire near Abisko, Sweden - II_Bog_N3_3 | ecosystem: Environmental > Terrestrial > Soil > Wetlands > Peat | place: Sweden: Abisko, Stordalen... | reverse complement strand
GGCCCCGGTGACGCCTCCCACCGGCACCCCGCTCGCCGCCCCCCTCGCCACGAGCCCGCTCGCCACCGCCCCCCTCGCCACGAGCCCGTCGACCCTCCCCGGGGCGACCCCGTCGACGACCACCCCGACCGGTGGCCCGACGACGACCACGATCCCGCCGCCGGTGGCCGGTCCCGTCACCGCGGTCGGCGACTCGATCATGCTGGACATCCAACCCGAGCTGACCGCCGACCTCCCGGGCGTGACCGTCGACGGCCTGGTCAGCCGCCAGTTCCAGGCCGGGATCGGGGTCGTGCAGACCGACCGGGCCGCAGGGACCCTCGGCAAGGTCCTGGTGGTCGAACTCGGGACCAACGGCGCGGTGGCGCCGTCCGACGTCGACGCGATGATGCAGGCGGCGGCCGGTGTCCGCCGGGTCGTGTTCGTCAACGTGAACGTGCCCCGCTACTGGGCGGCAACCGACAACGCCGTGCTGGCCGCCGGTGTGGCCCGCTACCCCGGCGTCGCCGTGCTGGCCGACTGGAACGCGCTGTCGGCGCCCCATCCCGAGTGGTTCACGTCCGACCAGGTCCACCTGAACCCGGCCGGAGCCGCAGCACTCGCCGCGTTGATCACCCAGGTCGCCTGATCCGCGGCCGCCCGGGCGCTACCGTGCCTTCCACGCCGGCGGACGGCCTGGCGACGGAGAGGGCAGGTGCACCATGGAGGAGACGTCGACCGCCGAGCGCCGGGCGCAGATGGGCCGTAGCGCGGGCTCCCTGTTGGCCGCCGGACCACGTCCCGTGGCCGCCGCCGGGCCGGGATTCTGGCTGGCGCTGAGCGGCGCCCCGGCACTCGACGCCAACCTGGCCCTCGTGGACACGGATGACCCGGGAGTCCGGGACGGGGTCCTGGCGGCCGTCGTCGACGCCGCCGTGCCCACGACGATGATGCTCGCCGGGGCGGCGATCGGTGTCGATCTCGGGTCGGACTGGACCCGCGCCGGCGCGATGCCGTTCATGCGGACCTCCCTGGGGGGAGGGTCCGGGGTGTCCGACCCACGGGTCCGGCGGGCCGATGCCGGTGACGTCGACAGCGTGCGCCGCCTCCAAGGGGCGGCGTTCGGGCTCGACGATGCCGTCGCCGGGGTGATCGCCGATCTGCTGACCCTGGACGACACCGGCGCCCGGGTCTGGCTCCTCGTCGACGAGGGCACACCGGTGTCGAGCGTCATCACCGACGTCGTGGACGACGCGGTCTGCGTGTGGTGCATGGCCACCCCGGCGGTGTACGAACGGCGGGGCTACGGGAGATCCGTACTCGGTCACGCGCTCGCCGATGCCGCAGCCGATGGGCTCGCCGTCGCCCTCCTGGGGGCCACTCCGGCCGGCAAGCCGCTCTACGACGCCACGGGGTGGACCACTCTGGAGGAGTGGGATCTGTACGCCGCCACGTAGGCCAGGCCGCAGTCAGCCAGGCTGCTGCCGTCCGGTCAGATCAGGGGTCCCCTGGTGGCGGACCCCTGGTCGGTCCTCGGTCCGAGACCCGACCGCTCCCGCACCACGAACTCGAAGGCATCCGGGTCGTCAGGGGTGAGGAACGGCTTGACCCGCCTGCCCAGGTCGAGGATGAGCCCGGTCGCCTTGTGCGGACGCTGGGGGTCGAGGTTGGCCCAGTAGCCGGGGTTGGCCGTCCCCCAGATGCGGGCACGGCCCCGGGCCGCGGTCAGATCGACCCGCTGGATCCCCCGGACGGAGGAATAGGCGATGTGTTTCGAGCCCCAGGGGATGTAGTAGCCGCGCACCTCGATGCCGGCCGGGGTGCACCGGACCCTGGGGTCGGCATAGTCGGCGGTCTCGTCCACACGGCGATGCTACGCCCGGCCGCACCGGCCCGGTGTGGTAGTCAGTCCCCATGCCTCGCCTCTCTCCCTTCGCCGGTCTGCGCTACGACCCGGCCCGGGTGGAGGTCGCCCAGGTGGTGGCCCCGCCCTATGACGTGGTCGGCCCCGACGAACGGGCCGCTCTGGCCGCCCGCCACAGCGCCAACTCGATCCTGGTGGAGCTTCCCGAGCCCGATCCCCGCACCGGGACGGACCGCTACCTGGCCGCTGCGGCCCGACTGGCCGGGTGGCAGGCCGACGGGATCCTGATCCGGGACCCCACACCGGGTGTCTACCCCTACCGGATGACCGCGCCGGACGGCTCGGCCACGCTCGGCGTGCTGGGCGTCCTCGGCCTCGAGCCGACCAGCGCCGCCGAGATCCTCCCCCACGAGGAGACGCTCCCCAAGGCCAGGACGGACCGACTCGACCTGCTGACCGCCACCCGGGTCAACCTCTCCCCCGTCTGGGGTCTGTCCCTCGCCCCCGGACTCACGGCACTCCTCGACGTCTCGGGGGAACCGGTGGCGAGCGCGGTGGACGACGACGGCGTGCGCCACGAGCTGTGGGTGGTCGACGATCCCGCCGCCGTGGCCGCGGTGACCGACCTCGTCGCCACCGCACCCGTGGTGGTCGCCGACGGGCACCACCGCCTGGCCGTGGCCGCCGGCTACCGGGAGGGCGCCGGCGCCGGGACACCGGGGGCGGACGGCGTCCTGGCCCTCGTGGTCGAGCTGGCCGACGACGCCCTGTCGGTCGGGCCCATCCACCGGCTGCTGTCCGGGCTACCGGACGGGCTGGACCTTGTCGACGTCTTCGCCTCGTGGTTCGACGTGGCTCGGGCCGGGGAGTTCGACGACCGCACCACGGCCGCACTCGGCGAGACGTCCGCCCTCGCCCTGGTGATGGCCTCGGGCTGCTGGCTGCTCACCCCGAGGGACGGGACGGCCGAGGCCGCCGGTTCCGATCTCCTCACTTCCATGGTGGCCCTGGTGATCGCCGAGCTGCCGGACCACGAGCTCGCCTTCGCCAACAGCTGGCAGGCCGCCGTCGCCGCCGTCGCCGGGGACGAGGCCCAGGCGGCCGTGCTGCTGCCCCCGGTCCGCATCGACCAGATCGGGGACTGGGCCCGGGCCCGACGGCGGATGCCGCCCAAGAGCACGTTCTTCCGCCCCAAACCCCGTACCGGCATGGTATTCCGCCCGCTCGACCCCCCATCTCCCGGCTGACCCATCCCGCCGACCCGCCCCGGCCGGTTCCGACCTGACGGCAGGTGTCCCTCCGGTCGCCGCTAGCCTTGCCCGGCGGTACGGGGGTCGGACCGAGTCGGAGGCGCAGTGAGCACAGCACGTCGCGGGGCGAGGAGCGCAGCCCTGGCTGTGGCCGTGCTGTCCGCCGTGGTGGCGGCCGCCTGCTCCGGTACGGCCGCGACCCCGGTCCGTCGGTCCGTCACCACGACGGTCCCTCCGACCACCTCGACAACGACGACGACCCTGCCCTCGGCCGTCCCGACCACGACCCCGACCCCGGTGGTGCCGACGGTGGGTTGGTCCCGTCCGGTGACGACGCTTCCGCCTGCCGGCGGATTCACCTCACTGTCGTGCATCTCGGCCGTGTTCTGCCTGGCCGCGGGCGGTGGATCGAACGAGGCCGACGCCGCCGACTCCACCGGCCCCGGGGCGGTGGCCGCCTGGGACGGAGCCGTATGGAGCCCACCGACCACCTACTACCCCACCGCCCCGGGTACCGCACCGCCCCCGTGGCTACCGGCCATCTCGTGTACGGACGGGCCGCTGTGCGTGGTGGTGGACGGGTCGGGCCACGCGTCGCTCGGGGACGGGACCACCTGGGCGGCACCCACGCCGGTCGGTCCTGTTCCGTCGACGGCGCCGAATCCCGCCGATCCCGGTCCCGGGCACCTCGACGCGAGGAGTGCCTCGGTGTCGTGCCCGACCGCGCAGTTCTGCTCCTACGTCGACAACACCGGCCACCTCTCCACCCTGCACGGGACCACCTGGTCGGCCGCCCAGGCGTTCACCACCCGGGTCGGTACCTCCACGGTCGGGCTCTACCAGTCCGGCCGGGTGGGTGTGTCGTGCACCGACAGCTCGACCTGCACCGCCCTGGTGGGCGGCACCGTGCTCGACTGGGACGGTGCCACCTGGACGGCGTCGGTGGCTCCGTGGGGACCGTCGGCGGTATCCGGTGACACCGCGGTCTCCTGTCCGGCGGCCGGCACCTGTGTGGCCGTGCACGGCACGGTGGTGTCGACCAGGGTGCCGGGGTCCGGCTGGTCGACACCCCGGGCGATCGACGGCAACGGCCGCCTCGACGCGGTGTCCTGCCCGTCGGTGGCGGTCTGCGTGGCCGCCGATGCCTACGGTGACGTCCTGCGCATGACCGGAGGGTCGTGGGGGCCACCCCAGAAGGTCGTCCCCACCGCATCGGCCTACACCGGGGACGGCACCAGCCTGTCGTGCCCGTCGGTGCAGTTCTGCATGGTGGTCGACGGCGACGGCGACTACGCCACCTACCAGGGGGTGACGGCCCCGGTGCCCTCCACCACGCCCGTGCCGGCCGCCACCGTGCCCGTCGGCACCTGATCGCCTACGGGAGCCCGGCGATCCCGGCCAGTGCCGTCACGGTGCGCCAGTTCCGGGTGGTGGCCACCTGCCCGAGCTCCCTCTCCAGCATGGCGTTCTGCAGCTTGGTGTCCGAGTATCGGCCGGGTACGTGCAGGTACACGTCCGGACCGACCACGGCGAACCGGTCGGGGAGGAACTCGGCCGCCCTGGCCCCGAGCGCGTCGATGCGCCGGGGGTCCGGCGCAGCGGCCAGGAACGTCACATGGCGCCCGGACGCGTCGGCGGCGTTCGGGTCGTCGGTGGCGATCGCGTCGGCCACCATCAGGGCGGACCACTCCGCACCCGTCCGGGCGACCACCGGGACCGAGAGTCCCAATTCGTCGAGGATCGCCGACGACAGCCGCTGGGCGACCACCGGGGCCGCACCGGAACCGGTGCAGACCACGTTTCCGCTCTGCAGGTGGGTCCGGACGTCGCCGTGGCCGAGGTCGGCCACCAGGGTCCGGAGGTCGGCCATGGGCAGCCTGTTGCGGCCGCCCACGTTGATCCCGCGGAGCAGCAGGACGTAGGTGTCCACCGTGTCCGGGTCCGGCCGTTCCGTTACCGGGAGGTCACGAGACGGTCCAGGAAGACCCGGAGCGCAGCAGCGCCTCGAAGTCACCGGGGCCCCGGCGCTCGGTGGCCGTGGCGATCTGCTCGGCCATCTGCTCGCCGTACTCGTCGTGCTCGACGTCGCGGAACACGCCGATGGGGGTGGGCTCGAACGGACCACGCGACAGGCGGCTCAGCTGGAACGCCAGTCCCGGGTTCTCCTTGTGCTCGTCGTGGACGAGCAGTGCGTCCTCGCCGACGGTGGCAACCTCGACGACCTCGACCGAGCCGTCGGGGTCCATCACCACGCCGAACTGACCCTCGGACCCGAAGCGGATGGGCTCCCCGTGGACCAGCGGGATGAGCATGTCGGCCCGGTGGTCCTTCCCGGTGATCGCCTCGAACGCACCGTCGTTGAAGACGTTGCAGTTCTGGTAGATCTCGACGAAGGACGCGCCCTTGTGGGCATGGGCCCGGCGGAACATCTCCATCATGTGTTTGCGATCCATGTCGTGGGTGCGGGCCACGAAGCCGGCCTCGGCACCGAGTGCCAGGCTCAGCGGGTTGAAGGGGTGCTCCAACGATCCGAACGGCGTGGACTTGGTCACCTTGGCCATCTCCGAGGTCGGCGAGTACTGGCCCTTGGTCAGCCCGTAGATCTGGTTGTTGAAGAGCAGGATGGTGATGTTGACGTTGCGGCGGAGCGCATGGATCAGGTGGTTGCCCCCGATCGACAATGCGTCACCGTCACCGGTGACGACCCACACGTCGAGGTCGGGTCGCGTGGTGGCGAGGCCGGTGGCGATCGCCGGGGCCCGGCCGTGGATCGAATGCATCCCGTAGGTGCTCATGTAGTACGGGAACCGGGCGGCGCAGCCGATCCCGGACAGGAACACCGTCGACTCCCGGCGCACGCCCAGATCCGGCATGAGCATCTGCACGGCCGCCAGGATGGAGTAGTCGCCGCACCCGGGGCACCACCGCACCTCCTGGTCCGACGACCAGTCCTTGCGGGTGGTCAGGGGAACGGGCACGGCCTCGGTCACATCGGTCATCGGTCGGTCCCCTTGTCGTCGGCCGATCCGTCGGCCGTCTCGTCGATCAGTTGCAGGATTGCGGTCTCCATGGCGGCGGCCCGGAACGGGATGCCCGACACCTGAGTGAGCGACACGGCGTCCACCAGGTACTCGGCCCGCAGGAGGCGGCTCAGCTGGCCGAGGTTCACCTCGGGCACCAGGACCCGGTCGTACCGCTTCAGCACGTCGCCCAGGTCGGCCGGGAACGGGTTGAGGTGGACCAGGTGGGCCTGGTCGACCTTGTGGCCGCGGGCACGGACCCGCTGCACGCCGGCGGCGATCGCCCCGTACGTCGAGCCCCAGCCGATGACGAGCACCTTGGCCCCGTCCTCCTCGTGGTCCACCTCGGTCGGCGGGATGTCCGCGGCGATCCCGGCGATCTTGGCGGCCCGGAGCCGCGTCATCCGTTCGTGGTTGGCACCGTCGTAGGCCACGTTTCCGGGTCCGTCGGACTTCTCGAGGCCCCCGATGCGGTGTTCGAGTCCGGCCACGCCGGGCGGCGCCCACGGGCGGGCCAGGGTCTCCGTGTCGCGGAGGAAGGGCCAGAAGACCTCGGTCCCGTCCTCCTCGGTGTGGTTGGGCCCGGTGGCGAATCCGGGATCGATGGCCGGCAGGTCGTCGAGGACCGGGAGCTTCCACGGCTCGGTCCCGTTGGCCAGATAGCCGTCGGACAGCAGCATGACCGGGGTGCGGTACTTGACGGCGATCCGCACCGCCTCGATGGTGGCGTCGAAGCAGTGCGACGGGGTCTTGGCCGCGATGATCGGCATCGGCGCCTCGCCGTGACGGCCGTACATGGCGTGGAGCAGGTCGGCCTGCTCGGTCTTGGTGGGCAGTCCGGTCGACGGACCGCCCCGCTGGATGTCGATGATGAGCAGCGGCAGTTCGAGGCTGATGGCCAGGCCCATCATCTCCGACTTCAGGTCGATGCCCGGACCCGACGTGGTGGTCACGCCGAGGGACCCGCCGAACGCGGCGCCGAGCGCGGCGCCGATCCCGGAGATCTCGTCCTCGGCCTGGAACGTGCGCACGCCGAACTGCTTGTGCTTGGACAGCTCGTGCAGGATGTCCGACGCCGGGGTGATCGGGTAGGTCCCGAGGAAGAGCGGCAGGCCGCTCCGGATCGACGCCGCCACCAGACCCCAGGCCGCTGCCGTGTTCCCCGTGATGTTGGCGTACTCACCCGGCTCGAGCACCGCCGGCTTGACCTCGTAGGAGGACTCGAACAGCTCCGCGGTCTCGCCGAAGTGGAAGCCGGCCTTGAAGGCACGTTGGTTCGCTTCGAGCACGAGGTCCTTGCCGGCGTACTTCTGGGCGATCCACTCGAGGGTGGGCTCGACCGGCCGGGTGTAGAGCCAACTGATCAGACCGAGGGCGAAGAAGTTCTTGGAGCGCTCCGCATCACGCGGCTTCACCCCCAGCTCCTTCGACGACTCGGTGGTGATCGAGGTCATGGGGACCTCGTAGACGGTGAACGCGGACAGCGACCCGTCGGCCAGGGGATCCCCCTCGTAACCGGCCTTGTGCAGGTTCCGCTCGTCGAAGGCGTCCGAGTTGACGATGATGGTCGCCCCCTGGGGCAGGGCGGTGACGTTGGCCAGCAGGGCGGCGGGGTTCATGGCCACGAGCACGTTCGGCGAGTCACCCGGCGTAGAGATGGTGTGGTCGGAGATGTGCACCTGGAACGCCGACACACCGGCCAGGGTCCCGGCGGGGGCCCGGATCTCGGCGGGGAAGTCCGGGAACGTGGCCAGGTCGTTGCCCAGCAGGGCCGATGACGTGGTGAAGCGGTCACCGGCAAGCTGCATGCCGTCCCCCGAGTCGCCGGCGAACCTGATGACGACGCGGTCGATCAGATGGGGGGACTTCGGGTCGGTCGTGGTGTCGGACACCTTGCTCCTCTTCGTGCTGCGCGAGCGCTCATGGGCGCCGGTGGTCGACGACCCTGCCATGGCCCGGCACCCGCTCGGAGGCGCTCCGGGCCTGGACGCGCCGTGGTCACCCGGCAGGTCCTCCACGACACTACCGCCGCCCACGGGGCGTCCCGGCGATCGTCCACACCGGTTGCAGATCCGGGTGCGGGGCGGACAGCGGGACGGGCCCGCACCACCGGTTCCCCGGCTAGGCGATCGTCACCTCGGAGTCGAGGTAGACGTCCTGGATGGCGTGGATCAGCGCCGCACCCTCGTCGGTCGGGCGCTGGAACGCCTTGCGCCCCACGATGAGTCCGGCCCCGCCCGCCCGCTTGTTCACCACTGCCGTGCGGACGGCCTGGGCGAGATCGTCGGCGCCCTTGGACTCGCCACCCGAATTGATCAGGGGGATCCGGCCGGCGTAGCAGTTGACGACCTGTCACCGCGTGAGGTCGATGGGGTGGTCCGTCGTCAGCTCCGAGTAGACCAGCGGGTCGGTCTTGCCGAACTTCAGCGCGTTGTAACCGCCGTTGTTCTCCGGCTGCTTCTGTTTGATGATGTCGGCCTCGATGGTGACGCCCAGGTGGTTGGCCTGCCCGGTCAGGTCGGCCGACACGTGGTAGTCGATGTCGTCCTGCTTGAAGGCCCCGTTGCGCAGGTAGCACCACAGGACGGTGAACATCCCGAGCCGGTGGGCTTCGGCGAACGCCCGGGACACCTCCACGATTTGGCGGTCTGCACCCTCGGACCCGAAGTAGATCGTGGCCCCGACGCCGACGGCACCGAGGTCGGCGGCCTGGCGCACCTCGGAGAACATGATCTGGTCGTAGGTGTTCGGGTAGTTGAGGAAGTCGTTGTGGTTCAGCTTCACGATGAACGGGATCTTGTGCACGTAGCGCCGGGACACGATACCGAGGCCGCCCAGCGTGGTGGCGATGGCATTGCAGTCCGCGGCGATGGCCAGGTCGCAGAGGCGGGCCGGGTCGAAGTAGGCGGGGAACCTGGCGAAGCTGGCCGCCGCCGAGTGCTCGACGCCCTGGTCGACCGGGAGGATCGACACGTAGCCGGTGCCGGCCAACCGGCCGGTGTTGTAGAGCGTGCCCAGATTGCGCAGGACGGTGGCCGACCGGTCGGAGTCCCGGAACACGTCGTCGAGGACGTTCGGGCCGGGCAGCGTCAGGAGGTCGGACGGGAACGCGGTTGCGGTGTGCGTCAGCAGCGAGTCCGCTTCGTCACCGAGAAGTTGTTCGAGGCTCATGGCGGCAGAGCCTAACGGGCGCCACGGGTGCGGTTGGGCGTCCGGCGGGCCTTGGTCGGCGGACCGAGCGACTCGAGCCGCTCCCGGACGTCGTAGGCGTCGGGATCCACGGCCGCCACCCGCAGGAACAGCTCACGGGCCTTGGCCAGGTCGCCCGAACGCTCCGTCAGGTCGGCCAGCACGTACCACTGGCGCAGGTGCCGTTCGGACGGGTTGCGGATCAGGCGGCCGGCCCCGGCATCGACCAGGAGGGATACGGCTCCATCGAGATCCCCCAGGTCGGCGCGGGTGCCCGCCAGCACCAGGCGGCCCTCGGTCAGGACCTCGGGATTGGGAGACCCCTTGCGCAACTCCTCGAAGAGCGCCTCCACCCGCTTGGGGCGACCGAGGGCACGCTGGCAGTCCATGCGCACCGGATGCTGGTCCACCGAGCCGGTCAGGGTGGCGAACATCTCGAGGTTGGGCAGGGCGGCCTTCCAGTGGCCCTGGTGGTACTGGCTGAGGCCGAGCAGCTCCCGGGCGGACGGGGCGGTGGGGACTGCGTCGACCACCGTGCGCAGGATCCGCGCCGCGTCCCGGTAGCGCTCCCGTTCGTAGGCACCGATACCGGCCGTCATGCGCTCGGTGATGCGGATCCGCAGGAAGTTCCAGTCCGGGCCGGCCGCGGTGGCCAGCTCCTGGGCGATGTCGGCCGGGAGCTCGTCGGGCTCGCGGACCGGGCGGTGCGCCGGCTCCGGCGTCCGGCCCGGGTGGGTTCCCCGGCGGTCGTCGACCCGGACGAACGTCTCGGGGACGAACTCGTCGGTACGTTTCTTGGCGCGGCGTCGGCCCTCGGGCGTGTCCTCGTCAGGACCGTGGTCGACACCGTCGCGCACCTGGGAGGCACCCCGTCGGGCCACGCTCCCCCAGCCCTTGCGGACGACCTGTCCCCGGTCGGGACGCCCGTCCGGCCGGTCGGTGTAGCTCGAGCCCGAGCCGGACCCCGTGCGCCGGGCCGGTGGTCGCCCCGACCTGGCGCCGTCGGGACCGTCGGTCCGGCCGCCGCGGGCCCCCCGCTCGCCCGGATCGGTCCGCCTGCCCTGGTAGCCCGACGTGGCGCCGTCACGGCGGGGGGGGCGGCCGGAACCCGAGCCGGATCCGGGGGCGCCAGGACGTCCCGAACCCGAGCCGGATCCCCCGGCGCGGGGTGCCCCGGCCGTGGCCCCCCGGGCCGATCCGGAGCCGGACGTGCGACCGGAACCGCCTGACCCCGACCCGCCCGATCCCGACCCCGGCGGACGCTTGCCGGAACCGGCCGACTTCGAACCACCACCGGGC
>Ga0302202_10007420_pt1 | contig 10602 bp, 8 predicted proteins | sample II_Bog_N3_3_FD_194579 | JGI IMG/M metagenome (GOLD analysis project Ga0302202, IMG submission 194579) | Peat permafrost microbial communities from Stordalen Mire near Abisko, Sweden - II_Bog_N3_3 | ecosystem: Environmental > Terrestrial > Soil > Wetlands > Peat | place: Sweden: Abisko, Stordalen... | reverse complement strand
GCTGGTGGTGGTGGCGGTGGTGGCATAGGCCGCTGTGCCGGTGGTGGTGGTGCCCAGCGTGTCGCCATTCATGAAGCCGGTGATCGTGCCGCTCAACGGCGCGATGTCGGCGCCATAGGCGCTGCTGGCGGTGTTGGCGGTGTAGTAGAGCGTCGCCGGGTCGATGGTGTAGGACGTGCTGTTCCCGGAAGCCTGAGCCAGCGTGTAGTCACTGTTGGTCAGCGTCAGGCCCGAACCCGTGATGGCGTAGCTGCCCACGCCACTGCCGATGTTGGCATTGGTGGCATAGATCGCCGTGCCGGTGGTGGTGGTGCCCAGCGTGTCGCCATTCAGAAAGCCGGTGATCGTGCCGCTCAGCGGCGCGATGCTCCCGCCATAGGTACTGCTGGCGGTGTTGGCGGTGTAGTACAGCGCCGCCGGGTTGATGGTCAGGGCGCCGTTCACATAAATGAAGGTGTAGGGGTTTGACCCGCTGCCGGTCCACGTCGCGCCGCTGACCGTTTCGCCATAGATGCCGGCGCTGGAGCTCGCGCTGGGCGTTACCGTCCAGGCTTCGCTGGCCGCCGATACGTCTGTGGGCGGGCTGGCACTCGCGCTGCTGCCCTGCACCGCATAGGTGAGCGGCAGATTTGTCACCGGCGTGGTGCCGTAAGTCTGCGCGCTGTTCGCCGCCGCGATGGTCAGCAGCTCTGTATTTACGTAGCTGCTGCCGTCATACACCTGCACCTGGCCGTTCACGGTGGTGCCGTTGGTGGTGTTCAGAGTCGGGTTCTGCGGCAGGTCGATGATATTGCCGGTGGCGTTGAAGGAGAGCAGCGGCGAGTTGGTGCCCACCCCGGCGCCCAGCGTGATGGTGCCCGTGCCGGCATTCACCGTCAGCGGCGAGGCCGCGAGGTTGGTCTCCTTCACATAGCCCATCCCCGATGACGGAGGCAGGTCATTCCACTGCCCGGCGGTGCCGACGAATTGCAGCACATATTCCACCGCGCCCGAGGGGGTCATGCTGGTGCCGAGACTGTTGTTCGGTTCGCCGGTACTGCCCAAATTCCCGCAGCACAGGCCCGTCCCTGGATTCCAGTTGGTATAAGCGCCGTTAATGGCCGTGCCACTCTGGCCGTTTTGCGTGGTCGTGCCGTATTGCGTGAAGAACGCCGTGCCAAAGCCCGTCGGCGAACTGGAATTGACCACCAGGCCGAGCGGGCCCGTGACCCAGTACCATTTATTATCCAGCGTCGTGGTGTCGGTGGCGCTGGGCGTGCCGGTGATGGTGCTGGCGACCAAACGTTCGCCACCCAGCCAGGCCTGCGAATAGTTGGTGGCAAAACTCGCCACAGCGTTCAGCACCGAGCTGGGCACCGTCGCCAGATAGGTGTCACCGGTGTTGGCACCGGTGCCCGAGGCCGCCGCATTAATGGCCTGGTCCCAATTATAGTAGCCGGAGACGTATTGGAAGACGTTGCCGGAATCGACCGTGCCGGCGAGGAACACATTGCCGTCGGAACCCGTGCCGTTGGTGGCCGAGTTGATGGTAAAGCCCGACGGGTTGGCAATCACCGTCTGGCCATAAATATTCACCGCACCGCCGCCCGTGGCGGAACTGGTGTCCAGCGTGACGAGCTGGTTGGTGGCCGAACCGCCGCCGTCCTGGGAGAGCTGCGAATTCACATACACATCGCCGCCCGCCAGCGCGGTCACGCCGCTTTGGCTGTTATAGAATGTCTGGTCGGTGCCAAAATTGATGTCGCCGCCATTGGTGGTGATGTTGGCGGCGAGCAGCACGGCACCGGTGCCGGTGAGCGTGCCGCGGTTATTGCCCGCGTACAGATTGACATTGAGCGCCCCGCTGGTGCTGGAAATCGGCGCGCCGACATACACGCTGTTGGCCGCCTGCAGGGTGAGCGTGGCGTTGCCGCCAGCGTTCTTGACAATTGGCGAGACGACCCAGACGTCGAACGCGCCGGAATTGGCGAGGCCCGAGGTTTCCACCGTCACACTGGTGCCGGCGTCAAGCGCCGCACTGATGGTCGAGGGATCGATGTAGGACGCGCTGGTGCCGGAGACGACCTGCGGCGACGAGCCGGTGGTGGTGGTGCCGGACGCGGCGGTGTTGGAGGTGATCTCGACCATCGTCGGGTCGAGCAGCCACTGCCCGGCCGCACCATGCGGCGCGGCGGCGTTCACGGCAATGCCCGTGGTATCGAGCGTGGCGCCGGAGGTTTCGATCTGGCCGCCATGGCCGCCAGCCGTGCCGCCCGTGGCGGTGAGCGTGCCCGAGACCTGTGTGCGCGCGGCGGCGTTGGTGAGGTTGGAGACCACTTTGATGGTGCCGCCATTGCCATTTTGTGTCGCGCTGGCATCGACCAGCGCACCCGCCGCTACCGTGGTGGTGGTGGCCGGGCTGGCGCCACCGCCGATCGTGACCGTGCCGCCGCCGGTGGCACCGCGCACGGCGATCTGCGCGCCGCCATTCACCTGCACGCTCTGGCCCGAAACCGTTACGCTGCCGCCAGTGTCGGCGTTTGATGAGGCATCCAGCGTGCCGCTATCTTGCACCGTGCCCGACGTGCCGCCCAACAGCGTAATGACGCCACCCTGGTCGGAGACCCCCTGCGCGTCCACCACGCCGGTATTGTTGACCACCGTTTGCAGCACCGCGTTCTCGGCCTGCGCGCTCATGATGACGGCGCCGCCCTTGGCGGTGATGGCCCCGCCATTAAGCACTTGCGCGTTCACCGCCGCGGCGCTTACCTGGAAGGAGACGAGGCTGTTGCCCGCCATTGTCATGTTCACGGCACTGCCGGCCCCCAGGGCCGTGGTGCCGCCGGGCGTGGAGATGCTGCCCTCATTGTCGACCACCGGGGCAATGAACGCCACCGCGCCACCCGCGCTGGTGGAGATGCTGCCCGCATTTACCACGCCGGCGGTGCTGGTGCCGGTAAAGGCGTAGTTGCCGGCCGAGAAATCGGTGTTGTTGATGTCCAGCGTGGAGGCGACCAGCCCGCCGGTGCTCACCTGCGCGCCCGGGGCAAAATAGATGCCGTTGGGATTGACCAGGAAGACCTGGCCATTGGCATGGATCTGGCCATAAATATCGGAGGCGTCGCTGCCCAGCACGCGGTTGAGCACCACGGAGCTGGTGCCGGGCTGGTTGAAGGTGACGCTCTCATTGCCCTGCACGCCAAAGCTCTGCCAGTTGATGATGGCGCTCTGGCTGGACTGCGTGACGGTCAGCGCCGTGCCGCTCTGGGTGATGCCCGCCTGCCCGCTCACCACCTGCCCGCCCTGCGGCAATGCCCAGGCGGCCAGCGGGGCGAGCGTGCTCAAACCTAGCGTAAGCGCCCCCGCGAGGGCCCGACCACCAGCGCCAGCGGCGCCCTGGTGCCCACGGCGCCCGCGGCTTTTGCCGCCGCGGGCCCGCGAGGTGATAACCTCGGGCACCGGCACCAGCGCATTAAGGGCACGGCTCCAGATCAGCTTATAAACGTGATTCATAAGGGGGGTTCCCAGGTGATTTTTGTCGGTGCCTGGGTAACCCGTCGAGATTAACAGAACATTGTCAGCTATTTAGACGGTGAAAAATATAATTCAAAAGCTTTCATATATGTCACAAATACAGCGCGGCTGGCTCACGGCCGTCCAACAAATCCCGATAGTTCAAGACGTAACCGGCGCTCCACCAGCGTCGCGCGGCAGATGCCGTGGCGCCTGGCGTGCGATCGGTTTACGTCCGCTCATCTTGAGCGCACGTAAAGCCATCAGGCTTGTCTCTCGCGTTTACGCCGTCCGGTAGATGAACACATCCATCCGCCGCCCGGTCAGTTTCTGTTCGGAAACATCGAGGCCGGCCGTGTAGAGCGCGGGGGTCACGGCCAGGGGGTGGCTGGGATCGCTGGTCCATATCTGGCGCAGCGTGTCTGGGGTGGGTTCAAAAAACACCACGGCGCCGCCTGGCCCCGCCACACGCAGCGCCTCGCGCAGCACGGCGGCGCGCTCTGGCTCATCTATGTGGTGCAGCACGCCATAGAAAAACACCGCCGCGAAGGCGCCTGGTTCAAACGGCATTTGGGCGGCGCTGAAGGCCTGAAAGTGGATATGCGCGGCCACGCCCACGGCGCGGGCATTGGCTTCCCAATCATGGCCGGCGTAGCGGCTGGTGTCGGTGGCGGGCTCGCCGGTCAGCACATCAAAGCCCTGCAACGCCAGAAAAATGGCAAAATTGCCAACGCCCGTGCCGACATCAAGCACCTTGGCGCCAGGCGGCAGGTGTAGCGCGGCGAGGGCGGCCAGTCCGTCGGCGGCGATATGTTCAAACATCGGGCCCATATGCTGTTGGGCGGTTTCCATGGTCATGCGGGTGGTTCCTCTTGGTCTCAGGGCAGATGGGCGAGAATTTGTACCGGTGCGATCAGGCCGGTTGCGATCTGGGCGCCGATGTTGGCGAGCTTTTGCCGGGCATCGGCCCCCATGAGCAAAGGCAGCCCCAGCGCCGGGGCTGGGCCGGGGCGCGCCTTCATGGCGGAAAAGAACGCCAGCGCGGGTTCCCGCCCATTGGTTTCGCTGTCCACCACGAACCCCGCCGCCAGGAGCGCGCGGCGATAGGCGAAGGGGTCTTCGACAAAGGACACAGTGTCTTCACCGGCCCAGGGCAGCGGATAGGTCAGCGCGCCCGCGCCCGTGCGCATGATGTCATAAATCGCCAACTGGCCGCCGGGCTTGAGCGTGCGGGCGATCTGGCCAAACAAGGCGGCCTTGTCGGCGATGTTCATGCCCACATGCAGCAGCGTGGCGGCATCGAAGCCGCGCGGGGCAAAGGGCAGCGCCAGGGCGTTGCCGCACACCAGCTCAATCTGCCCGGCCAGCCCCAGCCGCGCGTTCAGGTGGTTGCCAACCTCGACATATTCGGCCGTCAGGTCGATGCCGGTCACGCGCACATTGTGGCGTGTGGCCAGCAGGCGCGCCGTGCCGCCCAGCCCGCAGCCAATATCGAGCACGGTTTGGCCTGGGTGCAGTGCCAACGTATCGGCCAGCGCCAGGGTGGCGGCGCGCCCGCCGACATGAAATTCATCCACCGCACCCAACAGCGCGATCAGCGCCTCGGGCGGCAGCGTGGCCCGCTCCGCCAGCGTCTCCAGCAGCGCGCTGCCAAGGCTCCCGTGGGTATAATGGCGGGCGATCTTGTCGTTGAGCGGGTTCATGGTGGCAGTCTAAGCGCTTTCCGGCAGCTGACAAAGATCGGCATGCAGCAAGGGGGCGTCTTTCAGCCACAGCCTCGCGCCTGCGGGCCCGGCGGTAATGGTGATGTCCTGCCCCGCCGGAAACCGGCCCCAGCTTTGCGGCGCCAGTGTTTCGCCGCCCAGCGTTGCCGTGCCCGAGACCACCAGCAGTTCCAGCCCGCGCGGATTATGCAGGGTCGTGGCCTGCCCTGGGGACAGCGCCGCGATTGATACATGCTTGGCGCCATCATCGAACAATACCCCCACGGCCGGGGGACGGCGGACGATCTGCGCGCCATCACCCGCGCGAAATTGCCAGAGCCGCACGAAAATAAGGCAGCCCGGCGCCGAGGCCGGTACATGCACCGTGCCGGGCGGGTTGCGGAAATAACTGCCGGGGGGATAATCGCCATGCTCATCCTGGAACACGCCCTCGAGCACGAGGATTTCCTCGCCCCCGCCATGAGTATGGCGCGGGAATAGGCTGCCCGGTGCATAGCGCACGAGCGAGGTGGCACGCGCGACCTCGCCGCCAATGCGAAACAACATGCGCCGCTCAACGCCAGGGGCCGGGCTGGGCACCCAGGGCAGCATGGCGCCGTGCATGATCACGGGTGCCGAAAAATCATCAGTGAGCCGCATCTCATGGCCTCCGCAGGTTGCTGGGGCCATGCCCCGGTTTGGCGGTTATCTTGGGCGTATCTGAGCACGGCGCAATGGCGGCACGATTGACATAACGCAAAGCGCCGTACCGGCCCACGGGCTAGAAGCGGCGCCATGGACCCTTTGGCCTGTTGCTTCCAGGGCCGCCAGGCTTGACAAGACAGCCGGGCAGCGCGAAACAGATATATCTAAATACCATCTGTTCAGGCGCGGGTGCGTGGGGGGCTGCCCCGCGTGCGGCCATGCGCCGCCCGCCTGAACGCCTTTTGTGAAAGCCTGCCCATGACCCCCTATGACGACGTTGGTGGCGAACCGAAGTTGCGTGAATTGGTGAAACGGTTCTACGTGCTCATGGATACATTGCCAGAAGCCAAAGCCTGCCGTGACATTCATCCGCCCGACCTGAGCGGGGCCGAGGAGAAATTATTCGAATATCTCTCGGGCTGGCTGGGTGGCCCGCCACTGTTCACCGACAAATATGGCGCCCCGATGTTGCGCCGCCGCCACCTCACCGCCCCGATCGGCGCAAGCGAGGCTGAGGAATGGCTGCTCTGTTTTCGCCAGGCCTGGGCGGAGGTAATCCCCGAGGAGCGGCTGGCCACGGCCATCCTGCCCCAGATCGAGGCGCTGGGCCAGCATATGGTCAACAGATGAGCCACCGCCACCATATCCCCCGCCAGGGGCGCCGGGCCTTGCCTCTGGGCTGGCAACGTGGTGCCATGGCGCACCTGCCAAGCATAAGGACCATCACGTGAAGGCGATCCAAGACAGCTACCCCGAGGAACTCTCGCATTGTTACGGCTGCGGTAGCCACAATGAACATGGCCACCAGATCAAAACCTTCTGGGACGGTGACGAGACCGTGACGCGCTTCACGCCCGAGCCCTACCATACGGCGGTGCCGGGTTTTGTTTATGGCGGGCTGATTGCCTCGCTGATCGATTGCCACGGCACCGGCTCGGCCGCCGCCGCCGCCTACCGGGCCGAGGGGCGCGAGCCCGGCACCGCCCCGCCTTTACGCTTCGTCACCGGCGCGCTCAACGTTACCTATCTCAAGCCCACGAAGCTCGGTCCCGAGATCGAAATCCGCGGCCGGGTGCGCGAGTTGAAAGAGCGCAAGATCGTCATCGAGAGCCGGCTGCTGGTCGAAGGCATCGAGACGGCGCGGGGCGAGGTGGTGGCCATCCGCATGCCGGCTGATTTCGGCCAAGGCGCCTGAGGCCGTGACGCTGGCGGGGGCATAGAGATGGATCCGCCTGCCCCCCCGGGCATTGAATACTTTGCCGCCGTGCAAGAGCTGCTCACGCGCCAGCAGGCGGCATGGCACGGCCAGGGTGGGCTTGATTATGCCACGCGCGATAAGCTGCTGCGCGGGCTGGAGCGCCAGCTTGCCTGCCGCCAGGGCGATCTGTGCGCCGCGCTCTCGCGGGATTTTGGCCACCGCGCCGCGCGGGAGAGCGAGATTTATGAGCTCTACCCCCTGCGCGCCGAGCTGCGCCACGTGCGCCGGCATCTGCGCGGCTGGATGCACCCGCGCCGCGCGCCCCTGCGCTGGCCGTTCTGGCCGGGGGGCGGGTGGATCGTGCCGCAGCCGCTTGGGGTGGTGGGGGTGATCGGGGCCTGGAACTACCCTTTGCTGCTGACGCTACTGCCGCTCATCTCGGCGGTAGCCGCCGGCAACCGGGTGATCGTGAAGGCCCCCCGTCTGGCACCCGAGACGATGCTTGTGCTGGCGGAGATTTTCGCCGCCATCGCCCCCCCCGAGACGCTGGCCCTGGTGCAGCCCACACCCGCCATCGATGCCGGTTTTGCCGGGTTGGCGTTCAACCATCTGGTGTTTTCGGGCTCTACCCGCACCGGGCGCAGCATCGCCCGGCTGGCGGCGCGCCGTCTCACGCCCGTGACATTGTCGCTGAGCGGCAAAAGCCCCGCCATCGTGGCGCCGGGCGCCGATATCGCCACCGCCGCGCGCGAGATCATGGCGGCCAAGCTGGTGAATGCCGGGCAGACCTGCATCGCCCCCGATTACGCCCTGGTGCCCGCCGCCAGGCTGGATGAGTTCGTGGCCGCCGCCCGCAACGCCATGACGGCGCTCTATCCCGGCGGGGCGGCGGACCCGGGCTACACCCATATGCCGGCCCCCGCGCTGTGCGCCCGGCTGGTGGGGCTGATCAGTGACGCCACGGCGCAAGGCGCCAGGAGCTGGCTGGCCAGCCCCCTGCCGCCCGACCGCCCGGCGGAGGCGGCCTTTCCGCCTGCCCTGCTCTGGCCCGCCAAACCCGGCATGGCGTGCATGGAGGAAGAGGTGTTCGGCCCGCTGCTGCCGCTGGTGCCCTATGAAACCCTTCCCGAGGCCATGGCGTTTGTGCGCGACCGCCCGGCCCCCCTGGCGCTCTATTGGTTCGACCCCGACACCGCCCGCGCCCGCCGGCTCACCGCGCAGATTCCCGCCGGCGGGGTTGGCATCAATGCCGCGCTGTTTCATGCCGCGCAGCCAAGTCTGCCCTTTGGCGGCATCGGCGAAAGCGGCATCGGCCAGTATCGCGGGCGCTTTGGCTTCGATCGCTTTTCGCACCTGCAGGCGGTTTACCAGCATGGCACGTTTGCCACCCGCTTGGTGCGGCCACCCTATGGCGCCGTGGCGCGCTGGGTGATGGCCGCGCTGTTGCGATGGGGGTAAGGGCGCCCATGAACACGGGAACGGATGACGTTATCATTGTCGGCAGCGGCCCGGCGGGCGCGTTTGCCGCGCGCGCGCTGGCGCGCGGTGGGGCCAGAGTGCGGCTGCTGGAACAGGGCGGCGCCCCGCCGCCCGAGGCGCCCGGCCTGTGGCGGCTGTGGCGGCGCCATGAGATGCTCTACATTGCCCCCGGCACGGCGCTGCTGCGCGGCGTGCGGGTGGGCGGTGGCAGTTCAGCCTTCTTCCACACCGCCATCGAGCCCCCGGCGGACATGTTCGCCCGCCATGGGGTGGACATAAAACCCCACATCGCCGCGGTGCTGGCCGAGGTGCCGCACGCCGCGCTGGCGCCCGCGCTGGTGGGGCCGGGCGCGGCGGCGCTGATGCGGGCGGCGGCCCGGCGTGGCCTGGCCTGGGCATTGCTGCCCAAGATGATCGACCAGTCGCTGTGCCAGGGCGGCATCTGCCCACCGGCGGCGCTCTGGTCGGCGGCCCCCCTGCTGGCCGAGGCCCAGGCCCATGGCGCGGTGCTGGAAACCGGCGTGGCGGTAAAGCGGGTGCGCGTGGCGGATGGGCGCGCCGTGGGGGTGGAGACGCAAGATGGCCGCTATCTGCCCGCCGGGCGGGTGGTGCTGGCGGCAGGTGGCATCGGCACCCCCGCCATTTTACGACGCAGCGGCGTGGCCGGCGCGGGTGAGGGGTTTTTCTGCGACCCGTTGCGCGTCGTCATGGCCCGCGCGCCCTATGCGCCCGAGGCCGCGCCCGCTTTGCCCATGGCCGCCGGGCTTATCGATGCCATTTCGGGCTATCTGCTGTCTGATATTTCCCTCCCCGACTCGCTCTACCGCGCCTTTGCGCTTGGCGCCGGACGGTTGGACATGCTGGGTCAGACCCGGCGCACCATGATGGTGATGGTGAAAATCCGCGATGATATTCTGGGCGAGGTGCGGGAAGATGGCTCCGCCTGGCGGCATTTCTCGGTGGCGGATAAGGCGCGCATGCGGGCAGGCGTGGCTCTGGCGCGCGATGTGTTGCGCGAGGCCGGCGGCGGGCGGCCGTTCCTCTCGCCCTGGGTGGCGGCGCATCCGGGGGGCAGCGCGCGCCTGGGCCAGTTGTTGGATTCGCGCCTCGCCTGCCGGGGCCTGCCCAATTTGCATGTGTGCGATGCCGCCGCCCTACCCGAACCCTGGGGCCTGCCGCCCACCCTCACCTTGCTTGGCCTGGCGCGCCATGCCGCGCATGTTATCCTGGAGACCCCGCCATGAGCCTGATGACCACTCTGCTGTCGCTGCACCTGCTCGCCGCCATCAGCTGGATCGGCGGCATCTTCCTCGTGGATTTGTTTCTGGTGCCCGTGCTGCGCCGGCATTTGGCTGAGCCCGCCGCGCGGCTGACCGTTATTTACGCGCTGTTCCGGGCCTTCTTTGTCTGGGTGTGGGTCGCGGGCGCGGCGCTGTTGCTCAGCGGTGTCATTATGGTCTTCAGGTTGGGTGGGTTCGGGGCGCTCAGTGGCGCGGTGTGGGTGATGGTGGCGGGCGGCAGCTTCATGGTGGTGTTGGCGCTGTACGTGTTCTTTGTGCCGTTCCTGACCTTGCACCGCGCCGTGCAGGCCGCCGACTGGCCGCGTGCGGCGGCGGCGGCGAGGCAGATACGCTGGCTGTCCAGCGTCAATCTGGTGCTGGCGGTGCCGGTGGTGGTGGCCGGCGTGCGGGCGTTTTCGGGCTAGAGCGTTCATCTTTTCGATGAAGGCTCTAGCTTTCATTTTTACGATCAATTTCATGCAGTTAGCTTGAACCTGGCGGTTCAATCTCATCGCATATTGATCTAGAGTCCGATCGTCTGAGGTTGGCGCGCGAGCGCGTCAATCGAAAGCGTGAATCAGCCTCTTATCAAAGAGTTAGAGCGCGGTGGCCGACGGCGGGCGGGTAGTCCCCTGCGTCACTCATGATGCAGGGGACTGCGCGCGGGCTGGCCTGCACAGGAGAAGGATTTGACGATGGTTTAGCTTGAGTCTGCTGAACCACTCTAAACCAATATTGATCTGGC
>Ga0302202_10007415_pt1 | contig 10607 bp, 7 predicted proteins | sample II_Bog_N3_3_FD_194579 | JGI IMG/M metagenome (GOLD analysis project Ga0302202, IMG submission 194579) | Peat permafrost microbial communities from Stordalen Mire near Abisko, Sweden - II_Bog_N3_3 | ecosystem: Environmental > Terrestrial > Soil > Wetlands > Peat | place: Sweden: Abisko, Stordalen... | reverse complement strand
CCGATACGGTGGCAAAGAGCCTCCGTGCCCGTCGGCGGACCGGACGGGGTGGTCGCCGACGGTCCGGCCCGTCCTCCCTATCCCTGCCACGAAGCGCCGACACGTCAGACGACGCTACGACGGGACGGTGGTCGAGCGGTGGACACCCCGGCGGGCGGACCCGGCCGACGGGGATCAGTCCGCGCCCGTCGGCGCGGCCAGCACCTGCGGCATCGAGCCGTAGTAGGTGGCCGCACCGAAGGCGAACATCCCCCCGTCGGCGGCGACCATCCAGTAGCCGGTGCCCCGACCCGCCGGGGCCATTCCGACGATGGGCTGTGCCAGTGTCAGGTTCCCGGTCGACCCGTAGAACGGTGCCGTGCCGAAGCTGAAGACCCCACCGTCGGCCGCCACCAGCCAGTAGCCCTGCATCCCGTTGGCCGCCATGGCCACGATGGGCCGGTTCAGCGAAAGCCCGCCCATCGACCCGTGGAAGGTGGCGTTGCCGAAGGCGAAGATGCCGCCGTCGGACGCCACCAGCCAGTACCCGTGCCCGTCTGCGGTGGGCGTCATCGACACGACCGGTTTGTTGAGGTGGAGCGCGCCGGCGGACCCGTAGAACCCGGCGTCACCGAAGGCGAAGATGCCGCCGTCGGACGCCACTTCCCAGTACCCGCCGCCGTCGGGGGTGACGGCCAGCCCCACGACGGGTCGGTTCAGCGACTGGCCGCCCATCGACCCGTGGAAGGCGGCGTCGCCGAAGGCGAACATGCCACCGTCGGACGCCACCAGCCAGTAGCCCTGGCCGCCGGTCGTCGTCGACATGCCGACGACGGGTCGGTTCAGCGACTGGCCGCCCATCGACCCGTGGAAGGCGGCGTCGCCGAAGGCGAAGATGCCTCCGTCGGCGGCCACGTTCCAGTAGCCCCGCCCGTCGGCGGTGGCCGCCATGGACACGATGGGCGAGTTCAGGTGTCCCGGTGCCGCGGCACCGAGCCATCCGGTGAGCTGCGGGTTCTGATGGAACATCGGCCACGACCGCAGGCCGAGCGTGTGGCCGGCCGAACCGGACACGACGTAGTGCTGGATGATCCCCTCGTCCCCCGAGCCGTATCCGGCGATGGTGATGCCGATGGAACCACCGGGGTCGATCGTCACCAACGGCGAGTTCTGGAGGGCGACGGTTCCCGCCCCGAGCGTGGCCACGAGCTGCGCGCTACGACCGTCGAAGATCTCCAACCCGCCGGTGGTCGGGACGAGCACGTCGTTGTAGCCGCCCCCGGTCAGGTCGGCGAGGGCGACCCCGCCGATGACGCGTCCCGGTGTCGACACCGGCCAGCCCGGCAGGGCGGCACCGTCCGCACCGTTGAGCGCCCACACCTTTCCGCCGGAGCCCGTGTCCACTCCCTCGACGACCTGCTCGCCGCCGTTGCCCAGGACGTCACCCACGGCGGGACTGCTGACCGTGTTTCCGCCCAGGTTGTCCCGCCAGGCGATGTTGCAGGAGGAGTTGGCGGCGAACAGGGTGTTGGTGTCGGACGCCCCCGGCCAGTAGGACCCGGTGCCGAAGGCGATCCCGACGGCACCGCCACCGAGGAAGTTGCCGACCGCCGTGGATGAGTCGACGGTCTGGTTGGTGTCGTAGTGGCAGATCAGGTTGCCGCCCGCTCCGAGGATCCGCAGGTGCCCGCCGTTGGCGTACTGCTGTCCGAGGGCCAGTCCGGCGGTGGAGTCCCCGCCCTGCACGACCTCGGTCTGGCCGTTGTTGTAGACATCGGCCAGCGACGGCGTGGTGAACCCGCTGTCGGCGGTGAAGAACGGCCAACCCGGGAGCGTGCTGCCGTTTCCGGTGTTCAATGCGTAGGCCTCCTGCCCCAGCGAGGGAGCGACCACGGCCTGGGTGCCCTCGAGGGGGCCCACGGCCAGCGAGGCCTCCACGCCGTAGTTGGCATTGGGATCGGTGGCCAGCCGCGACCAGATCTCCCCGCCGGCGTGGTTGAGGCCCACGTACCCGCCCGTGTTGGGCTGTGCCGCGTTGCCGGTACCGACGAAGACGGAGTCGGTGCCCGACCCGTCCGGGGTGACCGAGGGTGTCGAGTCGACCGGCGCCCCGACCCGGGCCGGCCAGCCGGCCTCGCCGGAGCCGTCCGTCAGGTGGTAGGCGTACACGCTGCCGGCGCGGTCCCCCACGACGACGGATGGTCCGCCGCCGTCCAGCGTGGCCACATTCGGCGAGCTCTGGGCGATGGGTCCACCGGCATCGGGAAGGACCTGTTGCCAGGCCAGCGCCACCGAGGCGAGGTGGGGTGTCACCGCGGCACCCGAGACCTGCGGTGCGGTGACGGCCAGGGCCGGGGCCAGCCCCGCGGTCAGCACGGCGACCAGGGTCAGCCGACGCCGGGCCTGGCGTCGTGCCGTCCCTCCGTTGACTGCGTATGCAGCGGTGGTGCCGCCGGTCCTCCGTGCCGCGTGCTCCGTCCCGGACTTCACTGCGTGGTTCATGTTGCCCCTCTGCGTCGTTATCGTGTGCGCTCGATCCGCGCCCGCCTCGTCGTCGACCGCGCCCCCGTCGGCAGATGGACGGGAGGACACAGGGACGCGACCCGGTGGCGGTCCGGATCTACTCACCCGGGTATCGGCACGGTCCGGTCAAACCTGAACCGCCCCGATGTCCCTGGACGCGCCGATGACCGTACCCGGTGGCGGGCACTCCACTCGGTACCCTGAGGCATGCCCTCCGACCGGACCGCTTCGAGCACGGGCGCCGCCCTGCCCGCCGGCGGCCCGCGCCCGGGTCGAATCGCCTCGGACCGGGCCGGGACTGTCGGGCGGGACCTCGCCGACCTCGTCCTCCCGTGGGCGGTCGCCCTGGTCACTCTGGTGGCGCGCCTGGCCACCGCGGCATCGGGTCCGACCGACTGGGACTCCGCGCAGTACGCGTCCGCCGTCGTCCGCTTCGACGTGGCCCATGGGCGGCCCCAGCCCCCCGGCTACTTCCTGTACGTGGTGGCCGGACGGCTCGTGCACGCCACCGGGACCGGGGTCGTCCATTCGCTGGTGCTCGTGACCGCGGTGGCATCGGCCGCCGCGGCCGGCCTCACGGTCGTCGCCGGCCGGGACCTCGGCGGCCGGTGGGTCGGACTGGCCGCCGGACTGCTGGTCGCCTCCTCGCCGTTCGCCTGGTTCGACGGATCGATCGTGGCCACCTACTCGTTCGACCTCCTGATCGCCCCGCTGCTCATCATCCTGGCCTGGAGGGCCCGGCCCCACTCGTGGCACGGTGCCGCGGCGCTGGCCGGTCTCGGGTTGGCCGCCGGGTTCCGCCAGCCTCTGCTGCAGGCGTTCCTCCTCCTGGCCCTGGTGGCGGCGGCCGGGTCCGTCCGCCGGGTGCGGGAGGGCTGTGTCGCCCTGGGTGCGGCCATCGTGGCCGTGGCCGTGTGGTTCGTGCCCATGGTGCTCGCCCAGCCGGGTGGTGCCGCGGCGTGGGCAAGGGCCACCCGCAGCGAGGCCCTGGGCGCGGTGCGGGCGACGTCCCTGCTCGACCACGCCTCGGGTGGGGCCACCAACTTCGGCACCGCTGCCGCCTACACCGCGGTGGCCCTGGCCCCGCTGGCGGCACTGGCCCTGGTGTCCATCCTGCTGCTCGGGATCCGCGCCCTGGTCCGGATGGCCCGCGCCTCGCCCGACCAGGCGCCGCCGGCCGAACTGGCGGTGGCCGACCTCCGCCCCCACACGCCACGGCCCACGACCGGAACGACCGGCACGCCCGACGCGCCCGACGCGCCCCACCCGTCCGACGACCCGTCGGGATGGACCCGACCGTGGTACCAGTCCCGGACGGTGATCCTGGCGGCCGCCGTCGTGCCGCCCCTGGTGCTGGTCACGCTGGTGCAGTTCGCCAAGAGCGGGTACCTGCTCGCCTACCTTCCCGGCGCCGTCATCGCCCTTCTGCTTGTCCCGGCCGCCCTCCTCGGGGAACGGCCCGACCGGCGCCGCCCCGCCGTGCGGCGGTCCACGGTGGCCACCGGGATCTGGCTCGCCGCGGCGTCCCTGGCCGTTGCGGCGATCGCCGCACTGGGGGTCCAGCGGTTCCTCACCGGGGCCGGGGTCCTCCCGGTCTCCCCGGCGGCGACGGGGCACGGCCTGTGGCTGACCCAGGCCCGCTACCAGGCGCCCTACGGCGCCACCCGCTCAGCCATCCGCACCGCGGACTCGCTGGACGCCGCCCTCGCCCGGCTCGGCCCCTTCGTCGACCCCCGGCGCGACGTGGTCGTCATCGACACCGTCGACGGTGGCTCGATGTTCTACCGGAACGCCGGGTGGGAGCTGCCACGCCAACGGGTCGCTCTGGTGATCCCCGGACTGGCCATCTACAACGAGCAGCTCCGGTCGCTGTACTACACCTCGACCCCCACCGTGCCGGTGGGCCCGGGAGGGTCCGTGTACCTGATCGCCCCGCCGAGCCTCCCCGGCCTCGCACAGGTGACCGCCCGCCTCCAGGCCGTCCCGGTCGGACGGGCTCCCGCCATCGCCGACTACCGGGTATGGAAGGTCGCTCCCGGCGCCTCGATCCTCGGCGTCCGGGTAGTGGCCCAGGCAGGCACCCGGCCCCTCGGGTCGGCGCTCGGCCGCTGACCCGGCCGGGTCGCACCGCCCGGCGTCCTACCGCAGCCGACCGTCCGTCCGCGGCCGACGCGCCGGCTTGGCCACCACCGATTCGACGAACGCGGCGTACCGGTCGATCACGTGCGGCCACCGGAAGCGCCCGTCCACGTAGACGCGACCCCGCTCCCCCAGGACCCGGCCGAGATCAGGGTCGCCCACCAGCCGCTCGACCGCCACCTCGAACTCGCCGTAGCCGTCGAAGGTGAGCCCCCCGCCCGAGCGCCGGCAGTGCTCGACGGTCGCCGCGCATCCGGCGTTGACCAGGACCGGGGTCCGCGCGCTCCAGGCCTCGGCCACCACCAGTGAGAACGCCTCCCATGCCGACGGGGACACCAGGGCTGCCGCCCCGCCCAACAGATCCCACTTCTCCTCGTCGGACACCGGTCCCACGACGTCGACGTCCGGGTGGGGCGGTGGCTCGTCGATCACCGGACCGGCCAGCACCAGCCGGAGCGGCCCAGGGCGGCGCTCCTTCAGGCCGGCGAAGTACTCGACGAGGAGGGTGGTGCCCTTGTGGGCGTCGACCCGTCCGAGGCAGAGCAGGAACGGGGTGTCGGGCACCCTGGCGCCGCTCCCTTTCCGTGGGGTCCCCGAACCAGGTGCTCGGTCGAGTTCGGGGTCGTCGACACCCAGACCCAGCAGGAGCTGATGGTGGCTGGCCACGGGGAAGGTGCGCTCCACCAGGTGCCGCTCGGCCTCGGTCTGGAACACCAGGGCGTCGGCCGCCGCGAACACCCGCGGGAAGATCGGAAGGTGGAGCGCCGGTTCGTCGTGGGCGGCCGGATGCAGGATGGTCGGCACCGTCACCCGCTCGATGACCCGGACCGTCGGGTAGTAGAGGTACGGGTAGAAGATGAGGGCGTCCGCCTCCCATCCGACGGCGGCGTCGGCCAGGCCGGGGGTCACCGGCCCCTGCAGGTCGAGCCAACGGGCGGCGTCACCCGACGACGCGGTACCGGGGTCGGCCAGCAGTGCCGCGGACAGCGGGTGGAACGACGGGTCCCGGCCGGCGGCCGACCGGAACCGGACGACCCGGACCCCGGCGATCCACTCCTCGCCATCGGGGTAGACGTCCTCCCAGGTGACGAAATCCTCGGCACACGTGGTGAGCACGTCGACCTGCCAGCCGCGGCGGGACACGAGGTGCTCGGCGAGCAGACGGGCCGCCGTCTCGGCGCCCCCGATGATGGCCGGACCGTACCGGGGGACGACGAAGGCGACCCTCAACGCGGCGACCCGCTCCCCCGCCACGAGTGACCGCCGGGCGGGCTCACGCCGCGCAGGCGGCCTCGAGGGCCGCGACGAACCCGTCCTGGACGCGGGCCAGGGCGAACCAGTCGACCCGGTCGGCGGCCGCGGCCGCCAGCTCGGCACGCAGGTGCGCGTCCTCTACCACCCGCCGGATCGCCGCGGCCACCCGGGCCGGCTCCTTGTCGGGCAGGATCAGCCCCGCCTGCTGCACCGTCTCGGGCACCGCCGTGCTGTCGTAGGAGATGATGGGTAGCCGGTGGTACATCGATTCGAGGAGCGGCACGCAGAAGCCCTCGTGGTTCGACAGGCACAGGAAGACGTCGCACGCGTCGTAGTAGGCGATGAGCTCCTCGTGGGTCACCGAACCGGCCATCTCGACGGCATCGGCCAGTCCCAGCTCATCGGCGAACCGGAGCACGGCGTCGCGGTACTCCTCACTGATGGCGCCACCGACGATGTGGAGGCGTGCCTGGGGGTCGTACAGGCGACGGTAGGCGGCGAGTGCCTTGACCAGGTCGTGCTGGCCCTTGTGGGGCGAGACCTTGCCCACGAACAGGAGGTCGGCGCCCCCGGCGGCCCGCTGACCGGCCAGTCGGGCGGCCAGCCCCGGATCGGGCGATCCGGTGAAGTCCTCGGGGTCGATGAGCAGAGGGACCGTCGCCGTCGACCGGTAGCCGGCCGTGCGCAGCTCGCGCTCGTTGTAGCCCGAGTCGGCGATGGCGAACTCGGTCACCGGGGCCAGGTCGCGGAGCTGGGCCCGTCCCCAGCGGACCTCCTCCCCGACGGCCGGAATCCAGGCCTCGAGAAGACCGGCGGGGGTGATGTTGTGATAGTTCACGAACTTGCGCTCGGGCCGCTCCCGGAAGATGTCGGCCACGCCGCTGCCGATGGACAGCTGGTACACCAGGACTCGGCCCGCCGACGGTGGGTCGCCGATGCGGCTGATCGGATACCCCTCGTCGAGGCGGTCCGCGGTGGCGTTGGCGTAGTAGATGTCCGACAGGTACCCACGGGACCGGAGCAGGTCCCGCAGCTGCATCACGTGGCCCCCGATGGCATCCCGACTGGCGAGGGTGGGGATGACCTGGTCGATCCTGGTGACGGCGGTCACGCCGTCGACTGCTCCCAGCCCGGCAGCGCCAAAGGCGAGAACTCGGCGCCAACTGCGGGGACCTCGCCCGTCTGGCCGCTCGACCGCAACCGGAAGGTCACGTCGAGGGGCAGGTCGACCCGACCGGTGGACCGCCCCGGGTTGGCCACCTCGAACTTCGTGACCTGGTCCTTCCAGTCGAAGATGGCCGTCTCGGTGGCGCTACGCACCCCCACGCTGACCGAGTAGGTGCCGTCGAGGAGCGGCACCTCGGGGAAGTGGAACCGCACGATCCCCCCGCCCCGGGGGATGTCGACGGCGTAGCTGGGATCGTCGGGGTCGGAGGCGAAGACCAGTTCGTTGGCATCGTCGTGGATGGCGATGGTGGCCATGCCGTTGGGCACCGGGGCCAGACTGTCGACGTCCGCCGTGATGGTCAGCGGTTCACGGGGGTAGAGGTGCATGCGGTCACCGGAGCCGCCGTGCTCGGCGTGCACCGCACCGATGTGGAGGACGTTGCCCTCGATCCCACCGGACTCGGACCCCTCCAGTGTGCCGACGCCCAGCAGGTCGGCCAGGAATACCCGGATGCCCTCACCGGGCTCGTCGATGGTGATGGACTTGCCGTGGTTCATCACCATGACCCGTCCACAGTTCTGCCGCATGACATCGGTGGCGTGGCTCACCACCACGATGGTGCGACCCTCGCGCTGGAACTTCTTCACGTGGTCGAGGCACTTTCGCTGGAAGGATGCGTCGCCGACGGCCAGCACCTCGTCCACCAGCAGGACGTCGGGCTCCACGTTGACGGCCACGGCGAACCCGAGCCGCACGTACATGCCCGACGAGTAGAACTTCACCTGGTTGTCGATGAAGTCCTCGAGTTCGGCGAAGGCCACGATCTCGTCGAAGCGCTTCTCGATCTCGGCATGGGAGAGCCCGAGCAGCGACCCGTTGAGGTAGATGTTGTCGCGACCGGACAGGTCGGGCTGGAACCCGGCGCCGAGCTCCAGCATGGCGGCGAGGCTCCCCCGGACGCGGATCTCACCCGACGTGGGCTTGAGGATGCCGGCGATGCACTTGAGGAGGGTGGACTTCCCGCACCCGTTGCGGCCGAGGATGCCGAACGTCTCCCCCTGCATGATGTCGACGTTGATGTCCTGCAGCGCCCAGAACGGGGTGTACGGCATCTTGCCACCGCGGATGACGCGCTCCTTGAGCGACGTCTGCTTCTCGGTGTACAGCTTGAACTGCTTGCAGATGTCGCGGACCTCGATGGCGGTGGTCACGGCTCAGAGCTCCTCGGCGAAGTTGCCCTCGAGCCGGCCGAAGATCACCAGGGCGAGGAGGAAGAGGACGACGCTCACCACGAAGACGATGCCGATCATCAAGGCGTACCACCCGTCCCCATAGGCCGGGAGGAGCGGCGTGACCGCGTGGCCGGGGTTGTTCTTGGCGGCGATGTAGGACGTCTGGTTGTAGATCACCCGCTGGAAGGTCATGGCGATCGGCGCGATCGGATTCGCCAGGTAGAGCCAGGTCAGGTGGTACTTGGCCAGGTGTGAGCTGACCTGGCCGAAGGGGTACACGATGGGGGTCAGCCAGAACCAGGCCATGAGCGCGACCTCGGTGAGGTGCTGGGTGTCGCGGAGATAGACGTTCACGGCAGAGAGGAAGATCGACACCGCACTGGTGAACACCAGCAGGGCGACCAGGGCCATGGGCAGGAGCCACAGGGAGCCCCAGTCCGGCGTCAGCTGGAAGGCGGCCAGGAAGACGATCAGGACCCCGACCTGGATGGTGAACAGGACCACGGCCACACCGACGGTGGAGATGGCCAGCAGCTCGCGTGGGAAGGCGACCTTCTTGATGATCCCGGCCTTCCCCACCACCACGGTCGTCGAGCCCTGCGCCGAGTTGTTGAAGAGATTCCAGACGATGAGGCCGCAGAACAGCCAGATGGCGAAGTGGGGCTGCTGCGTGCGGGAGATGACCTTGAAGATCATGTAGTAGATGCCCAGCACCAGGGCCGGATTCAGCATCGACCAGGCGTAGCCGAGCGCCGACTCCTTGTACTTGACCTTGAGCTCGGTGCGGGTCAGCAGCAGCAGCAGGTCGCGGTTGCGCCACAGGTCGACCAGGCGCTGGCCCAGCTGGACCTTGCCGTTGACGACCGTGATGCGGTCGTTGCTCTGCCCGGGAACGAAGCGGGTGCTCCCACCGATGACGGTGGGCCGCTCGGGCTCGGAGTCGGCCGAAGCCGGCTCGTCGATGCCGAGGCTCATCAGGTGGCGGACCCCGAGCCTGCGGTCGAGGCCGGCAGGACGTCCTTCTGGATCACCTCGTCGATGAAGCCGTACTCCCGGGCCTCCTCGGCGGTGAACCACCGGTCGCGGTCGGAGTCGGCCTCGATGCGCTCCACGTCCTGGCCGGTGTGGAAGGCGATCCGCTCGGCCAGCATCCGCTTCAGGTAGATGATCTGCTCGGCCTGGATGGCGATGTCGGAGGCCTGGCCCTGCATCCCGCCGGACGGCTGGTGCATGAGGATGCGGCTGTGGGGCAGGGCGAAGCGCTTGCCCGGCGTGCCCGCACACAGCAGGAACTGCCCCATAGAGGCGGCCAGGCCGACGCAGATGGTACGCACGTCGCAGTTGACGTACTGCATGGTGTCGTAGATGGCGAGCCCGTCGGTGACCGAGCCGCCCGGCGAGTTGATGTACACCGAGATGTCCCGCTCCTGGTTCTCGGCCTCCAGCAGGATCAACTGCGAGCAGACCAGATTGGCCGTGTTCTGGTCGATGGCCGAGCCGATGAAGACGATGCGCTCCTTCAGCAGTCGCTGGAAGATGTCCGAGCCGGGTCCGACGTCCGCACCCGACTTCATCTCGACCGTCCCCGGGGCGACGGCGGACAGGGCGGCGGGCGAGGTCACGAGAGGGGAATCCATGAGGGATGAGCCTAGTGGCTGGAGGGTCCGGCAGGACGCAGGGGGCGGGCTGCGGCCGCTCCGCCCGCACCCGTACGTGCCGACACGGCGACCGCCTGCAACGCGCTGACCAGGTCTGTTCCCGCGTGGTCGACTCCCAGCGACGCGACCCGGGCCCCGCCGGCCGCCACCAGTGCGTCCCGGCGGCCCGTGTCGGCCAGCAGGTCGGAGACGGCACGGGCCACGACCCCGGGGGTCTTCTCCTCCAGCAGGACACCGCCACCGCCCATCACCTCGGCGACCGCCCCGGCGTCGTAGGCGACGATCGGGAGGCCGTGCGACATGGCCTCGATCAACGGGACGCCGAACCCCTCGTGCTCCGAGAGCATCACCAGCACGTCCGCCGTGACGTACCGGGCGGCGAGCTGGCCGGGGCTGAGCCGGGTGGTGAACTCGACCACCCCGGACAGTCCCAGGTCGGCGACGTAGCGCCGCAGGGCGGCCGCGTAGTTGGGCTCGGTGGGACCGCCCACGATGGTGAGGTGGGCGTCGGGGGACGTGGTCGCCCGGGCCACGAACAGCGCGGCGATGGTGTCCTCGTGGGCCTTGTTCGGGGCCAGGCGCCCCACCGAGAGCCACCACGGACCGCCGGCGGCGGCCCGACGGGACAGTTCCGCGGTCGCCTCCGGATCCGGC
>Ga0302202_10007387_pt1 | contig 10636 bp, 12 predicted proteins | sample II_Bog_N3_3_FD_194579 | JGI IMG/M metagenome (GOLD analysis project Ga0302202, IMG submission 194579) | Peat permafrost microbial communities from Stordalen Mire near Abisko, Sweden - II_Bog_N3_3 | ecosystem: Environmental > Terrestrial > Soil > Wetlands > Peat | place: Sweden: Abisko... | reverse complement strand
CTCCGGCGTAGCCGCACCGCCGCCGTCGGCCCCCACACCGGCAGCGCACAAGCCCGCACAGTAACTCAGCGGCAAATTCGTAGCAACAGCGGAGGCCCTCGGGCCTCCGTTGTTGTTTGCACCTCATCTGGTCCGCGGACGATAGACTGAACCTCGTGCAAAAAGCAACCGAATTGAAACCGGCGATCCAGCGACTGGACGGCGTTGATGTGCTTCGCGGGCTCTCGATTCTCGCGGTGGTGCTGCTGCACATCCTGATCCGATTTTCGTTCTCGCATGTGCGGCTGGGGTTGGACTGGCCGAAGTACACGCGGCACTTCCTGTTCCTGAATGGCGGGAATGGCGTCACGGTATTCTTTGCGGTCTCAGGATTTCTTATTACGCTCACATCCATGCGCAGGTTCGGTTCGCTCGCGGCCATGCGTCTGCGTGTGTTTTATCGCATCCGCTTTGCGCGCATCATGCCGCTCCTGCTGCTGCTCCTGGCGGTGCTGAGTGTGTTGCATCTGTTGCGCGTGGACGGGTACGTCATCCAAACCAAGATATTCACTCTGCCCAGAGCGTTGCTAGCGGCGCTGACGTTTCATCTGAACTGGCTTGAGGCATCCCGCAACGCATATCTCCCAGCCTGCTGGACCGTGCTGTGGTCGCTTTCCATCGAGGAGATGTTCTATCTGTTCTTTCCGCTGGCGTGCGTCGTGCTGCTGCGCTGGAAGGTTGGTGCCTGGTTGTGGATTGGGCTGGCGCTGGCGTTCGTCGTGATGGGACCGTTCGCCCGGACGATATGGTCAAAGACCGATCTGGCGCAGGAGAACTCTTATCTCGCGGGCATGGCGAGCATTGCTCTGGGATGCCTGACGGCCTGGGTAGCTGACTACCTCAGCCGGCGTGACCATTCCGTGAAGCGTGTGTGGCTGAACGCGTCGCTGGCTGCGGGGTGGGCGCTGATTCTGCTGATTGCCATCTGGCCGCGCTGGCGTGTGATGGAGTTGCTCGGAAAGAGCGGGCTGGACGATACATTGCTCGCGCTGGGCACATGTCTGGTGATGCTGGCAACCGCCCTGCGCGGAGCGCGCGGCCACTGGTGGAGTACGCTGTTCCGGTGGTTCGGCAGGCACAGCTATGAGGTTTATCTATCGCATGAGTTTGTCGTCATCGCCGGCGTGGCGTTGTATGCACGCTGGTACGGTCATGGAACTTCGCGAGCAGTGGTGGCAGCGTTTGTGGTGGCGATGGTCGCTGCGACGGCTCCGCTGGGATGGCTGCTGGCGCGATGGTTTGCCGAACCGATGAACCGCATGCTGCGCGGAGCTGCGCCGCCACGGCCCGTATAACAGTTATTCTTCCCCCACCTTCAGCACCGCCAGGAACGCCTCCTGCGGAATGTCTACCTTGCCGATGCGCTTCATCCGCTTCTTGCCTTCCTTCTGCTTCTCTAACAATTTTCTTTTGCGGCTGATGTCGCCGCCGTAGCACTTGGCGATCACGTTCTTGCGGATCGCCGTCACCGTCTCGCGCGCGATGATCTTCGAGCCGATCGCCGCCTGGATCGCCACCTCAAACATCTGCCGCGGAATCAGCTCGCGCATCTTGCTCACCAGCGCTTTGCCGCGCTCGTAGGCCGCATCGCGATGCACAATCACGCTCAGCGCGTCTACAGGATCGCCGCCAATCAAAATGTCCATCTTCACCATCGGCGAGATCCACGCGCCCGCCAGGTGGTAGTCCAGCGACGCATAGCCGCGGCTCACCGACTTCAGCCGGTCATAGAAGTCCAGCACAATCTCATTCAGCGGCAGCTCGTAGGTCAGCATTACGCGCGTCTCGCTCACGTACTCAAAGTTCTGCTGGCGGCCGCGCTTGTCCTCGACGAGTTTGAGGATCCCGCCGACGTACTCCTCGTTGGTCAGAATCTTCGCCGTAATCACCGGCTCCTCAATCTGCGCAATTTCTGTCGTGTCCGGCCAGCGCGAGGGGTTGTCCACCTCCAGCACGGTGCCGTCGGTCAGGGTGATCTTGTAGCGCACGCCGGGCGCGGTGGTAATCAGGTCGAGGTTGTACTCGCGCTCCAGCCGCTCCTGGATGATCTCCAGATGCAGCAGCCCCAGGAACCCGCAGCGAAACCCGAACCCCAGCGCCACCGACGACTCCGGCTCGAAGTTGAAGCTCGCATCATTCAGGCGAAGCTTCTCCAGCGCATCGCGCAGCAGCGCATGTTCGTGCGAGTCCACCGTGTACAGCCCGGCGAAGACCATGCTCTTGATGTCTTCAAATCCCGGCAGCGCTTCAGCACAAGGCCTATCGACGTGCGTAATCGTGTCGCCCACCTTCGTATCAGCGACGTTCTTAATCGTCGCGACGAAGAACCCGACCTCACCCGCGCTCAGCTCTTCCAGCACCACCGGCTTGGGCGTCATCACGCCCATCGACTCCACGTCGAACTGCCGCCCGTTGGACATGATCTTGATGCGGTCGCCCTTGCGCAGCCGTCCGTTGATGATGCGGGCCAACACAATCACGCCGCGATACGCATCAAACCACGAGTCGAAGATCAGCGCCTGCAGCGGCGCCTCGGCATCGCCCTTCGGCGGAGGCAGCAGCATCACCACCGCCTCCAGAATGTCTTCGACGTGCAGGCCGGTCTTCGCGCTCACCGCGACGGCGTCCCGCGCCGGGATGCCGACGGACTTCTCAATCATCTCGCGCGTGCGCTCAATGTCCGCAGAGGGCAGGTCGATCTTGTTGATGACCGGAATAATCTCCAGCCCGCCGGCGATTGCGAGATACGCATTTGCGAGCGTCTGGGCCTCCACGCCCTGCGAGGCGTCCACCACCAGCAGCGCGCCCTCGCAGCTCGCCAGTGAGCGCGAGACCTCATAGCTGAAGTCCACATGCCCCGGCGTGTCAATCAGGTTCAGTTGATAGGTCTCGCCGTCGCTGGCGGTGTACATCATGCGCACGGTGTGCGCCTTGATGGTGATGCCGCGCTCGCGCTCCAGGTCCATCGCGTCCAGCACCTGCGCCTGCATCTCGCGCGAGGTAAGCGACCCGGTCAGCTCCAGCAGCCGGTCGGAGAGGGTCGATTTGCCGTGGTCAATGTGCGCGATGATCGCGAAGTTGCGGATGTATCTGGGGTCCATGCTGTCCGTGAAAGGCGAGAAGCCTCAACCTTTAGGATAACAGTGGACCCCGCTTGCGGCGCTCCAGTCATGCGCGGCGATTTACGGCGCCTGCTCTGCTGTCACTTCAATGTCAATGTGCCGCGTCGTGTCGGGAAGATCGAGCGAGCCCAGTGTGACCGCCTTGCCCGGAACAAGCAGGCTCGTATTACTCAGCACCATCTGCCGAATGACCGGCTCATCCACACCATCCAGCTTAGCCGGCGCAGGAGCCACGCTGGACTGCTCGACTTTGCTGCTCAGCTCAATGCCGTTCGCATCCTCAGAGACCGTAGCGTCAATGTTGATACCGACGTCGAGATAGGTAAATTGGGTCTGCGCTCCAGCTTGCGCGTTGGGGCCGTAGCTCCCCGTGACGACCGGGATCTTCTCGCCCATCTTGAGTGTCCCGTGGTTGGTCGGCGCGCTCACGGTCATAGCGAAGTGCTGCACCCCTACGCGCTTGCCTGCTTCGCTCACGGACAGCGTGTAGGTCAAACGATAGGTGTGCGCCAGCGGCCTGGGCGTGAGCGAGGGAACCGCAGCGGGCTGCTGCGCATGCAATGCCACAGGCAGAAGGGAGGCGATGAGGGAAGAAGCGAGCAAGAGATTCGTGCGTGTCATTCCAGGTCTCCGTGGATGGGGTGCGTTTGCAGCGAGGACTGCAAAGGACTGGGGTTCTGGTGGTCAAGTTCAAAGATTGCGTTCGTGCCCACGCCATGATTCACCACAACCTCGGTGCGGGTAATCAGCGCCGGTGAGCGTTCCATCCTCAACGACTGCGCCAGTTGCAACAGTAATCGCTCCTGCGCGGAGAGCGGCAGCGGCGGCGGATTCAGGAACTCCGGCGCGACCGGCTCCGTCGCGCGTCGTCCGGTCGCTCGTGAAATTGAACGCCGCACCCGTAGCAGATGCGGTACATTCTTCGGCAGCGCAGCCGTCTCAACCGCAGCGGAGCGCGGCTCTGCGCTCGATGCGCTCTGCGACGTGTGCACCTGCTCGCTCCGGCGCAGATTCACCAGCAACGCCCCAATCAAAACCACCGCAACTGCAGCCAGCGCATACACCCCCGGCAACCGAAGACCTTCACGTGCCGCGGCTCGCTGTGCGAGCGCCATCTGCCGCCCGCGCAGCTCAGCGGTTAGCCGAGTTTCCATCCCATCCGGCAACGGCGCCCGTGCCAGATGACGCAACGCGCGTTCTTCACCATCCTGCAACTCGAAACTCTCGTTCATCGCCAGCCTCCTTTCTTCCTCGCACCCAGGTCTGTGCCGCCCAGCCGCTCCTTTAGGTGCGCCCGAGCTCGAAACATCAACGACCGCACACTCGACTCCGACCGCTTCAGCACGGCCGCGACCTCCGTGGTCGAAAGCTCCTCCACCGCAGAGAGCAGCAGCACCTCGCGCTCCGCTCGCGGCAACCGGTCTATAGCGGCCAGCACGCGCACCAGGTTGCGCGCCTCCGCCAACGCCTCATCCGCCGGGCATTCGCGCGACACCAAAGACGCCGCTAACGCCTCATCCATCTGAGCTGGTGTCGTTCTGCGCTTGCGGTCGAGCGCCAGGTTCCACGCGATGCGCGCCAGCCATGGCCGCAGCTCGCGTACCTCCGCCAGGCGTGCGCGGCCCTCCAGTACCCGGACAAAGGTCTCCTGCACCACATCTTCGGCCTCGGCGGGATGGCGCAGCAGCGAGAGCGCGACGCGGTACAGCACGCCCGAGAAGTTCGCGACGAGTTCGCTGATCTCCGGCTCGTCGCGCGCATTCTCCGCCGCCATACAGCCCAGTCCCGTCTCCCCGATTGCGATGGCCATGCCTGCCTGCCTGCCTGCCTGCCTGCTGTAGTGAAGACGTTCCCCGCCGGTTTCCGCTCGGAAATATCTCAAAGCCCCGGCTGGTCTCTGCTCAAGGGCAAGAACTACCAGATGCCCCGGGCCGCGTCCAACCCTTACAATGACAAGGTTGATGGCGAACCTGCGAACGACCCTCCCCCCGCGACGCTGGTCCCCGGTGCCGGCCTGCGCTCCGCTGCTGCTGGCGCTGGCGCTCTGCCCGCTCTCCCGCATCGCCGCCCAGTCTCCGCAACAGCCCGCGACCCAGGGACCCGCCCTAAGCGATGCCGAGGCCGCAAACCAGGCTGAGGCCCAGGCCGCCGCAGACGCCGCTCACGCACAGCAGGTGCAGCAGCTCCTCGCCCAGGCCGGGGCAGACTACAACTCCGGAGTCGCCAACTACAACGCCGGCCACCTCGACGCCGCGCGCACGGACTTTGATACCGCCGTCGACCTTATGCTCTCCAGCGGCATGGACCTGAAGAACGATCCCCAGCTCTCCGACGACTTCGACCAGTTGCTCTCCGCCATCAACTCGCTGGAGATGGACGCGCTTAAGCAGGGCAACGGCTTCTCGCCCAAAGTGGAAGAGGCCCCGCTGGACGCAGCCGACGACGTCACCTTCACCGCCAACCCCGCGCTGGTCAGCAAGGTCACCGCCGAGCTCAAGACCACCACCTCCGACCTTCCGCTCGTGGTCAATGAGTACGTCGCCGGGTTCATCAGCGCTTTTCAGGGCTCGCGACGCGGCACGCTGGAGCGCTCCCTGGAACGCGCCGGCAAGTACAAGGACATGATCCAGAAGGTTCTGCGCGACAACGGCGTTCCGCAGGACCTGATCTACCAGGCCGTCGCCGAGTCCGGCTTTCAGCCCCAGGCTCTCAACCCGCGCTCCGGCGCCGGCGGCATGTGGCAGTTCATGCCCTTCGCCGGGGCCTACGGCCTGGAGCGCAACGGCTACTTCGATGAGCGCTTTGACCCGCAGAAGTCCACGGTCGCCTACGCGAAGTATATGAAGTCGCTCTACGACCAGTTCGGCGACTGGTATCTGGCCATGGCCGCCTACGACTGGGGTCCGGGAAATGTGCAGCGTGCCGTCGCCCGCACCGGCTACGCCGACTTCTGGGAGCTCTACCGGCTGGGCGCGCTCCCCGGCGAGACGCGCAACTACGTCCCCGGCATCATCGCCGCCATCATCATGGCCAAGAATCCGCAGCAGTACGGTCTGACCGATATGGTGCCTGACGCTCCGCTGCTCTCTGACACCGTCACCACCTCTTATGCCATTGACCTGCGACTGGCGGCCGACGTCACCAACACGACTCTGCAGGAGATCGTCGCGCTGAACCCCGCGCTGCTGCGTCTCACTACGCCGAGTGACATTCCCTACGACCTGCACCTGCCCCCCGGCAGCAGGGACCTCTACCTCAAGCGCCTCAAGAACATCCCCGAGGACAACCGCGCGAGCTGGCGCTTCCATGTAGTCAAGGAGGGCGAGACGCTCGACGACATCGCCACCGCGCTGCACGCGCACGCCGGCGAGATCGCCACCGTCAACGGCGTCACCGCAGCCGAACCCATCGGTGCCGGCGACGAACTGGTGGTGCCCATCGCCGCCGCGGCCGCTCCCGCCGGACAACAGCGCTACACGCTGCGCCGCGGCGACACGCTGGTCACCGTCGCGGATCGCTTCGGCGTAAGCGTCGAACAACTTGAGCAGTGGAACCGTCTGAAGTCCAGCCGCGTTGCGCCGGGACGATCGCTTTACGTCGTTGAACCCATACGTCTCGCGCCGGGAACGTACCTCTCGCACCGTCGTCACGGACGTGGCGCGCACTCCTCATCGCGATCGTCAGCGCACTCCGCGGGATCGCACAAGAGCAAAAAAAAGCACTCGTACTGAACCACTTCATGGTGCGCTGGACGCGCAACGCGTTCGCCGACCCTCGGGAATGATGAAAAAATATTTTGCCTGCACCTATTTTGGTGCTTGCTATTTAAGCGCTACGGGCGTAATCCTGTTTCTAGCATTCGTGCGAGGATTTTGCGCTCTTCCATGGCGCGCTCGTTCGAGAAAAGTTTTCCAAGGGCCACCGCAGTTCGCTAGCATTGCAGATGCAAAGCAAGAGAGTCGGAGAACAAGTTCATGCTCCACGATGACGCAACCCAGAAGTACCATGCCGCCGCTTACGGCGATGACCTGGATGACACCAGCGGCTTCCGTGAACTGGACGCCCTGGATGATGAGGAAGAGGAGGAGCTCAGCTCCGTCGGCGACCTCTCTCCGGATGCCCACGCCGAAGAGGCTGAGATCTACGCTCCCCCCTCCACACCGGTCGCGCCCTATGAGCCGCCCACCCGCCTGTCCACACCCCCGGTCGCCGCTCCCGCCCCGGTAGTGAAGGCCCCCGCAAAGAAGAAGGCCGCCAAGAAGGCGCCGGCCAAAAAGAAGGCCGTGAAGAAGCCTGCCAAAAAGGCCGCGAAGAAGAAGGCCGCCAAAAAGGCTCCCGCGAAGAAGAAGGCTGCGGGCAAAAAGAAATCAAGTTCTGCCGCGAAGAAACGTGTCCTGCGCGGCGGTAAGTCTGCCCGTAAAAAGGCAGTCGGCAACAAGGGCACAAGAACCAAAAAATCAACTATGAGAGGTACTACCTTGGCTACGAAAAAGAAAGCAGCAAAGAAGAAGGCAGTGAAGAAGGCTCCAGCGAAGAAGAAGGCAGCGAAGAAGAAGAAGAAGTAACTTCGCTCCATCCAACCGCTTAACAGGCAAGCAAAAGCGCCCGGACTCTCTTATGAGGTCCGGGCATTTTTGCGTCTGTAGCCGTGCTCTTCGGGTGCCCCATCCATGACGCAGTTTCATCGCGCCATGGATGGGAACGAAGGACTACTTCTTCAGCTCCGCAATCGCCGCCAGCACCTGGTCGCTGTGCCCCTGGATGTCGTCGACCTTCCACTCCTTCACGACTTTGCCTTTGGGTGAGATCAGGAACGTGTCGCGCTGCGCATAGCCATTGCCGTTGTGCTGCGTGATCGGCACACCGTAGGCGTCAATCGCCTGGTGGTCGGGGTCGGCCAGCAGCTTGAACGTCAGCGAGTCCTTCGTGCAGAAGGTCTTGTGGCTCTCCACCGTATCCAGGCTCACGCCCAGCACCACGGCGTTCAGCGCGTCGTACTTCGGCAGGTCGCGCTGGAAGTTGTGCGCCTCCAGCGTGCAGCCACTGGTCTGGTCCTTGGGGTAGAAGTACAGCACCACCCACTTGCCCTTGTACTGCTTCAGCGAGACCAGCTTGTCCTCCTGCGAGGTCAGCTTGAAGTCCGGGGCCTTCGCGCCCACCGGAGCCATGTCGGCCACGGCCGCCATCGGCGCCACCGCCAGCAGGCAGGCCAGCAAGCCGGCAAATCCTGTGGCAACGTTTCTTGAATTCAACATGAGTGCTTCTCCTCTGCGACCGGCTTCTGGCAACGAGCCTCAGTCCGCGTTCTGCCATCTTACCGCGCCCGGGCCGCGATCATCTTTCACAGCGCCGCGGGCGTTTCCGCTACACCAACAATCGCGATCCCCGCCGCGTCCGCCGCCGCCACCATGGCCGGGCGGTCGAAGACCAGCGTGCGTCCCGCCTCCACGCACAGGCAGCTCGCGCCCGCCGCGCTCATCGCCGCAACGGTCGGCACGCCCACCACCGGCACGTCGAAGCGCATGTCCTGGTTCGGCTTGGCGACCTTCACCACCGTGAGCCGCCGAGTCAATATTGGGGCCGCGGCGCTCGTGCTTTCTTCGCCCTCCAGCGTTCTGAAGATCTCTCCCGCGCGCAGGATCGTCGCGTCGGTGCCCTCCATCGCCTCCACAGCGATGCACGCACCGGCGGCGACCACCACCGTCTGCCCCAGGTCGAAGCCCGCAACGCCGCGCGCGACCCGCAGGCCGTACTCCATGTCCGCGCGCTCGCTCTCATCCGGCAGCCGCGCGGTCAACACACCCGCCGGCGCCAGCAGCGGTTCTAAAAATCCAGTAGACGACTCCAGTAAGATGCCCTCATCCTCCAGCACCTTCGCCACCGCACCCAGCAGCATGTCCGTATTGCGCGTGCGCAGATTCAGCAGCAGCTTGGCCAGCCGCCAGTCCGGCCGTATCGCGGAGAAGATCTGCTTGTGCTTCACCTGCCCGGCCATCACCGCACGGGTCACGCCCTCGCGCTGGAAGGTCTCGATGAGTTTAGACAGCTCGCCCAGCGACATCCAGTGCACCGCAACGCCGGCATCCATCCGCGCGCGCTCATCCATCTCCGGGTCGGTCTCCTCGCGGATCGCCGCCACCACCACGCGCAGCCCCTGCGCGCGCGCCGCCTCCAGCACCAGGAACGGAAACCGCCCGTTGCCGGCGATCAGGCCGAGTGTGTTCTGTTCGCTGCTCACGCCACCCAATCGAGGCCGTTCTTCTCGACCAGCGTCAGCAACTTGAGCGATGCTGCCTGCCTCGCAATCTGTGCAGGCGATAGCGGCTTCACGGGAGTGAGGCAGAGCTTGTCCAGGTTACGCATCGTCTTCTTGCCCAGCATTCCTACTGAAGTCAGATCGCGGGCCAGCCTGTGTGCAACGCCAAGGTGTTTCCTTGCGTACTCTAGCTTCTTCTTCACACATCACCTCGATCATGCGGCCTTCAGCTGAAAGTCCACGCGCTTGCCTAGCGCCGTCGCCATGTTCACCAGCGCGTCAATCGAGAACTTATCGATCTTCCCGCGCAGCAGGTCGTTGATGCGCGGTTGCGAGACGCCGCACTTCTTCGCCGCGACAGCCTGTGTCCATCCATTTGCTTCGATAATGCATTCGATCTGAATCATGAGCCTGGAACGAGCCTCCAGATTTGCTGCTTCCTGTGGAGGAAATCCAAGCGCATCCCAGACCGAGTCAAACTCTTCGTAGTCTGGTTCGCCCTTCTTGCCCGACGTTACAAGAGCTCTGCTAATCTTTTTCTTGCCAACGCCAGATCGCGCTTGCTTGTCGCCTGGGACTTCTTTTGAAAGGCGTGCAGCACGTACACGGCCTCCGGCCTTCGCGCGATGTAGATCACTCGATACGTTCCCGACTCCACCCATATCCGAATCTCCTCTACTCCAGGACCGATGCTTGGCATCGGCTTTGAGTCGCTCGGCTGCAAGCCGAATTGCGCCCTCTGCATCTGAAAGCCGAGCTTGTGTCGAGCCATCGCAGGGAAACGGCCTAATTCCTTCTTTGAGTCGCCCAGAAACTCTAATGGCTTCATCTCTATTATATCCATTTCGATATAAACTCGCTACTTAATCACGCCCCGCTCGCTTTTCGCCGCGAACTCCGCCAGGTACTTCACGTGCTCATCCCCCGCGCCCGACTCCAGCATGTCGTGGATCTCCGCCAGTGCCTGCGTTGTATTCCGTTTGCCGCTGGTCAGCAGCCGCATCGCGGTGGCGAGCTCGCGCAGTTGCTCCGGCGTAAAGCCTTTGCGCGCCAGCCCCACCTTGTTGATGCCGTAGGCATGGTTGTTGCGTTCAATCGAGACCAGCGAGTACGGCAGCACATCCTGTGTGATCGTCGTGCCGCCGCCGATGTAGGCGTAGCGGCCGATCGTGCAGAACTGATGCACCGGAGCGTTGGCGCTCAGCGTGGCGTAATCCTC
>Ga0302202_10007383_pt1 | contig 10639 bp, 8 predicted proteins | sample II_Bog_N3_3_FD_194579 | JGI IMG/M metagenome (GOLD analysis project Ga0302202, IMG submission 194579) | Peat permafrost microbial communities from Stordalen Mire near Abisko, Sweden - II_Bog_N3_3 | ecosystem: Environmental > Terrestrial > Soil > Wetlands > Peat | place: Sweden: Abisko, Stordalen... | reverse complement strand
CCCTCGGTTGCGATCATTGAAGTAACGACTCGGTCCAGAAAATCGCGGTCATGCGACACCAGCAGCACCGTCCCCGCGTAGTCCGCCAGCCGTTCCTGCAACAGATCCAACGTCTCCAGGTCCAGATCGTTGGTCGGCTCATCCAGCACCAACAGATTGGACGGCCGAGCAAAGGCGCGCGCCAGGGTCAGCCGCCCGCGCTCGCCGCCCGACAGCACGCCCACCGGCGTGTTCGCCTGTTCCGGCCCGAACAGGTAGTCCTTCATGTAGCTGACCACGTGCCGGTTCTGCCCGCCCACGGTCACCGTATCGCCGGCTCCGCCGGTCAGCGCCTGAGACAAGGTCTGCGCCGGATCCAGCACGTCGCGCCGCTGGTCCAGGGTGACACTCAGAAGGTTGGTGCCGATCTTCACCTCGCCGCTATCGGGCGGCAGCACGCCGGTCAGCAGGTTCAGTAATGTGGTCTTGCCGGCGCCGTTCGGACCGACGATGCCGACCCGGTCGCCGCGCAGGATGCGCGTCGAGAAATCCCGCACCACCACCCGGTCGGCGTACGCCTTGCTGACCCGTTCGGCAACCATGACCAGCCGCCCGGACAGCTCCGCCTCCGCCGCGACCAGCTTGACCGACCCCACCGCCGCGCGATGCTCCCGTCGTTTCTGTCGCAGCCCATGCAGGTCGGCCAGCCGCTTCACGTTGCGTTTGCGGCGCGCGGTGACGCCGTAGCGCAGCCAGTCTTCCTCCATGGCGATCTTGCGGCCCAGCTTGTGACGGTCGGTTTCTTCCTGTTCCAGCACCTGGTCGCGCCACGCCTCGAAGCCGGCGAACCCCTGGTCCATGACGCGGGTGATGCCGCGGTCGAGCCAGACGGTGGTGCGGGAGATGCGCTCCAGCAGGCGGCGGTCGTGGCTGATCAGCACGATGCCGGAGCGCAGGCCCGCGAGCTCGGCCTCCAGCCACTCGATGCCCGGCAGGTCGAGGTGGTTGGTCGGTTCGTCCAGCAGCAGGATGTCGGGTTCGGGGGCGAGCACCCGGGCCAGCGCGGTGCGGCGGGCCTCGCCGCCCGACAGGGTCGCGGGGTCTTCCGCCCCGGTGAGCCCGAGCTGTTCCAGAAGGTAGGGGGCGCGATAGCGGTCGCCGGCGACGTGCTCGCCGAAGCCGGCTTCGACATAGGCGAGCGTGGTGGCGAACCCGGAAAAATCGGGTTCCTGCGGCAGATAGCGGACGGTGGCGCCGGGTTGGGTGAAGACGCGGCCGGAGTCGGGCTGCACCAGGCCGGCGGCGATGCGCAGCAGGGTGGACTTGCCGGAGCCGTTGCGGCCGACCAGGCAGACACGGTCGCCGGCGGAGACGGCAAGGCCTGCGCCGGCCAACAGCGGGGCGGTGCCGAAGGTGAGACCGATGTCTTGAAGGGCGAGAAGGGGAGGGGGCATGGCCCCAACCTAGCCCACAAGTCGCCGCCAGGGAATCGGTCGCAACTTGTCATACAAGACGAAACCTGCCAGACAAGTAGCGGTTCACTGGTCCCGCTGCCCGTCCGTCACCCGCAGGCGCGAGCGGTGCAGGTGGTAGCGCATTGCCAGGCCCGCGGCCTCGGCGTCACCGCTGGCGATCGCCTCGGCGATGGCCTCGTGCTCCTCGACCACGCGCCGGGCCCGCTCGCGCGAGCCGGTCCGGGTGATGCCCAGCGCGACGGTCATGGCGTGTTCGATCGGCGCGTGCAGTGCCTCCAGCAGATCGGCGAACAGCGCGTTGCCGCTGGCATCGGCCACCGCTCTGTGAAACGCGAAGTCGGCCCGAGCGGGGATGTCGCCGCCATCGAACGCGGCGCGCAGAGCGGTGAGCGCGTCGGTGATCGCAGCGAGTTGTTCGGCGCTGCGCCGTCGTGCGGCCAGCGCTGCGGCCTGGCCCTCCAGCGCACTGCGCACCTCCAGGCTGCGCAGCATGCCGGCGATGTCGGAGATATCGGCCAGCCGGGTCAGATGACCCGACGGCCGCTTCTGCACGAAGGTCCCGGCGCCCTGCCGCGTGCTCACCAGCCCATCGGCGTGCAGCCGCATCAGCGCCTCCCGCACGGTCGGGCGCGAGACCTGAAACAACTGGCAGATCTGGTGCTCCGACGGCAGCTTGTCGCCTTCGCGCAGGGCGCCGGAGACGATCTGCTCGAGGATCTGCCCATAGAGCTGGTCGCCGAGTTTTTCCCGCCGCCGCGGTTCCAGTTTGATCACCGATGGTTCCACCCAAGCACCCCCTGCATAGCAGCTACGGCAAATTCGCGGGCCGAAAACCTGACCCTCTACTTGTATGACAACTTGACAGATAAATGCCGCCACGACAAGCTGTCATCACACCAGGGGCCGCGGCCGGTTCAACCGCAGGCCCCCATCAAACCGGAGGGAACGTCATGCCGGACAGAATTGGCGAAGCCAAGATCGCCCTATCGGGCGCCAGCGGTCAGTTGGGGCGCTTCCTGCGCCCCGCACTGCTCGCCCAGGGTTGCAACCTGCGTTCGGCCGGCGGACGCACCGAATTGACGCCGCTGCACCCGAATGAGGACATCCTGCACGGCGACCTGCGCGATCCCGCCATCGTCGATCGCCTGCTCGACGGTGTTTCCGTGCTGATCCATATGGCCGGCACCAGCATCGAACGCCCCCTGCCGGAGATCATCGAAAACAACCTCGTCGCATTGCACGCAGTCTATGAAGGCGCCATCCGCCACCGGGTAAAGCGGATCGTTTTCGCCAGTTCCAACCACACGATCGGCATGCATCCAGTCACCGAAACGCTGCCGCTCGGCTGCGATTTCCGCCCCGACGGGTTCTACGGCCTGAGCAAGGTCTGGGGCGAGGGCCTGGCACGTCTCTATTGGGACAAACACGGCATCGAGAGCGTCTGCGTGCGCATCGGCAGCGCCATCGAACGCCCGACCGAGTTCCGTCACCTCAGCACCTGGTTTGGCCTCGACGATCTGCTGCGCTTCACGATCGCCTGCATCACGACGCCGGAGGTCGGCTACGTCGTCACCTGGGGCGTGTCGAACAACACCCGCAGCTACTGGACGCCGGTAGGCTGCGAGCGTCTGGGCTTCACACCGTTGCAGAACGCCGAGGATTATGCAGCGGAAATCCTGGCGCTGCCGAATCCGCTCGACGCAGTCGGGCAACGTTACCAGGGCGGCAGCTTCGCCAGCCACGATTTCGGCCGATAAGCGTCCACCCAATCCCAGGGCCGGGTCCAGGCCCCAACAACTATGGATATCGTCATGAGCACAAACGTTGCGATGGCCGTCAAACCGGCCACTCATTATCGTTGGGTCATCTGTGCCTTGCTGTTCATTATTACAACGATCAACTACATGGATCGCAACATCCTGGGCGTACTGAAGCCGACGATCCAGCACGATCTGAATTTCTCGGAAACCGATTTCGGCAACATCATCTTCTTCTTCTCGATGGCCTATGCGGTTGGCTACGCCGGGATGGGCTGGCTGACCGACAAGATCGGCATTCGCCTCGGCCTGGCCGCGGCAGCAGTGCTGTGGTGTGCAGCCTCCATTGCCCACGGCATGGTCGCCTCCGTTTCCGGCTTTATCGTTGCTCGGATCGTTCTGGGTCTGGGTGAAGGTGGCAATTTCCCAACCTGCATCAAGACCGTTGCAACATGGTTCCCGGTGCGGGATCGAGCCTTTGCCACCGGATTGTTCAATTCGGGCAGCAATATCGGTGCCATGCTCGCGCCGCTGATCGGTGCGGCCGTGGTCGCAATGGCCGGCTGGCAGGCGGCGTTCTACGTGACCGGCGCGGTTGGCCTGATCTGGGTCGCATTCTGGCTGATCAACTATCACAACCCGTCGGAGCATCCGAATGTCTCGCAACAAGAATTAGACTATATCAGACAGGATCCGGATGTCCCGGCGCGGAAAGTGCCATGGGCGGAATTGCTCACCTACCGTGGCACATGGGTGTTCCTGGCTGGTGCCGTGCTGACCAATCCCGCCTGGTGGTTCTACAATAATTGGGTGCCCAGCTTCCTGAATGCCAAGTTTCACGTGAGCCTTTTCGCGGTGGGATTGCCGCTGGTGGCGATCTATCTTGTGACCGATGTCGGATCGATCGCCGGCGGATGGCTGTCGTCCAGGTTGATCGGCTACGGAATGGACGTCTTTTCGGCCCGCAAACTGACCTTGTTGATCTGCGCGCTTTGCACCCTGCCGGTGTTCCTCGCACCACAGGTTGACAGCATGTGGATCGCGGTTTTGCTGATCGCCCTCGCCATGGCAGCACATCAGGGCTTTTCGGCCAATCTGTTCACCTTGGTGTCTGACACCATGCCGAACGACGCCGTCGCCTCCACGGTCGGGCTGGGTGGTGGCATCAGCGCGATCGCGGGCGCATTTTCCGCGGCGGTGATCGGTCGCGTGCTCGACGCAACCGGTGGCAATTACACGCTCGTGTTTTTCGCCTGCGCCAGCGTTTATGTCATCGCCGTCGTCATCATCCACCTCATCCTGCCCCGCACCCGTACCGCCATCGTAATCGCTCGGGCTTAAAAATCTGCCGTAAAATACAAGGAGTTTCCATGCCCGATGAATCCGAAACCATCCCACCCCGTCACCGCGTGACCCCGCAGGAACTGCGCAGCGCCCGCTGGTTCGGACCGCCCGACCTGCGATCGTTCGGTCACCGGTCCCGCGCCATGCAGATGGGTTACGCGCCAGTCGAATGGGAAGGCCGGCCGGTCATTGCGATCGTCAACACCTGGTCGGATCTGCAACCCTGCCACATGCACTTCAAACAACGCGTCGAGGACGTCAAACGCGGCGTCCTGATGGCTGGCGGTTTTCCGGTGGAACTGCCGGCGCCGTCAGTGTCCGAAACTTACCTCAAGCCCACGTCCATGATGTATCGCAACATGCTGGCGATGGAAACCGAGGAGCTGCTGCGCGCCCACCCGGTTGATGGCGCCGTGCTGATGGGCGGGTGCGACAAGACGACTCCGGGCCTGTTGCTGGGTGCCACCAGCATGAATATTCCGGCGATCTTCCTGCCGGCCGGTCCGATGCTGCGCGGCAACTGGCATGGCAAGACCCTGGGCAGCGGCAGCGATAGCTGGAAATACTGGGACGAACTGCGCGCGGGCAAAATCACCGCCGCCGACTGGACCGGCGTCGAGGGCGGCATCGCGCGTTCCTATGGCACGTGCATGACAATGGGCACCGCCAGCACAATGACCGCCATCGCCGAAGCGGTGGGCATGGTGCTGCCAGGCGGGTCAAGCGTGCCCGCCGCGGATTCGGGCCATATCCGGCTTGCGTCGGAGTCAGGCCGGCGCATCGTCGATATGGTGTGGGAGAATCTGACGCCATCGCGGATCCAGACGCATGCGGCGTTTGAAAATGCGATCGCCGTCGCCATGGCGATGGGGTGTTCCACCAATGCGATCATCCATCTCATTGCGATGGCACGCCGAGCGGGGCAGGCGATCGGATTGGATGATTTCGAACGATACAGCCGGCTTGTGCCGGTGATCGGCAATGTGCGTCCCAGCGGCAGCCAGTATCTGATGGAGGATTTTTATTACGCCGGGGGAATACGGGCGCTGATGTCGAACATCCGCGAACATTTGCATCTGGATTGCCTGACCGTCAGCGGTCGCACAATTGGTGAGAATATCGCCGGCGCTCAGGTGTTCAATGATGACGTGATCCGCGGCCTGGACAATCCGATTTACGGCGAAGGCTCGCTTGCGGTGCTGCGTGGCAACCTGGCGCCGGATGGGTGTGTGATCAAACCGGCGGCGATGGATCAGCGCTTCCTGCGACACTCGGGTCCGGCGCTGGTCTTCGATGATTATCCGTCGATGAAGCATGCGGTGGACGACGAGACCCTGGCGATTACCGCCAACCATGTGCTGGTGCTGCGCAATGCCGGGCCGCGGGGTGGTCCGGGCATGCCGGAATGGGGCATGCTGCCGATGCCAAGACGACTGCTCCAACAGGGGCACCGCGACATGCTCCGGCTGTCCGATGCGCGCATGTCGGGCACCAGCTATGGCGCCTGCGTGCTGCATATCGCGCCGGAATCGGCGGTGGGCGGCCCGCTCGCGCTGCTGCGGACCGGCGATATCGTCAGCGTCGATGTGGCGGCGCGCAGCATCCGCATGGAGGTTTCGGACGAGGAACTGGCCCGTCGCAAGGCCGCCTGGCAGCCGCCCGCGCGTCACTACGATCGTGGCTATGGCTGGGCTTTCACCCAGCATATCCAGCAGGCCAATGAAGGTTGCGACTTCGACTTTCTGCGCACCGAGTTCGGCGCCCCGGTGCCGGAACCGGCGATTCACTAAAGTCGTCCGCCTGTCGTCATGGCGACAATTTTGCGCACCGTGGCCCGCTTGTTCTGATCCCTGTTAGTCTCAGTTATAGCCCCAATAGCGGTTGGACCCCGTACTCGGCACAACGCTCGGGCCATAGACGGTGCCGGAATCCGGGATACCCGGTCGCCCCACAGACGAATCATCCGGCAATTCGGCCGGCATCGGTGCCTTGCCCGGCCCGGTAATCCCATAGCTTCGAGGATCGCCGGAGCAGGCGGCAAGACAAAGCAGAGACAGAATCACGACGATACGCATAACCCGCAGTCTGCCCTCAAACCTGGATGCTGTCCAGGGCGTTGCAGTCGGCACGCACCGCCGGCAAATACAAATAAATCGTCGTCCCGCAACCGGGTGCGCTGTCGATCACGATGTGGCCGTTGGACTGCTTGACGAAACCATAGACCATGCTTAGTCCCAGTCCGGTGCCCTTGCCGACCGGTTTGGTGGTAAAGAACGGCTCAAGCGCCTTTTCGGCAACCGCCTTCGACATGCCGCTTCCGCTATCGGTGACCGCAATCAGGACGTAGGCACCGTCCCCCATCCCGGGCACGGGGTGAACGCTGGCCGGCCCGTATTGGATGTTGCTGGCCGCAATCGTCAGCACGCCGCCCTCCGGCATGGCGTCCCGCGCGTTGATCGCCAGATTGAGCAAGGCCGAGTCGAGCTGGTTTGCATCGACGCAAATTTTCCAGAGCTTGTCAGCCAACTGCGTCCGGATCAGCACTTTGCCGCCGAGCGTGCGGCGCATCAGTCCGACCAGCGCCGGGATCAACTCATTGAGCTGCAGCAGCCGGGCGCTGAGCGGTTGCAGCCTGGCATAGGCCAGCAATTGTTGCGTCAGGCCTGCGCCCTGAAGGGCCGCATTGAGCGCCTCCTGCACCATCTCCGCCAGATCCGTGTGCGCCGCAATCTGCTCCGCGGCAACTTCCAGATTGCCGATGATCACGCCGAGCAGGTTGTTGAAGTCATGCGCCACGCCGCCGGCCAACTGGCCGATCGCTTCCATTTTCTGCGCCTGGCGCAGGGCAGCCTGGCTGGCGTGCAGCGCTTTCTCCGCGGTGTTGCGTTCCAGCGCCATCTGGATTGTCGCATGCAGTTCACGCTCTGAAAACGGCTTGATGAGATAACCATAAGGTTTGGTGCGCCGGGCGCGCGCCAGGGTCGCTTCCTCCGAGTAGGCGGTCAGGTAGATCACCGGAATGAGGTAATCGGGTGGAATGCGCGCCGCGGTTTCGATGCCGTCGAGCATGCCCTCGATATGGATATCCATCAGTACCAGGTCGGGCTTCGCGGTTTCGATTTGCCGCAGGGCATCCTCGCCGGATGCGGTGGGACCCAGGATTCCATAGCCCAGCCTGACCAGTTGTTGCCGCAAATGCAAAGCGAGGATCCGTTCGTCCTCCACCACCATGATCTGCGTTTTCATCACAGGGATCCTTGCTGCGATAATGCGACCGAGAACCGGACGAGGAATCGTGTGGGCTTGCACCGGTGCATCACCACGGTGCCGCCGAGTTGTTCCGCCAACAGCAACACGAGCTGCAATCCCAGCGTGCTGGTGTTGGTAAAATCGATCGTCTCGGCCACGCCGACGCCGTCGTCGCTGACCGAAAGAACGATGACGCCGTCGGGCTCATTGCTGAGGTTGACCTCGATCCGGCCGGTGGCGCCCGGGGGAAACGCGTGCCGCAGCGCGTTGGATACCAGTTCGTTCACCACCAGACCGCAGGGGATCGCCGCATCGATCGGCAGCACAACCCGATCGGCATTGATCGACAGCGTGATGTCGTTCTGGTCGATCCCGTACGACGCGAGCAAGGTCGGCACCAGGGAATCGAGGAAGCGGCCGAAGTCGACCTCGGAGAAATCCTTCGATTGGTACAAGGTCTGATGGATCAAGGCCATGGAGCGGATGCGGTTCTGGCTGTCGCGCAGCATGTCCAGGACCATCGTATCGGCAATCCGGGCCGATTGCAGGTCCAGCAGGCTGTAAACGATCTGCAGGTTGTTTTTGACGCGATGATGGATTTCGCCCAGCAGCACGTCCTTTTCCCGCAGCGCCGCCTGAATGCGCTCCTCCTTTTGCCGGCGGTCGGAGATATCGACGATGGCGGACAGCACCATGGCGCCATCCTCGGTGTCGATCGGGTTCAGTCCGATTTCCACCGGAAATTCGCTGCCGTCCTTGCGCAATGCGAAAAGATCGCGTCCGGCGCCCATCGGACGGGTACGCGGATCGGCGAAGAAGGAATCACGCAGCACGGGATGATGGTTGCGCGCGCGTCCGGGCACCAGCAGTTCAACCGGCTGCCCCAACATCTCCGCCCGCGCATAACCAAACACCCGCTCGGCCTGGGCATTGACCATCTCGATGCGGCCCGATGTGTTGATCATGACCATGGCGTTCGGTGCGGCCTCGACCACTTGCCGGAACAGCAAGTCGCTCTTACCCAGCCCGTGCGCGACCGTTACCGGACGCGTTTCCGTCGCCACGCCATTGTCGTTGTCCATGCCTGATCTCCTGCCTGCAAGGCTTCATTCACCGGCGGATCGGGCTGACAATTGCCGTCCGCGCTGTTTTCGGTGGTTGAATGGGCGTCGTTGGTTTGAACTCCCCCTGTTCGGACCCGGGCGGGCATCGAAAATCGAAGACGTTAAAGCCACGGGCAAAATCAGTAGCAGATCATGATAGGGCACACCAGCAGGTTGCACACTATTCGGTGAATGGATAAAAGTTTGTACAAGGGCTATAGTCATTCCCCCCAAGAATAAACCTGCGTGAATTCACGCCTGTTTGGGGGAGACTTCTTGCGCTGTGGCATGGCTGACCGGGCCGAGGGCGAACTGGGCGCATTATGATAGAACGCAAAAATTATGCCACGCCAAGGCGCGTGTCGTTGCAGCCGGGCGGCCCGGCACGTCTGCCGCTTGACCAACCCGGGCCCGAGCGGCGCAAGATCGCGCGGCAACGGTGCGAGCGGTTTTCGTCGCGAAAATGGGGGGTGAAATTGATGGCTGAAGGTTCCGGAATTCGGGAAGTTGCTTGGCTGGACTGCCCCGGCGGCGGTCAGGTCGTGCTGGACGGCAACTTTGCCTATATCGGCCATATGGACCAGCCGCATGGCACGTCGGTGGTCGATGTGGCCGATCCGGCCAATCCGCGCATCGTCGCGTCGTTCGATATTCCACCCGGCCTGCACTCGCATAAGGTACGGGTGGCCAACGACATCATGGTGGTCAACCGCGAGCGTGCCCGTGGCGAGAAGCCGGCGGACGACTTTGTCGGGCTGCGTATTTTCGACGTATCAAATCCGCGTGTACCTCGCGACATCTGCCACTGGGCCTGCGACGGCACCGGTGTGCACCGTTTCACCTTCGATGGGCGCTACGCCTATATCTCGGCCGAGTTCGACGGCTATGTCGGCACCATCGTCGTGATCCTGGACCTGCTTGATCCGACGAAGCCGCGGGAGGTCGGCCGCTGGTGGATGCCAGGGCAATGGACCGCGGGCGGGGAGACGCCGACCTGGAAGGGCAAGGGCCACCGCTGCCACCATCCGATCCGCCGCGGCGACCGGCTGTATGTCAGCTACTGGTACGGCGGCGGCGTGATCCTGGACATCAGCGACATGAGCAAGCCGCGGTTCGTCTCGGGCCTGGACTGGTCGCCCCCCTTCGGCTGGCCGACCCACAGCCTGGTGCCGATCGATCAACCGATCGCGGGGCACAAATGGATGCTGGTTGCCGATGAGCACGTGCAGCCGCTGGACCCGAAACTGTCGCCGGAGCTGCCGGCGGCGCTGTGGATGGTGAACATCACCGATGAAACCCGGCCGATCCCGGTCAGCACCTTCCAGTTGCCGGAGCTGGTCGGGGTCGAATCCCCGCTGATGACCGCCTGTCACCAGCCGGTGGAGACGGTGCGCGGCACCGAGGTGCCGGCCGCCTGGTTCGCCAGCGGCCTGCGGGTGATCGACATCGCCAATCCGCTGTCGATGCGGCAGGTGGCCTGGTGGATGCCGGACGTGCCGCCGGGGGCGAAGCGGGTGTGCAGCAACGACGTGTATGAGGACGGCAAGGGGCTGATCTACCTGATCGACCGTAACCGGGGGCTGTCGATCCTGGAACGAATCTGACCCGCTAGGGCATCAGCCCGTAGCGGATTTGCATCGTGATGGTGATCTGGCCGGCGGTCATGCTTGCTGCGAAGGGTGGAAGTGCGGCGGTGCGCAACAGCGCCAGGGCCGCCGCATCCAGTCGCGGC
>Ga0302202_10007372_pt1 | contig 10648 bp, 10 predicted proteins | sample II_Bog_N3_3_FD_194579 | JGI IMG/M metagenome (GOLD analysis project Ga0302202, IMG submission 194579) | Peat permafrost microbial communities from Stordalen Mire near Abisko, Sweden - II_Bog_N3_3 | ecosystem: Environmental > Terrestrial > Soil > Wetlands > Peat | place: Sweden: Abisko... | reverse complement strand
ACCGCGCCGCCGCCCGCTTCAGCACCTTCCCGATCTTCTCCCGCAACGCCGGCGGTGACATCACCTCCGCCTTGTCCCCGTACGACAGCACGTGGCTCTCGAGCTCCGTCGTCCCGGCGATCTCCAACTCGACCTCGATCCCGCCGTCGTCGAGCTCGGCTATCACGCGCTGCGACTCGTGGATGCGCCTGCGGATCACGAATCGCTTCGGCTCCTTGTCGAAGCGGACGACGACGCGCGTCATCGGTCCCACGAACATCCCGATGGAGCCCTTGAACATCGCGCGCGGATCGTAGTCGGCGGGGTACGCGAACGTTTCGCCGCGGCGGCGCGTGGCCTCGCGGATGGCGTCGATGCCGAGCGAGATGCGCTGGGCGCGGTCGTGGCTGAAGCCGACGAGGTACAGCCCCTTGCGGTACGTCACGAGCGAGTACGGGTCGAACAGGTGCGTCTTCTCGAGGCCGTCGCTGGCGAGGCGGCGCAAGGTGAGGCGCTCGCAGCGGAGGAGCGCGGTCGTGATCTCGTCGAGCGCGTCGGCGTGCGGGGCGTAGTCGATCGGCATCTCGCCGCGGTCGTGCAGCTTGCGATCGAGGTCGCGCGCGAGAGCGGCGTCCTGTTCGCGGAGCGTCGCGGTGAGCGCGGCGCATGCGGCGTCGAGGTCGTCGTCGAAGCCGGTGCCGCGGAGGATCTCGCGCGCGCCGTTTCGCGCGACCAGGAGCGCGATGAGCTGCGACGTCGAAAGACGCACCGTGTGCTCGCGCGGCGGACGCGATGGGCGCGCCAGCTTCCACGCTTTGCGACCGTCGTCGAGCAGCTCCTCTTGGAGAGGCTCGCCCGCGCGCTCGAGCGCGGCCAGCAAGCGGCGCACGGTGGACTCGGAGACAGCGAGCTTCTTCGCGAGCGCAGGGAGTGTCGCGCGGCCGGCCGTGAGGAGGGTGCGGAGGCGCTCGAGACGGGCGGCGGGGGCGTAGCGGGGCATGGCGGGGAACGTAGTCGGGAGCGGGCGCGGGAGGGCGAGATCTCGTACTCTTCGTGAGTGATGTCGCCGTACCGCGAGCCGGGGGTGCTGCCGCGGGTGGCAGGGCGGAGGTGGAGTCGGCGGCACCTCAGGAGCGCGATCACGGTCATCGCGTCGGTGGTCATCTTCGCGGCGGTGCTCACGGGGGCGCTCCTCGTGGTGCAGATCCACGACACGACGATGTCTCCGACGGGCGCGGCGCGCGAAACCACGGCCCACGCCGCGCGCGGCTCCCATGCGAGGTAGGCTACGGGCGTGGACGCCCCCATGAACATCGTCCTCCCCGCCGCCACGCTCCTCGCGCTCCTCGCCGTCGCTTGCGTCGGCGAACGGAGCTCTCCCCCCTCCGTCGCCGGCGCAAACTGCACGGAGACCGACCTCGCCCCCGCCGCCACCGCCGAACAGCGGCAGCGCGCGTCTCTCCTCTTTCGCGAAGGGATGGCCGACGTCGCCGCGTGTCACTACGGCGACGGCATCGCGAAGCTGAACGACGCGCGCGCGCTCGTCCCTGCGCGCAACGTCATCTTCGACATCGCTCGCGCGTACCAGGAGAGCGGCGACCGCCCGAGCGCCATCCGCACCTACCGCGAGTACCTCGACACCGGCCCGTGCGACGGAGCGCTCGTCGCGCCCGTGCTCGCGCAGCTCGAGCAGGCCGAGGCCGCGCGCCGCTCCTCTTCGCCGCCGAAGCTCGACCTCCGCGCGTGCGCGCACCGGCTCTTCGGCGAGGCGATGATCGAGATCCAGGCGAAGCGCTACGAGGCGGGCATCGTGAAGCTGAAGCAGGCGAACGACGCGGTGCCTGCGCCGAACGTGCTCTTCAACATCGGCCGCGCGTACCGCGACGCGGGGGAGCTCGAGAAGTCGGTGGAGTACCTGCGGAAGTACGTGGCGACGAACCCGACGGATCGCGAGGACGTGGAGAAGGCGATCGCGCGGACGGAGGAGGAGCTACGGGCGAAGGGGGGGACGAAGCCGTGAGCGGGGGGGCGCGCGAACCGTCCGAGTGTCGCTCGTCGCGATCGGGCTGCTCGCGGCGCACGGATGCGGTGGGACTGGAGGTCTGCTGCCCGTGCGCTTCGAGCGTCGACGGCGGGACGTGAGCGAGCGGATCGGCATCGCTCGATCGCAAGCCAACGTGGACTCCACCGGAGCCTAGCCAGCTTCCGCCGGAGCCTAGCCAGCTTCCGCCCGAGCCTAGCCAGCTTCCGCCGGAGCCTAGCCAGCTTCCGCCGGAGCCTAGCCAGCTTCCGCCGGAGCCTAGCCAGCTTCCGCCCGAGCCTAGCCAGCTTCCGCCCGAGCCTAGCCAGCTTCCGCCCGAGCCTAGCCGGCTTCCGCCGGAGCCTAGCTCGCCTCCGCCGCAATCCGGCGAGCTCGCGGAGAGGTCCAGCGCGCTCGCGCCAGCTGCCGCGCAGCTCACGCGGCGACCCAGAGGAGCGCGCAGCGCCCTAGCACGGGGGGGTGTCAAAACTGGCCACCCCCCACGGCATGCCTTGTTTCGTGCCGCTTCCATGATCGCATCCGCGCGAAGTCCAAATTCCTCGGTCGACCGGCCCCGTTCTTTGCCCCTGGCCAGTTTTGACAGGCCCCCGGCCTACAACTCGGTTCGTCGGAAAGAACACCGACGCAAGGAGAGTCGAACATGTCGTCGTCGAAGAAGAAGAAGGTCGTTTCCGAGGTCGCTCCGGTTGCTCCGGAGTCGACGACGCCCGCGTCGGTCGCGAGCGTGAACCCCATCCCCACCACCGTGTCGGCTCCGCCGGACGCGTGGATCGCGCCGGAGCGGCTCGGCAGGAAAGGGAGGCGCCCCAAGACGGGGCTGACCCTTGTCGCACCTGATCTGGTGGCCGAGCTGCGGACGAGCGCGCCAGCGCTCCTCGCGGAGCTCGGCACGAACGCGGTCGATCCGCAGCAGCTCGCTGCGGCTCTCGACACGGCGCATGCGTGGACGGGCGTGGCGGCGAAAGCCACCGCGTTCAACACGTATGCGCGCTCTCAGCGTGGCACGTCATGGGACGCGGCCATGAAGCTGATGAACGGGATGCAGCTGGGCGTGCGCTACGCCCTCGCACGTGACGGAACGTTCGCCGATCGCTTCCCCGAGGTGGCCAAGGCGTTCGCGCCGAAGCCGCGTCCGAAGAAGTCGACGACCGACGCGGTCACGACGGCGGCCCCGAAGACCGGCTCGCGGAAGAAATCCGCGAGCGCGTCGACGGAGCCGACGATGTCCACCGCGACGCCGGCCACGCCCGCAGCACCGGCACCGCAGGCCGCGCCCGGAACACCGGCGGCGACTGCGTGATCCCCGCCAAGCACCCCCCGTCCGCGCGCGGCAGTGACGCGCGCGGACGGGGCGCGGTGTAGAGCGCCCCCGATCTTCCTCACGTGCTCCGTCATTCCTAGGCCAGCGGCCGAGGAATCTACGTAGCGCGCGAGCCGCCTCTTCAGCGAGCGCCTACTTGGATTCTTCGCGCCGCTCCGCGCCGCTCTGAATGACGAACGGGGACTGAGGCCGCGAGCCGCGCTCCGCCTGTGCGCGCGAGTACGAACGCTCGCCTCACCGCTTCTTCCTCCCCACCACATCGAGCACCGTCGGCCCCAGCACGAACGACGTCCTCTCCCTCCCCGCCGCCTGCCACTGTTTCCGCAGCCGCTTGGCGTTCTCCTTCGTGAGCCCGCTCTTGGCGCCCGTCTCCCGCGCGAGCCGGTCCATCACTCCCAGAAAGTAGTCCGTCATCCACCGCCACGCCGGCGACCCGGGATGCCCGAAGTGCATCGTCGGCTCCACCTCTTGCACCGTGAGCCCCACCTCGCGGTACAGCGTCGGCAACCGCGCGCCGATGTTCGCGTCGCCCCCTTGCGTCGCGAAGAACGCGAGGTCCGCGCGCGCGAGCGCATCCCACTCCGGCGGCTCCGGCACGAGCGAGAGCGTGCGGCGCAGGTAGTCCTGGATCGCGATGCGCCCGCCCGGCTTCAGCGCGCGCACGAGCTTCTTCAAGTGCGCCTTGGGATCGGGGAGGAACAGGAACACCCAGCGCGCGAAGACGAGGTCGTACGTGTTCGCAGGGAGCGGCGCGTCGAGCAGATCGCACTGCCACACGTTCCCCTCGCCGAGCCCGTCGCGCGCGACGCGCTTCCGGAGCGCGCTCACGAACGCCGCCGATCGCTCGACCGCGTCCACAGGGCCCCGCACGCGTCGCCGCAGCTCCATGTGGAGCGATCCGCGCCCCGGCCCCACCTCGAGCACGCGCATGCCGCGCGAGACGCCGAGGCGATCGAACAGCGCGTGCGTCGTCGGATCCCAGAGCGCCGCCTGCCGCTGCAAGCGCGCCGCTTCGCGCCGTCCGTCCCCGAGCAGGTAGTCGTATTTCCGTGCCGCCATGATCCCGGTTCGTACGCGATCAGCGCGCGCGCGTCTGGCCGATTTCGGACGCGGAGACGTCAGCGTAGTCTTCGCCGTCATGAAGACCCGCGCCGCCGTCGCCTACGAAGCTGGAAAACCACTCGTCATCGAGGACGTCGACCTCGAGGGCCCGCACGCCGGCGAGGTACTCGTCGAGATCAAGGCCACGGGCGTCTGCCACACCGACGAGTTCACGCGCTCCGGCGGAGACCCCGAAGGGCTCTTCCCCGCGATCTTCGGCCACGAAGGCGCAGGCGTCGTCGTGGAGGTCGGCGCCGGCGTCACCAGCGTGAAGCCCGGCGACCACGTGATCCCGCTCTACACGCCCGAGTGCCGCACGTGCAAATCGTGCCTCTCGCGGAAGACCAACCTCTGCACCGCCATCCGCGCCACGCAGGGGAAGGGCGTGATGCCCGACGGCACGAGCCGTTTCTCGATCGGGAAGACCAAGATCCACCACTACATGGGCTGCTCCACCTTCGCGCAGCACACGGTGCTCCCGGAGATCGCGCTCGCGAAGGTCCGCCCCGACGCGCCGTTCGACAAGATTTGCTACATCGGCTGCGGCGTGACGACCGGCATCGGCGCCGTGCTCTTCACCGCGAAGGTGGAGGCCGGCGCGAACGTCGTCGTCTTCGGCCTCGGCGGCATCGGGCTCAACGTGGTGCAGGGGTGCCGCATGGTGGGCGCCGACAAGATCATCGGCGTGGATCTCAACCCGGCCCGCGCCGAGGTCGCCCGCAGCTTCGGCCTCACCCACTTCGTCAACCCGAAGGACGTGAAGGGAGACCTCGTCGCCCACCTCGTCGAGCTCACCGGCGGCGGCGCCGACTACAGCTTCGAGTGCATCGGCAACGTGGACGTGATGCGCCAGGCGCTCGAGTGCTGTCACCGCGGCTGGGGCGTGAGCGTCATCATCGGCGTCGCCGGCGCGGGGCAGGAGATCAAGACTCGTCCGTTCCAGCTCGTGACGGGGCGAGTATGGAAGGGTTCGGCGTTCGGCGGCGCGCGCGGGCGCACCGACGTGCCGCGCATCGTGGACTGGTACATGGAGAAGAAGATCTCCATCGACCCGCTCATCACGCACACCCTCCCGCTCGCGCGGATCAACGAAGCGTTCGACCTGATGCACGAGGGAAAGTCGATCCGCGCCGTCGTGCAGTACTGACCGCGGCTTGCTCATACCCACTGCAACTTCAACCCGAGCGACGACGTCGACGCGAGCCCCGGAACGTCGCTCGTGAAGACCTTCGTGCAGAACATCTCGATGATGCCGTGCACGACCGCAGGCATGCTCTGACGTACGTACGGAATCGGCGAGAGCGGCCACCCCACGATCTCGACCACCGCCTCTTTCGGCCCGTTCTTGAACACGGACACGCCGCCCCCCTGGTACACGCGGTCCCAGAGGCGACCGAGCTGCGCGAGGACGGTCCACGGCGTCACGCCGGTCTGCTTTGCGAGTCGAATCGCGAGCCCGAGGGACGTGCCGTGCACCTTGCGCGTGACCTGAACGCCGATGTCCCACGACTCGCGCTTGCTCAGGCCGAGCGCATCGCACGCCCGGTAGTGAGCGACGCCGAGCGACATCGGCAGCCAGCTCCCCGCGACCGACTCGAGGATCGGAGCGTGGTACTCGCGCGGAAGATGCTCGAGATACCTGTCATAGAGCTGACGCTCGCGCAGCGCCTGCAGCGAGGAGCCGATCCACGTGCTGCGAATCATGGTCGCGCGCGGAAGGCGCTCGCGCGGCATCGGGAGCGCGAGGAAGGCCTGTTCGTCGCGGAAGGTAGCGAGTCTCGTCATGAATGGGATGACTCCGCCATCCGAATTAGCAAGCGTCGTGCCCCCCTCGTCCGTCACCCGCACGCGGCGGCGGACGACTCCCGGGCGTCGAGGATCTGGCGGATTTTCGCGCAAAGCGCTCGCGGCGTGAACGCCTTGCGGAGCAGGTGCGCGTCGCTCTCGTCGAACCCGTGACGCTCCAACACTCCGGGTGTGTGTCCCGACGTGAACAGCACCTTCACGGGGTGAATCGACTGCGCGCGCCGCGCGAGCTCGCGCCCGTTCATCCCCGACAGCACGACGTCCACGACGAGCAGATCGATCGGCTTGCCGTGCGCTTCGAGGTACGCGAGTGCCTCCTCCCCCGACGCTGCGTCCAGGGCGCGATACCCGCGCGACTCCAGCACGGCGACGACCGCGCTCCGTACGAGCGGATCGTCGTCGACCACGAGGACCGATTCGTTGCCCCCGAGGATCTCGTGCGTCGCACTCGCGGCCGGCGCGGAGATCACGCGCGGCTCGACGCGCGGAAGGTAGAGCACCACGGTCGTCCCCACGTTGGGCTCGCTGTGCACGGTGAGGAACCCGCCGCTCTCGTTCGCGAAGCGACGCGCATTCGCGAGGCCGAGCCCCGTACCGCGCCCCTCGGCCTTCGTGGTGAAGAAGCGCTCGAAGATCCGCTCTCTGACCTCCGCGCTCATGCCGACGCCGGTGTCCGAGACCGTGACCGCGACGTACGAGCGCCCGGCGCCGCCGTCTTGGTCGTTCACGTCCTCGTCGCCGATGACGACGTTCGCGGAGCGCACGGAGATCGTGCCTCCGTTCGGCATCGCGTCGCGGGCGTTGGCGACGAGATTCAGGACCGCGTGATCGAGCTGCTCGCGATCGATGACGGCGTCGTCCTCCTCGTCCCCGAGCTCGACGGCGACCTTCACACCCGCGCCGCCAACGCGGTCCAGCAGCGACTTCAACTCGGTGATCGTCGCCGCGACGCTCACCCGCGCCGGCCCGGCCGACGACGAGCGCCGCGCGAACGACAGCACGCGCCGGAGCAGGTCGGCCGCGCGCTCCGCCGCCTCGCGAATCTCGCGCGCGAGTCCCGCCGCGTGATCCTGGCTGGAGACGGCGCGCTCGAGCAGCGCGCTGGAACAGACGATGGGGGTCATCAGGTTGTTGAAGTCGTGCAGCACGCTCGCGGCCACGTTGCCGACGGCGTCCAGGCGCCGTAGCTGGCGGACCTCGGCGTCGAGGCAGCGCAGATCGGTGACGTCGCGCACGGTGACGACGTCGAGCCCGTCGCGCATCACGCAGTCGAGGGCGAAGCGGCGCGGACGGCCGAGCGCGTCGAGGCGCGTGATCTCGATGGTCCCCTCTCCGCGCTCGATCATCGACGGCCGGTGCGGAATCAGCTCGTCTGCGAGCTTCTCCAACGAGATGCCGAGCTGCTGCGCCGCCGGGTTCGAGAGAATGACCGCGCCGTCGCGACCGATGACGATGAGCGCCTGAGTGGAAGCATCGAGCGCCGCGCGAAGTGTTCGCTGAACGGCCGCCGAAAAGGTTTCGTCTCGCATGCCCTCAGTCGTAGGCACTCCGGGGCGTGCCTCCCGTCAGCCGCGCCCGCACATTGGCGTCGGACGTTGGCGGTGGGGGAGTAGGAGCGATTCGCCCGGCGATCTCAGGTGTTCGCGCGCGCAGACGCGACCACATCGGCGATGCGTTCGAAGTCGCGCGACTTGTCGAAAAAGAAATTCGCGCCGCGCTCCTCGCACTGGCGACGGTGCGCGGGGCTGGCGTCGTTGGTCAGCACCACCACGACCGCCGAGGCCTGCGCCCGCCTCAAGATCGGCAAGAACGTCAGCCCATGCATGCCGGGCATGTGTAAATCGAGCACGATGATCGCGAGCGTCTCGCGCTGGAGCGTCTCGATGGCCTGCGTCGCCCCCGCCGCCTCGAAGACCTCGACCCCCGACAGCTCCCCGAGGAGCGCCACGAGGCGGCCGCGCACGGCAGCGGAGTCATCGATGACCAGGACTTTCACCCTTGAAACACTAGTGCAGAAGCGAAACGAGGGCGTCGGCCAAGCCGTCCTCCGCGTGTAGGACTCGCGCTCGTTCGCCGTAGGCGTTCGTCCTACGGCCCGTAGGAGACGAGCAAGCGGTGAACGGGAACCGGCGCGCGGTGGAGCTGGGCCGATTCGCTATTCCACGATGCGATTCTTCATCGCGTAGTGCGTGAGCTCGGCGTTCGTGTGCATGTCCATCTTCTTCAAAATGCGCGTTCGGTGGGTGCTCACGGTCTTCACGCTGAGCGTCAGCTCGGCCGCGACCTGCGAGACGGTCTTCCCCGACGCGAGCATCTTCATCACCTCGAACTCGCGGTCCGAGAGCCGCTCGTGCGGCGCCCCGCCCCCCTCGCCCGCGAACAGCGACGCCAGAGCTTCGGCCAGCTCGGGGCTCACGTAGCGCCCACCGCTCGCCACCTTGCGCACCGCTTCGATCAGCTTCTCCGGCGCGCTCTCCTTGGTGAGGAACCCCGCTGCGCCCGCCTTGATCGCGCGCACGGCATACTGGTCCTCGGGCGACACGGTGAGAATGAGCACGCGCGCCGTCTCGTGCTCGCGCTTCAGCTCCCCCAGGAGCTCGATGCCGCTCGCGCCGGGCATGTTGATGTCGAGCACGATCACGTCCCACCGCTCGGCGCGCAGCAGATCCCGGACTTCCTGCGCGTTCGACGCCTCGCCGCCGACGAAGATCTCCGGCACCTCGCTGAGTATCTGCCGCAGACCGCGCCGCACGACGACATGGTCGTCGGCGATGAGCACCTTGATCATCCAGTCCCCCCCCCGGGCGTCTCGCTCGCCGGCGGCAACAGCCGCACGAGCGGGACCTTCAACGACAGCACCGTCCCCGCCGCCGCGCCCCGCTCGACCGTGACGCTTCCGCCGAGCCTGCGCGCCCGTTCCCGGACGCCCAGCAACCCGAGCGATTTGCGCGCGTGCGCCGCGTCGAGCGCGATCCCACGTCCGTCGTCGCGCACCTCGAGCACGTACCAGTCGGCATGCGTCCCCACGCGCACGTCGACGTGGTTCGCCTCCGCGTGCCGCGCAACGTTCGTGAGCGCCTCCTGGAAGATGCGGAACACTTGCGTCGACGCCTCGCGATCGAGCGTCAGCTCCTCCCCCTCGCAGCGCACGGTGCAGGAGATCCCCGTGCGCGACTCGAACTCGCTCGCCTGCCACTCGATCGCGGCCACGAGCCCCAGGTCGTCGAGCACGCCGGGGCGCAGCGCGGCGGAGATGCGGCGCACCTGGCCGATGATCTCGTCGGCCATCTTCGACATCCCCGACAGCTTCTCCTGGAGCGCGTCCTTCGCGATCCCCGCGTCCGACGACGAGCGCCGCGCGATCCAGGCGATGTCCATCTTCAGCGCCGTGAGCGCCTGCCCCAGCTCGTCGTGGATCTCGCGCGCGATCCCGGTCCGCTCGTCCTCGCGCACGCTCTCCACGTGCGCCGAGAGCTCGCGCAGCTGATCCTCCAGCTGGCGCCGCTCGATGGCGATGCGCGCGAGGTTCGCCGCGCGCTCCAGCACCGCCTGGTCCTCGTCGCTGAGCCTCCGCGGCTCGCGCATGTAGAGGACGAAGTCGCCGAGATCGCGATCGTCGCGCGCGAGAATCGGCTCCGAGGCATAGACGTGCAGGCTCTGCGGCTCCCCTTCGAGGCTGGGTGAGACCCGCTCCGGGTACACGTCGCCGTCGGTATCGCGCAGGTGAATCGCGCCGATGGCGGGGGGCGAGTGCGCCTCCACGGCGCGCACGAGGTCCCCCAGCACGTCGACCAGCGGTGCCCCCTCCGCGAGCGACGCGAGCACGTGCTGCTCGGCCTCCTGAAGCTTGCGCGTCAGCATCTGCGTGGTGACGTCCTCCACGGCCGTCCCCACGTTCTTGCCGGGGAGCGGGAACGCCTTGATGGACACCGCGCGCGTGCGGTCGCTCGGGTTGCGCGACTCGAGCGTGCTCGCCTCGCGCACCTTCCGGTCACGCGCGACCTCGAGGATCAAGCTCTCGTACTGCCCCCCGCGCCCCTTGGGTCGTACGTCGCCGAGCGTCTTGCCCCGGAAGGCCCCGAGGTCGCGGTTCATCAGGCGGTCGGCCGCCGGGTTCGAAGCGACGAGGCGAATGGTGTCGGCGTTCTCGGGGTCGTCCACGCTCCACACGCACAGCGCGATCTGCACGTTGCGCACGATGTCCGTGAAGCTGCGGATCTGCACGTCGCGCTTCCGCTCGTCGGTCACGTCGCGGCACGTGCCGATGAGCCCCGTCGTGCGCCCGTCCTTGTCGGTCCGCACCTCGCCCACCGTGTCGAGCGTACGGACGGTGCCGTCGGGGCGGACGATGCGCTCCTCGTACGCGAACCGCCCGCCGCGCCGGAGGGCCGCGCCCACGT
>Ga0302202_10007361_pt1 | contig 10658 bp, 10 predicted proteins | sample II_Bog_N3_3_FD_194579 | JGI IMG/M metagenome (GOLD analysis project Ga0302202, IMG submission 194579) | Peat permafrost microbial communities from Stordalen Mire near Abisko, Sweden - II_Bog_N3_3 | ecosystem: Environmental > Terrestrial > Soil > Wetlands > Peat | place: Sweden: Abisko... | reverse complement strand
GTCGACACACCCCACGAGGTCCCCGCCTCGACGATCCGCCGCGCGCCGATGGCGCGGGCAGTCATGTAGCAGAACTGGGCCTTGTCGCGGTCGAGGGCCACCAGCTTGCCGGCCATGAAGGCGTGATCGCGGGGCTCCATGCCGTTCCAGGGACCGGTGCGCTCATGGAAGAAGTAGCGCTCGATCCCCGCCTCCTCAGCCGTGCTGGCGGCGTGCAGGCCGTCCAGCAGCGCATCGAGCTTCGCGTCGCCGAGCACACTGGCCATTGGTAGCTCCCTGGGTGGGTTCGGGGGCGAAGCGTCGCCGTGCGCCGGTATCGCGTCAAGGGCGAGGGCGATTGAGCCGCCTGATCTCGGGGAGAGGGATGAGCGGGCGGTGGGGTTGGGCGAAATCCTCCCCCGCAGGGGGAGGGGGACCGCGGAGCGATGGAGGGGGTATCGACCGGGCGCGGCGTTCGTCGATTGGGCTAAGCGCGCTTATCCGAGAGTTCCGCACCTGGGCCGTACCCCCTCCACCGCCGTTCGGCGGTCCCCCTCCCCCTGCGGGGGAGGATTTGCACCTCAGCGTTACTTGTGGTACTATATATGCCTGGTCTTTGACATTGTGAGGGATGCGCCGGGCTGCGCGGCCGGAATGGGGCGGGGGACCTATATTATAGGTGATTATAGGGGGATTCAGCGCCGGGACGCGCCCCCTCCGTCGCGCTCCGCGCGCCACCTCCCCCGCTTTGCGGGTGAGGAGCGTTGGGCCTACCCCCGCGCGCTGAGGCGCCAGTTGCGGTAGGTGCGCAGGCCCTGGGCGAGGAAGCCGGGGGCGCGGGCGGCCCCGAAGTCGCGGATCAGGTGGCGCAGCGCCGGTTCGGCGACCTGGGTGGCGGCCTTCTGGTAGGGGAACCAGGCGGACTGGCGCTGGTGCTGCTCCTTCCAGTCCTCGGCCTGGGACTGCACCTCGAAGGGGAACACGATCACCTGGATGGCGGCGGTCTTCTTGCCCTTCAGCACTTTCTCGTAGCGGTAGGAGCCCACCGGGCGGTCGTCGACCTCGCCGACGATGCCGGCCTCCTCGGCGGCCTCGACGGCGGCGGCTTCCTGGGGTTTCAGGCCGCGCATCGGCCAGCCCTTGGGGATCACCCATCGCTTGGTGCCGCGGGAGGTGATCAGCAGGATCTGCACCTGCCGCGCTTCGATACGGAACGGCAGGGCCGCGTACTGGATGCCGATCACCTGGAGCGTCTTGGCCTTCTTCATGGCAGGAAGGCCGCGCCCAGCCAGTAGGCGCACGCCGCGATCAGGCCGGCGGCGGGCATGGTGACGATCCAGGCGACCACGATCCGCCGGGCGACGCCCCAGCGCACCGCCGAAGTCCGCCGGGCCGCGCCGACGCCGACGATGGCGCCCGTGATCGTGTGAGTGGTGGAGACGGGCACGCCCAGGTAGGTCGCGGTGAACAGGGTGATCGCCCCGCCGGTCTCGGCGCAGAAGCCCTGCATCGGGCTGAGCCGGGTGATCTTCGAGCCCATGGTGTGCACGATCCGCCATCCTCCCATCAGGGTGCCTAGCGCCATGGCGGCCTGGCAGGCGAGCACGACCCACATCGGCACGTGGAACGCCCCGTGGGCGCCGCCGGAATGGGCATAGAGCAGCACGGCGATGATCCCCATGGTCTTCTGGGCGTCGTTGCCGCCGTGGCCGAGGGAATAGAGCGAGGCGGAGAGGAACTGCATGCGCCGAAACACCCGGTCGACCGAAGCCGGTCGGGCGCGGACGAACAGCCAGGAGACGATCAGCACCAGCAGGAGGGCCATGGCGAAGCCGAACGCCGGCGAGACGACGATGCCGGCGGCGGTCATGTCCACCCCCTTCCAGACGATCGCCTTCCAGCCCGCTTTGGTCAGCCCCGCGCCGACCAGGCCGCCGACCAGGGCGTGCGACGACGAGGACGGAATGCCGGCGAGCCAGGTGACGATGTTCCAGACGATCGCGCCGGTGAGCGCCCCGAAGATCAGCCGGTCGGTGACCACGGTGACCGAGACGATGCCGGAGCCGATGGTGTTGGCCACGTGCAGGCCGAAGAACAGGAAGGCCACGAAGTTGAAGAACGCCGCCCAGGCGACGGCGTAGCGGGGCTTCAGCACCCGGGTAGAGACGATGGTGGCGATAGAGTTGGCCGCGTCATGCAGGCCGTTCAGGAAATCGAACGCCAGCGCGACGGCGACCAGCAGCCACAGGGTGAGGACGGCGGTGGTCATCAAGCCTGCTCCTCACCCGCAACCCCGGCCCTGAGCCGGGGGCCGCGGGGGAGGGGGACCATGCGAAGCATGGTGGAGGGGGCGCAGGGTGGCGAGCGCCGGCGTCGGCGGCCTTGCGCCCCCTCCGTCGCGCTGACGCGCGCCACCTTCCCCGTCTCGCTGCGCTCGCGGGTGAGGAGAGCCATTTCAGAGATGCTCGATGAGGATGCCGCTGATGCCGTTGGAGACGTCCTCGAAGCGGTCGATCACCTTCTCCAGGTGGTCGAGGATGTCGGCGCCGACGATGAAGTCCATCGGTTTGGCCTGGCTCTTGGCGAACAGGGCCTTCATGCCGGCGTCATAGACCTCGTCGGAACGGTTCTCGATCCGGGTGACCGCCTCGGCGATGGCGTTGAGGCGCGCGGAGTTGCGGCGCATGTCGCGCAGCAGCTGGGTGGCCTCAAGGGTCAGGTAGGCGGCCTGGATGGCCAGGTCGCCCAGCTCGCGCATCTGCGGCTGGAAACTGGTCACCTCGAACAGGGTGATCGACTTGGCGGTCTTCTGCATCTGGTCGATGGCGTCGTCGAGGGCGGTGGTCAGCTCGCGGATATCGCCGCGGTCAAAGGGGGTGATGAAGGTGCGGCGGATGGCCAGGAAGACGCCCCGGGTGATCTCGTCGGCGGCCTCCTCGTGGCGGACGATGTCGGCGCAGGCCGCCGCGACGCCGGGGCCGCCGTTGAGCAGCTCGCGCAGGGCCTCGGCGCCCAGCACCAGCAGCCGGGCGTGGGCCTCGAACTGGTCGAAGAAACCGTATTCGCGCGGCAGGAGCGCGTGGAACCACCGCATGCCGTTTTTCGCCCTCCTGGAATCGATTCTCGCTGAAGGATTTTGTCCTATCACAGACATAAACCCCACAGGCCCGCTCATCCCGGCGAAGGCCGGGACCCGGGCAGCTCGGCGCGCTGGGCGGAATGTGGCCGAGAAGAATTGAACCACGAACCACACGAACCACACGAACAAGGAAGGCGGAAACGCTGAACCGTTCGTGCTTTTCGTGTGGTTCGCGGTTCCCCTCTCCTGGTCTCCGGCCTGGCAGATGAGCGGGCCTTAGGGGTAACGCAGGAAGGCCTTGCGTTCCTCCAACCAGCTGGCTTCGTCCGGCAGGGTCAGGGCGTCGAGGTCGGCAGGGGTGGCGGCGGGGTTGTCGACCCACTCGCGCAGGGCGGGGCCGCCGTTGATGACGTCGATGGCGAGCTTGCCGAGCTCATATTCGTAAGGGAAATCGCGCCAGAGGTCATAGGCGGGCATGAGGCGGCGGATGGCCTTGAAGGCCAGCGCCTGGATGCGCCAGGGCTTGAAGGCGGCGTGATCGTAGGCCGGGCCCTCGGTGACGACCTGGACGCCGTTGCAGAGCTTGCCGACGTGCTTGTGGAAGGTGGGCTCGAACCAGCAATCGCGCAGCGCGCAGCCGTCGAGCCAGTGGGGCTCCAGCACCCGCATCTCGGCGATGACGGCGCGGGCGTCGATGTCGGGGGCGCCGAACAGCTCCAGCGGGCGGGTGGTCCCGCGGCCTTCGCTCAGGGTCGCGCCCTCCAGCATCACCGTGCCGGCGTAGGCCCGGGCCATCCAGAGGTTGGGGGCGTTGGGGCTGGGGTTGATCCAGGCGCGGGTCCCCAGCGGCCAGCCGAAGCCGGGACCGGCTTCGGGCTGCCAGCCCTGCATCTCGACGACCCGATAGTCGACGTCGAGGTTCAAGGTCTTGACGAACCAGTCGCCGAGTTCGCCGAGGGTCAGCCCATGGCGCATCGGCAGGGGTCCGGCGCCGACGAAGCTCTCCCAGCCGGGGCCCAGGCGCAGGCCCTCGACCGGGCGACCGGCGGGGTTGGGCCGGTCGAGCACCCAGACCGACTTGCCGGCCTGGGCGGCGGCCTCGAGCATGTACCGAAGCGTGGTGATGAAGGTGTAGATGCGGCAGCCGAGGTCCTGCAGGTCGATCAGCACCACGTCGAAGGTGTCGAGCATGGCCGGCGTGGGCCGGCGGACTTCGCCGTAGAGGCTGAACACCGGGACGCCGAGGACCGGATCGAGGAAATTCGGGCTCTCGATCATGTTGTCCTGCTTGTCGCCGCGCAGGCCGTGCTGCGGGCCGAAGGCGGCGGTGAGGTTGACGTCGCCGAGGGCGGCCAGGGCGTCCAGGGAGTGGGTGAGGTCTTGGGTGACCGAGGCCGGATGGGCGAGCAGGGCGGCGCGCTTGCCTGCGAGCGGGACGCGCAGGGCCGGATCCTCGAGCAGACGGTCGATGCCGAACTTCATGCGCGCTCCGGATTGGGCAGGCGGCCGATCCAGCCGCCCGAATGGTGGAACTCGGGCTTCTCCAGCGGGTGGGCCAGCGACCAATACGAGATCCGCCCGTCCGCCGCCTCGATCACGGCGGTGAGGCCGATGCGCCAGTCCGCCTCGATGTCGAAGCCGGGCAGCACGCCGAGGTCGAAGGACGCGCCGAGGCTGAGCCGACCCGGAGCGACGCGCGGATGGATGTCCAGGGGGGCGATCTCGGCCGCGTCTCGCATGCCCTGCCGATGGCTGTCGAACCGGTAGGCCGCCCAGCGGGTCGAGGGCGCGAGATTGAGCTCGAGATAGGCCTCGCCGCCTTCCGGCAGGACGAAGGCCTCAAAGCAGGTGCGCTTCCAGAGCTCATCGGTGCGGCGGGACTGGGCGCGGGACGGCACGAAGAGGCCCGCGATCTCGCCGGTGAGCTCATAGGCAAGGTCGAGTTGGGAAGCGGTCGCGCGGCTCGCCTCGACGGCGATGGCGGTGACGGGCGGGCAGACGGAGCTAGGGTGAATCACCAGGGCGTGGCGCATGGCGCTGAGTATAGGGCGCGCTGCGCTCGGGACCACGAACCACACGAAAAGCACGAACGGGGGCTCTACCATTTGCGTCATCCCGGCTGGAGGGACGCGTGGGCGGCCCGGGAAGCCGGGACCCAGCGGCACGGGCGGCGCAGCTGGGTCCCGGATAGGTCGCTCGCGCGACCTTCCGGGATGACGTCAGTTGGAGGTGGCGAGGCCGGCGTTCGTGCTTTTCGTGCGGTTCGTGGTTCATCTTGCTTAGCTCCGCGCCGCAATTCGGTGCGGAGGATTAGCAATTGACCTGACCCCGCGTCGGACGCTCACTCTGTGGGAAAAAGCGGAGGAGCGCGGCGATGATCACCCTGCCTCACCACGTGGAATTCCTGTCCGACGCCTGGATCGACGAGGCGCGGAGTTTGCTCACGCAGGAGGCCGAGCGGCGGAAGACGGGGCTTAACGGACAGGCGTTTTCGGTCAGCGAAAGGTTCGCCGACGCCCCATCGCATCTCGGCCTGGCCGACAACGTCGCCGCCTGGCGGGTGGAATACGACGGCGAGCGGATCGCGGTGGCGCGAGGCTTCAACCCCGACGCCGAAGTCACCGTCGAGGGCGACTACCAGGCGGCGCTGATGAGCGCGCAGACGGTGGGGGCGAATGCGCCGGGGGTGATGGGCGCCACGTTGCGCGAGATCGCCCGGGTGTTCGGCAAGGGCGCCGTGCGTTTCAAGGGCCGGATGGAGAACCCCGTGGCGGTGGCGCTGATGGGCGCCCTGCACGACCACATGGCCCGCCGGACGGTGGAGAACCCAGACCTCGCCCACCGCGCGGCCCGCCTCGGCCTCAGCGCCAACATCCGCGAGATGGAGGAGCAGGGCTACACGGTGGTGGAGCGAGCGATCTCGGACGAGTTCGCCGATGCGGTGCGCGCGGCGACCTTGCGCACCCTCGACGAGCAGGGGCTGATGAGCCTCAACTGGATGCTCTATCACGGTCGCGAGTTCGAGCTGCTGGCCCAGAACGCCAAGCTCATGACGCTGATCGACGCCTCGCTAGGCCGCGGCGCGGTGATCGCCTCGCTGTCGTCGATCCGCAAGGGTCCAGGCGTGGGGATCATCCCGCTGCACACCGACTACGCCCATGTGCCCGAACCCTATCCGGAGTTCTCGATGACCGGGGTCGGCGTCTGGGCGCTGGAGGACTGGACGGTGGCCAGCGGCCCGACCTGGATCATCCCCGGCAGCCACAAGCTGCGTCGGCATCCGCAAGCCGGCGAAGGCGCCAATGGCGGCGTGCCGATCGAGATGCCGAAGGGCTCGGTGGTCTATTTCCATCACGGCGTCTGGCACTGGCAGGGCGATCGCGAGGAACCGGGCGAGCGGGTGACCCTGCACGCGCACTTCAACCGCGGCATCCTCAGGAGCCTGGAGCCGAAGAAGATCGATGTGCAGATGCTGCACCGGAACCCGCCGCGCCTGGGCGAAATGCTGGGCGAGGACGACTGGTTCGACAAGCTGTCGGCCAACGGCCGCGACTACGGCCGCTACGCCTACATGCTGAAACTGCACTCGTTCACTGAGGCCCGGAAGCGCGAGATCCTGGCCTCGGCTTAAGCGTTTCGCAAACCGGCGGCCGGTAGGGTGGGGTCCTGCCCTATCGGAAGCGACCCTTGCCCGGACCCGCCGTAACGCCCGAACTACCGGCCGACCTGAGCGGCTGGGACCGGCTGCGCCGGCCGGTCTGGCTGTTCGATCCCGAGACTTGCCGCGGCCTCTACGCCAATGCGGCGGCGGTGGCCCTGTGGGGCGCCGAGAGCCGCGAGGAACTGCTCGGCCGGGACTTCTCGGAGCTGTCGCCGGCGGTGCGCACCCGCATGCAGCGCCTGGCGCTGGCCACGGCTGACGGCGATGCGGTGACCGAGCGCTGGTCCTTCTATCCCGGCGGCCAGCCCGTGACGGTCAAGGCGGTGATCTCGTCGTTCGCCCTGGCGGATGGCCGCACGGTGCTGCTGTTCGAGGCCGCCTCCATCGACGTCGAGCCCGAGGAGCTGCGCGCGGTCGAGGCGCTGCGCCACAGCGCCAACCTGATCAGCCTGTTCGATGAGCGCGGTCGGAGCACCTTCGCCAATCCTGCCGCCTTCGCCGCCTACGGCGACGACGCCGCGGGCTTCGCCGGTCGGTTCGAGGATGCGGATCGCGCCGCCGAGGCGATGGCCCGGGTGCTGGCCGGCGAGGCTTTGGACGAGCTGCGCCAGGTGAGCACGGAAGACGGCGAGCGTTGGCGCCACCTGGATGCGCGCCGCGTGGTCGATCCGGTGACCGGCGCGGCCAGCGTGCTGCTGACCGAGCGCGACGTCACCGCCCAGGTCGAGGCTGAACGAGCGCTGCTGGCCGCCGACGAGCGGGCAGAGGTGGCGATGGCCAAGCAACGCTTCCTGGCCAACATCAGCCACGAACTGCGCACGCCGCTGAACAGCGTGGTCGGCTTCGCAGGCTTGCTGGGCGCCGGCGACCTGGACAAGACGCAGGTTCGGCATCTGGCCCATATCGTCGAAGCGGGCGAGACGCTGACCCGGATCGTCAACAACGTCATCGACCTGGCCGAACTGGACGGCGGCGAGACCCGGCTGGAGCCTGCGCCGTTCGATCCGCGCGCGCTGCTCGACGGCGCCCTGGCGGCGCACGGCCCGGCCGCGGCGGCCAAGGGCCTTTCGCTGGGCCTCGAGCTGTGCGCCGGTGCGCCGGACGGGCTGGTCGGCGACGCCGGGCAAATACGCAAGGTGCTGGATCACTATCTGGCCAACGCGATCAAGTTCACCGAGCACGGCGAGGTCACCCTGCGCCTGGACGCCGGCGATGCGGACGATGCGACGACGCTGACCGTGTCGGTAAGCGACACCGGCCCAGGGCTCGACCCGGCGACGCAAGGGAGGCTGTTCCGCCGCTTCAGCCAGGCGGACGACAGCCTGCGCAAGAGCGTCGGCGGCGGCGGCCTCGGGCTGGCCATCTGCCGCGAGCTCATCGCGCTGATGGGCGGCGAGGTCGGGGTCGAAAGCCGGCCGGGGCGCGGATCGCGGTTCTGGTTCCGGCTGACCCTGCCGCGCGTGGCCGAGAGCGAGGCGGGCGCCAACGACGCCGGCGAGGACGCCCGGCCGCTGAACGTGCTCTACGCCGACGACAACGAGGCCAACCGGATGCTTGTGCAGGCGATTCTGCAGAGCCAGGGCCACCGCTGCGAGCTGGTCTGCGACGGCGCCGAGGCCGTCCGCTCCATGGCGGCGGGCTGCTACGACCTGGTGCTGATGGACATCCAGATGCCGGTGCAGGACGGCGTCAGCGCCGCCCGGGAGATCCGCACCCTGCCCGACCCCAACGGGGCCGTGCCGATCCTGGCGCTGACGGCCAACACCCTCTCCGACCAGCGCCGCGCCTACCTCGACGCCGGCATGCAGGATTGCATCGCCAAGCCGGTGAACATGGCCGAACTGCTGGCCAAGACCCATGAGTGGGCCGGGGTTCTCAGGGCGCCGGCGGCGCGTTCCCGAACGCGCGGATGAAACCGGAGTCGTCGCTGTCGGCGTTGCGGCAGATCGCCGGACGTCCGGCGCGGACCTGGTAGGTCGCGGCGGGCAGATCGAGGGCCAGCGTCGTCTGGGCGCCGCACCAGCCGGGCGCGGCCGGATCGCAGCCCGGCGAGCGGGTCAGGGTTCCGGTGGCCAGCGCGCCGCCGTCGGCCTTGGCGAGGGTGAACGAGGCGCTCTTCTCGCCTTCGTCCCAGTGAAACATCACCTCGATCCGGGTGACGTGCGAGGGGGCGTAGATGTCGAGGCGAGCGGTGTCGGTGACCTCGCAGAGGCCGGCGTTCCAGCTGTCGAACAAGCTCCGCTCGGCCGGGGCCTGGGCGAGCGCCGGGGTCGCCAGAAGGGTCGGCAGAAGGATGGATCCGATGAGCCACGCCGTACGCCGCATATGATCTCCTCATGGCCCCCGCCGTTTTCCTAGCCGGTGAGCGACCGCCTGGGGAGAGGCATGCGCGCGGCCCGGGTCGGGCGCCTGCGCGCACGAGATTGTTACCTGGCCTGACAGCGTTCGCCACATCCGAGAAAAGGCTCACGAAAACAGTCTTCTTGATCCGGACGACGGCGTCTTGGTCCGCATCATGGCGGAGCGGCGCCACAAAACCGTTCGATTGCCGCGCTTGTCTTGCGACCGGACGTCATCGGGGGGCGCCCTGTGATCGGAGAGCCGATGGCTCGAACCATGAAAGCCTACAGGGTGTTGATTCACGACCTCGCGTCGGCCGAGACCGTGGTGCTGACCGCCGAACTGGCCGGCGATCGCCGGGCCCGGGAATTCGCCCGTGAGCGCCTGGCCTCCAGCCCGGACTATGCGGCGGTGGAGATATGGGACGGGCCGGTCCGGCTCTGTCGCCTGAGCATCGACCGGGACCGCGAGGCGGCTTAGCCGCCGAGAACCGCTAGCCGTCCAGTTCCGGATAGTGGCGGAAGATGCCCTGCTCGTTGAAGGCGATGCGCCGTGGCGAAGCCAGGTAGGCGGCGATCCGCGGACGTTGCTCGATCCGGTCGGCCAGGGCGATGACGCCGGGGATCTTGTCTGCCAGGCCGGCCATCGCCTTCGGGAAAGCGTACTGCAGGCCGCGCACCACCTGGAACAGCGACGTGTCGGCATAGGTGAGCGTGTCGCCCGCGACCCAGCCGGCCTCGCCGGCGCCGGCCAGCATCCGCTCGAAGTAGCCGAGATACTTGGGCATGCGCGCCTCGCGAAAGCCCTCGGCGGCCTTGGCCGCGGCCTCCTTCTGGTCCTCGTAATAGAGGCCGGCGGCGACCGGATGGTGGGTGTTGTGGGCCTCGTCCACCAGGTCGGCGATGGTCAGTTGCAACTGGTTGACCAGTAGCCGGCCCTCCTCCTGGCGCGGGGTCAGATTGTGCCGCGCGCCGATGAACGCCAGGATGTTGGCGCTCTGGGCGATCACCAGGTCGCCGGCAACCAGCACCGGCGGGGCGAAGGGCGCCGGCTCCAGCTTGCCAAGCCGCTTGGCGAGGTTGGCCGGGCCGCCGCCCTTGTCCTCGGGCCCACGGGCGACGTCGACATAGGCGGCGCCGGCCTCCTCCAGCGCCAGGCGCACGAACTCGCCCCGGCCCTGGATGCCCGGCCAGTAGTGCAGCTCGTAGCTCATGCCTTGCTCCGACTTCTTCCGCCATAAACGCCGGCGCGGCCGCGGCGTCGCGCCTGAGGCGAGCCGCCGCGCCACAGGGGCCTTTCGCCGGGCCGGGTCAAGGCGCATATGAGGCGCATGGAGCCCTGGTCGCCGCCCCCCCGCCCCTATTTCCGCTCGCTGAGGCGCGGGCTGGCGGAGAAATGCCCCCACTGCGGCAAGGCCAAGCTGTTCTACCGTTACCTGAAGGTCGAGCCGGTCTGCCAGACCTGCGGTCATGACCTGGATCGCTACCCCGCCGACGACGGGCCGGCCTATTTCACCATCCTGCTGGTTGGCCACCTGATCATCGTGCCGATCCTGATCATCTTCGCGCCGCTGATCTGGAAGGTGTCGCCCTGGGTGAC
>Ga0302202_10007339_pt1 | contig 10683 bp, 10 predicted proteins | sample II_Bog_N3_3_FD_194579 | JGI IMG/M metagenome (GOLD analysis project Ga0302202, IMG submission 194579) | Peat permafrost microbial communities from Stordalen Mire near Abisko, Sweden - II_Bog_N3_3 | ecosystem: Environmental > Terrestrial > Soil > Wetlands > Peat | place: Sweden: Abisko... | reverse complement strand
CACGCGGATGCGCTTGACGGCGCGGTCCGTGACCTGAAGGCCGCCCGGTGCGCCGTGGCTGGCAACCTGTGGTGGGGCCGACTCCGCCGTCGGCGGAACTGCGAATGCATCCTGCGACGGCTTCGATTCGATTGTCAAAATGTTCGACATGCTTGCCTTTTCTTTTCCGGCCCTGGGCTTTTGGGTTTACCCACCCATCCGCCGCGGCGGATGGATGGGGCACGGAGCCGCAGGGCTTGTCTGGCGATTGCTTACTGCGATGCAGCTACGGCTTCCACCGTCTGCGCAACGCCGTTCTTCTTCTTCCAGTCGCCGATGGCGGCGCGAATCGCGTCCTCAGCCAGCACCGAGCAGTGAATCTTGACCGGAGGAAGCGACAGCTCCTTCACGATGTCGGTGTTCTTGATTTCGAGCGCATCGGAGACCGTCTTGCCCTTGATCCACTCGGTGGCGAGCGAAGAGCTGGCGATAGCCGAGCCGCAGCCGAAGGTCTTGAACTTGGCTTCTTCAATGACCTGGGTTTCGGGGTTGACGCGGATCTGCAGGCGCATGACGTCGCCGCACTCAGGCGCGCCGACCAGGCCGGTGCCCACTTCGGTTGAGGCCTTGTCCAGCTGGCCCACGTTGCGCGGATTGTTGTAGTGGTCGATTACCTTGTCGCTGTATGCCATTTGGTGCCTTCCTTCTGCGGGGAAGCCGCGAAAAACAGTTGTCAGGGGTCAGAGATCAGGGATCAGCAGGCAGTGGTCTGAAACACGCGGTTTCTGAACTCTGACAACTGATCTCTGATCCCTGCTTCTAGTGCGCTGCCCATTGAATCTTGGTCAGGTCGATGCCTTCTTTGACCATCTCGTAGAGCGGTGAAAGCTCGCGCAAGTGCTTCACGATGTCGATCACCTTGGCGGCTACGTAGTCCACTTCCGCCTGGGTGTTGAAGCGGCCGAGGCCGAAGCGGATGGAGCTGTGCGCCACATCGTCGCCGAGGCCGAGGGATTTGAGAACATACGATGGCTCAAGCGTGGCCGAGGTGCAGGCCGAACCGCTGGAGACGGCGACGTCGTTGATGCCCATCAGCAGGGACTCGCCTTCAACGTAAACAAAGCTGATGTTCAGGTTTCCGGGGAGGTGATGCTCCATGTTGCCGTTGACCTGGATGTAGTCCAGCTCGGACTCGAGCTTGTGCTGCAAGCGATCGCGCAGGCCGCGCAGATAGGCGGCTTCGGAGTCCATCTCGGCGTAGGCGATTTCACAGGCCTTGCCGAGGCCGACGATGCCGGGAACGTTGAGCGTGCCGGAGCGCATGCCGCGCTCGTGGCCGCCGCCGTCGATCTGTGCAGCGATCTGCACGCGGGGGTTGCGGCGGCGAACGTAGAGCGCGCCGACGCCCTTGGGACCGTAGAGCTTGTGGCCGGAGAGCGACAGCACGTCAATGTTGTCGGCGATCACGTTGACCGGAACCTTGCCGACGGCCTGCACCGCGTCTGTATGAAAGATGACGCCCTTCTCGTGACAGAGCTTGCCGATCTCGCGGATGGGCTGGATCACGCCGATCTCATTATTGGCGTACATGATCGATACGAGAATGGTCTTGTCGTCGATGGCTCGCTTCAGGTCTTCAATGTCGATCAGGCCGTCGGCCTTTACGGGCAGATAGGTGACGCGGTAGCCGTGCTTCTCCAGGCGCTTGCAGGTGTCCAACACGGCCTTATGCTCGGTGACCTGGGTGATGATGTGGTTGCCGCGCTCGCGGTACATCTCGGCAATGCCCTTGATGGCAAGGTTGTTGCTCTCGGTGGCGCCGGAGGTAAAGATGATCTCCTTGGCCGTGGCGCCGATGAGCTTGGCGATCTGCTCGCGGGCCGTCTCGACAGCCTGCTCCGCCTCCCAGCCAAAGGAGTGGTTGCGGCTGGCCGCGTTGCCGAACTTCGAGGTGAAGTAAGGCAGCATCGCCTCCAGCACGCGCGGATCGAGCGGGCTGGTGGCGTGATTATCCATATAAATCGGCAGGCTTACGCCTGCGGGTACTTCAATATTGCCGGCAACAGTGGCCATTGTGACTCTCCGTCTTCAACTCGTGCTCTGCTCCGCCTGATCGCGGAGGGGAAAACCTGCGTTACAGCGTAAGCGTGACCAACCCGTGCGCGGGGTGGGCGTGATGGGCCGGCTGCTCGTGCTCGGCCAGGTCCTGAATGCTGATGCTTTTCAGCACCCCGGCGATGGTGTCGTTCACACGCGCCAGAGGCTCTTTGATGGTGCAACTGGGGGTCAGGTCGCAGTTCTTTGCGCCCTTGGTGCAGGAGGTAATGAAAAACGGCCCGTCGATGGCGTGGATCACTTCATAAGCCGAGATCTGCCGGGCGTCGCGGGCCAGGGCGTAGCCGCCGTTCATGCCGGCGTGGGACTTGAGCAGACCGTTCTTGGTGAGCAGCTGCAATATCTTGGCCAGCAGCTGCGCCGGAATGCCGTATGCGTCGGCCACATCCTTGGCGCTAAGCGCAGCCTTCTCCGGGTGCTCGGCGAGATACTTGAGCGCCATCAACCCGTAGTCGGCCTTCTTAGTCAGCTTGAGCATGATATATCCGACTGCTTCAGTCCGTGTTCAGTATACGACCATTTCTGTCGGGTTTTCAAGTCCGGCTGGGAAACATTTGCGGCGCCGCGCACATGGATATATGGAATTGGCCGGAAGATTCAAGAAAAACCCGTTTCAAATTATCGGAAAGCCCGCTACAATCTTGCGGAAAGAGGAGTTCATTCCAGCGAATCCAACCTGATGGCAACCACCTGCAAGCACCCCAGGGTACGAATCGTTTCCCGGCACGAAGACACGGAGTTTGTCGAGTGCCTGGAGTGTGGCGAGGTCTTTGACTCCGAGGAGTTCCACGACATGGAGATTGAAGAGACCGCTGAAACAGACGAAGCCGTGGAAGAAGGCTGAACGGCAAGGCTGAAGCCGAACCGGCTACCGGCCGTTGACACTGCCCGCAGGCGCGGCCGTGCCGCGGCGGGAAGCGATCCACGCATAGTGGAAACCTGAGACGACGGTCAGGACCATGGTTGCGTCGAGCGCGACCCACCGCACCACCGCCACCCAGTGCGCGGCGGTGAGCTGATGCAAGAGCACGGCGGCCACGGCGGCGATCTGGGCAAAGGTATTGGCCTTGCCAAAGATGCTGGGCGTGAACTCCCGCCGGCCCACCGCGGCATAAAGCAGGGCGGCCACGACCAGAATGCCGACGTCGCGGCCGAACACCATGACGGTGACCCGGACGGGAATCAGTCCCTGATGCATGAGCACCAGGAACAGGGTGCTCAGCAGGAGCTTGTCGGCAACCGGGTCAAGATAAGAGCCCAGAACCGTGCGCTGCTTGAGGATGCGGGCCAGGGTGCCGTCCAGGGCATCTGTGAGGCCAGCGGCGACGAAGAGAATAAAGCTCAGGGCGAAGCGATTCTCCAGGATGGCCGCAACCAGAAACGGCGCCAGACAGATGCGCGCCAGCGTGAGCAGGTTGGGGGCGGTGCGGATAGGGCTCAATCGCGTGCCTGAAGCGTCGGACATGAAGATCAAAACCTGGCGGAATACGAACGAATCGGGGAAGCATTTTGGAGGTTGCCGACAGCCGATCCGCGGATGGGCCTGGAGCGGGCCGAACGGGGACCATCCCTCAGGCCGTCCAGCATTCGTGAATGATGGTACAGCATGGGCTTAGGCCGGGGACAGCAATCCTTTTCCGGCCGGTCCGATGCTGATAGACTATGTGGAGTAACAGCACAGGCGCGTAGCTCAGTTGGTTAGAGCGCTTCCTTGACACGGAAGAGGTCGCTGGTTCGAATCCAGTCGTGCCTACCATATTTATAGAAAAACTACCGCACTTTCGTAGAACCCTCCCCAAGCGACGTTTGCTTTTTCAGAGCCAGATCATGGTGCTACCGAGACGTAGTTGAGCTCAGGAGCATCACTCCGGGAGTTTGAGCCGGCCCTGGATGGTGAACTCCGTTTGCAGGCCGGGGGCGCCGCTGCCGGGTTGACCCCCTCCAACAGTGAGTTGATAGTCACCGGGCATGACCAGTCGATCGCCATTTTCATCGACGGCGCTCAGGTCGCGCGGCGCAAGGGTGAGGCGCACCGGCTTGCTTTCACCGGCCAGTAGATGGATGCGGGCAAAGGCGCGGAGAGCGTGGCGGGGAGCGCCGGGATACGGAGGAAAGCTGAGATAAGCCTGGACAACTTCGTCTCCTGCGCGAGGGCAGGTGTTGCTCACCTCCACATCCACGGCGAGCGAGTCGCCAGCCGCGAGACTCTTGTTGGCAAGGTGCAGGTTGCTGTAGGAGAACGTGGAATAGGAGAGCCCGTAGCCGAAGGGATAGAGCGGCTTGCCCGGAAAGAATCGATAGGTCCTGTTCTTCATGGCGTAGTTTGTGAAGTCAGGAAGTTGATCGACGCCGGTATAGAAGGTGACGGGAAGGCGGCCGCCGGGATTGTTTACGCCGGAAAGGGTTTGGCCAATGGCGTTGCCGCCCTCCTCACCCGAGTACCAGGCATCGAGAATGGCGTTGGCGTGCTGCTGGGCCCAGTTGACTGAGAGGGCGCTGCCGTTCATGAGGACGACCACCAGCGGCTTGCCGGTCGCCTGCGCCGCTTCAAGCAGGGCCTGCTCCTGCTGGGGAAGGTCGAGGCTGGTGCGATCGCCGCCGTGGAAGCCGGGCAGGTCGATCTGCATCTCCTCGCCTTCGAGCAGTGACGTGATGCCGACCACGGCGACGATGGCATCGGCGGAGCGCGCATTGGCAACGGCCTCGGCTAAAGCATCGACTTGCGGAGGCGGGCTCCAGACCAGTTTGGCGGCGGCCCCGGCCTGGGACTGGAAGAACTCCAGCTTGATGGCATATTTGCGGCCCTTCTCGAGGCTGACTGTCTCCTGTTTGGTAGATGGACCGGGCCACGGGAGACCAACCTTGATGGTCAGGTCCTCAACCAGCAACTTGCCATCGAGCCAAAGCCGGTAGCCATCGTCGCCGGTAACCCCCAGCTTGTAACTGCCTGAGTTCGGTACGGTGAGCGATCCCGTCCATCGCGCGGAGAAGTTGGTTCCCGGAACGCCGGGCGCGGGGCTGTTGCCGCCGAATTCGAAGTTCACATCTTTGTCGATGCGGGTGACGATGGGCGAACCGGCGAGGCTCATGCCGAGAAAATACTCTGCCTTGATGCCCGGCTTGCCGTCGGGCGTCTTGAGCCAGGAAGCGGGCACGGGCATGACCGTGTTGCGCAGGAAGTCGGTGCCGGGCGTATAGGTGACCTGGGCTTTGGGGAAGGCGTTGCGAATGCCGTCGAGGGCGCTGACGGCCCGCGAGGGCTTGCCGTGGTAGTTGCCGAGCAGCACTTCGGTCTGGTCAGCGAGGGGGCCAATCACGGCAATTTTGCGAAGGCCGGGCCGCAGCGGGAGTGTGCCGTCGTTCTTGAGCAGCACCATGGTTTTGCGGGCGACTTCAAGAGCCAGTTGGCGATGGGCTTCAGAGTCATTCTCGGACGGTGGGATCTGAGCGTACTTCACCATGGCTGGCGGATCGAACATGCCGAGCAGGAAGCGGGCACGGAAGAGGCGCTTGACGGAGGTATCGAGAACCGATTCGGCCACCAGCCCCTGCTTGACCGCCTCAAGATAGTGCGAGGAGTCATTGCCGGGATAGTTGCAATCGAGATCCATGCCGCGCTCGAGGGCGAGAGCGGCCGCTGCGGCAGGCGTGCTTGCGTGGTGGCCGGTGTAGAGCTCGGCGACGGAATCGCAGTCCGAGGTGACATAACCCTGGAAGTTCCACTTGCCGCGCAATTGATCCTCAAGAAGGAACCTGTTGACGCAGGCCGGCTCACCATTGATGGAGCTGTACGCGCACAGAATGGACCCCGCCTTGGCGTCGACGATTGCGGCGCGGAATGCGGGGAGGTAGGTATCCTCTTCGTCCTGCTTGGAAACCTGGACGTCGATGGTATGGCGAAGCGATTCAGGGCCGCTGTGCACGGCATAGTGCTTGGGAGTGGCGATGGTGCGCAGGTATTTTGGATCGTCGCCCTGCATTCCCGTGACATAGGCGACGGCGAGCGTGGAGGTCAGGAAGGGGTCTTCGCCATAGGTTTCCTGGCCGCGGCCCCAGCGCGGATCGCGGACGATGTTGATGGTCGGCGACCAGAAGTCCAACGCCACATGAGTGAAGTTGCCATGCCGGATCTCGTCTTCGTGCTTGGCGCGCGCCTCAGTGGAGATGACCTCGGCCATGTGATGGATGAGGGGCGTATCGAACGTAGCGCCCAGCCCGATGGGTTCGGGGAAGACGGTCGCGGTGCCGGCCATGGCGACGCCGTGCAGAGACTCAGTCCACCAGTTATAGGCCGGCACGTGGAGACGGGGAATGGCCGCGGCGACGTGGACCACCTGGGAAGCCTTCTCTTCGAGGGTCATGCGCGCGACCAGATCGTCGACGCGTTGATCGACAGGCAAGGAAGGATTCAGATAGGCGGGAGTGCCGTTTGAGGGCACCTGTGCAGGAGCGGGTGTTGCCAGCAGAGGTGCCAGCAACCACGAGAAGCAGAGGGAGAGCCTGATGGATTTTAGCGTCACCGGATTACTCTATCTCCGACGACTGGCCCTTGTCTCTATTCGCCATGCAACCTGGAGCGCGGCGCGACTAAGTCCACCCGCAAGCAAAGTGCATGAGCCGGGCCAGGAAACTTATAACCTGCAATGACCGCTTACTTGGCTTTGGCCTTCTGCGCGGCCCAGCGCTTGCGCTGCGCGTCGGCGATGCGCTTACGCGCTTCAGGGCTGAGCACGCGGCGCTTCTTGCCCTTCGCCTTGGCGGCGGTCTTCTTGGCTTTCGGTGCGGCCGCAGCTTTGGTAACTACTCCAGTGTTGGTGAGCAGGGCGCGGATCTGCGTGAGGCGTGCGATCTCCGCGTCAATCTGAGTGAGAATTGAGTCAATAGCCATACGGGAAGCATAAATCAATCTTTTGATTTTGCACAATTACTGCGAACAACTTGTTTTACTTACTCCGCCAAATCGGGCATTTCTATTCCGCTTTGCCCACCGTCTTGTCCACATAGGCTTTCTGCAGAATGAAGAATGCGGCCTTTTTCTGTCCTTGATCGGAGATAAGTCCCTTGCGGTTGAATCCATCCTGAATGCCGGACAGGTTTCTCGTGGGAGAACGGAAATCCATCAGTATCCATGGGCTCATGCCCCTAAGTTGCGGAATGCGGTTGAGCATTCCCAGCTGGTGGCGATAGATACTGGCTTGATATTCCTCGGTCCAGCGCTGGTCATCAGCTCCGTGCAGCCCGGCTTTGGCACCGCCGCCAAATTCGCTCATGATCAGTGGCTTCTGGTAGTCCACGCGCCACTGGGTTGCATCGGCGCCCTCGGGAGTCTGCTCGTACCAACCTACATACTCGTTGGCGCCGATCACATCCAGAGCGCTGCCCAGCGGGTCGTCGACGATCTTGGTGTGTCCTTCGGCGCGCACCAGCAGGGCGGCGGTAATCAGCCGCGTGGGATCGAGCTCCCGTGCATGGTTGGCAAGAGTGGTGATAAATTGGGTCCGCGCATCGGTGTTGGGTGTCTCGTTGGCCATCGACCACAGGATGATGGCCGCGTGATTACGCGAGGTTTCTATCTCCTCATCCAACTGCTGCTCGGCCTTGGCCAGTACCTTCGCATTGTCAAACTGGATGGCCCAATACACGGGATTTTCCGACCATACGAGCAATCCCATGCGGTCGGCCGCGCGCAGCATGGTCTCGTCGTGCGGATAATGCGCCAGCCGCACATAGTTCGCGCCCAGCTCCTTGGCCCAGCCCAGCAATGTCTCCGCATCCTTGTCGGAGTAAGCCCGCCCGCCGCGATACGGCGCCTCCGCATGGATGGCCACGCCGCGCAGAAAGATCGGCTTGCCATTCAGTAAAATTTCGGTGCCGCGCGTCTCAATGGTGCGGAAGCCGATAAGATCCTCGATTGCATCCTGTCCGGCGCTGAGCTTTACCTTGTAGAGCTTCGGCGTATTCGGCGACCACCGCTCCAGGTTTGACGCAACTAAGTGAATCTGCGCACGTCCTTCCGCTGAGAGAACGCCGGAGCCGGCGCTTCTGAGCTCAGGGATCTCCACCTGCACCTTATCGCCTGCATTGCCGCCTTCAACATGAATCCAGCCATCAATGTGCGCAAGATGCAGGGAACCGATGATGCCGAGGTCGTTGCCGTGGGGAGTGATTTTCGTCTCCGGCGCGCGACTCAGGTGCACATCATACTGATCGATAAAAACTTCAGGCACTTCAATCAGCGAAACAGTGCGTGTAAGTCCGCCATAGTTCCACCAATCGGTCTTGAGCGTGGGTACGCCATCCGCGAGGCGCGTATTATCGACCGCGGCCACGATAAAGTTGCCGCCCGCATGAATTGCGTCTGTTACGTCGCAGTTGAAGCTGGTGTATCCGCCTTCGTGTTCGCAGACCTTCTTTCCATTCACCCAGAACCACGACCGATAATTGGCCGCGCCGATGTGAAGAAAGATGCGCGTGTGCTGCTTGGGCTGATAACTGAAGTCGCGTTCGTACCAGATGGGGCCTTCGTAGTAGAGCAGCGACTCACGCTGCGTGTTCCAGTCACCCGGCACCTTCAACACAGGCGACTTGGCAAAGTCATACTCGACGGGACGTGTATCTCCGGGCTGCTGCTTCTGGTTGCGGAAGTAAGTGGAAAATCCATTCGAGTAAGGATCGACAATCGTAGCCCAGTCTCCGTTCAGCGAGATAGCCGGCCGCATGTCCGCGCCGGTGAGCACGATGGGTGGGCGCTCGGGCTGGGGCGCGGACTGGGCCGCCAATGGGTGTGAGGTAAGAACGGCCCCGCCGGCAACAATGATCCCCATGGCGGCGCGCATCCCTGATCGAGACGCAGCCAACAGCCGAATAGATCGTAGATTCATTCCGGTTCCTCGACTGGGCGCGATGGATTCTCAGCCCGACCAGCATTTCATTGCACGCATTCAGCATCTGCTTGCGGACCTGCCATCTTACCACCCGGCAAATCGACTGCTCGATCGAATGGCAGTCCTGACGAGCCGACAAACGGGGAAGGGGACGGGCCTCAATGCCCATCCCCTTCCGCGTGCGGTTCGTGATTGTCTTTGCGGCTCTGCCTATGCGCCCAGATATTCAACGTGCACATAAGTGCCGAGGCGGACGTTGTAAGCGAGGTACCAGCCGGGATGGTCGGGATCGTCATAGATCACGATGTCATCGGAGTCCCACAGCCATCCGTCGCAATACGCGATATCGGCGGCTGCCACATCCCAGTACCAGCCGTTGAACCAGAAGCGGCTGGGACCGCCGCCGCCTAGATGCCAGACATGGCCGCGTCCAATTCCGCCGCTGAAGCGCCCATGCGCCCAGGGGTGGTCCATGTGATAGCGGGCGTCGTTCCTGCCGGTGTCGTGCCCGACCCAGGTCTTGCCGTCCACGTGGGGAACATTGGGATGACCGGCCTTGTCGCTGTAGTTGCGGTTGGGTTCGACAGGGCGCGGTTCGCTCCGCACCGGTGGCGGTCCGCTGCGGGGGATGGACGGATGCTCCGCGGGGCGCTGAGCCAATGCCGGAACGGCGAGAACAAGCAGAGCTGCCAATGCCAACTGGTAGTTTTTCATTTCTTCCTCCTGGCGCCCGCTGGGATCCGGATATGGCTTGCCTGGTCTGCCCCAGGGGCGGAATTACCAGAAACATTAGATGAGACACGGATGCGAAATGCAAGTTGCGCGTGCGCAGAATTGAACACGACGCACGGTGCAGATTTCAATTCCTGCGGGAAACGGCAGTACTGAGGGGAAGACACCACTAGGGCGTATCGACCTAGGGCGCAACATCGACGAAGGAATTTGACGGCCCCATCGACTTAAACGTGAACACAACTTGAACCTGATAAGGAACTGCTCGTGTTCCTATCACCTTCGGCCGAAATGTCCACCTTAGGGCTGCATCGATTGAGGCTTGTCGATTGATGAGCGGACCGCTGAGCATGGCGATTTTCTCCACTTTCCCATTCTTGCCGACCTCTGCCCACATGCGAACGATTCCATTCGCGTGGGCAGCCATTGCAAGCGCGCCAAAGGCTGGCCTTTTGCGCTCGATCACCAGCCCCTTTGCTTCCGCGTCAGAAATCTTAAGCAGCATGTAGCGCTCCGTGTCGTCGTCCTCGTCCAGAAATTTGCCGTCGCTTCCGTCGGTGTTCAACTGGACCACCCACGAGCATCGCACCGACTCTGCCGGCACCTCGTAGAAAACTTCCGCGCAAGCGGCGCCGGTCTGAGGGCACACAGCCGGGGTCGTTTTGCTCACGGACCATTTTCCATCAAGCGGCAACAGCTTTCCGGTCTTCTCATCAAGCGCCAACGGATTCAATGCATAGTGTTTGAGCACCGCGCTTACCGCCTGCTGGGCGAGCGACGGCTCCGCCGGCAACGCTTGCGCTGGGGCCGGCTGCACGGGGTGGCCCGCTTGCTGCGCGCAATTCCGGCCCGATTGAGCGGTAAGCAGAGCCAGAGTCACGAAAATCACGAATGGATGCTTCTGCAAACATCGCATTGCTCAAACTCCCCGTCATGTGCAGGTTTCTAGGGCCTGTTAACACGACCAGGGCGG
>Ga0302202_10007338_pt1 | contig 10685 bp, 5 predicted proteins | sample II_Bog_N3_3_FD_194579 | JGI IMG/M metagenome (GOLD analysis project Ga0302202, IMG submission 194579) | Peat permafrost microbial communities from Stordalen Mire near Abisko, Sweden - II_Bog_N3_3 | ecosystem: Environmental > Terrestrial > Soil > Wetlands > Peat | place: Sweden: Abisko, Stordalen... | reverse complement strand
TTTCTGCAACATGGGTTGACTTTGTCGTGCGCATTCCGCAATGCGGAGAATCTTTTGCAAAACCGATAAGCGGACCGCGCTCGATAAGGGAAGAATCGCCATTGGCTTATGCGCAGTATAGCCTTCGGCGCTGCCTGCGCGGATGCGAAGGCAGCGCCGAAGACAGCGGCGAGAACTGCAGCAACAGGCCAGCGCTTTACCGGTCCCCTTTGGCCACGGAGGTTGCAATGATCTGCACGGGTCCGAGCAGGCCGGAGGCAACCAGCGGCGAGTTTGCCTTGTAAGGCTTGCTGGGCGCGAAGGTGTACTTGACGGTTGCGTCGGGCTGCTGATCGCCGATGAGCCGGTTGACCCAGGGATTGATGACCACGATCTTCAACTCGTTTGCGCCGGACTTGAGCAGGCCGGTTACGTTGACGCGGTAAGGCGCGTGCCACACCACGCCGAGGGATTTTCCATTCACGGTGACATCGGCCAGATTCTTCACGTCGCCCAGATCGATCCACAACAGCGCGCCGGGCTTGAACCAATCCGCAGAGACTTCAATCGTTTTGGTATAGGTGCCGGAGCCGGAGAAATACTTCACGCCCTTGTCATCGCTGTCGCTCCACGAGACGAGCTTGTCGAGCGTGATGGAAGCGGGTGCGCCCCGGCCTTGCTGGAAGGCTACAGTCCACGGACCGTCCAGCGTGGCGAGCGGCGTTTCGACCTTGGCGGGCAGGGTGCGCGACGCGGCTTTTGTCGGCGTTCGGAAGACGACGAAGACTGTCCCCCACGGCTCAAACTGCAATGGCACGGTGGTGCGGCCGTCAGCGATGGTGTACGAAGCCGGCTTGATGCTGCCGCTCTCTGAATACCACAGCTCGGGCTCCTTGCCGGTGATGCGGAAGCTGGCGCTCACCGATGCGGGCTGGTCGCTGCGGTTGTCGAGGAAGTAGATGTCTGCGCCGGCGGTCTTGCGATGCACGAATGGAATCTGCGCATCGCCGGCCGGAGCGGTGAACGCGAAGTCGGGCGCGACGGTGATGGTCTTCAACACGGCATCGGCGTTCTGACCCGCGTAGATCTTGCCTTTGCCTACGCTGTGGACGCCGGTTCCATCGCCGAACAGTTCGTCGTTGAGGCGCGTGAACTCGGCGGCATCGTCGGCGAGGCTGGGATCGTCGCTGGGCTTGGCGCCGGCGACGATTGCGCCGCTTTCGACGAGTTTATGCAGCGCGCGCAGCACGGGGAGCGACATGTGCGTGCTGTAGGGATCGAGCGCCAGCACGCGGTAGCTCATGCCGCTCGGCGTGGTGATGCGACCGTCCGCGGCGGCCAGCTCGTGGATGAGGCCGTCGGCGTTGATGTAGTCGAAGTTATAGCCGGTCGGAACGTCGGGCGATTTGTCGGCGAACTCGGCGGTGATGTTGGAGTCTTCGCCGTAGTAGTAAATGACGTCGGCGACAAAGCGGCCCTGCTGCAGCAGGAATGAATTGCGGGCCAGGTAGGTGACCCACACATGCGCCAGCTCAGCCCATGTCTCGTTGCGATTGAACCACTGGCCGCAGGGGCCGAGCGTGAGGCCGGGCACCTTGCCGATGAGCGGCTGATGCGCCGACTCATGCACCACGATGCGGTTGATGCCGTTGAGGAACTCGGCGTCCGCGGTGGGCTTGAGCGTGGCCGGCGACCAGGCCCATGCTGTTGATGGGTCACAGGACGTCATCGACTCCGCAGCGGCCAGGTTCTGGCCGTAGATGTGCGCGACGGATGCGGACTCGCGGTCGTCCGCGTTGTAGCCGAACTGCACCTTGTTGATGCCCGGCTTCTGCGTCCACATGGCGCTCATGGGAATGTCGTCGAGCTTCTTCACTTCCATGCCGTCGGCAATCAGGGCGCGGCCTTCCTCGTGCGACTCGCCGTAGTGGCCGATGCCGCGCTCCTTGAGCGAGGCCTGCACCTGGCCGTAGTGCTCATCGGCAATCAGGTCGGCGATGGTCTTGCGCAGGTCCCACAGGAACTGGTCACTGGCCTTGGAACTCTCGACCACGCGGCCGGTGAGCACGGGCAGCCAGGGGCGCGGATCGTAGCCGCGGCGCTTGGTGAACTCGGCGATCATGTCGCCGGTCCAGTTCTGCGCGCCGGCCTCCCAGCTGTCGGTGACCACGTACTTGATGCCGCGCTTGCCCATCAGGTCAGCGCCCACGGTATCGCGATAGCTGTTGAGGTAGTCGTCCATGTAGTGCTTCACGTAGCCGCGGTTGAGCTTGTCGACTTCAAGCCCGGTGGCCTCGGCCGTGGCGGGATGATTGGTGATGCCCAGCAGCGAGTAGCCGATGCGCAGGATGACCCAGTGGCCCGCGGGCGGAGTCCAATCAAGCGTGCCGTCTGCGCGCATCTTGGCGGTGAGATCAACAACGTCGGTTTTCTTAACCGCATAAGCGGAATCGAAGGCAGGCGTGGCGAACTGGTAGAGGTCGGGTACCTGGTTGAAGGCGGCCTTCTCTTCAAAATGGTTGACGCGCGCGCCGGTGTGCAGCACCAGCTCAGAGAGCCCGACGAAGGGCGAAGGCTTGGGCAGCGGGCCGAAGGCATCGCCCATGTCAGCGAAGGGATTGGGCGGGGTGGGCAGCGTCTTGAAGGCGACGCGGAAAAACTTTGCGGTGACGGGTTCGAAGGCGAGCGTATGCTCCGACGAGCCGCCCTTGGGGATGGAGGCAACAGAGCGCCACGCCTGCCCGTCGTCGCTGGCTTCAAGGGCAACGCCGCTCTCGCCGCCGGGCGGCAGGAACGCATCGAAGGGGCTTTTGCCGCTGACCACGATGGTGATGCCGCGGAGCGCGGTGGGCTGCGGATACTGGTACTGAATCCATGCGCTCTCACCCTCCTTGGCCTTGGGCAGATCGACGGTCTTCACCAGGTCGCCATCGCTCAGGATTGCGGGGTCAATGGTCCCGCTGCTCCAGGTGATTTTGGGCTGCGCGGCATCGGCGGCCGCTTCGGCATCGGGAACGCGGAAGGCGACCACGGCGCTGTCGCCATAAAACTGCGGCGCAGCGAAGGGCACGCCCATCATGGCGCCCACGTCGTCGATGGGCATATTCTGGAACTCGCCGGTGTTGGCAGGCGGATGGGCCAGCGTGCCGCTGAAGGGTTGGCCGCCTTCAACGCGCGTCTCGCTCCACACATATTTCTTCATGCCCTCTTTGGCCGTGACCCAGGGGCCTCCGGTCTCGCTCCAGCCGGGCGAACTGGCAACGGCCTCTTCCAGGCCCAGCTGATCGCCAAGCTCGACCGCGTATTTGAAGGCGTCTTTCCAATCCGGCGTCATGTAGGCCAGGCGCTTGTCCACCACCTGCGGGGTGAACAGCGCGGCGTCAAAGTTTTGAAAGCCGCCAATGCCGGCGCGATGCATCCATTCCTCGTCGAGCTTGATGCCGTCCTTGGTGATGTTGCCGTTCATCCAGTGCCACCACACGCGCGGGCGTGCGCTCGCCGGGGGATTCTCAAATCCGCTCTTAAGCGGATCGGTTGCGTCTTGCGCGAGGGCGCAGGCTCCCAGTGCCAGTGCGGCGGTGACAAGCAAAGTGGCGCGTACGTTCATAGCTTCTCCAATTCAGGGACGACTCATGCAGGGACGGCTGATTCATGGACGTGGTTGATTTGCGCGAAGTTTCGATGAGCGCGATTGTGATCATTGCGCAACTGTCGACGGGACAATTGGCGCCGCGGGTGAGCGCGAGCTGACCATGCTCCAGTCTGGACCAGAGCGGAGACTGCCAGGCTCTCGTCAGAACAGCGCTGGTTGCGGCGCCCCCGCAGACGGATCAGCAGTAGGCGGATTTTTTCTGTACCCGGTATACCACCCGCGATCCAACCATGGCAACGTGACCGGGAGGCTATGGAGCGCTTCGCGCGGGCCATCGGTCACTGGGGCAGGTTGAAGCGCCAGGAGACGGAGCCGCCGATCCACGACACCATGCGAATGCCGACCGACTGCTCGTTGGTGCCGCAGTCGAAGTCGGTTTGTGCGCCGCTGGGCCCGGAGCCGGGCGCGCAGTAGGGAACCGCGCCCAGCTGCCACGCCGGGTCGAAGGTCTCCGTGGTCTGGCCGGAGTAGCCGCGGGCGACCATGCCGTTTGCGCCCAGTTCCAGTCGGCCATTCAGCAGCGAACGCACGACTGCCAGCCGCACTTCTCCCACGGGGACGGCCTCATACGTTCCCGGGTGCTGGGCATTGCCAAGATCCAACTGCTTGTGGCCCACGTACTCGTACTCGCCACGCGCGTGCAGGCGTAGCGGCAACCGATCGAACGTGGAGAGGGCGTCAAAGATGGTGCGCGGCGCCTCCGGCGTAATCTGCGCGGGGATTTCGACGCCACCAAGAGTGGCGCCGAGAAGCCGCGCGTCGGCCTTGGAGAAGACCGCCTGCACTGTCCCGTAGCTGCCCAGCGCGCGGCGCACGCTGGCGGTGAGAAACGTCAGCGTCCCCGGTCCCAGCGCCTGTTGCGTGCCGTTGTCCGGATCGATTTTTCCAAGCGTCTGCGTGGTTGTGGTGCGGCCCAGAGTGAGGCGCACATCGGACGCGGCGATCTGCTTTTCAAGCACCAGCTGCGCGGAGTGGGAACGCTCGAAAGGCGAAGCCGGCCGCACCTGCGCGACGGCGCTGGCCACGGCGATGCGCGGATCTTCGGTGAAGAATGCCTGGCCGATGCTGAACGAGGCTGCGGGCGTCCAGCGAGCCGCGATTGTGCCCGGCGTCCAGGCGAGTGTGCCCTTGGGCGCCAGAAAGGTACTCCACTCGTCGAACGAGCGAGCGGGGTTGAGCAGGTCAGTGTTCTTGAGCTCGATGGTGTCGGGCCGCAGCCCCGCGTAGAAGCGCAGATGGTTGCCGATGTCCCCATGGAGGGCGGCGTAAGGCGTCGCATCGCGGATGGTCACGTTGTTGGAGAGTACTTTGAGAAATGGGCCGTAGACGAGGATGTTGTCGGATAGAAAGTGGTCCAGGTTGTCGCGATGGATATCGTCCTCGTGATAATCGATGCCGGCCATGGCCTGCAAATGCGCGGGAAACGTGTGCGTCTCACGCGCCTCCGCGCCTTCAACGGTGCGGAACTCGCTTTGCCGGATGAGCCCTTCGCCGAAGTTGGAATAGAGCGACAGGTTATACGTCCGAAGGAAGCCTGAGAAGGCAATATCATCGCTGGGCCACGGCTTCCACGTGTCGTCGATGGCATGGATGGAAGAGTGCGTCTGATCGTATTGGCGCGGGTCAACGGTATCGCCCAGCTGCACGCCATAGCCGATCGGGACGAGGTTGCCCTCGTGCGCGATGCCCCAGTAACCGAGCGAGAAGAGCGTGATCTCGTGGCGGCCGGGATCGAAGACGCGGAGGGCATTCCATTTGGCCTGCTTGCGATGCTCGAGTCTCTTCATCAGGCCATTGCCCAGGTTGGCTTCAAGGGCCATCCATTCTTTCTTGTCAGGATTCCGGGGCGCGAGGCCGGCGGTGAGGTCGGCATCGCGATAGTCGCCGGTGAGCGTGAGGAAGCGGCTCAACTGCGTGCGCAGGCCGTAGGCGGCGGCCAGATTGAGCGCGTGATTTCCTTCGAGCACGTTGAATGCGCCGCCGTCGGTGGTTACGCTTCCCAGCGCGCCGGAGACGTAGATGTTGGGGTCGGCGTAACCGTTTCCGTGGGCGTTGGCGGAGAGGTTGTTGGTAAGCAGATAGCCGCCCACTGCGATGTACTGCGCGATGGGCTCGCCGTGATCGCCGGCCACGCCGGGCACAAAATACTGCGGGGCCTTGATGCCGCCGGAGGCTGTTTCGATGGGCAGGCCGGGAATGGAGATGGGCGCGCCGGGCCGGCCTGGATTGGCATCGAGCAGTTCTTCGCGGACCAGCACCTTCTGCGATGGATCGGGCGAGGTGAGCGCGACCTCGCTCAGATCGGCGGTCACAACGACCTCCTCAGCCGTTGCGGCCAGGTGCGCGAGGCGCAGATTGAGGCTTGCTGAGATCGATGAGTTTGCCGCGCCGAGTTCGAGGTTGCGCGTGATCGGCGCAAAGCCAGCGGCTTCGACGCGCACGGTCCATTCGCCTGCGGCAGGAAGGGCAATCGTGAAGCTGCCATCGCTGCTTGTGGTCGCAGCTGCGTGCGCGCCGGACGGCGAGTCGGCGATGATGCGCGCCAGGGCTACCGGTCTTTCCGCAGGATCGAAGACAGTGCCGATGATGCGGGCCGCGGACGTTTGGCCCGAAACAGCCGCGGTGAACAGCGGCAGAACACCGCCGAGGAAGGTGAGCGCGGCAAACCAGCGAAGGCGCTGCGCAAGCTGGCCATCGGGGGGCCCGGAACCGAACCTGCCTTCATCCTTGCCAACAATTTCCACCCGCACTCCAGGCGCAATCAGGGACTCTCCACGGGGAAAGACAAGAGTAACACGAAATTGGGAAAGGTGCTACGAGGGTGAGGGAAATGAAATCGTTTACTGCGCCCGCGGCACTGGTTTATAGTTCTCCGTTGGCCTGGTTCATCACTTGTTCCAGTTTGCCGCGCGCAATTGCAGAAATTGCGTTGGAAAAGCGCTTGAAAGGGATTTTATGCGTGGGATTTCTCGTCGCGACCTGCTCCGCTCCGGGGCTGCTTTATCGGCTTCTTCACTCCTGGCCCGTTCGGCGTGGGCGCGCACGGCCTTGCTGGCAGGCGATGCAAGCCCGGTTTCGGCCAGCGCGCTGGCCGCGCTCGCGCCGCGCGAGCACCTGCTGTTCGACTTTGGCTGGAAGTTCACGTTTGGCCACGGCAGCGATCCGGCGCGCGATCTGGGCTTCGGCATGGGCCAGGGAGACTTCGCCAAGACCGGCGACTTCGATTTTTCCAAGGCGAAGTTCGACGACTCGAAGTGGCGCGCGCTCAACCTGCCCCACGACTGGGCCGTCGAGCTGCCCTTTGTGCGCGACGAGGAGCAGAACTCGCACGGGTTCAAGCCGCTGGGGCGGCGCTATCCGGAGACCAGCGTGGGCTGGTACCGGCGGGAGTTTGAGATTCCCGCCAGCGACCTGGGGCGGCGCATCACGGTTGAGTTCGACGGCGCATTTCGCGACGTGATCCTGTTTGTGAATGGCTGCTTTATCGGGCGCAACAACAACGGCTATGCGCCGTTCCAATTCGACCTGACGGATTTTCTGGCCTATGGCGCGAAGAATTATATTGTGGCGCGCGTGGATGCCAGTTTTGGCGACGGATGGTTTTATGAGGGCGCGGGCATCTATCGGCACGTGTGGATGACGAAGACAGATGCGCTGCACCTGGGCAAGTGGGAGAGCACGGTGCGCACGGCGGTGAGCGGCAGCTCTACGGCGCTGACTTTGGGAGCCGTGGTTGCGAACGATGGCAAGCAGGCGGAGAGCGCAAGCGTGAGGTGGAAGATTGTGGACGCAGCCGGCAAGACCGTGGCCACGGCAGAAGCGCCTGCGCAGACGGTTGCCGCGGATGGAACAGCAAGCTATGCGGCGACTGCAACGTTGGACAATGCGGCGCTGTGGAGCGTGGATGAGCCCAATCTCTACTCTGCGATTGCGACGGTGGAATCAGGCGGCAAGACGCGCGATGCGGAGCGGATCAGCTTTGGCGTGCGCACGGCTGTGTTCGACGCGGACAAGGGATTCTTTCTCAACGGAAAGTCGCTGAAGATTCAGGGCACCTGCAATCACCAGGATCATGCGGGCGTGGGCGCGGCGCTGCCGGACAGGCTGCAGGCCTTCCGCATGGCGGTGCTGAAGGAGATGGGCAACAACGCTGTGCGCACGTCGCACAACATGCCCACGCCGGAGTGGGTAGAAGCCTGCGAGCGGATGGGGGTGATGATGATGTGCGAGACGCGGCAGATGAGCTCGAACCCAGAGGGGCTGGCGCAGCTTGAGGTGATGGTGAAGCGCTATCGCAATTCACCGGCGATTATATTGTGGTCGATCGGCAATGAAGAGGGCCAGTTGCAAAACGAGATGGCCGAGCAGGGTGCGAAGATTGGCGCCACCATGGTTGCGCGCTGCCATGAGCTCGACCCGACGCGGCCGGTTTCAGCGGCGGTGAACGGCAACAACGCGAAGGGCGTGTCGGACTCGTTCGACATTATCGGGTTCAATTACAACCTGGCGTTTCCAGACGAGTATCACAGCAAGCATCCCAAGCGGCCGGTGTATGGATCGGAGACTTCGAGCGCCATCTCCACGCGCGGCATGTATACAACGGACCCGTTGCGCAACCTGGTGAACGACTACAACGGCGTGGTGTTCTGGGGCGAAACGGCCGAGGAGTGGTGGAAGTTCTACGGCACGCGCGAGTGGGAGGCGGGCGGCTTTGCGTGGACCGGCTTCGACTATCGCGGTGAGCCGACGCCGTATGGATGGCCCTCGATCAACTCGCAGTTCGGCATTGTGGACATGTGCGGATTTCCCAAGGACACGTTTTATTACTACAAGGCATGGTGGGGCAAGGAGCCGTCGCTGCACCTGTTTCCGCACTGGAATTTTGAGGGCCGCGAAGGCGACATGATTCCTGTATGGGTGTACTCGAATGTGGACGAGGTGGAGCTATTTGTGAACGGACAGAGCGCGGGCAGCCAGAAGGTTCCGCACCTGGGCCACGTGGAGTGGAAGGTGAAGTACGAGCCGGGCGCGATTGAAGCGCGCGGATCGAAGGACGGCAAGGTGGTGCTGACCGAGAAGCGCGAGACCACGGGGCCGACGGTCGCGATCCGGCTGACAGCGGACCGGATGGAGATCGATGCCGATGGTGAGGACCTCGTCATCCTGAAGGTGGAAGCGCTGGACAAGGAAGGCCGCGCGGTGCCGACAGCGGACAACTTGATCGGCTTCACCGTCAGCGGCTACGGCGCGCTGATCGGCGTGGGCAATGGCGATCCCAACTGCCAGGAGAGCGACAAGGAGCCGCGGCGCTCGCTGTTCAACGGACTGGCGCAGGTGATTGTGCAGGCCAGCCGCTTCGCGGGCGAGATCCACATTGAGGCGTTCAAGGAAGGCTGGGATGGACCGGAGCTGACGCCGGCCAAGCTGTCGATCGCGACGCGCAGGGTTGAGTTGAGGCCGACGGTTGCGTGGGAGCACAAGAGCTGGCAGTAGAGACATCTGCCTTGACCGATTCGCCCTCCACGCCTCGATCTGCAAGCGGGCCGCCGAATGATTTAGAGCCCCGACAACACGATCGGCAGCGTCGGCGTCTGCGCTCCGCCGGCCTTCTCGATCGTTACGCCGAAGCCCGCGACGGCGAGGCCTGCCGGTGCGTCGGCCAGAATCATGGCCGCATTCCCCGCGCTGTCCGGCACAAATGTGCCTGCCGGCAGCGGCTTTTTCCCATCCGGCTGCAAAATCCACAACTCGTACGCCTTGCCCGCGGGCAGCGGATGCAGGTTCGACGCCGTCAGCAGCAGCTTGCCGGTCCGCGCCGCATACACCACGCGGCCCTGGGGCGGCGGCGTGGTCACCGGCCCCGGCGTGAGCGCCACCCGCTTGGCCTGCGGCGAGGTGAGCAGCTCCATCAGCTGCGCCAGCTGGGCGGAATCAATGGCGCCATGCGCGGCCTCTTGCATGAGCGGCCGAATCGCGGCGCGCTTCTCCAAGTCGTCGAGGCCCACGCCGATCAAGAGAATCGCCAGGGCTCCGGCCAGCGCCGTCTGCCACGGGCCCGACCCGAAGGCCGCGCGCCAGAATCCGATCTTTTCTTCTTTTACCGGAGCAATGCGCCGAACGGCCGCGCTCTCGCCCTGCGGAGTGTCAGCCACGCGCGCCATAAAGCGGCTCTTCGCGCCATCGGGCAGCGCCGCCTCCGGCGTGGTCTGCGCATAGGCCGCCAGCGCCAGCGTGCTCTGGCGCACCTCTTCCGCGCACTGCGCGCACACCAGCAGATGCGCCTCTGCCTGCTCCGTCTCTTGCGGCGAAAGCGCGCCTGCTGCGTAGAGCGTCAGGTCATCCTCGGCAATGTGCAGTCTGGTATTCATGCGGTCATCGCCTTTCGGATCGTCATGAGTCCGGCGCGAATCCTGGTCTTCACCGTGCCCAGCGGCGAGCCGGTGCGCTCGGCGATCTCGGTGTGGCTCAGGCCACCAAAATAGGCCAGCTCCAGCGGGCCCTGCTGCTCGGCAGGCAGCGTCTCCAGCACGCTGCGCACCTTGTCAATCATCCAGTCCTGCTCGCGTTCAAGGGCCATATCCCTGGGGTCGGGCAAGGGCAGCTCCCCGAGCGGATCGAGCGGCGCCCGCTTGCGCAGCACGTCAATGGCCCGGTTGCGCGCCACCACGCTCAGCCAGGCCGCCAGGTTGCCCCGCTGCGCAACAAAGCTCTGTGGCCGCTTCCACACCTGGAGAAGCACCTCCTGCATCACGTCCTCCGCCAGTCCGGGCTCCCGCAGCACACGCAAGGCAATGCAATACACAATGCGCGCGTAGCGGTCAAAGACCGCTGCCATGGCGTCCTGGTCTCCTTCGGCCACTGCTTCCAGCAGGGCTGCGTCATCCATGGGTTCGACCTTCTCGCCTTGTGTTGAAATTGCATCTTCAAGTGGAGTACGTTGCAGGGGAGCTACCGGATTTAGAGGCTCGGAACCGGGCGGAATTGGTAGCATGGCCAAGTGCCAAAGTAATTTACGGGTCTTGGTTTCTACAAGCCCCACTCGTCGATGGCCGGG
>Ga0302202_10007334_pt1 | contig 10688 bp, 7 predicted proteins | sample II_Bog_N3_3_FD_194579 | JGI IMG/M metagenome (GOLD analysis project Ga0302202, IMG submission 194579) | Peat permafrost microbial communities from Stordalen Mire near Abisko, Sweden - II_Bog_N3_3 | ecosystem: Environmental > Terrestrial > Soil > Wetlands > Peat | place: Sweden: Abisko, Stordalen... | reverse complement strand
AGCCTCATCGAGGTGGTGCTCTCCATGGCGCTCGTGGGCCTCGTCCTCGTCGGCCTTAACACCTTCATCTTCTCCATGAGCGAACTCTGGGGGAAGAACACCGACGTCCGGCTCTTTGACCAGCACGCGCGCGCGGTTACCCGGTTCCTCCAGAGGGAGGTGAACCGGGCCTCGCTTCCGCCGGCGGCCGCCCCGAACTCGACCCCCGTGGGGGTCCAGCCCGTGACCCCCTCCGGGGGGGCCCAGGAGAACCTGATCACCTACATGCAGCTGACCGGCGGCCGGATCCTCCGGTGGCCGGCGGGCGCGCTACCCGAGGTCTTCTGCTCGCTCGAGGTCCGCCGCGACAAGGGGCTCTACATGCTCTGGCACTCCGACCTCGAGAACCACTACGTGGACGACCCGCCCCGGGAGACGCTTGTCTCCCCGCTCATCACGGGCCTTGCCTACGACTACTTTGACTCGGACTTCAACAAGTGGACGACCGAGACCGCGCTCCGCTCGGATGCGAGCGGCAACCCGCTGCCGCCGCAGCGCCTGAGGGTGACGTTCACGTACGAGCACATGGTGCGGGAGACGGTCGTCATGCTGCCCCCGGTGAAGCAGGGGCTCCCCAACCCATGGTGAACCCCGCGCCCCTCCCCCCGCGGGACCCCCGGCTCCGCTCCTCGGTGATCGTGCTGGTCCTCGTGACGCTCGTCTTCACGGCGGCGGCCCTCACGGCCTTCATCGAGAAGGCGAGCAACGACCTCCTGGTCGAGATCCGGGAGGCGGATTCGCAGAGGCTGCGCCAGGAGGCCTTCTCGGCGATGGAGGTCACGCTCGCGGTCCTCGAGGACTTCCGGCAGGCCGACAACGGGCTCCACAGCACGGCCGAGGGCTGGGGCGACCCGCTCGCCTGGGCGGGGTGGTCGCCCAGCGAGGGGCGCACGGTCGAGGTCACCTTCGAGGACGAGAGCGGGAAGATCCCGCTCGCCCACGCGGACCTGACGACCCTCACGAACCTCTTTGAGTACTGGCAGATCCCGCCGTCGGACGCCGCGAAGCTTGCCGACTCGATCGCGGGGTGGATGCAGAGCGGGTACGTCTACTCGACGGCCCTGACCCTCGACTACCAGAACGCCGAGATCCCCTATGCCGAGCCCCAGCGGCCCATGCGCACCCTGAGCGAGCTCGCGGCCGTCGACACCGCCAAGGACGTCTTCTTTGACGAGAACGGCCTTCCGAACGGCCTCTACTGGAGGTTCGTGAACGACGTCTCGATCTTCACCTACACGCAGCCGAACTCGAACGCCGCGAACGCGGACGTGCTGGCCGCCGCCGGTCAGTACACCGACGTCCAGCAGGGGCATATCCAGGACTACCTGAACGGGACGGGCCAGTACGCCCAGGAGGGCAAGCAATGGTTCCTGAACACGACGACGCTCGCGGCCGTCGCCGGGGTGGGGGGCAATTCCACGGTCTTCGGCATCACGATCACGGCGCTCCGGGTCAACATCACGGTCAGGGAGGGACGCTCCGAGTACCGGCTTTCGGCCGTCGTGGCGCCGCAGGGCGGCGCCACCGTGAACACGGCGAACGCGACAAACGCAACTTCCGCGGCCAACAGCTCGTCTGTCTCGGCAACCACCTCCGTGACCAGCACCTCCCAGCCCGCCTCGACGGCCACGGCCGCCGCAACCGCCGCCGCGGCCTCGCAAAGCATCAATTATCCCTTTACGGTTCTGGAAATGGTGGAGAATGATGAGATTCCGCAGCCTCCGCCGCCCATCCCCCAAACCTGAGCATGTGCGCCTCCCCGATTGACTTCCTCAGGGCAGGACCGCCCCCCCCGCGGGCGGCGGTGCTCCCGGACGCGGTGTTCTTCTCCCGGTCGATCCCGGTCCCCGCCGCGGCGACCCGGTCCGAGGTGGTGTCGCAGGTGGGCCTTGCGCTGGAGTCGTTTTCGCCGTTCCCCCTGGCGCAGCTCTACTACGGGTACTACTGGCCGGAGGGCGCCGACCGCGCCCTGGCCTATGCCGCGTACCGCCGGCGCTTCACGGTGGAGCAGATCTCCGAATGGTCCGGGGCGGAGTTCGTGATCCCGGCCTTTGCCGCCTTCCTGGGAGCCGACGCTGCCCCCGGGACGACGCTCATCCTGACCGCGGCCGACGGCATCACGGCGGTCCACTGGGACCAGGGCAGCGTGCCTGTGTCCATCCTCCACGAACCGCTGCTCCCAGAGGCCACGGACGCGCACCGGGCCGAGGCGCGGGGCCGCCTCATCAAGGCGGCCGGGGAGTCGCTCAAGGTGCTGGACGCCGTCTCGCCGCCCGTGCCGCTCGCGGGGGCCACCGACCGCGAGCTCCTGTTCGACTCGGGGGGCGTCCGATCGCGGCTCGCGCCGGCCGTTGCCGCCGCGATGGACATCCGCGACAAGGGCGACCTGGAGGCGCTCGCGAAGGCCCGGCGCCGCGACGTGGTCCTCTGGCGGGTCGCGGTCTGCGCGGTCGCCGCGTGCCTCCTTATGGGCCTGGGCGAGATGGCGCTCGTCGGGGTCGGCCTCTGGCAGAAGGCCCGGATTGCGAAAGTGGCCGCCCAGAAACCCACCGTGTCCCACATCATGGACGAGCAGGAGCTCGCGAGCAGGATCGAGGAGCTCTCCACGAAGCGCCTCCTGCCCCTTGAGATGATTTCCGCGGCGTCGCCCGAGTCGGCGCTCCCGAAGGCGCCCCCGGCGATCCAGTTCCTCTCGGCGTCGGCGTCCGTGGACACCCGTAACGCGATCCAGATCGAGGCCCAGACCAACAACGCCGGCGAGATCTCAGGCTACAAGACCGCGCTCGAGCAGACCCCCGGGGTCGACAAGGTCGAGATCCGGGACCAGCGCGCCCGCGACAACGTGGTGACCTTCACGCTCATCGTGACCTTCAAGCCCGGGGCACTCTCGCCCGCCGCCTCATGACCCGCACGATCCGAGCCTTCTTCCTCGCGCGCCTCCTCAGGGAGAAGGTGCTCCTTGCCGGCTTCATCGTCCTCGCGGCGGCGGTCTGGTTCTCGAGCCTCTCCGGCCGGGTGGGGCGCGAGATCCGCGCCATCCGCTCGACGACCCTCTCCCTGAACGAGCAGAAGCTCTGGCTCTCCAACCGGGAGACGATCGAGGCATCGGCCCAGGCGGCCGCGGGCCAGTTGGACGCCGTCCGGACGCTCGACGCGACCCGCCTGTTGGCGGAGGTCCAGGCGATGGCTGGAGAAGCGGGCCTAAAGGGTTACACGAGCGGCGAGTCCAAGGACTCTCCCATCGGCCACTTCTCGGTCCACACGCTCCAGTTCAACGTGACCAAGGTCGACTGGGGGACCCTGAAGCAGTTCTACCTGGCGCTCAGCAAGCGCTCCCCTTACATCGGGATCGAGCAGTACCACATGCAGGTCGACCGGGCGGCCCCGACGCTCCTGAACGCGAACTTCCAGATCTCCTCGGTCGAGATCTCGCAGAACTGATGAAGGCTGCCGCGCACGCGAGGCCGCCCCAGGTCGGCCGGTAGGAAAGGGAGCCATGGCGATCGTGTCGCGCCAGGACAGGGCCCCGGAGCCGGCACCCAGCTCGCTGGGCGCCAACCTCCCGCTCCGGAAGCTCGCCTTCCGCGCGATGGCGACCCAGTGCGAGGTGCAGTACACGGCCCCGGGAGGGGATTCCCAGGCCAGGGCGTTCGAGTCCGCGGCCGAGGGCTGGGTCCACGCCTTCGAGGCCAAGTATTCCCGGTTCCAGCCGGGGAGCATCGTCTCGCGCATCAACGACGCCGCGGGAAGGGAATGGGTCCCCGTGGACAAGGAGACCGAGGGTCTCCTCTCGGTCTGCGACACGCTCCACTTCATGACGCGCGGGATCCTCGATCCCTCGGCGCTCCCGCTCATCCGGATCTGGAACTGGAAGGCGGATCCCCCGGTTGTCCCCGGCAAGGATGCGATTGCCGATGCGCTCAAGCTCGTCGGCTGGGGCAAGGTGAGGCGGGAGCCGGGCAAGGTCTTCCTCCCGCTGCCCGGGATGGCGCTCGACTTCGGGGGGTTCGGCAAGGAGTACGCGGTGGACCTGGTCTCCCTGATCGCGAAGGACCACGGGATCCTGGACTGCCTGGTCGACTTCGGGCACGACCTCCGCGCCTCGGGCTCCCCGCCGGGGCGCCCGGCCTGGCACATCGGGCTCGAGGACCCGAAGAACCCGGGCAAGACCTGGGCCAGCGTCGCCCTCCGCGGAAAGTCGATCGCGTCCTCGGGCGACTACATCCGCTCCTTCATGGCCGGGGGCCGCCGTTACGGGCACATCATCGACCCGCGGACGGGCTGGCCCGTCTCAAACGGCTGCACCCAGGCGACCGTGATCGCCGACACCTGCCTTCAGGCCGGCATGCTCTCGACCTCGGCCTTCATCGCCGGGGTGGACCAGGGCCTGGAGCTCATCCGCTCGTGCCCGGGCTCCGAGGGCATCCTCCTTACCGAAAAGGAGCGCGCGCAGACGCGCGGGTTCTTCACCTTCGTCGCCTCGACCTAGGGCCGGCCTTCAGCCGACCTTGAAGCTCGAGCTCACCTGGAGGACCGCCATCACCATGGCGATCGCGATGAACCCGACAAAGATGAACACGCCGCCCAGGATCACGCTCGCGATCACCTTCGTGAAGAAGTTCAGCTGCCGGGAAATCTGCTTCTGGTAGGTCTTGGCGACATCCTTCAGGCTCGGGACCACGTTGCCGGTGTTTTCGCCGACGGCCAGGCGGTCGAGCACGAGCTCCGGGAAGCAGCCGGTCCGCGCGAGCGCCGACGACAGGGACTCGCCCTCGAGCACCCGCTCGATCGCGCCCTCGAAGGCCCGGCGATGCACCCGGTTAACGATCTGGCGCTCCGTCATCCGCAGCGCTTCCGCGGCCGTGATCCCGTTCTGGAGCAGGACTCCCAGGGTCTGGCTGAACGCGAGGACGGTCTGCGAGACGATGAAGGGACCGATCGCCGGGAGCTTAAGGAGCCAGGCGTCGCTCCTCTCGCGGCCCGCATCGGTCGAGCGCCACCTCCAGACCGACACGATCCCGATCGCAACCGCGAGCGCCACGAACACGCCGTAATGGAGCGTGAAATTGGCGAGCGCGATGAGGATCCGGGTCGACATCGGCATCTTTCCGCCGAGCGACTGGAGGAGGGTCTGGAGCCGCGGCAGGAGGAAGAAGAGGAAGAAGAGGACGACTCCAAACGAGGCGAAGACGATCAGGAGCGGGTAGGCCATCGCCGTCATGAGCGCGACCCGGAGCTCCCGCTGCTCGACCAGCATCTCGATCAGGCGGACAAGCGTGTCGTTCAGGGAGCCCGTCGCCTCGCCGGCCCGGATCAGGTTCACGGTCGAGCCGTCGAACACCGCCGGGAAGGCCTCCATGGCCCGCGAAAGCGGCGCTCCCTCGGAGAGGCGGCCCCAGAGCCCCTCGCTGAGCGCCCGCAGCCGGGGCTCCTTGATCCTTATCGAGAGAAGCCGGACGGCCTCGCCCGCGGAGAGCCCGCTTGAGGTCAGATCGTGGAGGGATTCGAGGAAGGGGAGGCGCTCGCTCCGCTTCGGGGTGTTCTCGGGGCCCGTCCTGAAACCGGACGAGGCCTCGGGCTCGGCGACCTTCGTTGCGGGCTTCCGCGACGCCGCGGCGGTTGCCGCGCCGGTCTGGGACTCGGCAATCGACACGACCGTGAGTCCCCGCGCCGAAAGGAGCCGGACCGCCTCCTTCCTCCCGGGGGCGTCGATCGCGGACTCGACGACCTTTCCGGAGACGTCGCGGGCCTTGTAGGGGAAACGGGGCATCGGGCTTCCAGGCGGCCCTTACTTGTCGGAGACCGTGATCACGCGAAGGACCTCCTCCAGGGTGGTGTGGCCCGCCTTGACCTTCTCCCATCCGCTCTGGCCGAGCGTCCTCATCCCGTGGTCACGGGCGCTCTGCGCCAGCGTGCGGGTGCTCTCGCGGCTCATGACCATGGCCTGCATGTCCTCGTTCAGGCGGAAGATCTCAAAGAGCCCGATCCGGCCGCGGTAGCCGGTGCCGCGGCAGCGGTCGCAGCCCACCGGGCCCTTGAGCGTCGCGACGCTCTCGGCCTCCGAGGCGCTGCAGCCGAGGATCGCGAGCGACTCAAGGAGCTTGATCTTCGAGACGGGCTCGGGCCGCGTGCACTCGGGGCAGAGCCTGCGGACGAGGCGCTGGGCGATCACGAGCTCGATCGCCGAGGCGACGAGGAAGGGCTCGATCCCCATGTCCACCAGGCGCGTGATGGCGCCCGGGGCGTCGTTGGTGTGGAGGGTCGAGAACACCAGGTGGCCCGTCAGGGACGCGCGGATCGCGATGTCGGCCGTTTCCCGGTCGCGGATCTCGCCCACCATGATGACGTCCGGGTCCTGGCGCAGCACGTGGCGGAGGGCGCTCGCGAACGTGAGGCCGATCTCGGCGCGCACCTGCATCTGGTTGACGCCCGGGACCTCGTATTCGATCGGGTCCTCGATCGTGATGATCCTCAGGTCCGTCGAATTGATCTGCCTGAGGAAGGCATTGAGGGAGGTGCTCTTTCCCGAGCCCGTCGGCCCGGTCACGAGGATGATCCCGTGCGGGTAATCGAGCACCTGCTTGATCTGCCCCTGCTCCTCCGGGCTCATGCCCAGGCGGTCCATCGTGTAGGCTTCCTTCCTCTTGTTCAGGAGGCGCAGCGAGATCGACTCGGCGTAGATCGTGGGGATCGTGGAGACGCGGATGTCGAGCGTCGTCCCGGCGGCCTTGAAGTTGATCCTTCCGTCCTGCGGCAGGCGCCGCTCGGAAATGTTGAGCCGCGCCATGATCTTCACGCGCGAGATGATGGCGTCCTGGAATCGGAGCAGGTTCTCGGGCACGGAGACCGGCACGAGGAGGCCGTCCACCCGGTAGCGGATCCTTAGCTGCCCCTCCTGGGGCTCAAAATGGATGTCGGTCGCCTGGTCATCGACCGCCTGCGTGATGACGTCCGTCACGAAGCGCACGACCGCCGCATCCTCGTCCACGTCGGCCTCGGCGTCCCTCAGGGCCTCGGGCGCCACGTAGCCCTCCTCCGTGTCCTCGAGCGCGCCCGAGCCCACGCCAAAGTTCTCGATGATCAGCTGGTGGACCCGCTCCGGGACCGCCAGGTGCCACACCAGCGGCCGCGGCGTGAACGTGCGGAGCCAGTCGGCCATGGAGCTGTCGGGGAGCCACGCGGACGCTATATTAAGCGGGGTCGAGGCCGTCGGCTCCGGGTCGTTGTCCGAGGCGGGGGGCCCGATCCGGATCGGGATGATCTGGAAATCGTGGACAAGCCTCGCCGGGAGGAGACCCCGGGCTCCCGGGTCGGTCTCCAGGTTCAGCGCGACCGCGAGCCCGGCCGCCTTGGCCGCCATCGAGAGCGCCGTGTTTTCGTCGACCCCAAGGGCCGCGCAGAGGACCGCGAGCCGCGAGCCGCGCGGCGCCTCGAGGACCGCCTGCCGCTGCTCCTCGCTCAGGCGGCAGGCGAGGGATTCGGGGAGAAGGTCAGGTTGGACGACGGGCATGGCACCAAAAGGGGTCTTCGCCTGACCCTAGTTCTTCAACTTCTCAATCAAGGTATCCTTCGGGTCCGGCATCTTGACCGGGTTCTTCAGGTACTCCTGGATCTGCTCCTTGTTGCCCATGCCCTCGATCCGGTGCCTCGTGTCGCCCGTCGCCTCGTCCAGCCGGATCACGTGCGGGCGGATGAAGAGGAGAAGTTCCGTGCGGTCGAGCTCATTGTCCCGGTACCCGAGCAGGTTGCTGATGATCGGGATCTGGTAGATGAGTCCCAGCTTCTGCCTGTCGGTCGTCCGGCCCGAGCTCTGGAGCCCGCCCAGGACCGCCATCTGGCCGTCGGTCACGTTGATGAAGGCCGTCGCCTCCCGGTGGCCGATGATCGGCTGGCTGTTGCCGTCGATCGTCGTGCTGCCCTGGTCGTCGTCCACCTTCTGGTCGATGTTCAACTGGATGTTGCCGTCATCGCCGATCAGGGGCGTCACCTGGAGCGTGATGCCGATGTCCTTGTAGGTGACCTGGGAGGAGGTGGCAAAGGAGGTGGCGGTCGTGGCCGCGATCGGCTCGGCGGTCGTGCCCGTGATGACCGGCTCCTGCTCGCTCACCGTGAGTGTCGCCTGCTTGGCGTGGGTCGTCGTGATCGTGTCGGCCTGGAGGATCCTCACCTTGTGCTTGTCGCCGGCGGCCTGGAGGGTCGCCAGGAAGCTCAGCGGATTTACGCCCGCGCCCGCCCCCGCGGCGGCGCCCGGAAGGGCGCCGATCGTCCATCCCGCCACGGTGCCCGTGGCCCCGATGATCGACGTGCCGCCGTTCGGCGCCTTGCCGACCTCAAGCCCCAGGGCCTCGATGCCGCTCTGGTCTTTGTCGGTGAGCGTGACCTCGGCGATCACGACCTCGATCGAGACCTGGGCCAGGACGATGTCGATCTTGTCCACGATCCCCTTTATGAGCCGGATGTCGTCAAAGGTGCCGGAGACCACGATGGAATTCGTGCGCTCGTCCGGCTGGATCGTGACCAGCCCGCTGAACTCGCTCGCCTGGCCACCCTCCTGGGCGAGCGCGTTCGCGGCCGCGGCCTGGGCCGCGGCCTGCGGATTGTTCGGGTTGGCGGGCGTTGCGACCTGCCCGGGCCGGACCGACTGGCTCGAGGTCTTCTGGGCCGCGGCGTTCTGGCCGCTGATCAAATTGGAGAGGAGGGTGGAGACGTCCTTGGCGTCGCCGTGCTTGAGTGGGATCACCTCCATCCGGGTGAAGGGGTCGCTCTTGATGTCGAGCTGCGAGATGATCGAGTCAAATAGGGGGTATTCCCTCGGGTCCGCGATCACGACGATCTGGTTCGTGCGGTCGTCCGGGGTGTAGGTGGTCGTGGACCGGAGCATGTTCGCCGCGGTGCCCGAGAGCATCGTGTGGATCTTCTGCGCCACGTCGCTCGCCTTGGCCCCGTTCTTCAACTGGTAGAACTTGGGCGCCAGGCTTGCCTGCTTCGGCTTGTCGACCTCGTTCAGGAGGCGCTCGATGCGCTGGATGTTCTCAAGGGAGTCGGTGACCATGGCGACGTTCGCCTTCTCAAGCTGGACGATGCCGCCCCCGATTCCCGGGGTCATGAAGGTCTGGATCTGGGGGACGACCTCGGAGACCCGGAGGAACGTGAGCTCGAAGAGCTTGGTCGCGATCTTGCCGCTCGGCGGCAGGTCGAGCGACGAGCCGATGATCATCTCCGGGGCCTCGCTCTTCGCCTGGGAAAGGGCCGTCACCTTAAGGAACCGCTCGCCCATCGGGGACACCGACACCCCGTTCAGCTCAAGGAGCGTCTCCAGCGCCGTCACGAGCTCGGCCTTGGGGATCGGGCGAGTGATCTTCAGGGAATAGGTCGCCGTCGGGAGCGTTCCCGGCCTCACGACCGTCCGTCCCGTGTAGTTTTCCAGGGCGCTCAAGACCGAGTCGATGTCGCCGTCGCTCAGCTTGAACGAGTCGACCATCGTCGCGTCCCCGCCCTTGGTGCCCGGGGCGGCCGCGGCCTTGGGGGCCGGGGTGGCCACGGCGGCCGGCAGCGCCTTTTGGGACGATAAGGGTACGGGCTGCGCCAGGAGTTCCGGAACCAGGGCGATCAAACCGGAGGCGAGCCACAAACGTGCGAGGCGCAATGTCATGCAGATTCGGGGATGGTGATCAAAGGGCAAAGCGCCAGGATTGTAAATGGCGTTATGCTATGACGCCCTCATGGGGGGAAAGTTGCCTGATATGCAAAGATTTGCCGCTTGCGGGAGGGGTTTTGGAGTCCAACCCTCCCAAGGCGCGATGGCCAACACGTTCGGAAAGCTCTTCACAATCTCCACCTGGGGCGAGAGTCATGGCGCCGCAGTGGGGGTCGTCATCGACGGCTGCCCCCCGGGGCTCCCGCTTTCCGAGGCCGACATCCAGGGGGATCTGGACCGCCGGAGGCCCGGCCAGAGCTCGATCGTCACCCCAAGGAAGGAGAAGGACCTGGTCGAGATCCTTTCCGGGGTCTTTGAGGGCAAGACGACCGGCGCCCCGGTTTCCCTTCTGGTCCGAAATACGGATGCCCGTCCCGGCGCCTACGATGAGATGCGGGAGAAGTTCCGTCCCTCCCACGCCGACTTCACCTACCAGGCGAAGTACGGCATCCGCGACCACCGGGGCGGCGGGCGAAGCTCCGCCCGGGAAACCATTGGGCGCGTGGCCGCGGCCGCGGTCGCAAAAAAGATCCTCTCCAGCGCCGGTCCGATCGAGATCCGGGCCTTCGTCTCCCGGGTCCAGGACATCGCGCTCCCTCCCGGGATGCCGAAGGGGTTTCCCTCCCTTGCCGAGATCGAGGCGACCCCTGTCCGGTGCCCCGATCCCGCAACGGCCGCCGCCATGATCAAGCGGATCGAGGACGTGCGCTCGCAGGGCGACTCGGTGGGCGGGATCGTGACCTGCCGGATTCGCGGGGTTCCCGCGGGGCTCGGGGAACCCGTTTTCGACCGCCTCGAGGCCGACCTGGCGAAGGCGATGCTCTCGCTCCCTGCAACGAAGGGCTTTGAGATCGGGAGCGGTTTCGCGGGGACGCACCTTCTGGGCTCCGAGCACAACGACGCCTACGTGCCGAAGGACGGCCACATCGGCACCGCGACCAACCGCTCCGGG
>Ga0302202_10007333_pt1 | contig 10689 bp, 10 predicted proteins | sample II_Bog_N3_3_FD_194579 | JGI IMG/M metagenome (GOLD analysis project Ga0302202, IMG submission 194579) | Peat permafrost microbial communities from Stordalen Mire near Abisko, Sweden - II_Bog_N3_3 | ecosystem: Environmental > Terrestrial > Soil > Wetlands > Peat | place: Sweden: Abisko... | reverse complement strand
AGGCGGTGCAGCCTCGGCGGTTGTCTGCGTCACCGGTTTGCCGGCAGCCACCGCATCGGCGGCAGCTAACGAGATCGGCGGCAGTTTGTCGCCAAGCCCGGTGACGGCCGTAAGCGACGGTGCGGGCCGTTCAGCGACGAGTGCAGCGCCGGTGCTATCGATCCCCGCAGAACCAAATGCGGCAATCCACGCAAGAACCGAAGCAGGCAGGGCGACCTCCCGGCAGAATGCTGCCATTGCGGCCAATCGCGGGTTCATGTTCACCGTCCCCCAGGGGGCTGGACTGCATATCCGGGAAGCTGACGCCGACGATCTTGGAGCCGCGATTTGGACAAGCAATGGCGGAAACCGCGACTACAATGATTAAGAGGGGGTGTTGCCCAAATGCAACGGGCATTTCGCTGGCCGCAGACGGTGTCCACCGGTTCGACTGCGGGCTCCGAAGGCTGCTCCCCGGGGAGAGCATCATGACGCAGCGGCGAGCCGAAGTCCGCTAACGAGGCAATCGCGACATTCGATTTGCCGGGTTATTCGAAGCCGTGGTGGACCCATGACCAGCCTCCAGGCGCATAGATTTCGAAGGCAAAATGCTAGTGGGCAGAACTCGAACCAGCGCTCCGGTTGACTGTGCGCAAGGTAAGGGCCAGCGGCGCCATCACCATGGCGATCATGGCCAGCGCAACAAACACGTCGATATAGGCAAGCAGTGTAGCTTGGCTTTGCACCATTTGATTGATGATGGCCGTGCCGGTTCCGGATGAGCTTCCGGTGGCCGCACGCCCATTCAGATATCCCTGTATGCGGTTCAATGTATCGTTATAGAAAGGATTCCAGGAGCCGAGATGTTCGACCAGGCGACTCTGATGAAACTGCTCACGCCGCGCCAGCACGGTCTGGCTCAGTGCCACGCCCATCGATCCGCCGAAATTTCGCGCGAGGTTGATCAGCGCAGAAGCCTGATCGGTCTTGTCAGGCGGAATGCCGTCGTAGGATGCGGTCGTGATCGGAATGAAGATCAGCGGCAAGCCGATCCCGAGATAGACGCGCGACCAGGCGAAGTACGAGAAATCCGAATCAGGGTTGATGCGAAAGAGGTCGACCATCGCGTAACAGGCGATTGCCGCGCCGACGGCGATCAGATATCGCGGCTGGACGAACCCGAGGCGGCCAACCGCTACCATCGCCACCATCGTCACTGCGCCGCCCGGCGAGATGGCAAGGCCCGCCAGCGTGGCGGTGTAGCCGAACGCTTCCTGCAAAAGTTGCGGCAGGATCTGCGTCGTCGCGATCAAGAGAGCGCCGGTCACCAGCATGATGAGAAAACAGGTGCCGAACTGGCGTCCGGTCAGCATCTTGATGTCGATCAGAGGCTGCGGCCGATTGAGCTCCCACGGGATGAACAGCAGCATCGCGGTGGCGGATATCGCCGCGAACGTCACGATGAAGCCCGAGCCGAACCAGTCGTCGATCTGGCCGCGGTCAAGAACGACCTCGAGGCCACCGAGGAAAGTCGCGATCAGTAGAAAGCCCACCACGTCGAAGTTGACGCCCTTGGCCCAGAGCCGCTCACGCTCTTTTTTCTTTTCCGGCGAACTCGGAATGATCATGTAGATCAGCACGAGCGAGATCAGTCCCACCGGCACGTTGATGAGAAAGCACCAGTGCCAGGATAAATTGTCGCTCAACCAGCCGCCGAGTGTCGGCCCGACTGCCGGCGCGACGACGACGGCGATGCCGTAGAGCGCAAACCCCTGGCTGCGCTTCGCGGGCGGGAAGGCCGCGGCCAGAATCGATTGCGCCACCGGCGTCATGCCGCCGCCTGCCAGACCCTGGATCACGCGGAACACTAGCAAGGCCTGCAGATTCCACGCGAAACCGCATAGCAGGGAGCTCGCCGTGAACATGGCAATGCACACCAGAAAGAAGTTCTTGCGCCCGAACATCTCGGCAATCCAGCCGCTGGCGCACAGTACGATGGAGTTCGCCACCAGGTAGGTGGTGATGACCCAGGAAGCCTCGTCGCTGCTGACGGCGAGGCCGCCCGATATGTAGCGCAGAGCCACGTTGGCGATGGTGGTGTCGAGCACTTCCATGAAGGTCGCGACCGCCACCAGGACTGCAATGATCCAGGGGTTCGCGTCGCCGTATTCGCCCTTGGCTGCTGCGTCCGGCATTTGCCCGCTCAGGGACGGACGGTGACGGTGGGAACGACTGACATGCCCGGTCCCAGTTCAACGTCGGGAAGCTGATCGAAGGTGATCTTTACCGGCACGCGCTGCACCACTTTCACATAATTGCCGGTGGCGTTTTCGGCCGGCAGCAGACTGAACGCGGTTCCGCTGCCTGCCTGAACGCTGTTGACCTGGCCGCGAAAGATGCGGCCGTCGAACGCGTCAATTCTGATATCGACGGGCTGACCGACGCGCATGTCGGCCAGTTGCGATTCCTTGAAATTGGCCGTGACCCAGATGTCGAGCGGCACCAAAATCATGATCGCCTGCCCGGGGGCAGCCAGTGCGCCGACGGCCGCCGACAGTTTCGTCACGCGCCCGTCGACTGTTGCGCGCAGCTCCGTTCGCTGCAGATCGGCGTCGGCGCGATCTTTCTGTGCCTTGGCCTGATCGAGTTGCGCCGCGGCGCCGACCTTCTGCGCGTTCAGGACATCGATCTGCCGTTCGGCCGACACCTTGGCCGCGTTGGCGGCGTCAAGGGCGGCCTGCTTGCCATTGAAGTCGGATGAGGCCTGCTGCGCGCGCTGAATCGTTCCGGCGCCATTCTGCACAAGCTCCTGGTAGCGGGTGTTTTCGTCCGTCGCGAATTTGAGCGCCGCGGCCGCCCCCGTCACCTGCTGGGTGGCCTGATCGATCTGGGCTCTCTGGGCTGCGATCTGGGCTTCGAAGTTTCTTTCGGTCGCTTCGCTTTGACGGATTTGCGCGTCGGCCTGTTCGGCCGCGGCCTTATAGTTTCGTGCGTCGATGGTCGCGAGCAGGTCTCCTGTTTTCACGATCTGGTTGTCGGTGACATTGACGCTGATAATGCTGCCAGTGACCTGCGGGCTGACCAGTACCGGCCGGCCATCGATAAAGGCATCGTCCGTACTCTCGTAGTGACGGGCGTGAAGATACCATGCGACGCCTGCAATCACCCCGACAACGATCAGTCCAAGGCAGACAACCATCGCGATCGGGTGCCTTCGGAATGCACCCTTTAGGCCCTTGGGATCCTGGCCCTGGGTTGGATCGGTTTCCGGCGGCTTGCGTTCGGTTTCTCGATCCTCTGGATTTGTTTGCGGTGGATTTGCTTGCGGTTTCTCGGACCTGACGTCGGTGTCTTCCTGCAAGGCAGGATCGGACGTATTTGTGGTGCTCTTCTCGGATGCGCGGCCCACGCGCAAGGTGTCCACTGACGCCAAGTTTGACGAACCTGCCACTGTCGGATCAGCAATGCTCATGCCGCCTCGCTCTATTCCCGCCATTGCGATGGTCGGCTGTTGTGCGTTGCCGAAGGGGAAAAACAGACCAGCGCGCACCTTGTTCCCGCCTTGTGTGCTTTTTCGTCGGGGAGCGCCCACAACCGGCCCCAGACTCTTCACCGTGCTGCCTTGCTTTGGTCAAACCGCAATGAAGGCTTGGGCAGGCGTCTCGATCCCGTCATCCGCACCCGGGTGATCCTGGACCGGGCAAGGAGCGCCCAATGCATTCGACGTTGACCGCCAAGCGAGAGGACGATCCGCACGACGTGGTCGTGGTGGCTCCCGATGCCGTGCGCGTTGCGCCCTCCGACGAGGAAGAGCTTTCCAGTCTGTTGCAGCAAGCCGCGCGCCGTCATTCGGATGTTCGCGCCGCGCCGGACATTGCCGTCGACCGGGTTCCACCGGTCGATACGACGTTTCGTCCCGGTTCCATCGACGATGTCCGCGTGCCCGGAGGCCGTCGGTCGACGGCCGGGCGGGCGCTGCGCGGTTTCATGGCGTTGCTGCTGGCCGCCTGCATCGGTGTCGCGGCCGTCGGCTGGAAAGCCTACGGCGACGTGGCAAAGCGGCAGATCGCCAAATGGACGACGCAATTCGTCCTGATCTCGTCGCTGACGTCGGAACAACCGGCGTCCGCGACGCAACCGGCTCCGCTCGCCGTTCCGGCCGATGCGGCATCGCCGCAGCCATCGCCTCCCGCCCAGGCCGCGGCGGAAGCCGCCGCTCGGGCCGCCGACCCGGCGCCGTCGCTGCAATCGATGTCGCGCGATCTCGCCGGCGTGACGCAGCAGGTCGAGCAACTCAAGGCCAGCATCGATGAGCTCAAGGCCAGCCAGCAGCAAATGTCGCACGACCTTGCCAAGGCTTCCGAGGCCAAGGCTTCCGAGGCCAAGGCTTCCGAGGCCAAGGCTTCCGAGGCGAAGGCTTCCGAGGTGAAGGCTTCCGAAGTCAGGGCCAGCGAGGCAAGCCCGCGGCCGAGGATACCGCCAGCTCCGCCGCGCGCGGTGGTCGCGCGGGCTCGCAAGCCGGTGACGTCCTATCCGCCGCCGCAAGCGCTGCTCCCTCCGGTGCCGCCGCAAGCCGCGGCCCCCTACGTGCCGCGCCAGGCTGAACCGCAGCCGCAATTCGCAGCCGAGCCGCCGCAGGCCGATCCTGAATTGTCGTCGGTGCCGCGGCCGCCGATGCCGCTGCGCTAGAGCGTTTTCCACTTAATACGAAGCATATCCGGAATTGCGGAAGTAGTTGGCGCACTCGTCTGGCGGAAAGATATCGAGCAGAATGGCAATTCTGTTCCAGAGGCTCTCCACTGATCGCTCTGCGGCCTTTCGTAGTGCGGCTTTGAGTTTGGCAAAGAGCTGTTCGATCGGATTGAAGTCCGGCGAATAGGGCGGCAGATAGAGCAGCCTTGCGCCGGCGGCCTCGATTGCTTCGCGTGTCGCGGGCAGCTTGTGGGAGCTGAGATTGTCCATCACGACAATGTCGCCTGGTTTGAGTGTGGGTACCAGGATTTGCTCGACATAGGCGAGGAAAGCATCGCCGTTCATTGGGCCGTCGATGACGCACGGGGCGGTGAGCGCGTTTGTGCGCAGCCCCGCGACAAAGGTCGTCGTTTTCCAGTGGCCATGCGGGACTTTACTGACCAACCGTTCGCCGCGCGGCGCCCGACCGCGTAATCGTGCCATGTTGGTTGAGGTGCCGGTTTCGTCGATGAAGACCAGGCGCTCGGGATCGAGCTTGGGTTGATTTTCAGCCCATGCCGTCCGCGCCGCGGCGACGTCAGGCCGATCCTGCTCCGCCGCGCGAAGGCTTTTTTTTGAAGCTGATGCCGTGGCGGTCGAAGAACCGCCAGACCGATCCAAGCCCAGCCTTATGTTGACGCTCCGCCAGCAGACGGCGCTGGATTTCCTCCAGTGTCAGGTCGGGTTCCTGCCTTACCAACCCAAGTAACCACTCCTCGTGCTTTCTCAACGGCGACCGGCTCTGCCCTTTGTTGGTTTTGGCTTCAAAGCTACCAGTCTCCCGCCAGCGTTTGGCCCAGCGGATCGCCGTCGAATCTCCAATAACAAATTGGCGGGCGGCAGCCCGCGCCGCCGCACCACCCTCAACCACCTGGATCACTCGAACTCGCAGATCGTTCGAATACCCCATCGCAGCCTCCTCAGCCTGGGAAGGCTATCGAATCTTATTCGCGGGCCGATGGGAATCCCCTCGATTCACAAAAAGTGGAAAACGCTCTAATATCTCTGCGATCCGCTGAGGCGCGAAATTGCTGCCTTTTCTTTCCCTCCCCTCTCGCGGGAGAGGAGAAAAAAGAAAGTTACCCGATCTCCGCTACGGCCGCGATGATGCGCGCGATGTCCTGCGGCCGCGACAGGCGATGATCGCCGTCCTGGATCATGGTCAGCACCACGTCGTCGCTCGGCAGCCGGTGCGTGAGCGCGAAGGCATGCTGCCACGGCACGTCCGGGTCCTGCGCGCCCTGCAGGATGCGGACCGGGCAGCCGACCTCGATGGCGCTGCCGAGCAGCAGATGGTTGCGGCCCTCTTCGATCAGCGCGCGCGTGATCGGGTAGGGCTCGCCATATTGCGACGGCCGCAGCCACACCCCGGTGGTTTCGATCTCGTTGCGAATCTCTGGCGAGAAGTCGTTCCACATCAATTGCTCGGTGAAATCCGGTGCCGGTGCGATCAGCACCAGGCCGGCGAGCGAGGCGGGGCCTGCCGCGCGCCTGGCGATTTCCCGGGCCAGCAGCAGCGCCATCCAGCCGCCCATCGAGGAGCCGACCACGACCTGCGGGCCTCGGCAGAACCGGTCGAACACCGCGATGCTCTCTTCCAGCCAGCGCCCGATGGTGCCGTCGATGAAGGCGCCCCCGGATTCACCATGGCCGGAATAATCGAACCGGACGCAGGCGCGGCCATGCGTTGCAGCCCACTCATCCAGCGCCAGCGCCTTGGTGCCCTGCATGTCCGAATGGAAGCCGCCCAACCAGAACAGCCCGGGTGCCGCACCCTGGCGGCCGCGCACGGCGATGCGGCGCGCTGTCGCGCCCTCGCCGGCCTCGACGAAGGTGGGCGGCTGCCCGGCGACTGCCGCAGAATTGGTCATGGGTTCATCGCTCCGGTTTCACTGCTGTTTGAGCGAGCACGGCCGATCCGTCAACGGAACGCCAAACCCGGCTTTTGGACAGATGCGCGCTTGCGGAACGATGTCTTGCCCTCTATGTGGGCTGGTCTGAACATTTCGTGACGCCCAGCGTTGTCCGGCGTGACCCAAAAGCCTCGCATTTGATGCTTTTGGCGGCTGACGCTGCGAGTTTGCTTGCCCGCAGCACCTTATTCCTTCAAACTACTGCCTTCGTCCACAACCTTGGAGAGTTACCCATTCGCCGTCCCAACAGAGCCCCGCCCGCTGCGACCAAAGACGGGCCGCGCACCAATGATGAAATCCGCAACGCCACGATTCAGCTGATCGACCAGACCGGGCTGAACCACGGCACGGTCGAGACAGTCGCCGCCATCAAGCTGGCCCTCGAGGCTGGCATGGATCTCGTCGAGATTTCGCCGAACACCAATCCCCCCGTCTGCAAGATCATGGACTACGGGAAGTTCAAGTATTCGGCGCAGAAGAAGGCCGCGGAAGCCCGCAAGAAACAGAAGGTCGTCGAGATCAAGGAGATCAAGCTGCGGCCGATGATCGACGATCACGACTACGAAGTGAAGATGCGCGCGATGCAGCGGTTCTTCGAGGAAGGCGACAAGGTCAAGATCACCTTGCGCTACCGTGGCCGAGAAATGGCGCATCAGGAAATCGGAACCAAGCTCCTGGACAAGGTCAAGGCCGACGTCGCCGAATACGCCAAGGTCGAGCAGGACGCGCGTTTCGAAGGCCGGCAGGTGGTGATGGTGCTGGCGCCGCGCTGATTCGCGACAGCGGTTTGCGTTTGTAAATTTGCGCATTCGTGAATTTTGAAGACGGCCCGTCAGATCACTGGCGGGCCATTTTCTTGTTCGCCAGAGCCTCTTTCGCTCGAAAACGCTCTGGATCAGCCCCGCGTGGCTTGCCAGCGGCCGCTGCAGTTTCCGCCGGAAAGCCTGGCGCTCCACCGGCCGGCGCCGGAACTGCCGCCGAGCCGGCCGCTGCCGGTCGCCACCGACACGCCGGCTGAAATCCGCACTACGACGCCACCTCCGCCGCCGACGCTGCCGGAGACATCGGCCGCCCCCGCCGACGAGATCCGGCCGCCGGAGACCTGGAACGGATAGCTGTAGGCGGGGTCGCAACCGCCGGCCTGGGTGATGATCAGGACGTTCCAGACCCCGTCATAACCCCCGCCGATCCGCGCCCTGCGGGCATCGGCTACGCCGGGCGCGGCCAGGGCGGCGGCAAGCACCGCCGCTGAAATCCATCGCAAGGCGCGTGAGCGTCCGAAACTGGTTAAAATGGCAATCGAACGGGCTGAAATGGTCATGTTTCCCTGCTTTTTTGACAACACCGGCAATGGCGTCAGCCTATCAGTCAAAGCTAACGGTTTTACGGTTCATCGTTGCCAATCGGGCCCGGCTCTGCCATAAGCCCACCCTTCACCGCCCGGCTGATCAAGGGCTGCCGTGGCGGTGCCCATGCTGGTTGTTTCATTTCGGGAATAGCCGAGTATTTTCAACGCTCTAACGAGCATTTTAGCTGCGAAAGCGCCCCTCGGGCGCGTTTTTTCTGCGGCAACAGGAGAGCCAAATGCCCAAGCTGAAGACCAAGTCAGGCGCTAAAAAGCGCTTCAAGGTGACTGCCACCGGCAAAGTGTTGGCCGCCCAGCGCGGCAAGCGCCACGGCATGATCAAGCGGACGAAGAAGCAGATTCGCCAGCTTCGCGGCACCCGCGTGCTGTTCAAGACCGACGGCGATAACATCAAGAAGTATTTCTTGCCGAACGCCTGATCGCGCCAGGGAATTCCAAAGCGAATTCCCAAGGCGATCACCGGTCCCATTTTGCCGAGCCGCGTCCGCGCGGCGATCCGTCACCCATTTTAAAGATCGAGGAATTCCCTCATGTCTCGCGTCAAACGCGGCGTCACCGCTCACGCCAAGCACAAGAAAGTCTACAAGGCCGCCAAGGGCTTTTACGGCCGCCGCAAGAACACCATCCGCGCCGCCAAGGCCGCGGTCGAGAAGGCCGGGCAATATGCCTTCCGTGACCGCAAGCGCAAGAAGCGCACCTTCCGCGCGCTGTGGATCCAGCGTCTCAATGCCGCGGTGCGTCCGTTCGGCATGACCTACAGCGTGTTCATCAACGGCCTGTCCAAGTCGGGCATCACGGTGGACCGCAAGGTGCTGTCGGATCTCGCCATCCACGAGCCGGCGGCGTTCCAGGCGATCGCCGAGAAGGCCAAGGCCGCGCTGGCGGCGTAAGCCGTCATCCGTTGCGACATCTGCGAAAAACTCGGGGTCGTCATGGCCGGGTAAAAGCGCGAAGCGCGTCTTCGCGCCAGGCGTCCCGGCCGTCCACGCCTCCCTTCTCGCGAGCGCTTTAAGACGTGGATGCCCGGGACCAGCCCGGGCATGACGGGCTAGGAGCATCGGCTAGCATCCTAGTCAAAAGGGATTGCCATGACCGATCTTGCCCAACTCGAATCCGAAATCCTAAGCCAGATCGCCGCCGCCGGCGACGAAGCGGCCCTTGAGGCCGTGCGCGTCGCCGCGCTCGGCAAGAAGGGTTCGATCTCAGCGCTGCTGTCGACGCTCGGCAAGATGTCGCCGGATGAGCGCAAGACCGAAGGCGCCCGGATCAACCTCGCCAAGGACAGCGTCACCCAGGCGCTGACCGCGCGGCGCGACCTCCTGAAAGCGGCGGCGCTCGATGCGCGGCTGAAATCCGAGACCATCGACGTCACGCTGCCGCTACGCGAGGCGCCGGCGGAAGCCGGCCGCATCCATCCGCTGAGCCAGGTGATGGACGAACTGACCGCGATCTTCGCGGACATGGGATTTGCCGTCGCCGAAGGTCCGGACATCGAGACCGACGACTACAATTTCACGAAACTGAATTTCCCCGAGGGCCATCCGGCCCGCGAGATGCACGACACCTTCTTCTTCAATCCGGGGCAAGAACCCGGGGCAGGCGGCTCGCGCAAGCTGCTGCGCACCCACACCTCGCCGGTGCAGGTGCGCACCATGCTGAGCCAGAAGCCGCCGATCCGCGTGATCTGCCCGGGCCGCACCTATCGCATCGATTCCGACGCCACCCACACGCCGCAGTTTCATCAGGTCGAGGGCCTCGTCATCGACAAGGGCTCGCATCTCGGCCACCTGAAATGGATCCTGCACGAGTTCTGCAAGGCGTTCTTCGAGGTCGACAACATCAACATGCGGTTCCGGCCGTCGTTCTTTCCGTTCACCGAGCCATCGCTCGAGGTCGACATCCAGTGCCGCCGCGACAAGGGCGAGATCCGCTTCGGCGAGGGCGAAGACTGGCTGGAGATTCTCGGCTGCGGCATGGTGCATGCGAACGTGCTGCGCGCCTGCGGCATCGATCCCGACGTCTATCAGGGCTTTGCCTGGGGCATGGGCATCGACCGCATCGCGATGCTGAAATACGGCATGTCGGATTTGCGCCAGCTGTTCGAGAGCGACGTGCGCTGGCTCGGCCATTACGGCTTCAAGCCGCTCGACGTCCCGACGCTGGCGGGAGGATTGAGCTCATGAAATTCACCCTCTCCTGGCTGAAGCAGCATCTCGACACCGACGAGCCGGTCGAGGCGCTCGCTGACAAGCTCACCATGATCGGGCTCGAGGTCGAGCACATCGAGGACAAGGCGAAGGCACTGGCGCCGTTCACCATCGCAAAGGTGATCTCGGCCGAGCAGCATCCCAACGCCGACCGCTTGCGGGTGTGCATGGTCGATACCGGCAATGGCGCAGCCCCCGTGCAGGTGGTCTGCGGCGCGCCGAACGCGCGCGCCGGCCTGGTCAGCGTGTTTTCCGCGCCCGGCACCTTCATTCCCGGCAAGAACATCACGCTCGGCGTCGGCACCATCCGCGGCGTCGAGAGCCGCGGCATGCTGTGCTCGGCGGCCGAGCTGCAGATTTCGGAAGATCATGACGGCATCATCGAGCTGCCGGCGGATGCGCCGGTCGGCGCGGGCTATGCGCAATGGGCCGGGCTCGGCGATCCGGTGCTGGAAATCAACCTCACTCCGAACCGGCAGGATTGCACCGGCGT
>Ga0302202_10007327_pt1 | contig 10693 bp, 9 predicted proteins | sample II_Bog_N3_3_FD_194579 | JGI IMG/M metagenome (GOLD analysis project Ga0302202, IMG submission 194579) | Peat permafrost microbial communities from Stordalen Mire near Abisko, Sweden - II_Bog_N3_3 | ecosystem: Environmental > Terrestrial > Soil > Wetlands > Peat | place: Sweden: Abisko, Stordalen... | reverse complement strand
CGGAACCGCGGGACCGTCCGACGTCCATGATGTTGCGACTTCGATATGAGCATCAAGGTGGCCCGACCTTATGCCGCCTAGCTACTCGGCAGCTGCGATCGGCCTAGCCCTCGATCCGCCCGATTGCTCGGGCTAGAAGATGGTCGCTGCGATCGTGGCCCGTGAATCATGGGCGACGTCTACCTGGATCGTATGCGGCAGCCTGCAGCTCGAAGAGATCTGCGTAGAGCCCGTTCTCATCCATCAGCTGCTCGTGGGTCCCGCTCTCCACGATCAGACCTGACTCCATCACGTAGATGCGATCCGCTGATCGGACGCTCGAGAACCTATGGGAGATGAGCAGGACGGCCCGTCCTGCGTAGAGCGTCCGTACGTTCTCGAACAGGGCGGCCTCGGCCCGGGGATCGAGCGATGCCGTGGGTTCGTCGAGGATCACGAAGGGCGAATCACGAAAGAATGCCCGGGCCAGGGCGATGCGCTGCCACTGCCCGAGCGAGATGTTGGCCCCACCGAAGTACTCCGAACCGAGCAGGTTGTCGTAGCCGTAGGGGAGATCGTGGATGAAGGCATCCGCTTGGGCAAGTCGTGCGGCAGTAACGATGCCCTCCATGTCCTCGATGCGGTCGACGTCACCGAGCCCGATGTTCTGGGCGGCTGTCATGAAGTACTTCCCGAACTCCTGGAAGATGAGGGCGACCGACTTCCGCAGCAGGTCGGGGTCCGAGTTTGCGATGTCCGTGTCGTCCCATCGGATGGTGCCCGAGGACGGTGGGTAGAGACCGGCCAACAGCTTGGCCAGGGTCGTCTTGCCTGAGCCGTTCTCGCCGACGAGTGCCACGACCTCGCTGTGCCCGATCTCGAGTGACACACCCTTGAGCGACGGTCGCGAGCGGCTCGGATAGGTGAAGGTGAGGTCGGTCGCCCGCAACGTGGCGAATCCGACCGGTGCGGCGCCGGTGGGGCGTGCCTTGTGGATCTGTGGCAGGCGGTCGATGAAGTTCGTGAAGTCCTGCATGTAGAGGGTGTTCTCGTAGAGCGAGCCCGAGTTGGACCCAACCCCGTGAACGCGTTGGGCGAGGAGGACGATTGCTCCGGCCGCCGCACCTGCTTCGGCCACTGACAGCCGTCCTGAGGTCACCAGCCAGACGAGGAAGAGCAACGACACGACCGTGAGCAGGCCGTTGAGCATCGTGCCCACCAGCCCGAACCGCAGCCGTTTGCTCGCCAGACGGCGCATGTCGACCATACGCAGGTTGTAGAGGGTGTCCAAGCGGGAGCGGAAGTAGCCGACCAGCGAGAACGCCCGGATCTCCGCCGCCAAGTCCCGGTGGGTGAGAATCAGGAAGAGGTAGCTCCGCTGGCGGTCCCGCTCGGTCTGGGCGACTGCGTAGTCGTGCAGCAAGCGACTCGAGCGTCGTGATGCAAGCCAGACCGGTATGAATCCGATGGCCAAGAGGAGAACGATCACCGGTTGGATGATGACGAGGGCGAAACCGATTCCGATGATCCCGAAGGCAGATCCGACGATCATCGTCAGGCCGTTGACCATCTGAACCGGGCGGGACGTGGCAGCTATCTGCGCGCGCTGGAGGGCATTGTGGAATTCGGTCCGCTCGTAGTCGAGGAGGTCGACGGAACTCGCGGCCTCGGCCACCTGGCCGATGGCGAATTGCTCGACGAGACCGGACAGGACCCGGTTGACTTCCGTCGTCGCGGTGGCGGCAAACTGCAGGCCTGCGGTCACCAGGGCGAGGGCGATCACGTAGGGCAGCGCCGCATGCATGGAGACCTTGCCGTGCTCGCCCGTGAGGACGGCAAGCAAGTCGCGAGCGAGCAGGACTTCCACGGCCAAGCCGACGCCGGCCACGATCTGCAGGGCGCTCACGATAATGAGCTGGCGAGGTGCAGCCTTGTAGGAGATGCGCAATGCACGTGCGAACATCTCGGGGAATCGACGGGCCCCACGGGTCGACGACGGATTGAAGAGATCGTCGATTGTCGCCGGATCGTCCGAGTCGGTCACCACGTCCCACTTTCCTCGAGTCGTGCCGTCGCTTGCCGAACTCGGCACCACTGGGTGCCCGTTTGACCACCCCACGGTACCGTTTCGACTACCACCTGGACTAACCTGGGCTATTCCACGGGGGCAAGTAAAGGGGTATGGATGAAGATCCAACGATCGCTGGCCTGGTCCAGTGTCGGGTTGGCGGCGGCGGTATCTCTGGCGGCGGCCATGATCATGACGGGCCCGGCGGGAGCGGATTCAACGGTTGGTTATCGCCAGCACGTCGTCCCTGCGACATCGCCAGGTACGGCGTCGAGCCAGCTCCAGACAGGAAATGTCTCGTATCCGCAATCGTCGTCGTACAGCCAGGCTCCAGGCAACGTCACCTATCAGCACGGCGGCGTCGTGACCGGGCCGGTGCCTGATCCAACCCCTGCGGACCTTGTATCGGCCAGTGCCTCCGATAACGGCAACACCCTGCAGTTCACGGCCAAGACGCCGGCGACCGTCCCCCCGACCTCGGACCCCAATTGGCGCAAGAACACCTATGTCGGGTGGGCCATCGATCCCAACTTCAGCGGCAAGCCTCTCTACTACGCCTACTACCAGTTGACGTCGAGCGGGACGCCCGCCGGTGAGCTCACTTACGCCGCTACCGATACGCCGGTGAGCTGTACCGTGAGTCTGGCGTTCAGTTCGGCGCTGGGTTTCCAGGCTTCGGTTCCGACGGCTTGTCTACCCGGGGTGTCCAAATTTCAATGGTACGCCTACAGCTTCTACAGCATCACCGGCAATGCCTACGGCCGGGCCATCCCCGACAGTCACACCGAAGGGGGAAAGCAGTTTGCCCCTCCGATTGCCGCGCCGTCGAGCGCCCCGCCCCATGCGCCAGGTATCGATCCTGGGTACCTGCTCTTCGCGCGTGACGGCGGCATCTTCTCATTCGGGGCCTCCCACTTCTACGGTTCGCTCGGAGCCGAGCACCTGAACGCGCCGATCGTGGGGGGAGCGGCCACACTTGACGGCAAGGGATACCTGATGGTGGCCTCCGACGGGGGCATCTTCGCCTTCGGCGATGCCCGGTTCTACGGATCCATGGGCGGAAAGCCACTCAACGCACCCATCGTGGCGGTGGTCCCACTCCCGACCGGTACGGGTTACTGGTTGGTGGCCTCCGACGGCGGCGTGTTCGCGTTCGGAGGCGCAAAGTCCTACGGAAGCATGGGCGGCAAGCACCTCAACGCCCAGATAGTTGCCGCGGCCTCGACGCCCACCGGAGCCGGGTACTGGTTGGTCGCCTCCGACGGCGGTGTCTTCTCCTTCGGTGACGCCACGTTCAAGGGCTCCGAGGGTGGAGCGCACCTCAACAAGCCGATCGTCGCCATGGCCGCCATCGGAGGCGGTTACCTCCTCGTCGCATCCGATGGCGGAGTGTTCGCCTTCGGCGGAGCGCCGTTCTACGGATCGACGGCGGCGACGCCGCTCAACAAGCCGATCGAGGGGCTCAGCCCGTCAGCTGATGGCAAGGGCTACCGGATGGTGGCGTCCGATGGCGGAATCTTCAGTTTCGGTGCTGCGCCCTACTTCGGATCCATGGGCGGCAAGCCGCTCAATCAGCCCATCGTCGGGATGACCTCGCAGGGATGAGCCAACCTCACCGGCAGGTGAGGTTGGCGCCGGCACTGAGACCACTTGATATCGCCTACGGGATCCCCTTCGGTGACGATCCTGTGGGCCCACTCGAACGCGACCTATCGGTCGGTTCGCCGAGAGAGGCGATCGATGCCGTACTGGCCGAAGCTCTGGCCCGGACACCGTGCCTGATCAGTTTTTCCGGTGGGCGGGACTCGTCGGCCCTTCTGGCCGCCGCCGTGCGCGTCGCCCGACGGGAGGGATTGGACCTGCCGATCCCGGCCACGCTGGTCTTCCCCCAGTCGGAGGCGTCGAACGAAGACGAGTGGCAGGCCATCGTGCTCGACCACCTGGGTCTCTCCGAGTGGGAACGGTTCGAGATCGTCGACGAGTTCGATGCGGTCGGGCCGGTCGCCACCCAGGCCCTCCTGCGCCACGGATTGCTGTGGCCGTTCAACACCCACTTCCATGCACCGATCATCGAGCGGGCCGCCGGCGGATCGGTCGTGACCGGATTCGGGGGGGACGAGCTGGGGCGGAGTCTCGACTCCGCCCGTGCCGAACGCATCCTGAGTGACAAGCGCCTGAAGAGTCGCCAGGATCTCCTTGTCGTGGGCCTGGCGGCATCTCCGAGTGCCGTCCGCGCCATGGTTCACCGGCGTCGGGTGCGGGCCTTGATGGACGGGATCCCGTGGCTCACCGAGGAAGGTCAACGCCAACTCGTGCGGGCCTACGGGGCCAGCGAAGGGAACATACCCCTCGGGTGGGAGGCCACGATCCGCCGCTGGATGTGGCCCGGACGGTACTTCCGCCTGTGCGTCGAGAGCTTCGACGTGCTGGGCTCGTACCACGAGGTGCAGGTCGTGCATCCGTTCGTCGAACGTCGCGTGCTCGATGCCCTGGGTACCGCAGGCGGTTTCCGGGGTGTCGGTGGACGCACTGAGCTGATGAGGGACGTTTTCGGCGACGTGCTGCCTCCGGAGCTCGTCGAACGGACGACGAAGGGCACGTTCACCGACCCCCTGTGGACCGAGACGGCCATGCGCTTCGCCCGTGAGTGGTCGGGTGAAGGAGTTGACCGTGCACTGGTGGATCCGGATGCCCTGCGCCGGCACTGGGCCGGTGAGACCCGCAATCTCGTCTCCACGACCCTGCTGCAGTCGGCGTGGCTCCATGACCATGGACCGGGGTCCCCGCTCGTTACTGCCTAAGCGGCTGAGGTGGGAGCGTGATTGCTACGAACCTGCTCCGCTGTCCATCCCGGCGATGGCCTCGAGTAGCCGGTCGAGTGCCTCACCGGCCCGGGCCCAGTCCCGTGGCCGCGACAAGCGGAACATCGGGACGTTGACCAGGTCGAGAAGGCCGAACGTCGGGACTCCGGGAGCGGTGATGCCGGTGTGGCCGATGAGTGCTTCGAGCCGCGGCGAGGTCGTCGGCCGATCGACGGTGATGCGGTCATCCCAATTGAGCAGGACCCATCCGCCGAACGGCAACTGTGACGGCACCGAAGGCAGCGTGACCCTCCAACGCTCACGGGTGCCCACGACACCGAGGTGGCGTCCCGCATCGAACCGTTCGGCCGCACTGCGCCGGAGGTCCAGGCAACGGGGCCCGGAATAGGCGGTCGGACCATCGATCACCAGGAGGTCGTCAGTCAGGACGGGCAGCCCGGCCTGGTGCAGCGACATCAGCAACGAGCTCTTTCCCATGTTGCGGGCGCCGAGCACCCCCCATGAGCGACCTTCGTAGGCGAACGCTCCAGCGTGGAACGGCGTCCGACCGAGCCAGTGGTTGGCCACCGCGCCGGTGGAGGTGAGGAGCGGGTGCAGGAGTGCCTCAGGCGTCGGCGGCTCGGGTAGGTGCAACGTGGTGCGGGCCGATGCGCGATCGATGGTGATGGCGCCGTCCGGCTGTGCGATCAGCTCCGCCCGATCGGGTGACCACGACTCGACCAGCGGGGTCGATGCGGGCTCCCGGGCCTCTGCCTGCTCCCACGCGACGGTCCATTTGGGCCAGGTCGGATCGGCCGGGACGACGAGCGCCGGGTCGACGGATTGGTCCAGAACCTCGATTCTGAGCCCGTAGGCACCGCTTTGCACGCTCAGAATCTCGCTCTGAGTGACATTCACGCCTGGATTGTTTCCTCTCCGTAAACGTTTCCCTGGTCAGTTGCCACGATGGGTGAGGAGGCGTACATTAGTCACATCCCGAGAGGCGGGATACAGAGGAGGCAGCGATGTCGGACTACGAAGCGCCGAAGATCACGCAGCTCGGTTCAGTGCAGGATCTGACGCAGACGGTAATCCACAAGTCGAGCGGTAGCGGTGATGTCATCGTGATCGCTGGGGAGTCCATTCCGGTTCCTGGCGGCAGCGTCACCAGCACCTCCTGATCCCGTCGGCCTCGGATGAGGTGCTCGTGATCTCGTCCGGGGCCGATCTTCAGGTGTCAGTCTCACGTCAACAGCAGTACATCCTCCGTTCCGACGCGGTCTCATGGCGCGAGGTGGACGGGGAGATAGTGGCCCTCGACATAGCGTCGGGGGCCTATTTTTCGGTGAACGGTGCCGGGCGTGTCCTCTGGAAGTCGCTGGTCGACCCGGTGTCGGTCGACGATCTGGCGATCGCTCTGAGCGAGTCGTTCTCGATTCCGAAGGAGCAGGCGGCGTCGGATGCTGCTGCGTTCGTCGACGATCTCTTGGAACGCCAACTCGCCGAAGCACTGGTCTGAACGTCCGCCGATCCGGCCGACTCCGCTTCAAGATCTGAGGCATCGCTGATGAGTCGTCGACACCGCCCGGACGGGCTTCCCGACGGGACGACCCTGGCCTCCCTTGCGCTTGATCAGCTCGTCCACCACTGCGTGCGAGCCGTGGCTCCGAGTGGTGACCTCGTGGTCCTCCATGTCCCGAGCGGGGTCTACCTCCGCCTCGATGAGACGGCCTCGACGATCGTCGACCTGCTGGTCGACACCGGCGACTCTGATCAGGCGGCAGCCGCACTGGCTGAGCGCTACTCGATTCCGATGCAGCGAGCGCAAGCCGATGTCGCATCGGTTGTGGACGCCATCACCTCGCTCAAGGCGTCGAGGTCGAGCACACCGCGTCGACCCACCGCGTCGGGCGTCGTGGCCACGGCCCGCCAGTGGTGGAGCCTCCCTACCAGCATGAAGGCCCCGGCGATCTGGGCGACGGTGGCGGTCGTCGTCGTCGAAGCGGGCATTCGCCTCACTGACGTTTCCCGCCTTGCTCGCATCATGCACGTACCGCTCGTGGCCGAGCCGTCCGATGGTTCGAGTCCACTGGAGGGGACTGTCTCCTCGGTCGACCCGGCCGTGGTGGGCTTCGACGCCGATGCGGAGGCGATTGCCGCGCTGTCGATCAAGGAGCAGCGCCTCTATGTGGCGAGCATGTGGGTCCTCGACCGCTGGCTCTACGACGGCACCTGCCTGCGTCGGGCCCTGGTCACCGGATACTTCCTCCGGCGCCATGGGCCACGATTGCGTCTCGGTCTGATCGACGACGGCGAGACGTCCCACGCCTGGATCGAGGCGGACGGCCATGCGTTCAACGCCGTACCGGTCAGCGGTTCCTTCACCCGCACCTGGGGAGAAGACGGAGCGCCCGCGTGATGGTCGGCACTAACTCCTCGGCAGGAGCGCCCGCACCGTCTTGTAGCAGTGCCCGTCACGTGGAGTGCTGACCGCCGCCACCAAGTAGTGCGGCTTGAACCCGAGCGCCGAGGCGAGGTCCTTACCCTGTAGGCGGTCACGTCGGGCCACGTCGAGAGCCCGTTCGAGCCGAGGATCCTCGACGGGCAGCCAGTTGTCGCTCCGACCCCAGCCGAAACGCACCCAGGCGGCACGGTCGCCCACCCGTCGGAACAGCACGGGCCCCTTGGTCGGCTCGATGACGGCGAGCGAGGGGCGGAATCCCTTGAACTCCCAATAGGGCGCTGACGCTCCGGGGAATCCGAGCACGTGGTCTTCGACCGGAGCGGCCAGTTGGTGCAGGAGGTGGCGGACCCGTCGTCCGTGCAGGGTGCCGAGGTGGCGGGGAAGTCCGACGGTGGTGACCGCCTCAGGCTGGGCCAGGTCATCGCGCTGGGGCTCGTCGGCCAGCTGGGTCTCCACCACGTCGAAGGGGGCGAGATCGGGGCCGTGCTCCTCGGGCCAGTCCACCCGCACCCGCACGAGCGCTCCTGAGGCCAGATCAATGCCGGTCGTGTCCTCTTCGTGGCAGGCGAGCACCAGCAGGGTGAGGGACGTGCCGCCTTCCACCGAGATCTGGTCGCGGTGCTTGACGGCGCGGGCCACGTCCCTGGCCGTCCCGCTGCGCGGCGTGCGTGCCGAATGAGTTGCCATGATCGGGCCTTGTCTATCAGCTGGGTCTGTCAGCTGGCCCCGGCGAGTTGACCGGCCAAGGTGACGGCATCAGCGGCCGGGGTCCGGCACGCGTAGTCGCGGCACACGTAGGCGAGATCCGCGCTCCGGCCGGCCCACAGTGGAGAGTCCGTGGGCTCTCCCCAGGCCAGCACGGCGTCCGGACGCCACGCGCTCCGGTACTCGGCCAGGAGATCGGGCCGGTACCCGGTGATGACCACTTCGGTGCCGCCCCGAGCCAGGAGATCGGCGGTCAGCACGGTGTGGGCGAAGGCGGTGGGATGACGGAGGAGCAGGTCACCCAGGAGGTCGATGACACCTCGGGCCTGATTCGTGTAGATGGTCTCGCCGGTGATCGCACCGAGGCGGGCGAGGGCGAGGGCCGCCACGGCGTTGGCCGACGGCGTCGCCCCGTCGAAAACGTCCTTCGTCCGCACGATGAGCTGCTCGGCGTCGGAGGCCGTGGTGAAGAAGCCACCCCCATCGGTGTCGGAAAAGCGCGTGATGAGTGCGTCGGCGGTGGACCGGGCCCGGTCGAGCCACACCGAGCTGCCCGTCAGCTCGGCCAGGCGGGTGAAGAAGTCGACCAACCACGCATGGTCGGCGGCATAGGCGAGGTGGCGGGCACCTCCGTCTCGTTGCCAGCTCCGCAACCACCGACCTTCGGTGTCGACCAGGTGCGAGACCAGGAACTCGCCGATCCCCACCGCTACCGTGGCCCAGGCCGTGGATCCGGCGGCGGCGGCCGCCTCGGCCAGGGCGGAGCCGTACATGGCGTTCCACTCGGTGAGGACCTTGTCGTCGAGTCCGGGGCGGACCCGCAGGGTTCGTGCGGCCAGCAACCGCCGTCGACCGTCCTCCACCTCTGCGGCTCCCCGGAGCGGGGCCCCGACGGGACGACGCAGGATCGTGCTCCCCTCGAAGTTGCCGCCGGAGGTGACGTCGAACCACGAGGTGACGGCGTCGATGACGGTCGGATCCGCAGAACCGATGGCCTCGGCCACCTGGTCAGGCGTCCACACGTAGAACTTCCCCTCGACGCCTTCCGAGTCGGCGTCCTCGGCCGAGTAGACCCCACCTTCGGGGGCGGTCAGGTCGTGAGCCACGTAGGCCACGATCCCGTCCATCACCTCCCGGTAGCGGGAGTCACCCGTGACCTGCCAGCCGTGCAGGTAGGCGCGGAGCAGTCCGGCCTGGTCGTAGAGCATCTTCTCGAAGTGGGGGACGAGCCACTCGGTGTCGGTGGCATAGCGGGCGAACCCACCAGCCAGGTGGTCGTGGATTCCGCCGGCGGCCATGGCGTCGAGAGTGCGCACGGCCATCGCCTCCGCGGCGCGCCCGGCATCGGTGCCCCGTTCCCGGAGGGCCCGGGTGAGGGCCAGGTCGACCAGCGACGGTTGGGGGAACTTCGGCGCACCCCCGAAGCCACCCCACTCGGCATCGAATCGCTTGGACAGTTCATCGACAGCGGGGGAGAGGAGGTCCGGGGCCTCGCCTCCGAGCCCGTCCAGCAACGACGGGTGGTCGGGGCGGGTCTCGATCACGGACCGGCTTGCGATGGCTCCGGCCAACTCGTCGGCCTGCTCCTCGACCTCCGCACGGCGGTTGGTCCAGATGTCGGTGAGCGCGTCGAGCACGGTGGAGAACGACGGTCGGCCGGGTGCGTCGGTGGGCGGGAAGTAGGTGCCTCCGTAGAAGGGGCGCCGGTCGGGGGTGAGGAAGACGCTCATGGGCCAGCCACCGGATCCCGTGATGGCCTGGACGGCCTCCATGTAGACGGCGTCCACGTCCGGGCGTTCCTCGCGGTCGACCTTGATGCTCACGAAGCCGTCGTTGAGGCGGGCGGCCACCACGGGGTCCTCGAAGGACTCGTGGGCCATGACGTGGCACCAGTGACAGGCCGAGTAGCCGATGGAGAGGAAGATCGGCTTGTCCTCAGCTGCGGCTTTGGCGAAGGCTTCCTCACCCCACGGATACCAGTTGACCGGGTTGTCGGCGTGCTGGCGGAGGTAGGGGCTGGTCTCGTCGGCCAGGCGGTTGGTGGTCACTCCGTCACGGTACCGGGAGCAGGTGGCGTCGAAGCCCAATCATCGATCCGCCTTCACGCAGGCGGCGCGCCGCGGTAGTCGGCAGTGTCGGCCAACTGCCCGGCGACGACGGCCCGGTCCTCCTTGTCGGCGATGGCGGTCACCAGTCCGGCGGCGATGGCGCACCAGGCGTCGCGATGGTCGAGGTCGCCGGTGGACGCATAGGCCCGGGCCACACCCTCGGCCGCCGATGCATAGAGCCAGTCCGGGGTGCCGTCCTCGAGCGCGGCGGCGTAGGCCCGCTCGGCAAACAGCAGCGACAGGTGGCCGATGCCCACTGCCCCGGCCGCCCGCGAGATCATCCAGTCGCTGACGATCCACTGCTGGGCCCCGCCGACGGCCTGCCAGTGGTGCCGGGAGGCGAAGGCCACCGTCAGCAGCTCGGCATCCTGGTCCGGCGTGCGCACCGGGGTATCGAGCAGCTCCCACGCCCGGTTGAAGGCCTCGATGGCGGCACTGCGTTGGGATGCGGCGTCCATGGCGCCACGGTAGCGACCAGGTGCGCTTGTTCGTCGGCACCCGGCGCCACGGCGGGCGGTCACTACGATGAGCGCCCATGGAACTGCGACTCGACGGCAAGACGGCACTG
>Ga0302202_10007316_pt1 | contig 10705 bp, 10 predicted proteins | sample II_Bog_N3_3_FD_194579 | JGI IMG/M metagenome (GOLD analysis project Ga0302202, IMG submission 194579) | Peat permafrost microbial communities from Stordalen Mire near Abisko, Sweden - II_Bog_N3_3 | ecosystem: Environmental > Terrestrial > Soil > Wetlands > Peat | place: Sweden: Abisko... | reverse complement strand
TGCCGGTCTCCCGACGCACTACCAGCCGCCCGAAAGATTGACCCTTGAAGGGCCTTCCGCCGCGTCATCGCGGCCGAAGGCCCGCCATCCATGACTTGCTTGCTGGCAGCGTCGAAGTCGTGGATGCCGACCTTCGTCGGCATGACGGGTGTGGTTGCGCCGCCCAAGAGTCGGTCGTTCGGGCGGTTGGTATGAGAGGGGCCAGGCTCGTTCGGCTGCCCGGCAAATCCGGAACGATCGCCGCTCTCGGACAGATGCCGCGATCCAGGGTTGTATATAATTGCAAAAATACCACCATTGATTGATCTTTGCGGCCAGCCAAACCCGGCCTTCCGGCACAGGAGACCTCTGCCTGGCACCAGCCTCCCCCCGCAGCGTCCTGGCGTGGATCCTGGCGGCGGCTTTGGCCGTGCGGCTCTGGATCGTTGCGACCCATACCTACATCGCCTGGCCCGACGAGACCTTCCAGTACCTCGAACCCGCGCACCGGCTGGCATTCGGATCGGGTGTCATCACCTGGGAGTTCCTGGACGGCATTCGCTCCTGGTTCCTGCCGGGTCTGCTGGCCGGCGTGATGCGCCTGGTCGCTCGTCTCGATGACGATCCGGCGGCCTATGTCCTGGTGCTGCGGCTGTTGTGCGTGCTCGCCTCCCTCAGCGTGCCCTTCGTGGCCTGCCAGTTGGCGACGCGCCGGGGCGGGCCGGTGGCGGGGCTGCTCGCCGGGCTGCTGTGCGCCTTCGCCGCGGAGACGGTCTATTTCGCGCCGGTGATCCTGGCCGAACCGCTGGCGACCGATGCGGCGCTGCTGGCGATCTGGATCGGCGATGGCCCGTTCGGGAGCCCGGTTGCGCCGCGGCGCCTGCTGGCCGCTGGCCTGCTGGCTGGCCTCGCGTGTTCGCTGCGCTGGCATTATGCGCCGGTGCTGGCCGTGGCGGTGCTGGCGCAGCACGCGCGTGCCCCGCGCCACCTCGCCATCGTGGCCGCCGGGGCGCTGGTTGTCGTGGTCCTGGTGCTGGGCGGGCTCGATGCGCTGACCTGGGGCATGCCCTTCCAGTCGGTGTGGCTGAACTACACGCGCAACGTGACCCAGAGTGTCAGTGCCGCGATGGGTACGCAGCCGTGGTTTTATTACCCCGGCTATTATCTCGTCGCCTGGGGGGTGGCGGCGCCGGCACTGCTGGCCTGCGCCGTCCTCGGCGCCCTGCGCCTGCCGATGGTGGGCGTCGTCGTGCTCTGCACCATCGGCCTGCATTCGCTGCTGCCGCACAAGGAGCCGCGCTTCGTCTTCCTGGCGACCGCCTGCCTGCCGATGCTGGTGGGCGTGGGCCTGGCCAGCGTGCTGCAGCGCCTGCCGCGGCTTGCGATGAGCGCACCGGCCGCCGCCGCCCTGGCGGTGGTTTTGTCCGTCGGCATGGCGGTTGCGACCCGGGCCGGTGTCACCCCGGATGATGCCTGGCACCGCGACCGTCCGATGTTGCAGGCGACGGCGGTGGCCCGAACCTGGCCGGGTGCCTGCGGCCTGGGCATCCGCTCCATCCGGGTTTACCGCACCGGCGGCTATACCTGGTGGCACCGCGACCTGCCGGTTTACTTCGAGACCTGGGACCAGGTGCAGACCCTGGAGCACACGTCGGTCCGGCTGCGGCTGGACAGCCGGCTGGACGGCCGGTCCGTGCCGCAATATCCCGGTTCGGCGCTGGCCGAGCACGCCGGCCGGTTCAACGTCATGCTGGGCCGGCGTGACGACGACCTGCCCGGCTTTGCCCGGCGCGCCTGCTTCGGCGAGGACGGGGCGGCGGCACAGGTCGTCTGCGTCTTCACCCGGCCCGGCGGTTGCGCATAGGCGGACCCAGCGGCGGATCGCCAGGTGGGCGAGACGTTGACGCGGATTGATCCCGAACGCCGGCGTTGGCAGGCAAGGGACGTGTCGTCGGGCTTGATAAACGTAACCCGATAGGTTACATCATGTCATGATTCTGCGGTTTCGGCACAAAGGTCTTGAGCGACTGTTCACGACAGGTCTTGCAAGCGGCGTGTCCGCCCAGCACGTCCGCAGGATTCAGGTGATTTTGGGCCTGCTCAATGTCGCCCGTGAACCGTCGATGATGAACGCTCCGGGGTTGCGTTTCCATGCGCTGACCGGTGATCGCAAAGGGCAATATGCCGTGTCGGTGTCGGGCAATTGGCGGATCATTTTCGAGTTTGATGACCAGAACGCGACGGACGTCGATCTGGTCGATTATCACTAGCGAAGGAAAGGCAGGCGGTCATGAAGATGCATAATCCACCGCATCCCGGCGAAGTTCTCCGCGAACTGTATTTCAGCCCGCTCGATCTCACGATCACGGCGGCGGCGGAAGGTCTCGGCGTCACGCGCAAGGCGTTGTCGGAGCTGGTGAACGGGCATACGGACATTTCGCGGGATATGGCAATTCGGCTCGCCAAGGCTTTCCCGCATACGAATATTCGCCTCTGGCTTGATCTCCAGCTTCAATATGACGCTTGGCAAGCCGAACAACGGGCTGACGCGATCAAGGTCAAACCGTTCGTGCTGCCTTCCGCGCCGATGCCTGCGTAGGCAGGTCCATCCGCGGCCTCTCACCCTCACGACTGCCAACACCCGCCTCCCTTGGCACCACCCGAACCGTGCGCACGCCGCACAGCGCCAGCACGGCGGCCGGCGCCAGCGGCCCCAGCGGGATATGCGCCGCATGGCCAAGCTGGAACGACAGCAGCGGCACCAGGAAGCAGCCGGCCAGCAGCAGCGGCTCCCCGGCCAGGAAGCCCGCACCGCGGCCGGCACGAACCAGCCAGCCGATGGCCACGCTCAGCAGCAGCAGATCGTACACCAGGGCCACCGGCACGCTCAGCAGGATGCCCGCGGCCAGGGCGGCGGAGCGCACCGCGGGGCCGGGATCGCGGCGCCAGATCCAGCCGACGGCGAGCGCCACCAGAATGGAAACCCCCGCTTGCAGCGCCCTGGCGGCACCGGTGCCGGCGCCCAGCAGGCGGGCCGCGCCATAAGGCGTCACGAAGCCGGCCAGGTCGATCCGCCCGGTTTCATACACCGCCGCCGCGCCACCCAGCTCGGCCAGGTAGGCGCGCCACGGCTCCACACCGAACAGGGCGACCGACAGGCCGACCACAACCGCCACGGTGACGGCCGCGGCACCGAAGGCCCGCCAGTGCCCGCCGGCGGCGAGCGCGACCGGCACCAGCAGCGCCAGATGCGGCTTGTAGCACAGCAGGCCCAGCAGCACGCCGGCGACCGCCGGACGTTCGTCCAGCAGCAGGGTGGCCCCGCCCAGCAGGGCCGCGGTCAGGAACGCGTTCTGGCCGAGCCCGATTGTCCAGAACACCGCCGGATAAGCCAGCACCGGGATCCACCAGGCCGCATCCGCCAGCCGCAGGATCCGGCGCATGACCAGCAGCCAGGCGGACAGGGTCGCCGCCTGGAACGCCAGGAACCCGGCCAGATAGGGCAGCAGCGCCAGTGGCGCGCACCACAGCAGATAGACCGGCGGATAGAAAAAGAACCGGTAGCGGATGCCCGGTTCGGCGGCGGCGGCCTCGGCCGCGGCATGGGCGGCCCGGTCGTAGGCCAGCGCCGGCGTGCCGGCCAAAGCCAGCTTCCCGGCGGCATAGAAGCTGATGAAGTCGGTCGATGCCGGCGGCTCGATCGGGATGAACACACCGTGCTGCCACAGCACCAGGAAGCCGAGGAGCAGCGCCTGGACGGTCAGCAGGACACCGCTCCAGGCGATGACGCGATCGCGATGCAGCCAGCGCGCGGCGGCAGGGCGAAATCGCTCCCCCTCCCCTTGTGGGAGGGGGTTGGGGGGAGGGGGGCCCGCACGGAAGGCTTCGGGCTCGGTGCCAATCACCGGCCGACCCCTCCCCCCAACCCCCTCCCACAAGGGGAGGGGGAGTATCATGCATTTTTCTCCAGCCACGCCGCGACGGGCCATCAGAAATTTCTCAGGATCTGCACCACCGCCGGGCCGCACACCGCCAGCAGCACCGTCGGCATGATGAAGATCACCATGGGAATGGTCAGCAGCACCGGCAGCCTGGCTGCCCGCGTCTCGACGCGGACCATCTGTTCCTGCCGCAGCTCCCGCGCCAGCAGGCGCAGCGCCCGTGACAGCGGCGCACCGATTTGCAGCGACTGCGCCAGGGTCGCCGTCAACTGGCGCAGGAAGTCCACATCCAGCCGAGCCCCCATGTCCATCAGCACCGCGCGCCGGTCGGGGGAAATGCGCAGCTCGCTGACGGTGATGGCGAATTCCTCCGCCAGTTCCGGATGCACCGGGGCAATCTCGCGGGTGACCCGCTCCAGCGCATACTCGAAGGCGAGGCCGGCATCGATGCAGATCACCAGCAGGTCGAGCGCGTCGGGCAAGCCCCGCTCGATGGCGACGAGGCGGCGGCGCCGGTGGCGCCCGAGCAGAAGGTCGGGCAGGACCAGCGCCGCGGCGGCGCCCGCCACGGCAGCCATCAGGGTGGTCGTGTCGGCCAGTCCAGCCAGCCTGGCCAGCACCCAGCCCAAGGCCGGCAGCGCCAGCAGCAGCAGCACCTTGCCGCCGACGAAGCCGGCCAGGACGGTCTCGCCATGCAGGTTGGCGCCGGCCAGCAGCATCCCGGCCTCGTGCACGGTCGTGCGCGGCAGCAACTGGTGGCGCATCAGGAACCGGCCCAGCGCGGCGGGCGGGGACATGGCTTTGGCCAGCGGCGATTTCGGTTCCGCCCCGGCGGGTGACGGACCGGCCTGGATGGCACGCAGCCGCATCGCCACCGTCTCGGCGAAGCGCACCCGCCCGAGCAGCAGCCAGACGCAAAGCGACATCAGCAAGGCCAGGGCCGGCAGCAACAGCAGCGCAAGCCGGGGGCTGATCATCGCAGCAACCTGCGGACCATGGCATTCATGATGACGGCGCCGACGATCAGCATGCCGATCGCAGCACCCAGGATGCGGCGTCCGACCGGGTCCTGCAGCAGCAGGCCCGCGTACTCCGGCACGACGAGCATCATGGCGGCGAAGGTGATGACCGGCAGCACGGCGAGAACGACGGCACTGGTGCGCGCCTCACCCGACATGGCGTAGGCCCGCCGCTGCAAAGTGACGCGGTTGCGGATGACCTCGGCCAGGGTATCCAGCGCCTCGGTCAGGCTGCCGCCGGTCTGGCTTTGCAGCAGCAGCGCGGTGCAGAAGAAGCGGTATTCAGTCAGGCTGCTGTCGTCGGCCATTTCCGGCAGCGCCTCGGTCAGCGGCACGCCGATCGCCAGGCGGTCGGCGAGGCGGTTGAAGGCCGCGGCACTTGGCTGCGGCGCACTGTAGGCCGCGCCGCGCAGCGCTTCGGTGACGGTCTGGCCGACCCGCAGCGCGCGCACGATCATCGCGAGCACGTCGGGGAACTGGCGGAACAGCAGGTCGCGCCGGCGCCGGGCGAAGAAACCGAACACGCTGCGGCAGAGCACGATCCACAGCACCGGCACCGGCATCCACGGCGGCAGGTCCACCAGCAGCGTGATCAGCCACCCGGCCGCCATGGCCACCGCCAGGGCGCCGGCCAGCACGAGCGGCCAGCGTACCGGGTATTCCGCGCTGCGCCGCATATCGATGCCGAACAGGTAGCCCAGCGGCAAATGCGGATTGAGCCGCGGCAGCCGCTCCCGCAAGCTCTCGGCGAGGTCGCGGTGCGTGGTGCCGGCGGGCCGGTAGGGGCCCAGTACGGCACGCACCCGCATGGTTGCGCCCGTCCCGGTGTTCAGCCGTACCAGCAGCAGGATCCCGGCGCATGCCAGCAGCAGCAGAACACTGCCGCTCAGCAGCAGCAGAGGCGGCAGCTTCATTGCGGGTCGGCCTCATCGAGGGCCGCCGCCCAGGCGCGCTCCAGCCCGGCATAGACCAGCCGGTCGTAAAACCCCGGGCGGTAGCGCCTGACCCGCCAGCGCCCTTCCACGTCGCCATCGGCTTTCGTGCCGGACACCGCGAAGATGAAGATGTCGCTGAGGATGTAAACGTCGCCTTCGATCCCGCACAACTCCGTCACCTGGACGACGCGCCGCTTGCCGTCGCGCTGGCGTTCCACCTGCACGATCAGGTCGATGGCGCTGGTGAGCTGGTTGCGGATGGACCGTTCCGGCTGGCCCATGTTGCTCATTTGCACCATGCCCTCCAGCCGGGTCAGCGCGTCGCGGGCGGTGTTGGCGTGGATCGTCGACATGCTGCCGTCGTGGCCGGTGTTCATCGCCTGCAGCATGTCGAAGGCTTCGACGCCGCGGACCTCGCCCACGATGATGCGGTCGGGGCGCATGCGCAGCGCGTTGCGCAGCAGCTCGCGCTGGGTCGCCTCGCCGCGACCTTCCAGATTGGGCGGCCGGGTCTCCAGCCGCACCACGTGAGCTTGCTGGAGCTGCAGTTCGGCGGCGTCCTCGATGGTGATGATGCGTTCCGCCGGATCGATCAGGTGGCTCATGGCGTTCAGCAAGGTCGTCTTGCCCGACCCCGTGCCGCCCGAGATGATCACGTTGAGCCGCGCGGTGGCGGCGATTTCCAGCACCCGCGCGAGCGGCGGGTTGAGCGAGCCGAACTGGATCAGCCGCTCGAAGTCGATGATCTTGCGGGCGAACTTGCGGATCGACAGGCAGGGCCCGTCAAGCGCGAGCGGCGGAAAGACGATGTTGACGCGGCTGCCGTCGGCGAGCCGGGCATCGACCATCGGACTGCTTTCGTCCACGTGCCGGCCGACCGAACTGGCGATGCGCTGGGCGATGCGGACGACGTGCTGGGCGTCGCGGAAGCGGATCGGCACCGCGACGATGCGGCCCTGCTGCTCGACGAACACACGTTCGGGTCCGTTCACCATGATGTCGGTGATGCTGTCGTCGGCCAGCAGCGGCTCGAGCGGGCCGAGGCCCAGCATGTCGTTCACCAGTTCCTGCGCCAGTTGGCGCTGCTCGCGCGCATTGAACTGGATGCGCCGCTCGTCGGCGATTTCGGCGAGCAGACGCTCGACCTCGGTCCGCAACCGTTCGGGCGACATGGTGGCGGCGGCGGCGGCATCGAGACGGCTCAGGCATAACCCGTGCAGTTCGGCGGCCTGTGTGCTTTCCACCGGGGCCGGCGGCGGGGTCGGCGTGAAGTACGAGGGCCGCGGGCGCGCCGGCGCGGGATCCGCCGCGACGGCGTTGTTGGGCTGAACCGGCGGCGTCGGGTCATAGCTGCGGCGGCCGAAGCGGATATCGCCGCTCATTTGGAAAAGCGGGGCAGGAAGCGGTTGGGCAGGAAGCGGTTGGGCGGGGCGACCAGACGCACCCCGGCGCTGTGGCGGGCGATCTCGGCAACCGCGTCGCGCAGCGGGCCGCTCACGGACGCTGCGGGCTTGCCGCTCAGTTCGGACTCCCGGAGGCGGCGGCCGAGCTCGGGGATCACCACGCCCGGCGCGATCTGCAGCGCGTCCTCGATCTGTGCGGCGGTCAGGCTGCCGGGCGTGCCGGCGCGGTTGAGGACCAGCAAAGGGCGGCCGATATGGCGCGGGGCGGCGGGGAGGGAGAGCAGGCGGAGCGCGTCGCGGAGCGCCGGCAAAGTGGGGTCCAGCACCATTACGTTCTGATGGGCGCTGGCGTGGAACTCCTGCGTGATTCGTCTTTGGACGGCCGGCAGATCGATGATGATGAAGTTGTAGCGCCGTTGCAGCAGGTCGATCAGCCGCATGGCGGCGCCGGCGCTATAGGCCATGCGCTGGTCCAGGGGGAGCTCGCTCGCCAGCACATCGAGCCGGGCGCCGGCGGTCTGGATCGCGCGTTCGACGTACAGCTCGTCCAGCCGTTCGGGGGCCTCCATGGCGTTGTGCAGGGCGGACGTCGGCTGCACGCCCAGCATCATGGCGGCCGTGCCGGTCTTCAGATCGGCATCGACCAGCACGGTGTGGCGCTTCGCCTGTTCGCTGAGGTACCAGGCCAGGTTGGTTGCGATGGTGGACGCACCCACGCCCGCTCGGGCGCCGACCACCGCGAGCACGCGCCCGCCAAGCAGGACCGTGGATGCGTCGGTGCGCCCGCCCAGCGCAGTGCCGAAATGGCGCGCCACCATCTCCGCCGTCAGCGGTTTGAAGAGGTACTCGCGCACGCCCAGTCCGCGGGTGACGCGGCGATAGAAATCCACGTCCTGGCGATCGCCGACGACCAGCACGGTGACGTTCGGTTCGACCACCTGTGCGAGGTCGGCCAGGGCCGCCAGCGGCTGGTCCTCGCCGGCGACATCCACCACCAGCGTGGAGCCCGCGGCGCCGTGCTGCAGGGCGATGATGGCCTTGTGGACGTTGGCGCGCCGGATATCCGGCGCGGCCTGCAACGCGTCCGCCAGGCCCTCACGCAGGGCCGTTTCGGTTTCCGCGTCATTCACGAAGCCGAGGAGCGGGACGCGGTCGGACCGTGTACCGGCCTCCCCGGTTGCAGGAGCGCCAGCCAGGACGGGCAGGCCCTCCGGCATCAACTGCCTCCCGCGGCCGGGCTTGCGGACGATGCCGGGGCGGCGGCAGAGGCGGCGCCGATCCTGGCGATGGAATCGCCCTGCAGGGCCTTCATATGCCCGGTCCGCAGCCGCGCGACGGCGGCCGCGGCCAGTTGGCCATCGGTCCCCGGCTGGGAGACTCCCCTGACCAGGTCGGCCGGGTCGGCAACCATGGCACGCAGGTTGTCGTCGTTGATCCCGCTGGCGTGCCAGGTGCCGGCGTGCAGATAGGGGTCGGAGCAGCCCGCCAGGCCGGCCAGCAGGAACGCGATGAAGGACAGCGGCAGGCGGCGCATGGACGGTCCCCTAGCGGATGAGGAAACCGACATCGCCGGGCACCGGCGGCGGCGGTGATGCGGACGCGCCGGCAAACTGGCGAAACAGCAGGATGCGCTGGACATCGCTGGCGGGTTCGGCGGTGGCCGCGTCCGGCACGTGCAGCGCCTTCGGATCGCCGGTGGGCCGCACGATGTAGGGCGTCACCACGATCACCAGTTCGGTCTCGTCGCGCTGGAACTTGTCCGAGTGAAACAGCGCGCCAAGCACCGGGATATCGCCCACGCCGGGCAGGCCGCCGCCGGTCTGGGTGCGGGCCTCCTGCAGCAGCCCGGCGATGGCAAAGCTCTGGCCGGAGCCGAGCTCGACCGTGGTATCGGCGCGGCGCACGGTCAGCGCCGGCACCTGCACGGTGGAATTGCCGGCGGTGAGCTGCACCGCCCCCTGAGTGGTCAACTGGCTGACCTCCGGGCGCACGTGCAGGCTGATATGGCCGCTGTTCAGCACCGTCGGCACGAAGGCCAGCGCGATGCCGTATTGCTTGAAATCGATGGTGATCTGGCCGCCCTGCTGGCCGACCGGGATGGGGAACTCGCCGCCGGCCAGGAAGCTCGCGCTCTCGCCGGACTGTGCGGTCAGGTTGGGTTCGGCCAGGACGGTGACCAACTGGTCCTGGGCGAGGGCGTCGATGATCGCGTTGACGTTGATGGCCCCTTTGTAGCCAAGGTTGATCAAGGTCGCGCCGGCCTGGCTGTAGTTGGTTGCGGCACTGACGGCGAAGCGGCCGATCGAGCCCAGGGCCTGCCAGTCCAGGCCGAACTGGCGGGTGATGGAGCGGTCAACTTCGATGAAACGGACCCGCAGGTTGACCTGCGTGGGACCGGTCACGGTGATCCGGTTGTCCACGGTCTGGCCGGGCGCGGCATAGCCCTGCACGATCGACATGGCGCGTGCCGCCTCGGTCGGGGTGGCGGTCTCGCCGGACACCGACATCCCGTTCGGCCGTGTGTCCACCTGCAGGGTGTTGTTCGGCAGCACCCGGGCGAGCGCCGCGCGCGCCTCCGTGGCGCCGAAGGCCGAGGGGCGGACGACGATGTCATACTGGGCGAGGGTGGTGCCGGCCGCGTCAAGTGCTGCGATGGTGGTGCGGCCCGGCCCGACGCCGAAGATGAACAGGCTGGTGGCACTGGCCGGGCGTGCCTCGGCGACCTTGGGATCGGCGGCGAAGATGCTGGTGGCGGGTCCCGGCAGCCGCACCACACGCCCGCCACCGGCCTCCAGGGCCAACTGGCTGCCGGCGCCGGGGACGGCTGCGGCGGGCATGGCCGGGGCGGGTCTGGCGGGGGGCATGCTGTCCGGCGCTGGCTGGGCCAGGGCCGGCGCGGCGGCCAGCCATGCGGCGGCGATCAGGCGATACAAGCGGGGCATCAGAAATGCACCTCCTCGGCCTGGACGGGGCCGTTATAGACCCGCAACGGCTCGCTGGTCCGGGCATCGGGGATGGCCGACGAGACGTCGCTCGCCCAGGTGACGCCCTGGCTCCGCGGCGTCGTGGCCTGCGCGCCGGCCTCCGGCCCGTCGGCTCTGGAGGCGTGGACGGTCAGCGACAGGCGCCCCACCCGCGCGCCGACGGCGACGCGTTCGGCCTGGGCGGGGGTGACCTCCAGGGTGACCGTGCGCACCGCGCGTTCGGTGGCTTCGTTGCCGACCGTGCCCTGCATCAGTTGCTGGTCGATGGCGATGACGCGCAGGCCGGTCAGCATGGTTTCGCCGGACACCCGCCTGGCCGCGGACTGGCCATTGGTGTCGATCGCCTGGGTGAGCACGACGTCAACCCGGTCGCCAGGCCAGATCAGGCCGGCGGCGCCGCTGACCGCATCGACGCCGATGCTGACGGCGCGCATGCCGGGGTCC
>Ga0302202_10007311_pt1 | contig 10710 bp, 8 predicted proteins | sample II_Bog_N3_3_FD_194579 | JGI IMG/M metagenome (GOLD analysis project Ga0302202, IMG submission 194579) | Peat permafrost microbial communities from Stordalen Mire near Abisko, Sweden - II_Bog_N3_3 | ecosystem: Environmental > Terrestrial > Soil > Wetlands > Peat | place: Sweden: Abisko, Stordalen... | reverse complement strand
AACCGGCGCGCGTCGGCGAGCGAACCGACGGTGCGCGACTCGGGCACCGGCTCGCCGATGCGCTGGAGCAGCTCCTTGAACTTCTCCCGGTCCTCGGCCGTCCGGACCGCCTCCAGGGACGTCCCCAGGGGGCGGACCCCGTACTTCTCGAGGACACCGGCATCCTCGAGCGCGATGGCGAGGTTGAGCCCGGTCTGACCTCCGAGGGTGGCCAGCAGCCCCTCGGGGCGCTCGGCGGCGATGATCCGCTCCAGCACCGGCACGGTCAGGGGTTCAATGTAGACCGCATCCGCCGACTGATCGTCGGTCATGATCGTCGCCGGGTTGCTGTTGACCAGCACCACCCGGATACCCTCTTCGCGGAGGGCCTTGCAGGCCTGGGTACCGGCGTAGTCGAACTCCGCGGCCTGGCCGATGATCACCGGGCCGGAGCCGATGACGAGCACGGAGCGGGGTCGTTCCGGTGCGGTCGGGGCCTGGGGGTGGGGCTTCGCCTCGGCCCGGACGTCGGCACGCCCTGACTGGCTTGTGCCGCGGTCGCCGGCCCGTGGGGCCGCCGGCTCTTCTCGGCGCGATTGCATCTCGCGCCTGCGAAGAGCCTCGGCCGCGCCCGCACCCCCATGCCCCTCACCGCGCACCCCAGCCTCCCCTTCGCCGTGACCATCGGTTCGAAGCTCGACAGGAGACTCGCCGTACTGGGAGGCGAGGGTGAGGAACTCGTCGAAGACCCCGGCCCGATCCTGGGGGCCGGGAGCGCCCTCCGGATGGTATTGGACAGAAATGACCGGAAGGCTTCGGTGGCGGAGGCCCTCCACGCTGCCGTCGTTGAGGTTGCGCTCGCTCACGAACCAGCCGGACGCCTCCGGCAAGGTCTGGGCGTCGACCTGGAACTCGTGGTTCTGGGAGGTGACGTAGACGGCACCGCTCAGCTCGTCACGGACCGGGTGGTTGCCGCCGTGGTGGCCAAAGCCGAGACGGGAGGTCGTCGCCCCGGCAGCCTGGCCGAGCACCTGGTGTCCCAGGCAGATGCCGAGGATCGGGACACCGCGCTCGAGCAGCCGGCGGGCGAGCTGGACCTGACCGGGCAGCCGGGAGGGGTCGCCGGGGCCGTTGCTCAGCACCACGCCGTGGGGCTGATGACGCATCACCTGGTCGAGGTCGGCGTCGTGCCGGACGGTGATCACCTCGGCGCCACGGCTGGTCAGCGCCCGGAGCTGGTTGCGCTTGAGACCGAGATCGACGGTGACGATCCGGACTCCGCGAAAGCGTCCGACCCCACCGTTCCGGAGCACTCCGAGCTCCAGCTCGACGGAGAGCGGTTCCTCCCAGCGCTTCCAGGGCTCGGTCTGGGAGACCTCGGCCACCAGGTCGCGATCGCTGACCCACGGGGCCTTGCGGGCCAGGTCCACCTGCGCCTCCGGGGTGAGCGCCGTGGCGACGGCCAGCACCCCGCGGAGGGTGCCGCGGTCGCGAAGATGGCGGGTGAGCGCGCGGGTGTCGATCCCGCGCAACCCGGGCACGCCCTGGCGGCGCAGCTCCTCGTCGAGAGACCGATCCGCCGCGGCGTGCCCAACCCGCTCGGAGAGCTCCCGGACGATCAGCGCGCGGCAATGCATCCGGCCGGACTCGGCGTGGTCGTCCCTCACCCCGTAGTTCCCGATCAGCGGGTAGGTCATGACCACCATCTGGCCCGCGTACGACGGGTCAGTGCAGATCTCCTGGTACCCGGTCATGCAGGTGTTGAAGACGACCTCGCCCGACGTGGCGGGGTTGAGCGGGGCACCGAAGAGCCACCCCTCGTGAACGGCACCGGACTCGAGCGCCAGCCGTCCCCTAACCACGGGCGGTCTCCGTGCCCGCCGCGGACGCGGGCCACGGGAGGCGCTGCCGGTCGTGATGGACGAGGGCGCCGTCGACCAGGGTCATCAGCACCCGCCCGTGGAGTCTCGCCCCGAGCAGGGGCGTGTTCTGGGAGCCGGAACGGAGGTGCGCGGGCTCCACGGTCCATTCGGCCTCCGGATCGAAGAGAACACAGGTGGCCGCCTCGCCGATCCGCAGCCGGGGTTCGCGAATGCCGGACGCCTTGCCGAGCACCCGGTAGGGCCCGATGGTGAGGCGGTCCACCAGGGTGGGGATCCAGTCCCCGCTCATCCCTCCGAGGGTGATGCAGACCGCGAGCGCCAGCTCAAGTCCGATCATCCCCGGGGCCGCCCGGTCGTACGGCAGGGCCTTCTCCTCGACTCGATGGGGTGCGTGGTCGGTGGCCACCGTATCGATCACGCCGTCACGGAGACCCTGGATCAACGCCTCCCGGTCGCGGTCGGTGCGGAGCGGGGGATTCACCTTGAGCAGGCCCGCCGGCTGCGGCTCGGTCGCGAAGGGGAGCCACATCCCGAGGTGATGAGGTGTCGCCTCAGCGGTCACGTTGGCCCCACCTTCCTTGGCCCGCCGGATCATCTCCACGCCGGCAGCCGACGACACGTGCTGGAGGTGAACGTGTCCCTTCCCGGCGTGGGCCAAAGCCCGCAGCGCGTAATCGATGGCGCGGGTCTCGGCCTCGACCGGGCGGAGCGAGCAGCGCTGCACCGGTCCCTGCACCCGGTTGACCTGGGCCAGGACCTCCTCATCCTCGGGGTGGATCATCACGGGACGGCCGAGGGACACGGCGCGCCCGATCGCCTCGCTGAGCAGACGCGGGGAGAAGCCGTTGCGACCGTCGTCGCTGAAGGCGGCGGCCCCGGCGGCGGCGCAGGCCTCCATGTCGACCAGCTCCTCTCCCTTCAGCCCCTTGGTGAGAGCGCAGCCGGTCAGCACCTGGACCGAGGCGGCGACGGCCCGGAAGGTCGCCTCCTTGACCCGGTCGGGGCTGTCGATCGGCGGCACCGTGTTGGCCATCGCCACGATCTGGGTGAAACCCCCGGCCGCAGCCGCCTGCGAGCCGCTGTGGATGGTCTCGGCGCCCTCGTCACCCGGCTCACGGAGGTGGGTGTGGATGTCGATGAAGCCAGGGCAGAGGATGACCGGGGTGCCCCCCGGAGGTGGGGTGAGGTCGATGACGGGCAGCGTGCCCTCGCCCATGTGCTTGTAGATGGCGATGATCCGGCCCTCGCTCAGCCAGACGTCCTGGCCGGCCGCATCGCGGCGGGCGAGGGGGTCGATGACCCGGACACCGCGGAGGATGCAGTTCATGGGCGGGGCGCCAGGAAGATCCCGCCCGCGTCCGGATCCGAGCCGAGCTCGATCTCGACCCACTCCGCGGCGGTGACGGGAAGATTCTTTCCAACATAGGTCGGTCGCACCGGCACCTCGCGACCACCCCGATCCACCAGCACGGCCATCTCGATCGCCGCCGGCCGCCCCTGCGACGAGACGACATCGAAGGCGGCACGCATGGTCCTGCCGGTCTGGATCACGTCGTCGACGAGGATGACGACCGCCCCCTCGGGCGAGGGGGTGGAACGGGCCCGGCACGTGACCGGCAGGATCCCCTGCCAGGCGCCGTCCAGCCCCGGCTGGCGCGGCCGGTCATCGCGAAAGCCGCTCACGTCCACCGCGACGAGCATCACTTCGGGAGCGGAGATCTGCCGGAGGTGGGCGCAGAGATCGCGAGCCACCCCGACGCCGCCCTCCCGGACGCCGGCGAGGACCACTCGATCCATATCGCCCGGATGACCCTCGACGATCTCGTGGGCGAGCCGGGTCAGGACCCGGCTGACCCCGTGTCCGTCCAGCACGCGGGTCCGTGCCCACTCGGGGTCGGCGGTGTGCGCCGGCACGGCGCGCTGCGCCTGGGTCATCCGAGCAGGAGATCGAGCACGGCCATGCGAACCGCGACGCCGTTGCGCGCCTGGCGGAAATAGGCGGCCCGCGGATCCGAGTCCACCTCGGTCGCGATCTCGTCCACCCGGGGAAGAGGATGCATGACGATCGCCTTCTGGGGCAGCGCCCGCATCACCTCCGCGTCGATGCGGATCGCCCGTCGAGCCGCCTCGAAATCGGCGAGATCGGTGAAACGCTCCTTCTGAACGCGGGTCTGATAGACGACATCAACGGACGAGATCACCTCGTCAAGGCGATCGGTGAGCTGGAAGGGGACGCCCGCGGCGGCCACCCGGGCCTGCAGGTCGGCATCCACCTGGACCACCTCGGGGGCGACGAAGCTCATCCGAACTCCGGGGTAGAGGCTCAGCAGCTGCACCAGCGAGTGCACGGTGCGGCCAAAGCGGAGGTCACCGCAGAAGGCGATGTGAGCGCCATCGGCGCTGCCGCGCTCGCAGCGGATGGTGTAGAGGTCGAGAAGAGCCTGGGTCGGGTGCTCGCCGGGGCCGTCTCCCGCGTTGACGACCGGCACCGACGCCACCGCCGCGGCCCGGGCGGCGGCCCCGGCCTGATCGTGGCGGAGGACGATGACGTCGGCGTAGGAGGAGACCATCCGGATGGTGTCCTCCAGGGTCTCGCCCTTGATGACGCTGGAGAACTCCCGAGCCGCCTCGGTACCCACCACCGCACCGCCGAGGCGGAGCATCGCCGACTCGAAGCTGAGGCGGGTGCGAGTGGACGGCTCGTAGAAGAGGGTCGCCATGATCCGTCCGGCCAGCCGGGTGTCGCGGTGCCCGGCCAGCGCGTCGGCACGGGCAAAGATGTCGTCGAGGCTCTCCCGGTCGAACTGCTCGCTGGAGATGACGTGCTCGAACTTCCGAATGGTGCTGACCGGCGTCATCGGCGATGCCCTCCGACCACCCGTGGGGCCGCAGCGGAAGGGCACCGGCACAGCCGGCTCCGATCCCCTTGCCGGCCTCACGGGACCTGCTTGAAGTGGATCCGTCGCGACGCACTCTATCACTGCTGATGGCCGCGATCGTGGTCGCCGCCCGGCGGGGGAGGAGGCTCACCCGCCGCAGCCTGAAGTGGGCCGGGGCGGTGCGGATGGGCCGGCTTCCGATCCCCGGTGACGGCTGCAACGTCCCCCGACGAAGAGCGTGACGGGTTGGTCGCCGCGAGTTTGTTGGCGGAGCGCATGCCCGATACTGCCGGCGTGAGAGCGTTCGACGCCGCTCGCGCGGACCGTCCCCCGACCGCACCGCTTGCCCTCCCCGGGGTCACCCCGCTACGGCCAAGCGGTGCCTTCTCCGACCTTCGCTACCTGCTGATGGGCCGGATCGTCCCCGCCGTGCTCTACGCCGTGCTCGGGTACGAGGTGATCGTGAACGCCATCGCCTCCCGCCTCTCCCCGGTCAATTGGCTGACGGTGGTGGGCGGACCGGTGCGGGAGGGCCTGTTCGCCGCCTTCTGCCTGATCCCGGTCGTCCTCTTCGTGGTGCGGCCGAAGCCACAGACCGCGGACGTCAGGATCCTGCCGCGGGTGGTCGCCTTCCTCGGTACCGCGATCCTGCTCCTCTGCGGCACCGGGGTTGGCGGGGGCATGACCATCTTTGCCGTCCCGGCCTGGGTGGGGACCGTCTGCACGGTGGTCCTGGTGGGCGCCACGGCCGGCGCGGTCTGGGGCCTGCTGACGCTCCGGCTCTCCTTCGGCATCTTCCCGGCGGCGAGAAGTCTGGTGACCGGAGGCCCCTACCGCCTGGTTCGCCACCCCCTCTACATCTGCGAGATCCTGTCGGCACTGGTGATGGTGATCTCCAGCGGCCGTCTCGCCACGATCGCCCTGGTCGCAATCTTCTGCGCTCTCCAGGTGACCCGGATCCACTACGAGGAAAGTCTCCTGAGCAAGTCCTTCCCGGAGTGGCGGGCGTGGGCTGCGGGGCGGGCCCGGCTCATCCCAGGGGTCTGGTGACGGGGATCAGCCGGCCTCGGTGACCTCGGGCCGCCGTCCTGTCGCGGCCGCCTCGTGGTCGAGGAGCCACTGTTTGAGCGGGAGGCCCCAGCCGAAGCCTCCGAGAGAGCCGTCGGTGCGCACCACCCGATGGCAGGGGACGATCAGCGGGATGGGGTTGCGGGCGCAGGCGGAGCCGGCGGCCCGCGCATGGCGGCGGTCGCCTCCCAGTTGCGCGTAGCTGCGAACCTCTCCGGCGGGGATCCGCCGCAGCTCGTCCCAGAGCCTGAGCATGGCGGGGCTGCCCTCCATCCGCACCGGGAGCTGCTCCAGGGCCGTGACGTCGGCCCCGGTGAAGTACGCGTCCAGCGCCGAGGAGATCTCGCCGAGCTCGACGCGCACGCGGATCTCCGCTCGGGGCTCGGGCAGACGGTCACGCAGCTCGTCCGCGCCGGCGGTGAAGCCGCTACCCACGACGGTGCCACCCTCCGCGATCGCGGTGAAGGTGCCGAAAGGGGTGGGGACGGTGACGGCGTCGTAGGTCATGGCGACATCTCCGGTGGCTCCGGCGGGTCAGAAGCGGGTGCGCCGGCGGCACCCGCGGCAGCGGGGGCGGTGAGGGTATTCCAGAGGTGGAGCGCAGCGTAGGCGCGCCAGGGACGCCAGAGCTCCGCGCGCCGGGCCAGACTGCCGGCGTCCGCGGGCTCCCCGAGCCGCTCCATCGCTCGCCGCAGCCCGAGGTCGCCGAGCGGGATGGCGTCGGGGTCGCCGAGGACGCGCATCGCGACATAGGCTCGTGTCCACGGGCCGAAGCCGGGCAGGCCGCTCAGGATCGTGTCGAGCTCATCCGGGCCCGCTCCGGCGAGGTCCAGGTCACCCGCCGCAACGGTACTGCTCAAGGCCCGGACGGACCTGATCCGCCGGCCGGTCAGCCCGAGCCCGTCGAGATCGGCTCCGACGAGGCGCTCTGGCGAGGGGAAGAGGTGGGTGACGCCCCCGACCGGGGAGGGGAGCGGGTCGCCGTGCCGTGCGACCAGCCGGGCGGCCAGGGTACGGGCGGCCGCGACCGAGACCTGCTGACCGAGAACCGCTCGGACGGCGGTCTCGAACGGCTCGGCGCTGCCCGGAACCCGCATACCGGACAGGCCGGCGGTGAGCCGGTCGAGCATCGGGTCGCGGCTGAGGCCGGCGGCGACGGCATCAGGGTCGGAGTCGAGGTCGAGCAGCCGGCGGCACCGGCGGACCACCCCTTCCAGGTCGGAGAGATCGTCGAGGCGGACGCGCAGGAGGACATGACCGTCCCCGGGGGTGAGCAGGACGACAGCGGCCCCGCCGGGGGTGCGCAGAGCACGGGCGTAGCCACCTGCGGTGGCGGCTTCCACCCCGGGGACCGCCCGGACCGAGAGGAACGAGAAGAGCGGCGTCTCCGCGAACGGGTCCCGGCGGGCAAGGCGAAGCGTGAGCCAGCCGCCGGCGTCGCTCTCCGCCCCCGTCGCGACACCACGGAGAGCTCTGGGCGCGACCCCCAGCTCCTCGCGGATCGTCTCGTTGAACTGGCGAAGGGAGCCGAAGCCGGCGGCGAAGGCCACGTCCACGAAGGGCATCGAGCTCTGCGCGATCAGAGTGCGGGCCGTCTGGACCCGGCGGCTGCGGGCCAGCTGGTGCGGCGAGGCGCCGATGGAGGCGGTGAAGCGCCGATCCAGCGTCCGGGAGCTGACCCCCAGCCGACGAGCGACCCCCTCGATCCCGCCGTCATCGGCCAGGCCGGCGGCGATGAGTCGGAGCGCCCGGCCCACCAGCGCCCCGTCGGGCTCATCCAGCCGGTCGGGGCGGCAGCGCTTGCAGGCACGGAACCCGGCCGCCTCGGCGGCCGCCGGCGAGGGAAGGAAGCGGACGTGGTCGCGACGCGGGGTCCGCGAGGGACACCCGACACGGCAGTAGACGCCGGTGGTGGTCACCGCCACCAGGAACCTCCCCTCGAAGCGGCGATCGCGGCTCGCCACCGCGCGGTACCGGCTCTCGAAATCCTCCACGAGTCCATGTTGCGGGGAGAGGCACAGTGACCGCTCGCGGATTCCGGACAGGGCGGTAGGCGGAGCCAGGCGGCAGGCAGACGGCTCGCGCCGAGGCGGAAGGGGACGGCGCGAGCTCCCGGGCCGGGGGCCTGATGACGGCGGTGACGCGTCAGTCGAGCGCAACCCCCAGCTTGGCCACCAGCGCGGTGAGTGCCTTGTCCTGCTCCTCGAGATGCGCCTGGATCTGCATCGCCTCGTGGAGCACGGCCTCCGCATCGGCATAGGTGTCCTGGGCCCGCTTGTCACTGGCAGTCGACTGGATGTTGGTCCCGACGATGATGATGGAGAGGAGGACGAGCTGGAGGAAGGTCTGGGCGATCCAGGCCACCGGCCCCTCGCCACCCTTGGCGAGCGCCGCGGGGAGGCCGACCAGCGCGAGGATGCAGAAGATCCACGCGCAGGTCATGCTGCCCACGCCCTGGGTGATCTTCACCGCCAGCCAGCTGTTGACCCGGGAGTAGCGGTTGCCGTGCGGCAGCTGGTCACGTGCCCTGGTCGGATGCACGCGATGTTCGAGGATGGCGAGCGTGCGGGCGTGGGGCTTGTGCTCGAATTTCATGTGTCGTCACACCTTGGCAGTCGGTACAGGGTGCGGAGGCATCTTCCGCTCGCGCGAAAGCCTACGGGTTGCAGGCGCCCTTCCGCTGACGTCGGGGCGAGGTGCGCGGCAGTTCGATCACCTCGCCCGGGTGATCCCGCCAGCCCCGCGGTGCGGACGGCGGGAGCCTCTCACGGCTCCCGCCACTCCGTCACGACTAATACGCGGTACTAGTGGCTCCTACGCTCAGGGCGAGAGCTTTCAGCTCTCGCCCTTCGCTCCGTCACGACTAGTAGAAGATCTTGGCCAGCTCGTACAGGTCCGCCGGGACGCGGCGCTGCTGCCGGGCGACATCGCCGATCGGGGCCGTCTCGACGGTCCCGTTGCGCACCACGGGCATCATCCCCCAGCTCTTGGCGAGCACCAGGTCGTAGGCGGCGACGCCCACCCGGGTGGCCCAGATCCGGTCGTAGGCCGACGGGGTACCGCCCCGCTGGGTGTGCCCGAGCACCGTGGTCCGGGTCTCGTGACCGAGGCGCTCCTCGATGACTTCCGCGAGGGTCTCCGCGACCCCGCGCTTGCTCAGCTGGGCGTGGCCGAAAGCATCGACCTTGCCGTCGCCCGTCTGCTGGTCGGTGACGCCGGCCACCTGCACGCCCTCGGCGACCACGATGATGCTGAAGTCGTGGCCGCTCTGGAGGCGCTTCTGAAGGCGGTCGATGATCTCGTCGAGAGTAACGGTGATCTCGGGGATCAGGATCAGGTCCGCACCGCCGGCCAGGCCTCCCATCAGGGCCACCCAGCCGGTGTCCCGGCCCATCACCTCGACCACCATCACCCGGTGGTGAGAGGCGGCGGTGGTGTGGAGCCGGTCGAGCGCCTCGGCGACCCGGCTCACCGCGGTGTCGAAGCCGATGCAGTAGTCGGTCACCGAGAGGTCGTTGTCCATCGTCTTGGGGACGCCGACCACCGGCCCACCGTGGTCCGCCAGCCAGGCGGCCACCGAGAGGGTGTCGTCGCCGCCGATGGCGACCAGGGCATCCAGCTCGGCCCGACCGAGGTTGCGGAGGACCTCCTCGCGGCCACCCTCGCGCTTCATCGGGTTGGTCCGGGAGCTTCCCAGCACGGTGCCCCCGAGCTGAAGGATGCCCGAGAAGAGGCGGCGGTCCAGTTCCATGAAGTCGCCGTCGCCGATCAGGCCGGCCCAGCCGTTCTTGACACCAATGACAGTATCGCCGTGGGCGAGGGCACGCCGTCCCACCCCGCGGATGGCCGCGTTGAGCCCGGGAGCGTCACCGCCCCCGGTGAGGATGCCGATGCGCAAGGTCAGCTCCCATATCCCGGGTCGTGGTTGAAGGCGCTCTCCTCGTCCTGGCCGAGGACGACGATCACTCCGTCTGTGGAGCCGGTCGCTCCCGGGCTGGGCGGCGGCACCGTCGTGACGGGGACACCAAAGTATGCCGCGAACCACTTCGCAGCCGCAGTCTCGGTTCCGCCACTCTGATCGATGACCGCAGTCCCGGAAGTGGTCGGGACCCTACCCAGGTCCTGGGTCGACCAGCCCAAGTCGCCGAAGATTCCGACCCAGCGGGCGGAGGCCCCATTGCCCGTGCCACTGCCGTCCTCGATGCCGACGTGCGGGTCCTCGCCGAGGGAGGCCGGAGGGGCGAAGACCTTCTGGATGAAGTGGTCGATGGTCGCGTAGCTGCCGTCGTCGGCGTAGAGGTAATCGGCAGCACAGGTGGGCACATTGCACTCGTAAAGGAAGTTGGTGGCGTCCAGGCCGGCGTGGACGATGGAGGTGGAGTTGACTCCCTTCACCAGGTTGTAGATCGCCTCGACATCGTCGAGTGTCATGTTGGTGTCGACGTTTCCGCCCAGCGCGTCGAGCAGGCTGGGGAGATCACCGATGCCACCGATGGAGAGCACCTTCGCCTTGATGGCGGTCAGGATCTGCTGCTGGCGCTGGCTGCGAGCGAAGTCGGTGCCCTGACCGTTATCCCCGTGACGGGATCGCGCGTACTCGAGGGCGGTGGCGCCGCTCATGTGCTGTTCACCCGCCTTGAAGCTGATCTCCGTGTACGGGCACGTGTCAGCATCGCACGAGGGGTACTGGGGGTCGAAGAAGCTGACCGGGACGTCGATGTCGATGCCTCCCACGGCGTCCACGCCCTGCTTGAAGGCGGTGAAGTCGAGCCCCACGAAGTAGTCGATGGGGATGCCGAGAAGGTGAGAGAGGGCGGCGTCCGCCATCGCGCCCCCAGCGTCCTCCTGGCCGGCCTGGACCCCGCCGTCGCCGTCGAGTACACCGTCGCTGTAGGCCTGGT
>Ga0302202_10007310_pt1 | contig 10710 bp, 9 predicted proteins | sample II_Bog_N3_3_FD_194579 | JGI IMG/M metagenome (GOLD analysis project Ga0302202, IMG submission 194579) | Peat permafrost microbial communities from Stordalen Mire near Abisko, Sweden - II_Bog_N3_3 | ecosystem: Environmental > Terrestrial > Soil > Wetlands > Peat | place: Sweden: Abisko, Stordalen... | reverse complement strand
CCCGGCATAGCTGACATTGGCCTGATAGGGTGCAAGCCGGGTCGGGCTGAACAGCGTCCCGGCGGTGATCGCGCCAAGCCCGGTCAACGCCGGATTGGTCGCGTTGTAGGTCGTCGCGACATATTGTGCGGCCTGCGAATGATCGATCGTACCGTCGGCGGTAATGGTCGCCTTGAACTGCGACGACGGCGCGAACACGAGCTTCACGCGCCCGCCCGTGGTGTTCTGGTTGTTGACGTAATCGTGTTGCGACGGGTTCAAGGTGTAACCGGCGTGCTGATCATGCGCGACCGCGATGCTGGCATCGAGCAGGCCCGGAATCAGCGCGCCCGCGAGATAACCATGCGTGTTGAACGTGTTGTACGATCCGTACCCGGCATCGCCACGTGCTTCCAGCTTGTCGGTCGGCGCGCGCGTGACATAGCGGATTGCGCCACCGGACGAATTTGCGCCGAACAGCGTACCTTGCGGCCCGCGCAGCACTTCCACCCGCTCGACATCGGTCAGGTCGGCCAGCCCGTTAATCGCACGCGCCAGATAGACATCGTCGATATAGACGCCGACCGTCGGGTCGAAAATCGGATCGCTGTTGCCGATACCGCGAATGAAAAAGGTGTTGGTCAGCGGTGTAATGCCCGCTGGCGCCGTGAACAGGCCCGGGATCTGGCCAGCGAGGTCACGCGCCGTGATGACGTTCTGTTCGGCTCTGAACTCGGTGCCGATCACGCTGACCGCGACCGGGGTCTGTTGCAGCCTGGTTTCCTTGCGCGTGGCGGTGACGACGATATCCTGCCCCGGCACGATGGTGCTGTCCTGGGGCGTATCGGGCGCAGTTGCGACAGGTGCGGGCGCGTCGGCGCGGGCGAGCGTGGGCACGGCAAAGCCGGCAAGCGCTGTGCCGGCCATCAGGGCAAGGCTGCTGCGCGAAATTCGGGCCGGACGCCCTGAAACGATGCGAATCATGATTCCCCCTGGTATCGACGACTTGCCCCGCATGACCGAACCGGCGCGCCACAGCGGACGCGGTTCAACGTTGCGGCGAAGCGGCAGGTGCGATCTAGGCGGGTGAAGTCAGCGCTGTCCTATTCAATCCCAACTATTTTTATTGAGTTATCATCAAGAGGCCGGTCGCGCGTTGCGAGGTAATCAAGTCCTTGACCCTGCATCATAAAGGTGGGCCGCCAAAAGAGCCGGACTCAAAAGGGCGGGTCTCAAAAGGGCTTGCAATGCTTGCCAGCGTCAAATCTCCACTGTATCAGTAGAGATAATGCAGCAAGCCTTCGGAAGGGCACAAGCCTTCGGAAGGGCAAGGGCCCTCCGCAGTTTCAGGAGTTTTGCGTAAATGAGCGTGCCGGATGATGACGCCGGTCAGCCGGTCCTGATTGTCGGCGGGGGCTTCAGCGGTACTTTGCTGGCGATCAACCTGACCCGGCTGGGCGTGCCAGTCGTGCTGTTCGAACGCGACGAGGCGGCACTGGCCAAAGGGCTGGCCTATGGCACGCGGCGCCCCGAACACCTGCTCAACGTGCGCGCGTCGAACATGAGCGCGTTTCCCGACGACCCCGGGCATTTCCTGCGCTGGATGGGCTTTTCGACTGAAGACCAGGCCAACCGCTTTGTCCCCCGCCTCGCCTACGGGCAATACTTGCGCGAATTGCTGATCGCCAGCCTGGGATCGACGCGGGGCCGTCTGTCCATCCGCGCACACCATGTCGTCGATCTGGTCGAAACGCCGCATGGGGTCGAGGCTGTGCTCGCCAACGGCACGCGCCTGGCAGGACGCGCCGGAGTGCTGGCGCTGGGTCATTTCCCGCCGCGCCTGCCCGCGATCTGCGCCGGGCTGCCCGCGCCGCTGGCCTGGGCCGATCCGTGGCACCCCGATGCGCTGAATGGGCTGGATCGCGACGCCCCGCTGTTGCTCGTAGGCACCGGACTGACCGCGATCGACCTGATCGCCTCGCTCGACAAGGCGGGGCATCGCGGGCGGATTGTCGCGCTGTCGCGGCGCGGGCTGGTCTCGCGCAGCCACCTGGCCGCCGGGCCCGATGTCAAACCCGTGCCGGCGCCCACCGCGCGCGGGCCGGCGCTGATCCGCGCGGTTCGGGCGCGGGCCGAACGTGTCGGCTGGCGGCTGGCGATCGATGAATTGCGCCCCCATACACAAACGCTGTGGCGCGCCCATTCGACAAAGGCGCAGGCCGGTTTCCTGCGCCACCTGCGCCCCTGGTGGGACGTGCATCGCCATCGCCTCGCCCCGCAGATCGCGGGCCGGATCGAAGAATTGCGCCGCGACGGACGAGTAACGTTCGTTGCCGGACGGTTGATCGACGCGCGTGCCCATGACGGGCTCGCGACCATACGCTGGCGACCGCGCGGCAGCGACACGATCACGCCGTTCGACGCCGCGCGCGTGCTCAACTGCATCGGCCCCGAAGGCGATATCCGCGAAGCGCGCCAGCCGCTGCTCCAGGCGCTGCTTGCGCGCGGCACGATCCGGCCCGACCCGCACCAGATGGGGCTTGATGTCGATCCGCAATGGCGCGTGTGCGATCAGCTTGGCGTCCCGGCCGCCAGGATCCACGCGGTCGGCCCACTGACCAAAGGCATCGCGTGGGAGATCATCGCCGTGCCCGACATCCGCCAGCAGGTCTGGACGCTGGCGCGCCAACTGGCCGGTTTTGCACAAGGCAAGTCGCCGTCCGGTTCGCCGGTCGACCAAGCGGTGCCCGCCGTCCTCTTCGGACAACAAAGGACGCGTTCATGACCGAGCAGAACACGGCACCCGATTTGCCGGATTACGCGCTGGAAGGCGTCGTCGACGCCTTGCGCGCAGCGCGCGAGGACTGGCGGTCAAGCCAGGATCGCCATGCCGAATTTGGCGCATTGGGTTTCCCTTCGCGCCAGGCGATGACACGGATCATCGATGTGCTGTCTGCCGCGCTGTTCCCTCTTCGGCTGGGGCCGCCCGACCTTATTGTCGAACGCGAGGACAGCTTTGTCCGCGCCAGTCTCGAATCCGCGCTGCCCCTGCTCGCGTTGCAAGTGCGCATGGAATTGCATTACAGCCGGCCCGACCGGGGCAGCGCCGCGATCGAACGCGCTGTGACCGCGATCGTCGCAGAGCTTGGCCTTCGCCTGCCGGCCATCCGCCGCCTGCTCGACAGCGATCTCGAGGCCGCCTACGCGGGCGACCCTGCGGCGCGCAGCGTCGACGAAGTGCTGCTGTGCTACCCTTGCGTTACGGCGGTCATCCATCACCGCATCGCGCACGAACTCCATTTGCTCGGTGCGCCACTGGTGGCGCGGATCATCGCCGAAATCGCCCATTCGCGCACCGGCATCGACATTCATCCCGGCGCGCAGATCGGCGACAGCTTTTTCATCGACCACGGCACCGGCGTGGTTATCGGCGAGACTGCGGTCATCGGCAACCGGGTGCGCATCTACCAGGCGGTAACGCTTGGTGCGCGCAGCTTTTCGACCGATGCCGAGGGCCGACTGGTCAACGAACCGCGCCACCCGATCCTGGAAGACGATGTTACGATCTATGCCGGTGCAACGGTGCTTGGCCGGGTAACCATCGGCAGGGGATCGGTGATCGGCGGCAATGTCTGGCTGACGAAGTCGGTCCCGCCGCTGAGCCGCGTGCGCCAGACCCAGCCGAGCGTCAGCATCGAGGCCGCCGATCCGTGTGATTGAACCGGCGCCCTGATCGTTGATGAGCGACGCACGGGTTCGATCAAGAATTCCTCAATTGCCCTCTAAAAACTCAATCAATATAGTTGAGTTTAATGCCGCACAGGGTCGCATTGCCGGATTCGAAAGCCTCTTCATGAACTTGCCCCAGACGAAAGCAGCCCGCCCGGGCGCCCCGGCGCCTGGGCCCACGCGCCGTGGCATGCTGATCGGCGGGGGCGCACTCGCATCGAGCGCCTTGCTGTCAGGGTGCGGTCTCGGCGCTCGCAAAGAAGTCGGGGGCTTGCGCATCGCGGTGATCGGCAAAGGCGCGACCGATACCCGGCTGCTGTTTCCCGCCGCCGGGATCCATCCCGATTTCCCGATCGCCTATTCCGAATTCGAATCCGGCCATCTCGCTGTCGAAGCGCTCAATTCCGGGGCGATCGATCTGGCCGGGATGAGCGAGATTCCGCCAGTTTTCGCGCTTGCCTCGTCGGTGCAGAGCTTTGTGCAGATCGCCATCGAGCATGGCGATGTCAACAGCCAGGTCATTCTCGTGCCCAAGGCTTCGCCGATCCGGTCTTTGGCCGATCTCAAAGGCAAGCGCGTCGGCTATGTCCGCGCCACGACTTCACAATATTACCTGATTCGGATGCTGCAATCGGTCGGCCTGACATGGGCGGATATCAAGCCGGTGGCGATGACCGTGGCCGACGGTGCGGCGGCTTTTTCCCAAGGCTCGCTCGATGCCTGGGCAATCTATGGCTATCCGATCGAGCGCGCCGTCGCGACCGAAGGCGCGCGCATTCTCAAGACCGCGCTCGGCTTTCTCTCGGGAAATTACCTGCTCGCGGCGCACAAGGACGCGGTCTCCGACCCGGCGCGCGCCGATCTCATTCGCCGGTTCCTGCGGCTGCAGCGCAAGGCGTTTGACTGGAGCGCGACTAACGAAGCGCAATGGGCGCCGATCGTGGCCAAGGCGATCGGCGTGCCGGTCGACTATGTCCGTGCCCAGTTCGCGCGCAAGAGCGATCCTTATCGCCTGCGCCCCGTCTCCGATGCCGCAATCTCGTCGCAACAATCGGTCGCCGATGTCTTTGCCGATGCCGGGCTGATCCCGCATCGCCTCGACGTGCGGCCCTTGTGGGATACCCGTTTCAACCCCGTTATCGAGGAGGCCTGAACCATGGCCACGCAGGCACTTGCGCAAACCCGTCCCGACCTTTCGAACGAAGCGCTGGGCGCGCTGACACTGGCCCTGGCCGAGCGGGCCGAAGACTACGATCGCAATCCCCGGTTTCCGCAGGACAACTTCGCCATTCTTGCCGAAGCGGGGCTGATCGGGCTGACTGTGGATCGCCGTCTTGGCGGACAGGGCGCGGGCTTTGTCGATGCGCTGCGCGTGCTCGGCGCGGTGGCCAAGGGCGAGCCTTCGACCGCGCTGATCCTGTTCATGACTTATGCCTTTCACGCCGCGCCCGAACGCAACGGACGCTGGCCAAGCGCGCTCTATGAACGGCTCGCGCGCGAAGCGGTCGCCGGGCACGGGCTGATCGGCACGTTCCGCGTCGAACCCGAACTCGGCACCCCGGTGCGCGGCGGTCTGCCCAAGACCGTGGCCCGGCGCGAAGGCGACGCTTGGGTGATTTCGGGCGAAAAGATCTATTCGACCGGCTCGACCGGGCTGGACTGGTTCGCGGTGTTTGCCCGAACCGATGAGCCCACGCCCCGGCTTGGCCTGCTGTTGGTCGATCCCAATGCTCCGGGAATCGAGATTGTGCCCGAATGGGATCATCTCGGGATGCGCGCGACAGTCAGCCACAAAGTCGTGTTTCGCGATACGCCGACCCCGCTCGATCATGCTGTCGATCTGCGCCTGCCTGCCGAATGGGCGCCGATTCCGGGCGCGGCCAACGGCGCACTGGCATGGAATGCGCTGGCGCTGGCGACGATCTATGACGGTGCGGCACGGGCCGCACGCGACTGGCTGGCACGCTATCTCAACGACCGCGTCCCCTCGAATCTTGGCGCATCGCTTGCCAGCCTGCCGCGCGTACAGGAAAAATTCGGCGAGATCGAAGCCCTGTTGCAGACCAATCGCACCCTGATCGAAAACGCGGCAGCGGCGATCGACGCCGGACGCGGGCCGGATGCCAACGCGATCAACCTGGTCAAGCACCTTGCCAATGCCAATGCCATTCGCGCGGTCGAAATCGGGCTCGAACTGACCGGCAATCCGGGGATCAGCCGCAACAACCCGCTCGAACGCCATTACCGCGATGTCTTGTGCAGCCGCATCCATTCGCCCCAGGCCGATACCGTGCTGATCAATGCGGGTAAGGCCGGGCTTGGCCAATGAGCCTTGTTGTCGCCAGCCAGTTGGAGCCGGCCATCAACGCGGTGATCGCGGCCCATGAGTCGCGCCCGCAGGTGATTGTCGCGCCCGAAGCCACCCCCTGGTCGAGCGCGCCCGAGGCAGATGTCCTGATCGTGCGCCCCTCGCCCGCCTGGCGCAATGCGCCGCGCGATGCTGCCCCGGCAGGCTGGCCGGGGCGATTGCGTTGGGTATTCAGCGCCTCGGTCGGGGTCGATTTCTATCCCGATTGGCTGCTCGAAGGGCCGTTGGTTTCATGCGCACGCGGCACCGCGTCGGAGGAAATCGCCGACTATGTCATCGCGGCGATCTATGCCCGTGCCAAGAATCTGACTGACGCAGCCATCCATAGCGCGCAGGACTGGCGCTATCGCGAACTCGGTCGCGTCGTCGGCAGCACAATCGGCGTGATCGGGCTCGGCGCGATCGGCACGGCGGTTGCCCGGCGCGCCGCCGCGCTCGGCGCGCGCGTTCTGGCGGTTCGGCGCAGCCGCAGCGGCACGATCGGGGTGATCGGCGTCGAACTGCGCGACAGCGTCGCCGATGTCGTGAGCGAGGCGGACCATATCGTGATCGCCGTGCCTGCGACGCCGGAAACCCGCCATTTGTTCGATGCCGCGCAATTTTCGCGGGTCAAGCGCGGGGCACATCTGATCAATGTCGCGCGCGGGTCGGTGGTCGATCAGGACGCGCTGCTGGCCGCGCTCGATTCGGGACAAGTCTCGTTCGCCACGCTCGATGTCACCGAGCCCGAGCCGTTGCCCGAAGGACACCCGCTCTATACCCACCCCGCCGCGCTGATCACGCCGCATATCTCGGCCAATTACAGCGTGGCGCGCGACAAATTGGTTAGCAAGATCCTGAGCGAACTGTCGCGCTTTGCCGACGGCCAAAAGCCGGTCGACCTAGTCGACCGGCTTAGAGGATATTAGGCTGCGCGCGCCTGCCTTGCTTCGGGCAAGTGGGCCAGCACGGCATCGGCTTCGGTGCGGATCAACCAGTCAGGGCTGACATCGATGAAGCGCAAAGTGTGATCGACATTGAGCACGATCACCGCCGGCTGGGCGATTTCATAGCTGTTGGTGCCGAGCGTTGCGCCGATCCAGGCCGCGCCGGGGGTCACTTCGGGGCGATCCTCGGGGAAAAACGTGATCTTGAGTTGCCGACCGAGCGCATAGTCGGGGTCGGAATACGTCGGGAAACGAAGCCCGTGCCGCTCGGTCGGACCGCGATCCACCGGGATCTGCGCGCTGATGGCAATCAGCGGAATGCCCGCTGCGCTCAGGGCGGGCCACAGCGTCTCGTCATAATAGGGCAACGCGATGTTGCACGCCGGACACCCGCCAAAGCGGAAAAACACCAGCACTGCCGGGCCGTCCTTGACGAGGTCTTCGCTCGACAACGCCGTGCCGTCGGCATCGACCAAGGTGAACGGCGCAATCCGGTCACCGGCCTGCGGTCGGGCCGCCGGATTGTCACGCTCGACCAGAACGCGACGCTGATGGGCGTTCTTTTCGAGTTGCTGCGCCGGCCAGGTGCGTTCGCGCGTCGCCTGAAGTTCGGCAAAGCGCTGGGCCAGAGTCCTGATGGTCATGGGTGTCCTCTTGCTTGCTATGAGCAAACAAGGGCCTAGGCCGCGCCGCACGCGCGCAACATCAAGAAGCACTGCGCCAAGAATGAGGATTTGCAATAATTGGGGCAATAATTAGGCCGCAGTGACGGCCTCGCGAACCAGGTCGGCCAGGCGCGAGGTCGAATCATCGAGCGCATTGGCCGTGCGCAAGATGCACGAGACGCGCGGCAGGGCAGGCAGGCTCGGATGGACCAGCGGTTCATCCTTGAGAAACAAGTGCGTCCGGCAGGTAATGCCAAGCCCGGCATGGACCGCCGCGCGCAATGTGGTCAGATTGGGCGTTTCGACAGCAATGCGAAACGGCCGCCCGGCATCTTCGAGCGCGCGCAACGCCGCCTCGCGGAAGCGGCATGGCGTCTCGAGCACGGCGATCGGAATCGGGTCGCGATCGAGCAAGGCCACTTCCCCGTACCAGGCCATGGGCGCATGGGCGATCGCGGCAGGATCGCTGGGTGCCGCAAAGCCAAGCACGATGTCGAGTTGACGCCGTTCAAGCTGGGCCAGCATTTCTGCCGTCCCGGCAATGCGCGAATAGATCTGCGCCTCCGGATGCAGCTCGGCAAAGCGCGCGAGCAGCCCCGACAGCAGCATTTCGGCAAAGTCCTGCACCATGCCGATCCGCGCCGGCCCTGCGAAATGCCCGGCAGTCACTGCCGCGACCGCTTCGTCATGCAAGCTGAGGACTTTGCGCGCATAATCGAGCATCAGGTCGCCCGCAGAGGTGAGTGTCAGGCGCCGCCCGTCACGGTGAAACAGCGCCTGTTGCAACAATTCTTCCAGCCGCTTGATCTGCAGGCTGAGCGCCGATTGCGTGACGAAAACCTTTTCCGAGGCATTGAGCATCGAGCCGGTGTCGACGATCGCCACAAAGCTGCGCAGCAGGTTGGTCGGCAGATTGACCGGCATATTGGAGATTCCCTCGGGATTATGCCCTGACGACAGGGCCTTTCGATGAAGTCTCATAGACCTGTCGGAAATGCCAATCAAAATAGTAGAGATTAACCGTGGCGAAGGATTCCTTGTCCGCCACGCATTGCTGCCGCAATCGGGGCAACACCCGCGCAAAACCGGGGTCGGGCGCGCGATGCGGGCGGCTCGTATAAGCCTTGCTCATACGAGCAACGCCAAACTCAATTGAATTGGTAGACGTTAGGGTATTGGCTCGCGATGCCCTCTCTATCCACAAGTGAGTCCCGATGGTTACCCAGCGCTCTTCCCAATCCCGATCGCTGTTGCACAGGCTCGGTGCGTCGCACTGGGTCTCGCCGCTGGTGCTGCTGGCACTGTGGGAAGCCGCCTCGCGCAGCGGACTGATCCCGGCGCGCACGTTGGCCGCCCCGTCGGCGGTGGCGGGCACGCTGGTTTCGATGATCGCCTCGGGCGAATTGCCGTCGAACCTGCTGGTCTCGTTCTGGCGCGTGATCGTCGGGCTTGGCATCGGTATCACGGTCGGCACCGTGCTTGCGCTGATCGCCGGGCTGTCGCGGCGCGGCGAAGCGGCGGTCGATCCGGTCATGCAGATCAAGCGGACCATCCCCACGCTCGCGCTGACCCCGCTGTTCATCGTCTGGTTCGGCATCGGCGAACTGCCCAAAGTGGCGCTGATCGCCTTCGCCTCGACCTTTCCGGTCTACCTCAATCTTTACAGCGGCATTCGCGGCGTCGATGTGCGCCTGCTCGAAGGCGCGCGCAGCTTTGGCCTCAGCCAGCCGCAATTGATCTGGCATGTGATCCTGCCGGGCGCGATGCCCTCGCTGCTGGTCGGTCTGCGCTATTCGTTGTCGATTGCCATTCTCGTGCTGGTCGTCGCCGAACAGATCAACGCCTCCGCCGGGCTCGGCTATCTGATCAACAACGCGCGCGATTTCCTGCGCACCGACATCATCGTGGTGTGCCTGATGGTCTATGCCGTGCTCGGCCTTGTTGCCGACTGGCTGGTGCGCTGGATCGAGCGGCGCGCGCTGGTCTGGCGCCCGAGCATGGTCGAGGCCTGACGCCATTCGCCTTACCCCCCTGCCTCTGATGGAGCCCTCAGCCATGGACGCCCGTCTCAACTTTTTCGACCCGCCCCCGCCTGAACAGCCTTTGGCACAGCCGGTCGTTCGCTTGCGCAACTTCGTGCGCGCGTTTGGCGAAACCACAGTGCTGCATCGGCTCGATCTCGACGTCCAGCCGGGCGAATTCGTCGCGCTGCTTGGCCGGTCGGGATCAGGCAAGACCACGTTGCTGCGCACGCTCGCCGGGCTCGACGCCGCGCCTGGACAGGACGTACGCGTCCCCTCGTCGCGCGCCGTGGTGTTTCAGGATGCGCGACTGCTGCCGTGGAAAAAGGTCTGGCGCAATGTGTCACTCGGCCTGAAAGGCCCCGACATCCGAGACCGTTCCGAAGCCGCCTTGCGCGAAGTCGGCCTAGGTCACCGTCTCGACGCCTGGCCGTTGACATTGTCGGGAGGAGAGGCCCAGCGGGTCGCACTGGCTCGTGCGCTGGTGCGCGAACCCCGCCTCTTGCTGCTCGACGAACCTTTTGCCGCGCTCGACGCGCTGACCCGATTACGGATGCACGATCTCGTGCTCGATTTGTGGCGCGCCCACCAACCTGCGGTCCTGATGGTCACGCACGACGTCGATGAAGCGATCGCGCTCGCCGACCGCGTGCTGGTGCTCGATTCCGGGCGCATCGCCGCGCAGGAACGCATCGCCATCCCGCGCGGCGAACGCGGCGATCTGACCCAACCGCTGCGGCACAAGCTGCTTGATATTCTGGGTGGTTCGGCGGTCGCTTCAGGGGTGATCCCATTTCCTCACGGGGGTCAGGCATGAGTGTCGAAGTGTCTGAAACCGTCGAAAATTCGGACAAAATCGTCCGGCTGAGAGGGTTCGTCACCAGCTTGGCCGAATTGCTCTCCAGCACGCGTGACGAAGCCGAAATCCTGCAATCGGGGTCAAAACTGCTCGCCCGGCTGGTCGCCCACGACGACTGGTTGCCCGACGCTTTTGCCGTGCCCCACCCCGACCGCTATCAGCA
>Ga0302202_10007293_pt1 | contig 10721 bp, 10 predicted proteins | sample II_Bog_N3_3_FD_194579 | JGI IMG/M metagenome (GOLD analysis project Ga0302202, IMG submission 194579) | Peat permafrost microbial communities from Stordalen Mire near Abisko, Sweden - II_Bog_N3_3 | ecosystem: Environmental > Terrestrial > Soil > Wetlands > Peat | place: Sweden: Abisko... | reverse complement strand
TCCCTATCGCCGCGACACGCGCCGCCAGCGCTGGCTCTACGATTACTACCAAACAAACGATCCAGAAAAATCCTCATCCATCGCCGTGGAGGCCCAATCGTGACCGACTTCCTGCAACTGCACTTCCTCACCTTCTACCCGCCCTCGAACCTCAACCGTGACGATCTCGGGCGGCCGAAATCCGCCATCATCGGCGGCAGCACGCGGTTGCGGATTTCCTCCCAGGCGCTCAAGCGCACCTGGCGCACTTCGGACGTGTTCAAAACCACGCTCGACGGCCATCTCGCCAGCCGCACGCAGCGGATTGGCGAGGTGGTCCACGAGCACCTCCTCGCCGCCCAGGTGGCGCCGGAAAAAGCCGTCAAAATCACGCGCGAGATCATCGCCGTATTCGGCAAGCCAAAGCCCGAGGCCGACAAGGCGCCGCTCTTCACCGAGCAGCTGGCCTTCATCTCGCCTGAGGAATGTAGCGCTGCCCTTGAACTGGCGGACCGCATGGTAGCCGACGCGAAATTCGACGCGAAGAAACAAGCTGGTGAAATCCTGCGCCGGAGCGACACGGCGGCGGATCTGGCGATGTTTGGCCGGATGCTGGCCGATAACCCAGATTATAACCGCGAAGCCGCCGTGCAGGTGGCCCATGCTGTCACCACCCACAAAACCACGATCGAAGATGATTATTACACCGCCGTCGACGATTTGAAAAAGCCCAGCGAGGACGCTGGCGCGGGATTCCTGGGCGAGGCCGGGTTCGGCGCCGGGGTGTTCTACCTCTACGCCTGTATCGACCGTGACCTGCTGTGCCGGAATTTGGGTGGTGACGACACGCTGGCCGGGTTGGCCTGCGCCGCTCTGGTGGAAGCCGCGGCAACGGTCTCGCCCGCCGGCAAACAGGCCAGCTTCGCCTCCCGCGCGCGGGCCAGTTATATTTTGGCCGAGCGCGGCACGGACCAGCCGCGGGCCCTCACGGCGGCGTTTCTGAAGCCGGTGGGCGAAGCGGAGCCGGATGGCACGATGGCCGCTTCGATCAAAGAGCTGACAAAACTCCGCGCCGCGCTGGCACAAGCCTACGGCGATGGCGCTGGCCCCACAGCGGAGATGAATGTCCTCAACGGGGAGGGCACGTTAGAGGGCATCAAGGCGTTCTGCCGGGCCGGGATCTGATGGCAGAACAGTTTCTCACCGCCACGCTCTACGCCCCGTTCGCCTCCTTCGGCGGGCTCGCCGTGGGGGAGCGCCGGTCGTCAGAGCGTTACCCGACACGCTCCATGCTCATCGGCCTGCTCGGCGCGGCGCTGGGTGTGGACCGTGCCGATGGTCCCGCGCAGCAGGCGCTGGCGCACGGCTACCATTTTGCCATCGGCATTTTTGCCGCTGGCCGCCCATTCACCGATTATCACACCGCGCAAATGCCCTCGCGCAGCAAGACACGCTACGCCACACGGCGCGAGGAGCTGGCAGCACCGGAGCTGAACACGGTGCTGACCAGCCGTGACTACCGGACCGATTTTCTCGCCGGTCTGGCCGTCGCGGCAGCCCCCGGCGCGCCCTACACGCTGGAAACCGTGAGCGCAGCGTTGCGCGCCCCGCACTACACGCTCTCGTTCGGGCGCAAATCCTGCGCCTTCGGCCTGCCCTTGGAGCCTGTCTTAGGTGAATACATTGATGCGCCAGCGGCACTGGCAGCGGTCTGGGACGCACGCCAGAGCAACGGTGAAAAGTCAAAGCTATTCAAAGCCCTTGTCCCCAGGGGCGAAACACCAGGGCAGATGGTCATGGATACCGCCCTGCTGCCGCCGGGCCGGGACCATACCATCGAGTTCCTGCGTGACCAGCCGCTCTCGCGCCAGCGCTGGCAGTTTGCACTGCGTGAAGTCGCGGTGCTGCATCCAAAAGGAGCGCCGTCATGAGCTGCCTTCTCCGCGTCCGGCTCAAACGCAGTGCCTCCATCGCCTCCATCGCCACGCATCTGCTGCCCGAAGATCCCTCGCGCCGGGCTGAGGCGGCGCACCGCCTCATCTGGTCGTTGTTCGCGGGCGCACCGGACGCACCGCGCCCGTTTCTCTGGCGCGAAGAGAAAAGCGGCGTCTTCTACGTCCTGGCCTCCCAGCTTCCGGGCGAGAGCGAGATTTTCGATGTCGAGTCAAAGGATTTCGCCCCGGCGCTGGAGGCTGGTGATCGGCTACAATTCGTCCTGCGTGCCAACGCGACGCGCGCTTACAAAACGTCTGCCGGCACCCGCGGCAAACGGGCAGATGTTGTCATGGCAGCGCTTTCGCCCCTGTCCCCAGCCGAGCGTTCCCTACAGCGCGAGGCCGTCATCCAGGAGGCTGGCACCGCATGGCTGGCCGGGCAGGGGGCAAAACACGGCTTTACGCTCGCCGCCCCCCCGCGTGTCGATAGCTACAATACATGGAAGATCCCGCGCGGCAAAGCCGCCAAAATCGAAATTTCGACACTCGATTTCGAGGGGCTTCTGGAGGTCACGGACGTCCCCGCCTTCACCGCCGCCCTGGCCAGCGGTCTTGGCCATGCCAAAGCGTTCGGCTGCGGCCTGATGCTGATCCGCCGGGCATGAACGGTCTTAAACCGCCAAAGCCGATCCCGATTAAGGAGCGCGCGTCCCTCCTGTTCCTGGAGCGCGGTCAGCTTGACGTAATCGACGGCGCCTTTGTCCTGGTCGATGTCAACGGCGTACGAACCGTTATCCCCGTCGGCGGGTTTGTCTGCCTGATGCTGGAGCCCGGAACCCGTGTCAGCCACATGGCCGTGGTGCTCGCCGCCCGCGCCGGTACGCTGCTCATCTGGGTGGGCGAAGCCGGCGTGCGGCTCTATGCGGCGGGCCAGCCCGGTGGCGCGCGGGCGGACCGGCTGCTCTACCAGGCGCGGCTGGCACTGGATGAAGACGCGCGGCTGAAAGTTGTTCGCCGTATGTACGCGCTTCGCTTCAAAGAGGAACCGCCGGCCAAACGCTCGGTTGACCAGCTACGCGGGATCGAGGGCGCCCGTGTGCGCGAATATTACAAGCTGCTGGCCGAGCGTCACGGCGTAAAATGGTCGGCGCGGCATTATGACCCCAAGGACTGGGACGCGTCCGATGTCATCAACCGCTGCCTCTCCTCCGCCACGTCGGCGCTCTACGGCTTGGCCGAAGCCGCTATTTTGGCGGCGGGCTACGCCCCTGCCATCGGTTTTCTACACACCGGCAAGCCGCAGAGTTTTGTTTACGATATCGCCGATATTTTTAAGTTTGAAACCGTCGTGCCGGAGGCTTTCCGCGTTGTTGCGGCGGTGGAGCAGAACCGCCCGCTGGATGGCGAACGTATTCTGGACCCGGTTGCCTCCACTAGGCGCCGTTGCCGCGACGCCTTCCGCCGCACAAATCTGCTGGCGAAATTGATTCCAACCATCGAGGATGTTTTGTCGGCCGGCGGTTTGGCGGTGCCCGAGGCGCCCGAAGAAGCGCAGCCCGTGGCGTTCCTTGAAGACCCAGGAATAGGTGATGCTGGTCATCGTGCTTGAAAACGCCCCGCCGCGCTTGCGCGGACGGCTGGCGGTGTGGCTGCTGGAGGTACGGGCCGGTGTATACGTTGGCACCTACGGTCGCCGTGTACGCGAGATGATCTGGGAACAAGTGGGCCAGAACATCGAGGACGGCAACGCTGTTATCGCCTGGGCCTCCCCCAATGACGCAGGGTTCGAGTTCGACACCTGCGGTAAAAACCGCCGTGAGCCAGTGGATTTTGACGGCTTTCGGCTGGTGGCGTTCTGGCCTGAAACAAAACCCGGCGCGGCAAAAAGGTAGCCTGAAGGCTCTGCCGCAAAGCACCAAAAACTAAAGCAGATTTTGGTAGATTCTTTGACAAGTAAATAGATGAGTGAATACAACCGTCTCCACGAAGACCGTTCCCCGCCCACGCGGGGATGAACCGTTCGCCACACCCAACATTCGGGCCAAGATTACCCGTTCCCCGCCCACGCGGGGATGAACCGAAATCCGAGACTATATCAGCTCGGGAATTCCTCCGTTCCCCGCCCACGCGGGGATGAACCGAACAACCCGCTCTGGCATTGTGAGAAAATCGCCCGTTCCCCGCCCACGCGGGGATGAACCGTAGGGGCCGAATTTCACCGCCCCCCCGATTCCCCGTTCCCCGCCCACGCGGGGATGAACCGGGGTGTGCGCATTGAGTACGACCCTTCGTTTTCCGTTCCCCGCCCACGCGGGGATGAACCGGTTGGTCCGGCAGCAGTCGCGGGCTTCATTTTCCGTTCCCCGCCCACGCGGGGATGAACCGAATGCTGGCGGAATGTGCAAACCAAAGGGGTTCCGTTCCCCGCCCACGCGGGGATGAACCGAGGGGTTCGACGACAATATCGAGGGTATGCGCCCGTTCCCCGCCCACGCGGGGATGAACCGACCGCGATGGCTATGCCCGTGCTGGACAGCAACCGTTCCCCGCCCACGCGGGGATGAACCGTCGTGGCCTACATCCGCGACAGCCACAACGCCCCGTTCCCCGCCCACGCGGGGATGAACCGCCGTTCTCGCCCAGCGCCAAGCGTGCGGGGGTCCGTTCCCCGCCCACGCGGGGATGAACCGGCAGCGCGGGCATGTTACGGCTACCCAGCGGACCGTTCCCCGCCCACGCGGGGATGAACCGGCCGGTTCTACGATCACCCTCGACGTGCTGCTCCGTTCCCCGCCCACGCGGGGATGAACCGGCCGCTGTTAACTCGCAGGTCAAAGGCGGCTGCCGTTCCCCGCCCACGCGGGGATGAACCGGCTGCCCTTGGCGCGGTGGTAGTCGCTGAACCCCGTTCCCCGCCCACGCGGGGATGAACCGAGTGAGATCGGCGCGGAGATCGCCGAAAAGCTCCGTTCCCCGCCCACGCGGGGATGAACCGACATGAACGTGCGCCCAAATCGCTCCATTCGGCCGTTCCCCGCCCACGCGGGGATGAACCGATCACCGCCGGGCCATTCGCAGACCTGCATGGCCGTTCCCCGCCCACGCGGGGATGAACCGAGTGCCGATTTCGAGATGGCCGATGAGCTGGCCCGTTCCCCGCCCACGCGGGGATGAACCGGATGCTGCGTATCCGGGCCATTATGCGACCCTCCGTTCCCCGCCCACGCGGGGATGAACCGCGGCGCGTCCTCTCGTTCGGCGATGGTGATCTCCGTTCCCCGCCCACGCGGGGATGAACCGACGGCTACGCGCTCCAGTACGTGAAGGACCAGCCGTTCCCCGCCCACGCGGGGATGAACCGTTGCTCATCCAGGGTGTATCGGTCTTTCCGAACCGTTCCCCGCCCACGCGGGGATGAACCGCCCATGAGGTTGCTAGAGGTTGCTAGAGGTTGCCGTTCCCCGCCCACGCGGGGATGAACCGGTTTGCAACAGCAACATATGAACCCGTCACTGCCGTTCCCCGCCCACGCGGGGATGAACCGGCGCTGGGTAACATCGAGGTAATGCAGGCGCACCGTTCCCCGCCCACGCGGGGATGAACCGTGCTTATGCCGGTGCTGCTGTTCCAAAATTCCCCGTTCCCCGCCCACGCGGGGATGAACCGAATTGCAGCACGCCGCCGGAATCAACGATCGCCCGTTCCCCGCCCACGCGGGGATGAACCGCCGGCGGCGCGGGACGTGGCGCTGATGGACGACCGTTCCCCGCCCACGCGGGGATGAACCGGGCGCCGGCAATGCGCTGGTGGTTTCCAAGGACCGTTCCCCGCCCACGCGGGGATGAACCGGACGCGCAAGTCGGCAGAAGCATAAGGGGTGGCCGTTCCCCGCCCACGCGGGGATGAACCGAGAGCTGACCACAGCAGAGCTGCAAATAATCGCCGTTCCCCGCCCACGCGGGGATGAACCGCTTTCAGTCAAATCAACTTCGAGCGTGTCAGTCCGTTCCCCGCCCACGCGGGGATGAACCGGCTTTTTGGAGCGCGAGTTTGAGCAGGCGCTCCCGTTCCCCGCCCACGCGGGGATGAACCGCTCAACAGTACGGTGTTGCTGTGTCGCAAGACCCGTTCCCCGCCCACGCGGGGATGAACCGTAGCACCGCCATTGTGCCATCTTCGGCGATTGCCGTTCCCCGCCCACGCGGGGATGAACCGCTCTATGACCGCGTGCTGCAAAGGGCGATGCGCCGTTCCCCGCCCACGCGGGGATGAACCGACCGGCGATAGCGCCTTGGCCACACTTGCCTTCCGTTCCCCGCCCACGCGGGGATGAACCGGCTTGCTTCAAACCCATGACATCCCTGTGGATCCGTTCCCCGCCCACGCGGGGATGAACCGGCTACTCTAACAAGCGGACTGAGATGTGGGGCCCGTTCCCCGCCCACGCGGGGATGAACCGGGTGCTGGCAGCTACCGGGCCGATCCCACCAACCGTTCCCCGCCCACGCGGGGATGAACCGCCCGTTGCTCGCATGTATGCAGACATTGAATACCGTTCCCCGCCCACGCGGGGATGAACCTGCGAAATTTGGTATTATGCGTTGCACGATGCACCGTTCCCCGCCCACGCGGGGATGAACCTGACCTGGATGCAGCAACGTCCGCCGAGGTTGGCCGTTCCCCGCCCACGCGGGGATGAACCGGTTGAGCGCACGGGCAATTCGTCCGGGCGGATCCGTTCCCCGCCCACGCGGGGATGAACCGATGTCGCCAAAATTAGCGTCAGGTGTTCCGGGCCGTTCCCCGCCCACGCGGGGATGAACCGACTGAATTTTAGCAAGAACAAGACGTTTAATTCCGTTCCCCGCCCACGCGGGGATGAACCGACCTCGGCCTGCTGGCCACAACCTTGGCGCTTCCGTTCCCCGCCCACGCGGGGATGAACCGTCGCGGGCCACACCGAGATCAATCACATTGGTCCGTTCCCCGCCCACGCGGGGATGAACCGATTGGAATTCCCGCCGCCACCTGGCCGACGATCCGTTCCCCGCCCACGCGGGGATGAACCGGTCGTGCTGCCGCAGCACATGACGCCGGACCGCCGTTCCCCGCCCACGCGGGGATGAACCGGACTGCTTGCAATGCACTTTGGCCACCACCTACCGTTCCCCGCCCACGCGGGGATGAACCGTTTTGTACGCCAGTTTCCTGATACGGCCTCAACCGTTCCCCGCCCACGCGGGGATGAACCGTATCGTCGCCAGAACGCAAAAACAGCGCAGGCCCGTTCCCCGCCCACGCGGGGATGAACCGCTGCACCACAACATTGCCGGCGCCGCCCACATCCGTTCCCCGCCCACGCGGGGATGAACCGTCGGCCGGAACCCCATCGGGTTGGCGTAATAACCGTTCCCCGCCCACGCGGGGATGAACCGGCCGCTCTTGGCATTGTACTCGCCGTCATCCTCCGTTCCCCGCCCACGCGGGGATGAACCGTACCCGGGGTAGAATTCCGGCTCGATCAGAAACCGTTCCCCGCCCACGCGGGGATGAACCGTCCTTATGATCTATCTTGCGGCGCCCTAGCATTACAGTTGCAATTAATCTAAAACTCTGAATCAAGGGGTCTCCATGAGTCGGAGGTCATGGATTTTGGGTGCATCAATTGAGGCGACGCTGGAGTTTTGGGCGAGGTCACTGCGCGATGTGAAGGCGCGGATCCGGCCGTTGTTTACGCAGGATCGTGTTGCGGTGTCGGCAAACGCGTTTCTTGATGGTTTGCTCGGCGATGAGCGGCGCAAGACCGGGTGGATGCGCGCCGAGGCGGCTGGCGATCAAGGTCCGTGGCGTCAGCAGGCGATTCTCGGTCGTGGTCGATGGGAAGCGGACGCGCTCCGCGATATTGTTCGCGATTACGTGGTCGAGACTTTTGCAGACAACGACGCCGTATTGGTGATCGATGAAACAGGTTTCTTGAAGCAGGGTAAAGCATCGTGCGGGGTTGGCCGGCAATATACCGGCTCGGCGGGGAAGATCACGAACTGCCAGATCGGGGTGTTTACCGCTTATGTGTCGCGCCACGGCCATGCGTTCATCGACCGGGCGCTGTATCTGCCAAAAAGCTGGACTGACGACCCCATCCGTCTGGCTGCGGCACATGTACCGGAAGACACCGGCTTTGCCACCAAACCGCAATTGGCGGCGCGGATGATTGCGCGCGCGATCACCGCGAATGTGCCGTTCTCCTGGGTTGCCGCCGACAGCGTTTATGGTGTTGGTGCGATCGAGCAGGACTTGCGCCGTGCCGGCAAGGGCTACGTGTTGGGGGTGAGTTCGGCCCATTGGTTTCATTCATGGGGCAAGACGCCGATGATCGGCGGCACCGCGGCCGAGATTGCCGCCACACGGGCTCCGGCCGATTGGCAGCGTTTGTCGGCTGGTTCCGGCACCAAGGGGCCACGTTTGCAAGATTGGTGCTACCTCGAACTTGCTGATCTTGAAGCTGAGACCGAGACTGATGCCAATCATGGCCAATGGACACGCGGCCTGCTGATCCGCCGTCACATTGCGGACGGTGAACTGGCCTTCTTCTCAACTTGGTGCCAGGTGGGAACCACGATCGAAACCTTGGTCACAGTCGAAGGGCATCGCTGGTCGATCGAAGACAGTGTCGAGGCCGCCAAGAACGAACTCGGGCTTGACCATAATGAAGCCCGTTCCTGGCACGGATGGCACCGTCACGTATCTCTGGTGATGCTGGCCTTCGCCATGATGGCGGCGATCCGGCATCATGCCAATCAGCCCATACCAAAAAAAACGAAGCCCCGGCATGCAAGAAATCTTCCGGTCTCATCCGTTGGTCAATCCAGGAAATCAGGCAGATAGCAAACCGACTCGCACAAAAACGTATCCGACCCGCCTACGTCATAGCTTGGTCACTGTGGCGACGAGCTCATCAAGCCGTGGCACAACAGGCACATTTTAAATCTAAAGTGCAACTGTAATGCTAGGGTCAGGAATAAAAAAGATGTGATATAGTCGAGAAATTCAGCTTTGAAGGGCAGGAGAAGCCACCATCGACTCACTCACAAATTATGTAGAGTTTCAACCTGATTTGACGCTGCCGGCGGACCGGGCGCCGTCTCTCGCTCCCTGGGGACCGTTGTGCGCGCGCGTAGCGCGGATCGTCAACCGCCGGCCGGAATTGGCAGCGCAGTTGAGGCAGTCCAGCGGATGGTCGGAGATGTAGAGCTCCATCACCCCGCGGCGCAGCTTGGCCAGGCGCGGGGTTTGGGTGCGCACCACCATGCCCTGCGCGGCGGGGGTGGTGCAGGCGGCCGGGGTGCCGGGGCGGCCGTCAATCTCGACCAGGCACAGGCGGCAGGAGCCGAAGCTCTCCAGCGTGTCGGTGGCGCAGAGCCTGGGGGTTTGCGTGCCCAATTCGGCGGCGGCGCGCATGAGCGAGGTGCCTTCCGGCACGCTCACCGCCTGGCCGTCGATGGTGAGGTTCACCTGCTTGGCCGATGTGCTGGCCTTGGTGCCAAAATCCGTCTCGGTGATGAAACCCATGCGAGCCTCCTACTCGGCAGCCGCGACAAGCGGTGTGCCGCCAAAATCCTCGGGGAACAGGCGCAGCGCGCTGGTGACCGGGTGGGGCGTGAAGCCGCCCAACGCGCAGAGCGAGCCAAATTTCATCGTCTCGCAGAGGTCCAGCAACAGGGCGGTGTTTGCCGCCACGTTCTGGCCGGCGGCGATGTGCGCCAGCACCTCCGCCCCGCGCGTGGCGCCCACCGCGAGGCCGGCGATAGCCATGCCCTCGATGAGACAATACGGGTCGGCTTCGATGAGCAAGCGGTCGGCGAAGCTGCCGGAGTCACCTTCGTCGGCGTTGCAGATGATCTATTTTTGCGGCGCGGGCGCTTTGCGCACCGTTTCCCACTTGGCGCCGGTGGGGAAGCCCGCGCCACCGCGCCCGCGCAGGCCCGAGGCCAGCACCTCGGCACAAATGGCGGCCGGGGTGAGGGCGCGGGCGCGCTCCAGCCCGGCCCAGCCGCCGTGGGTATCGTCGTCGGTGAGGCTGAGTGGGGCGCCGATGCCGCAGCGGGCAAAGGTGAGGCGCTGCTGGCGGGCGAGGAAGGGGATGTCTTCCACCAGTCCCACCGCCTTGGGGTGGGTGGCGGGGGCGTCGAACAGCGCCGGCACATCGGCCGCGGTGAGCGGGCCGAAGCCGGTGCGGCCTTGCGGGGTCTCGATCTCGACCAGCGGCTCCAGCCAGAACATCCCGCGTGAGCCGTTGCGGATGAGGGCGATCTCGATGCCGCGCGCGGCGGCCTCGCGGGTGAGGGCGGCGGCGACGCGGTCGGCGCCGACGGCCAAGGCAGCGGCGTCACAGGGGACGTAAACGCGCATCATGCCGTCTCCGTGGCGAGGGCTTGCAGCGCCTCGGCGTCCAGCCGGGCATGGGGAGTGCCGTCCAGCAGCGCGCTCGGGGCGCAGGCGCACAGGCCCAGGCAGTACACGGGCTCCACGGTGAGGCGGCCGTCGGGCGTGGTGCCGCCCCAGCCCAGGCCGAGACGGGACAGCAGCGCCTCGGCCTGCGCCGCGCCGCCCATGGCCTGGCACGCCTCGGCGCGGCAGATTTTGAGCACATGGTGCCCGGCGGGCTCCTGCCGGAAGTCGTGGTAGAAGGACACCACGCCATACACCTCGGCGCGGCTGAGGTTGAGGCGCTGCGCCACCAGCCGCATCGCGGCCTCGGAGATGAAGCCAAACTCCGCCTGCAGCGCGTGCAATATCGGCAGCAGCGGG
>Ga0302202_10007278_pt1 | contig 10733 bp, 8 predicted proteins | sample II_Bog_N3_3_FD_194579 | JGI IMG/M metagenome (GOLD analysis project Ga0302202, IMG submission 194579) | Peat permafrost microbial communities from Stordalen Mire near Abisko, Sweden - II_Bog_N3_3 | ecosystem: Environmental > Terrestrial > Soil > Wetlands > Peat | place: Sweden: Abisko, Stordalen... | reverse complement strand
AAGGCCTTTCTCGACGCCGGCGTCGCCCGGGCCGTCGCGGGCAAGATCGAGAGCCTGGGCACGAATTTCTGGTACGACTCGAATCCCGCCGCGATCCTGGAGGGGACCGCACTCCCCGCCGGCTGGCCGTCCCCCTCCGCGCTCTCCTGCGGCCGCGACACCCTGGACGTTTGGATCGATTCCGGTTCCAGCCACGCGGCCGTCCTCAAGCGGGGCCAGGGCGATACAAGATGGCCGGCGGACCTCTACCTGGAGGGCAGCGACCAGCACCGGGGCTGGTTTCAATCCTCGCTGTGGACCAGTGTGGTCGCCTTTGGCGCGGCGCCCTACAGGGCCGTGCTCACCCACGGTTTCATCGTGGATGAGGACCGCAAGAAAATCTCCAAGAGCTCCTCGTACGAGAAACCGCAGACCAGCGACGCCTATGTTGGGGAGTACGGGGCCGACGTTGTCCGGCTCTGGATCGCCTCCCAGGACTTCCGAAACGACATCCCCATTTCCAGGGAGATCCTGGCGAACGTCGGCGAGACCTACCGCCTGATAAGAAACACGTTCCGGTACCAGCTCTCGAACCTGTACGACTTCGTGCCCAAGCGCGACTCGGTGCCGCTGGACCGGATGGACGCCCTCGACCGCTGGGCGCTCCACCGGACGGCGGAGCTTGTCCGCGCCTGCACGGAGGCCTACGAGACCTACGAATTCCACAGGGTCTACCAGCTGTGCAACCAGTTCTGCGCCGTCACGCTCTCCGCCACCTACCACGACATCCTCAAGGACCGCCTTTACACGCTGGGAGCGGGCCACCCGCTGCGCCGCTCATCGCAGACCGCAATCCACCTGGTGTTCGAGTGTCTGGCCACGCTGCTCTCGCCGATGCTCGTGTTCACGGCCGACGAGGCGTGGTCCTTCGGCGTATCCGGAACCGAGTTTTCCGGCGACTCGGTGCATGCGCAGGACTGGCCCGTGATCCCGGAGGCCTGGACGAACGCGCGCATCGAGGCCGATGTTGCGGTCCTCCTCCGCTACCGCGGGCAGGTCAACGAGGCGATCGAACCCCTTCGAGCCGCAGGGAAGCTCGGGAAGTCCCTGGACGCCGCCGTGATCCTCTCGACAGGCCCGGCGAATCCCGACTCCTCCATCCTGGAGACGCACCGCGACTTCCTTCCCGAGCTTTTTATCGTCTCCCAGGTTACGCTACAACCTTCTGTGGATCAGCCTCTTTTGCCGATTTCGATCCATATTTGCAGCGAGCTCGGCAGATCCCGGTGCCCGCGCTGCTGGCGGTGGGTTCCGTCTCTGGAGACTTCTTCCCGGGGAGATGTATGTCCTCGTTGCATTGCGGCGCTTAATGCGTAGCCTCCCCCCTCCCATGGCCAAGAAAAAGATTCCGTCCCCCCCGAAAAAGTCCGCGGCTCCCAAGGCCGCGGTTGCGGTCCCATCTACGAAACATCCCGCCGCCGTGGACAAGCCATCCAGGAAATCCGCCCTGCGCCAGAGCATCCTGGCGAGGAAGACCGCCGCCAAGCCCATCGCCTTCAGCTTTGCCGAGGTGCGCGCCATCGCGAAGACGAACTCGGCAAAGTCCGCCGCGGCCGCGACTGCGGCTGCGAAGGAGTCGGGGCAGAAGGCGCCCGCCAAGCCCGCCCTCACCCTGGAAAAGAACTCCAAGCCGAACCATATCAAGGCGGCCTCCCTCGCCGACATTCTCGGGTTCAACCCGAAGAAGCCCAAGCCGGCGGACGACCTTCAGGAGAAGGACATCCCGGAAAAGTACCGGCGGTACTACCGGCTGCTCGTTGACCTGCGCACCCGCCTCACCGAGGGCATCGAGCGCCACTCGGAGGAGTCGCTGAAGCGGTCTGCCAAGGACGACGCCGGGGATCTCTCGGCCTACGGGCAGAACATGGCCGAGGGCGGCGGCATCAACACCTTCGACCGCGACTTTGCGCTCAGCCTTGTGTCGAGCGAGCAGGAGGCCCTCTCGGAGATCGATGGGGCCATCAAGCGCATCCGCGCCGGCACGTACGGGATCTGCGAGATCACCGGCAAGCCGATTGCCAAGGAGCGCCTGCTCGCGGTGCCGTTCACCCGGTATTCGGCGGATGCCCAAAAGGAACTTGAGAAGAACCGCTACCGCTCCCGCACACAGTCGGGAATCTTCGGCGAGATGGGCGAAGAGGGCGGCAAGCTGATGGAAGACGACGCCGGCGGGGACGACTGACCGGATCGTGACGACCGCCGGCCCGAGTCCCGCTTCACCGCCGTCGGGGCAACTCCGGATCGGCACGCGCATCCTCGCCTATCGTTGGCTGCTGGGAATCGGGGCCTCGGTGTTCGCCGCCGACCAGCTCACCAAGGCCTGGATCGCGAGCCAGCTTCCGTTCGGAACCTACGGCGAAGGCTCGGGCGCGATCGTCGTCTGGCCGGGCTTCTGCTATCTTGTCCATGTCGGCAACACGGGCGCCGCGTGGAGCCAGTTCACCGGGCGCAGCCCGATGCTCGCCGCGCTCGCCGTCGCGACCCTGCTGGCGATCTTTTGCTGGCGCCACGCGCTGGGACTGCGCGATCTCCCAACCCAGGTGTGCTTCGGCCTCCTCTGCGGGGGGGTCCTCGGAAACCTGACCGACCGCCTCCTGCACGGGCACGTGATCGACTTCATCGACCTCCACTTCGGCTCCTACGTCTACCCCACCTTCAACATCGCCGACTCCGGCATCTGCGTCGGCGTGGCTCTCTACCTTTTCCACACGATCAGGTCGGGCAGGGATTGAGCGCCTGGAAGATTTGTCGGGCCGGCGGGTGAAACGAGGCAGGGACGTGCGGCCCGCCCGCCCGGGCTTCGCCGCCTCCGCCTACTCGACGTTGGCGATCTGCTCGCGGATGCGCTCGAGCTCGTTTTTCAAGTCGATGACGTGGCGGGACACCGTGAGGTCGTTGGCCTTGCTGCCGATCGTATGCGCCTCGCGGCTGAGCTCCTGGAGGATGAACTCGGCCTTGCGCCCGATCTCCCCCTCGGAGCGAAGCAGGGCCGCAAACTGGTCCAGATGGCTTCGCATGCGCGTGATCTCCTCCGAGACATCGCAGCGGTCCGCGAACAGCGCGATCTCCTTGAGCACGCGATCGTCGCCCGCGTCGAGGTCCAGTCCCGACTCGCGGAGGCGCTTCAGGAGAAGCTCGCGGTAGGCCGGCGCCACCAGCGGAGCGCGGGCCGCCACGGCCTCGACCTGCCGCCGTACGAGCGCCACCCGGGAGAGAAAATCCACGAGAAGGGCCTCGCCCTCCTTGGCCCGCATCACCGTGAAGGCATGCAGCGCCTCGTCCAGCGCGGCAAGGATCGGCGCCCGTGCGACCGCCGCCGTCGGAAGCCCGGAAGCCTGGCGCTGGGAATTGGCGACCTGCCAGAGCAGTTCCGGGGTCGGGCGGAAGGCGATCCCCTGGGAGGCCGCAAGGCCGGCGAGCTTGTCCAGGGTGGCGGCCACCGCGGCCTCGTTCCAGGAGACTTCTCCCCCGGTTTCCGACGAGTCGTATTCCACCCGGACGTGCACCTTCCCCCGGACCACGCACTGCCGGACCGGAGCCGCGACCTCCTGCTCCAGGTCCGCCCAATCCCCGGGCAGGGACACCGTGAGATCAAGCCCCTTCCGGTTCACGGAATCGACCTGCACCCCGAGCAGCCCGCCGCTCAGCGCGCCGGAGGCCCGGCCGTATCCGGTCATGCTTTTCATGGTGGGTTCATCGGGGAGCCCGGCCCCCCAGCAGGGCGGCGACCTCCTGCACATCCTTGTCGCCGCGGCCCGAAAGGTTCATGATCAGGATCCGGTCCTTGGGGAGGGCCCGAGCACGTGCCAGGGTATGGACGAGGGCGTGCGTGCTCTCGAGCGCGGGGAGAATCCCCTCGAGCTTCGCGCAGAGCTGGAAGGCCTCGAGCACCTGGTCGTCCTCCGCGTGGGTGAATTCGATCCGTCCGCGGTCGCGGTAAAAGGCGAGCTCCGGCCCCACCGCCGCATAGTCGAGGCCGGCCGAGACGGAATGGGTGAGTTCAATCTGGCCGTCGCCGTCCTGGAGGAGGTAGGTTTGGCAGCCCTGGAGGACGCCCAGCCTTCCACCCGCGAACCGCGCGGCATGGTCGCCGCGCCGGATTCCCCTCCCGCCGGCCTCCACCCCGATCAGGCGCACGCCGGGCTCCTCGAGGAACTCGAAAAACAGCCCCATCGCGTTGCTGCCCCCGCCCACGCAGGCGATGAGCTCGTCGGGCAGCCGGCCTTCCCGGGCCAGGATCTGCTGTTTGGCCTCGATCCCGATCACCCGGTGAAAATCGCGAACCATCCTCGGGTACGGGTGCGCCCCGTACACGGTGCCAAGCACATAATGGGTCGTGCGGACGTTCGTCACCCAGTCGCGCATCGCCTCGTTGATCGCCTCCTTGAGGGTCCTCTGTCCCGCCTCGACCCCGCGCACTTCCGCGCCCATCAGCCGCATGCGAAACACGTTGAGGGCCTGCCGCTCCATGTCCACGGCTCCCATGTAGATCACGCACGCGAGCCCGAACTTGGCGCAGGCTGCCGCCGTGGCGACCCCGTGCTGGCCCGCCCCGGTTTCCGCGATGATTCGCTTCTTCCCCATCCGGAGGGCCAGCAGCACCTGCCCCAGGGCGTTGTTGATCTTGTGGGCGCCCGTGTGAAGGAGGTCCTCGCGCTTGAAGTAGATCCTCGCCCCCCCGCAATGCTCGGTCAGGCGCTCGGCATGGGTGAGCTCCGTGGGGCGGCCTGCGAATTCCCTGAGGTGACGGGCCAGGTCGGCCTGGAACGAGGGGTCCTTCCTGGCGGCGGCGTAGGCCTTGTCGAGCTCCTGGAGCGCCGTCATGAGCGTCTCCGGCACAAACACCCCGCCATACCTTCCGAAATGCCCCGCGGCGTCCGGGAGGCTGAAGCGGTCGAGCGCGGGGGCTGCGGGGGGCATGGTGGCTAAACTCTCTTCACCGTGACCAGGGTCAAGTCATCGCGCTGCGGGCTTTCGCCCGTGAACCGCCGCACCGCCTCGAGAAGCCCGTCGTTGACCTCCCGGGAGCTGCGCAGGTGCAGGGCCCGGACCGTGTCCGCAAGGCGGGCGCCCGAAAACTCGCGGTCCTCCTCGTTGGGGGCCTCGGTCACGCCGTCCGTGTACAGCATCAGGACGTCTCCCCGCCCAAAGGGCTCGACATGGTCCGCCAGCGCCGCGGTGAAGAGCTCGTCGGGCACCATCCCGACGGACATGCCCTCGGATCCGACAAATTGCGCGGACCAGGCCCCGCTGGCGGGGTCGTGCCGCGAAAGGAGCGGCAGTTCGTGGCCGGCCCGGGCGAAGACCACCGTGTTGGCCGCGGTGTCCACGACGGCGTACAACATGGTGATGTAAAGGCCGCCCTGGATCTCGGAGGAGATGGTCCTGTTCAGCTCGGCCAGGGCGCCCGCGGGAGAGGCGTGGCGGGGGGCGATCTGGCGCAGATTCGTCCGGCAGATCGCCATGAGGAGCGATGCTGGTATTCCTTTTCCGGATACATCAGCAACCACGAGCCCCACGCGCGTGTCCGAAAGGGGGATGATGTCGTACAGGTCGCCGCCCACCTTTTGCGCGGGCAGGTAGCGCGCGTCGAGGTCCAGCCCCGCGATGGTCGCCACGGTGCGCGGCAGCAGCATCTGCTGGATGCTGCTGGCAAGCGCCAGGTCGAGGTCGAGCTGCTTCTTCTCGATCTGGAGGTGCAGGAACTCCGCATTGTGCAGGGCCAGGGCCGCCTGCTCCGCGAGGGACTGCATCAGGGAGAGCTCGGTGGCGGTGAACTCCCGCCCGTCCGCCGGGTTTGCCACGGCGAGCACGCCGAAAAAGCGGTCGCGGAAGATCAGGGGCACGGCGATGACCGACCGCACCACCAGGGCCGGGTCGTCGTGCTTGACAATCCGCGGGTCGGCGCCGGCGTTTGCGATGAACTCTCCGCGCCGGGTCTGCGCCACACCCCCGACGACCCCCTCCCCGACGGGAAACTCCTCCGACTTCAGGACCTGCTGGATGAACTTTGCCCGGGTGGTGAGCTTGTCCTTGACCGCCTCCGGCAGCTGGCGGTGGGGGGGAAAAAGACCCTCGATGGCCACGCCGCGCATGGTGTTTTCCGGCGTCTGCTCGAAGATGCACGCGCTGAGGGCTCCCGTGCAGAGGATCGAGGCATGCACGATCCGCTGGTGCAGTTCCTGGCGCCCGAGCCCCTCGCCAAGCGCCTCGGACATGAGGTGCATGAAATCGATCACCCGCTGCCGGTCCTGGATCGCCCTCTCCTTCTGGTCCTCCTGGCGCACGGTCTCGCGGCGGGCCCAAAGGTACAGGAGGAACACCCACCCGCCGCCAACGACCATGCCTAGAATGAAGATCATGACGACGGGGGCAGGCTTCTTCCTGCTAGCTCCCCTCAACCCGGCTCTTCAGGAACACGAGGACGTCCTGGAACTTGACCGCGTTGCCGCCCTCCGCGGCCACGAGGTTCTCGTGCGCCTCGAGCACAAGACGGGCGTTCTCGAGCTCGGTGCGGTCCTGGCTCGGCAGGACGGCCCCGCCCTTGTCGAAGTTCATCGCGAATTCTCCGGAATCCACGGTGAGCAGCCTGTGGAGGCCGAGGTTGCGGACCAACTCCAAATTTCGAGGCCCGACCCGGACGAGCACAAGGCTGTGCCGTTCAGGCTTCTTGCGCAACTCAAGCGCAGCGCCGGCCAGGACCCCGAGGAAGGTGCTGTCCATTCCCGTGCACCGGAGAAAATCGATCACGAACGACCTCTTCCCCTGGCGGATCATCTCCGCGATGAAGTCCTTGAGCCCCGAGCTGTTCTGGAACGAGGCGCGGCCCTCGATCCGAACCAGGATTGGTTCGGAGTAGGCATTGACGTAGTAAACCGGCTTGCAGGCGCTCTCGGGCATGGTCGCGGATCGGATTCGGTCAAACCTAGCGGTTTTTGCGCGACCAGCAAGCCTGCAGGGACGGGGGTGTGCGTCAGTAGGACCGAAAACAAGGCAGGTCGGAAGTACTGGAAACCGGGTAGGGACGCGCGGCCCGCGCGTCCGGGTCCACCCTGCTAGTTTTTCGCAACGATCTGCCGGAGAACAAAGGGCAGGATGCCGCCGTGGCGGTAGTAGTCGATCTCGATCGGGGTATCTATGCGGCAGCGCACCGGAACGTCCACGGTCTCGCCGCTCGCGCGGTTCACGCGGAGGACCAGGTCCTGCTGGGGCGCAAGCTTCGAGGTGACGCCGAGCACGTCGAAGGTCTCGGAGCCGTCCAGCCTGAGCGTCTGCGCGGTCGTCCCCTCCTGGAACTGGAGCGGGAGAACCCCCATGCCGACGAGGTTCGAGCGGTGGATGCGCTCATAGCTCTGGGCGACGACCGCCCCGACTCCGAGCAGCTTGGTTCCCTTGGCGGCCCAGTCGCGCGAGGATCCCGTGCCGTATTCCTGGCCCGCGATCACCACAAGCGGCGTGCCCCGCTTCTGGTACTCGACTGCGGCATCGGCGATGGGAAGCTTTGTTCCCTCGGGCTGCAGGAGGGTGTTTCCCCCCTCCTCCCCGCCCAGCATGAGATTCTTGATCCGCACGTTCGCGAACGTCCCCCGGGTCATCACCCGGTCGTTCCCGCGGCGCGAGCCGTAGCTGTTGAAGTCGGCGAAGCCGACCCCGTTCGCGAGCAGGAACTGGCCGGCGGGCGACGTCTTCTTGATGGCGCCGGCCGGCGAGATGTGGTCGGTCGTGACCGAGTCCCCGAAGATCCCCAGCGCACGCGCGCCGCGGATCTCGACCAGCGGGCCGGCCTCCATCGAGAACCCGGAGAAGAACGGCGGTTCCTGGATGTAGGTGGAGGCGGGGTCAAAGGCGTAGGTCTGCCCGGAGGACGAGGGAATCTCGTTCCACTTGGGGTTTTGCCCGGCGAAATCCGCGTAGAGCCTGCGAAACACCTCGGGCTTGAGGGCGGACCTCATCTGCTCGCGAACCTCCGCGAGCGTCGGCCACAGGTCCCTCAGGTAAACATCGGCCCCGTCGCTTCCCCTGCCGATCGGCTCGGTCGCAAGGTCGATGTCCACGCGCCCGGCGAGCGCAAAGGCGACCACAAGCGGGGGCGACATCAGGAAGTTCGCCTTGATGTTCTGGTGGACCCGGGCCTCGAAGTTCCGGTTTCCGGAGAGGACGGAGGCGGCCACGAGGTCGCCCTTCACCACAGCCTCCTCGACGGACTGCGCCAGCGGCCCGGAATTTCCGATGCAGGTCGTGCAACCATATCCCACCGTCTGGAATCCGAGCTGGTCAAGGTACGCCTGGAGTCCCGTCTTGGTGAGATAATCGGTGACGACGCGCGACCCGGGGGCGAGCGACGACTTCACGACCGCCCTCAGCTTGAGCCCCTTTTCCACGGCCCTTTTCGCGACGAGCCCGGCGGCAAGCATCACGGAGGGGTTCGAAGTGTTCGTGCAGCTCGTGATCGCGGCGATCAAGACGCTCCCGTGGCCGATCTCGGCGCTGCCGTTGCCGGGGAGGGCGACGGTGGCCCTCCCGGCGGAAAAGTCCGAAGGCTTCCTGCCGAAACCGTTCTCGGTGAGCGGCCGCGAAAAGGAGCTGATGAACTCCTGCTTGAGCGAGTTCAGCTCGATCCTGTCCTGGGGGCGCTTCGGCCCGGCGACGCTCGGCACAACCCCGGCGAGGTCGAACTCGATTTCCTGGGAGTAGTCGATCTGCCCCTTCGCGGGCACCCCCCAAAGTCCCTGGGCGCGGTAGTACGCCTCGTAAAGGGCGATGTGCGCGGGACTGCGCCCCGTGGCGGCAAGGTAGGCGGAACACTCGCCGTCGATGGGAAAGAACCCCAGGGTCGCGCCGTACTCGGGCGCCATGTTGGCGATCGTGGCGCGATCGACCACGGGAAGAGCCGCAGCGCCCGGGCCGTAAAACTCGACGAACTTTCCAACGACCTTGGCCTTCCGCAGGAGCTGGGTGAGCGTGAGCGCAAGGTCGGTGGCCGTGACGCCCTCGCGGAGCGAGCCCGTCAGGTGGACGCCCACGACGTCGGGCGTCAGGAAATAGACGGGCTGCCCAAGCATCCCGGCCTCGGCCTCGATTCCTCCGACTCCCCAGCCCACGACCCCCAGGCCGTTGATCATCGTCGTGTGCGAGTCGGTGCCGACGAGCGTGTCGGGATAGACCGCCGGCAGGCCTTCGCCGGGTCCCGCCGGAACATCGGAGAGGACTCCCTTTGCCAGGAATTCCAGGTTCACCTGGTGGACGATGCCGATCCCGGGGGGCACGACCTTGAAGGTGTCGAAGGCCTGCATCCCCCACTTGAGAAACTGGTAACGCTCGCGGTTGCGGGAGAACTCCAGCTCGAGGTTCTCGCGCAGCGCATCTGCGCTTCCCGCAAAATCCACCTGCACCGAGTGGTCCACGACGAGGTCCACGGGCACCAGCGGTTCGATGACCTTCGGGTTCCTGCCGAGCCGGACCGCCGCCGAGCGCATGGCCGCGAGATCGACGAGCAGGGGCACGCCGGTGAAGTCCTGGAGGACGATGCGCGCGACGACAAAGGGGACTTCCTCGGTGCGGGGCGCCCTGGCGACCCAGGATGCGAGCGCGCGGACGGCAGCCTCCGACACCCGGAGTCCATCGCAGTTTCGAAGCAGCGACTCCAGCACGATGCGGATCGAGACGGGAAGCCGCTCCACCTTGAAACCCGCCCTCCCGAGTGCGGGGAGGGAATAAAACGCATGGTCCCGGCCGCCCGCTTGGAAGGATTGGAGGGTGTTGAACGGGTTCGGACGGGCCATGGCGGGAGGGTCAACCGGCCAGCGCGGCCTTGACCGCGGAAAAGTTCGGGAGGTCCTTCGGGGTCGGCGTCTGCTCGGAATATTTGACCAGGCCGTCCTTGCCGACGACGAAGGCGGCGCGGGCCGCCGTGTCGCCGATCCCGGCAAGCATGGGGAACACGACGCCGTAGGCCTGGATGACGGTCTTGTTCAGGTCGGAGAGAAGGGTGACTCCGATCTTGTTCTGCTTAGCCCATGCCTCCTGGGTGAACGGACTGTCCACGCTGATCGCGTACACCTCGGCGTCGAGGCCCGTGTAGCCACCCAACCCGGAGGTCACGTCGCACAGTTCCTGGGTGCACACGCCCGTGTAGGCGAGCGGGAAGAAGAGAAGCACGGTTTGTTTCTTTCCGAAGTTGTCGCTGAGCCGGACGTCCTTGAGTCCGTCCGCGGTCTTGCTCTTGAGGGTGAAGTCGGGGGCCTTGGATCCGATGGGGATGGGCATGGTGGAGGGGGGTTCGGTGTTTCTCTGCGATGGGACGGCGAAACCGTAGACATCCCCCCCTTCACTTCAAGGATAGGATGGATTCATTCCGGCTTAGAAGCCGTTTTTCTATTCCTGTCCCGGCCGCGATTAAGCATGCTAACAAGGGTGTTGGAAAACTCCGCGCTTGCGCGGCGCGCCAACCCGCAGGTTTACTCCCTTCCCCCGGCCATGACCATCCTCGAAGACCTCCAGGCGCGCGGACTCTACGCGGACTGCACCGACCTCGAGGCGCTTTCCAGGCGTCTGGCCGAGAAGCCGCTTGCGCTGTACGCCGGGTTCGATCCCACCGCCGACAGCCTCCACTTCGGCAACCTCGTCCCGCTGCTTGCGCTACGCCGGTTCCAGTTGGACGGCCACCACCCGATCGCACTTGCCGGGGGGGCCAC
>Ga0302202_10007275_pt1 | contig 10738 bp, 13 predicted proteins | sample II_Bog_N3_3_FD_194579 | JGI IMG/M metagenome (GOLD analysis project Ga0302202, IMG submission 194579) | Peat permafrost microbial communities from Stordalen Mire near Abisko, Sweden - II_Bog_N3_3 | ecosystem: Environmental > Terrestrial > Soil > Wetlands > Peat | place: Sweden: Abisko... | reverse complement strand
GGGCGGAAAGATTTGGTCGCCTTGATCGATAAGGCTCTTGCCAGTCGAACAAAGATGCTGCGGTCGACACGCGTTTAATGCTCGAACCTGCTTCAAACGGGTTAAGCACCGGCACATCGCACCCGCGAACATCGTCCACGTTACGTGTAACCAGCACAAATCCCTGCACACGAGCCGTTGCCGCAAGCGCCCGGTCGCGCTGGTTCTTGTCCTTCGCACCCAGCAGGCGTGCCCACTCGGCGGTCACAGCGCGGTCGATCGGTACAATGCGATCTCCATACGTCGCCTCAAGCGCGTCGAGTTGCGCCAACCTGGTCGCGGCCACCTCCGGGGACGCGCGCCGCCGGCGTTCCCAGCCGCGCCGCTTCTCAAACAACGTCATGACGCTGATCCGTAAATCGGATTCAGCAACGGTCGCATACCAGGCAAGCACCGCCGGGTGGCCGTCGGGATGAAGTTCCCGCAAGACATTCTCATCCAGCAGATAGACCGTCACACGCCCGCCGTATGGTCATCCTCGACATCCCACACGCCGGCCTCGGCCATTGCAACGAGCGCCTTCTTGAAGCTGCGCGCCGGAAGTGGGCGACCCGGCTTCGGATAGATCCGGGCATACTCGGTTGCGGCCTCGATCTGCGCCGGTGTCAGGCCGGGATAGTCGTCCACGATCTCCGCGACGCTCTCACCCTGCGCCAGCGTGGCCACCACATAGACCGGCACGTTGGTGCCCCGGATGATGGGATCGCCGTTGGCTTCGTCCACCAGCGCCTTCACCGCTTCCAATTGCCGCAGCCGGCCGGCGATCCGCTGATCGATGTCGGTCAGTTCGAACGCCATGATCCCCATGGATAAGCGAGGCGAATCGGCCGGCAAACGCCGCATCGCCTCATAAACCTTGCGGCGGGCTGCTGGTGTCAGGTCATGTTCGACCTCGCCAGCCATCGCCAGGAACCTCAATTCCGGCGCCCCGAGCGTCCGCAGGCTGCCGGCGCCGCGTGGTTGCAGTTGCGCTTTGATGATGCCACGGTCGATTGCCCGGTTGATCGCAGCGCTGGACTGGCCGACGACATAGCCGGCCTCATTCAGGGTCAGACTGACCGCGCCCATGCTTTTTTCCTTGTTTAACGCTCCCCAGGATAGGGAAGACTTGGATCCTCATCAAGCGCATTCCTGCGCCTTCCACGGCCGGAAATCGGCCGCGCCCATGCCCTTCCCGCCACCCGCACCCCCAATTCCGCCACATCTCCATGATCTCTGCTTGGCGCCCGCCCCGCGGCGGACGATAAGCCTGCGAGCAACTTCCGTGGCGGTTGGATGACCTGGGTTGACCTTGCCGTGCTGGGCGTGATGGCGATCTCCGCCCTGCTGGCTTTCATGCGCGGCCTTGTGCGGGAAGTCCTGGGCATCGGCGCCTGGATCGGCGCCGTCGCCGCGGCCATCGAGGGACTGCCGCTGGCCCGATCCGTTGCCGGCAATTGGGTCAGCAAGCCAGAATGGATCGACCCGGTCAGTTTCCTGGCTGTGTTTCTCGTGTCCTTGATCTTCCTGTCCCTGATTGCGCGCGCGATCGGCCGTTCGGTGCGCGGTTCGGCGCTGGGCGGCGTCGATCGCACATTGGGGCTGGTATTTGGCCTGGCGCGGGGTGCGGCGCTGGTCATCTTCGCCTATATCATGGGGGGCATGGTGGTCTCGGTCGACCACTGGCCGGAGGCCATTCTGGACGCGCGCTGTCTGGACCCGGCCTTCGCCGGCGCCAAATGGGTGGTTCGACAACTGCCCGACGATTATCGGCCGAGACTCTACGCACCGCCGATCGGGCGGCAGGCCACCGCGGCCGCGCTGTTGCAGGCGACGCCGCAAGGACGAGCGACCGGGAAGTCACCGGTCCGGGATTAGGAGAGTTCACGCATGGCCTTCGCCACGGACTGCGACGATTCGTTGCATGAGGAATGCGGCGTCTTCGGTGTCTGGAATGTGCCGGACGCGGCCGCCGTCGCCGCCCTGGGCCTGCACGCCCTGCAGCACCGCGGCCAGGAGGCGACCGGCATCGTCAGCTACGACGGCAAGCGCTTCCACTCGCACAAGGGCATGGGCCTCGTTGGCGACAATTTCAGCGATCCCCGGGTCATGGCGACCCTGCGCGGTCCCATCGCCATCGGCCACAACCGCTACGCCACCACCGGCGACACCATCCTGCGCAACGTCCAGCCGCTGTACGCGGATTTCGAGTTCGGTGGCTTCGCGGTGGCGCATAACGGCAACCTGACCAACGCCCATGTGCTGCACCGGGCCCTGGTGCGGCGCGGATGCCTGTTCCAGTCCACCACCGATTCGGAGGTTTTCGTCCATCTGATCGCCATCAGCCTGTATTCCACCGTCGTGGACCGTCTGATCGACGCGCTGAAACAGGTGGTGGGCGCCTATTCGCTGGTCGCCCTGTCGAACGAGGCACTGATGGGCGTGCGAGACCCCCTCGGCGTCCGCCCCCTGATCCTGGGTCGAATCGGGTCGGAGGGGACCGGCGGCTGGGTCCTGGCCTCGGAAACCTGCGCGCTGGATATCGTCGGCGCCGATTTCGTGCGCGACGTCGAACCCGGTGAGATCGTCGTGATCAACGACCAGGGCGTGCACAGCATCAAGCCCTTCAGCCGGTCGCGCGAACGGTTCTGCGTCTTCGAATACATCTATTTCGCCCGTCCCGATTCGGTGATGGAGGGCATGCCGGTCTATGACGCCCGCAAGCGGATCGGGGCGCAGCTCGCGCGTGAAGCCTCGGTGCCCGCGGACGTCGTCGTGCCGGTGCCCGATTCGGGCGTTCCGGCCGCCATGGGCTACGCGGTGGAAAGCGGCGTCCCCTTCGAACTCGGCATTATCAGAAACCACTATGTCGGGCGCACCTTCATCGAGCCGACGGATCACATCCGCAACCTTGGCGTGAAGCTGAAGCACTCGGCGAACCGGCCGGTGCTGGCGGGCAAGCGGGTGGTGCTGGTGGACGATTCGATCGTGCGCGGCACCACCAGCAAGAAGATCGTCGAGATGGTCCGCCAGGCGGGCGCGCGCGAGGTGCACATGCGGATTTCCTCGCCGCCCACCACGCATTCCTGCTTCTACGGGATCGACACGCCGGAGCGCAGCAAGCTGCTGGCCGCTCAGCACAGCGTCGAGGAAATGGCGGACCTGATCGGTGCCGACAGCCTGGCCTTCATCTCGATCGACGGGTTGTACCGGGCGCTGGGCAAGCCGGGACGCGATGCGCTGCGGCCACATTACTGCGATGCGTGCTTCACCGGCGATTATCCGATTGCCCTGCCGGACCAGGCCGACAACGCCGACCGCCAGCTCAGCCTGCTGACCGAGACGCATTGATGACGGGATCTTTGGACGGTTCGGTGGCCCTGGTCACCGGGGCCAGCCGCGGCATCGGCGCGGCCGCCGCCATCGAACTCGCCCGCCACGGCGCCCATATCGTCATCACCGCTCGGACTCAGGGCGGGTTGGAGGAGACCGACGACGCGATCCGCGCGCTGGGTGGCAGTGCTACGTTGCTGCCGCTGGACCTGCGCGAGGGTGCCTCGATCGACCCGCTCGGCCCGAGCCTGTTTCAGCGGTTTGGAAGGCTGGATGTGGTGGTGCATGCGGCGGGGGTGCTGGGGAAGCTGACCCCGGTGGGGCACATCCTGCCGGATGACTGGGCGGAGGTCGTGGCGGTGAACATGGCATCCGCGTGGCGGCTGGTGCGGACCTGCGATCCGCTGCTGCGGCTGGCGCCCGCGGGACGCGCGGTGTTCCTGACCGACCGGCGTGCGCGGGAGCCTCTGGCCTATTGGGGTGCCTACGGCGCGACCAAGGCGGGGATGGAGCACCTGGTGCTGACCTGGGCGGGCGAGGTGCGGACGACGCGGCTGCGGGTGAACCTGTTCGACCCGGGCCCGGTGCGCACGCGGCTGCGGTCCAATGCCTTCCCGGGCGAGAACCCGGCCTCCCAGCCGTTGCCCGAGACTGTGGCCCCGGCGCTGGTCGGGCTGTGTTTGCCGAACGAGGAACGGCACGGTGCTGTGGTAACGCGGCACTGATCGATTGGGTTGGTTGATGGCCCCCCAGCGGAACACGGCGGACGAACTGGACGCAGCCCTGCCGGATCTGGACCCGGCGACCCGCGCCGCGGTGCTGTCTCAGGCCAAAGCGGCGAGCCTGCCGGCCGGCACCGTGCTGTTCCAGCCCGGCGATCTGTGCCGGCAATTCCTGATCCTGTTGTCGGGTTGCCTGCGCGTTTACCGGATCGCCCGGTCCGGGCGGGATATGCTGCTGTACCGCGTCGCCGGCGGTGGGACCTGCATCATGACGACGGCCTGCCTGCTGTCGTCGGAGTCCTATGCCGCCGGCGCCATCGTGGAGGCGGACGCGCGGGCCCTGGTGCTGCCGGCCGGATCGTTTGCCGCGATGCTCGATCGCTCATCCGGGTTCCGCAAGCTGGTGTTCAGCGGGTTTGCCGCCCGGTTCGCCGATCTGATGCAGCGGATCGAGGATCTGAGCGACATACCCGTGGATGTCAGGCTTGCCATCCGCCTGCTCGCCCTGTGCGAGGATCACGATGTCGTGCCTATCACGCATCAGGGCCTTGCCGCCGACGTCGGGACCGCCCGTGAGGTTGTCAGCCGCTCACTGGAACGGATGGAACATGCGGGGGTGCTGCGCCTGTCGCGCGGCCAGATCGAGATTGTCGATCGTCTGGGACTCGTGGCGATCGCCCTGTCCGAATAGCGTTTGTTCTCCCGGTTCGGTGACAATGTCACAGACGGCCAGGCGGTTCGCGCCGATAGGGCGGTGGCAGGCAGCAGGGAGCGCATCGCATGAACGTTGGAACCGCCGATCGGATTGTCAGGGCCCTCGTGGGGGTGGCGCTGATCGCGCTGGTGTTTGCCGGACCGCACACGCCGTGGGGATGGCTCGGCATCATCCCGCTGGCGACGGCGGTTTTCCGCTTCTGCCCGGCGTACCGGCTGTTTGGCATCCGCACCTGCGCGATCGGCAAAGCCTGACCGGCCGCGCACAAAATCGGGAAAGACCACGACCATGGCAGCCATGACGCTGAACGACCCGGCGGGACCTGAAACCTCGCGCCGGGACCTGTTGTCCTTGATTGCGGCCAGCACCGCCGTTGTGGCGGGCGGTGCGATTGCCTGGCCTCTGATCAGCAGCCTCAATCCGGCCGGCGACGTCCTGGCCTTGGCGCAGGTTGAGGTCGATCTGGCGCCGATCCCGGTTGGGGAGGGCATCGTCATCCTGTGGCGTGGCCGGCCCGCGTTCATTCGCCACCGCACCGAGACCGAGATCAGGCTGGCCCGGGATGCCGATATGGCCGATTTGCGGGATCCGCAGACTGACGCCGAACGGGTGAAACCCGGCCATGAGGCGTGGCTGGTGGTGAGTGGCGTATGCACCCACCTCGGCTGCGTGCCCGGCGGCAGCAAGGCGAGCGATGCACGCGGCGAATTCAGCGGCTGGTTCTGCGCTTGCCACGGCAGCCAGTACGACACGTCCGGCCGGATCCGGAAGGGGCCGGCGCCGGCCAACCTGCCCGTCCTGCCGTACGAGTTCCTGGCGGACAGCAAGGTCCGGATCGGCTGAGCGGGCCGGTGCAGACGGAAACCGTGGCTCCACCCAATACCGTCCCCTGGCCGCCGCTGATCTTCGGTGCGGCGGTGGCGGCGGCGTTGGTGCTGCAGTGGGCGTTGCCGCTGGACGTTGCCGTTCCGTCCGGGACCGGATGGGCCGGGGCCGGCATCATGGCGGCGGGTGCGGGGCTGGACATGGCCGCGATGCTGGCCATGCGCCGCCACCACGCGAACATCCTGCCGCACCGGGCCGCGACCGCGCTGGTCATCGCGTGGCCGTTTTCCATAAGCCGTAACCCGATCTACCTGGGCAACGTCTTGCTGCTGGTGGGGGCCGCGCTGGCGTTCGGCAACCCGTGGTTCCTGGTTATGGTTCCCGCTGCGGTGTGGGCGGTGACCGTGCTGGCGATCCGACGTGAAGAAGCGCACCTGGCGGCGTTGTTCGGTGCAGCCTGGTTGCATTACGCAAGACGGGTACCGCGATGGTTCCGGCTTGCGTCGTGATGCTGGCTGGATGCCATCCAGCGAGGACAGGCTTGAGATTTTCGCGCGATTGCGCCCGGCTGTTTTTTGCCCGATCCTGCGCATCCTCACGATCAGGAAGGATGCCAGTCCTTTGCCGCACCCATGAGCGGGACCCAACAGACGCTGCTGGACCACGCCAAGGCGCTGGAGAAGCAGGGCCGTTTCAATGACGCCCTGGCGGTTTATCAGCAAGCGATCGGTGCCGACCCAACCAGCCCGCAAGGTTACCTTCAGCTCGGCGGCGCATTGTTCATCGCCGGATTCCAGGCGGAGGCCAATCGCGTGTTCGAGATTGGCTGCGGTGAAGTGCCAGGCTCGCCCGTGCTGAACTGGGCGCATTGCATGTCCAGCCTGCCGATGATCTATGCCGACGAAGCCGAGATGGCTCGTGCGCGCTCTGACTTTTCGATCCGGTTGCATGCGCTGCGGGAGCTTTGCTTTGCCAGTATGACGTCGTTGACGCAGAGCGTCGAGGCGGTGGGCATTCTGTCGCCGTTCTTTCTGTCCTACCAAGGCCAAAATGAAACTGCTTTGCACGCCTTGCATGGCCGCTTGGTCTCGGACATCATGGCGGCGAATTTTCCGCAGTACACCTTGCCGCTGCATCGCCCATGGACTCTGGGCGAGCCAATCCGTGTCGGAATCGTGTCGGGCCTGTTTTGGCGCCATGCGGTCTGGCGGATGCCGATACGCGGGTGGGTTGAAAACCTGGATCGGTCGCGTTTCCACCTGACCGGCTATCATACGCGCCCCGAACGGGATGATCAGACCGATTATGCGAAGCGTTGCTTCGATCGCTTTGTTCAGGGGTCGATGCCGGTTGCCGAATGGGCTGGCCTCATCACCCGTGATGCGCCGCATGTGTTGATCTACCCCGAACTCGCCAACGTTCAGGCTGGTATTCAACTGGCGGCGCTGCGGCTGGCACCTGTGCAATGCACAAGCTGGGGTCAGCCAATTACCACCGGACTGCCGACGATCGATTACTATTTGTCAAGCGACTTGATGGAGCCGCCCGACGGCGACACGCATTATACCGAGAGCCTCGTGCGGCTGCCGGGGCTGGGTGTCGTTTTGGAGGCGGACTATGCGGCGTGGGGCGAAGCGCTGCCGGCGACCGACATTTGGGCGACGCCGGAGCTGCCGCCGGATGCCGTGCGGATCGTGTGCTGCCAGTCCCTGACCAAGTACCTGCCAATGTTCGACGACCTGTTTCCCCGCATTGCCCTGGACCTGCCAGCGGCCCGCTTCCTGTTCATCAATACGCAGCAACGCGGTGCCGAAATCCTGGCGCGCCGGCTGGATGCGGCCTTTGCGCGATTCGGGTTGGCCTCTGGTGTCCATTGCCGTTTTGTGGGGACGCTGTCGCCGTCCGGGTTTTCCGCCATGATCCGCGATGCGCATATTTTTCTCGACACGCCGGTCTGGTCCGGCTGCAACACGACATTGGATGCGTTCGGTCACCGGATTCCGATTGTGGCTATACCGGGCAATTTCATGCGTGGCCGGCACAGCCTGGCGATCCTGACCAAGGCCGGGGTGACGGACACGATCGCCCATTCGCTGGACGAGTACGTTGCCATCACCGTACGGCTTGGCCGGGACCCAGCCTGGCGCGCCGACGTCGGCAGCCGCCTGGCCGCGGGCGCCGCACAGGTCTTCGGCGACGTGACCCCGGTGCGGGCCCTGGAAGACTTTCTGACCGCCGCGGTGGTTACGGCAAATCGAGCCTGACGGACACCGCCGCGCTGGCGATCACCGCAACATCGCCCCGATCGTCGTCCGGAACGTCGAGGCCGCCCTTCACCGCCTTCACCGTAACGACACCATGCGGCAATGTCGCTTTCACCGCCGCGGTATCGACCTTATCCGGCTGTTGGACACCGATCGTCACCTCCACCTGCATGGTCCTGGAATCGATCCCCAGCGACCGTATCATGCTCAGGGAACTATGATGGATTGCGTCCTGCACCGCTCTGATGGCCGCTTTCGTGTAGTCGCCGCCATGCAAATCATTGCCGGTTCCCATTTCCAGGATGACGCGTCTGGCTGCCATGTCCAGCTCCTTCAAACGATATCGAGCCGCACGACGGCGGCTGCGTTGGCGATGACAGTCAAGTTGGTGCCTTCATCATTGGGAATTTCCAACCCACCCTCGACCACTTTCACCGTTCCTGTGCCGTGCGGCAGGATCGCCAGCACCGCGGCGTGGTCCACCTTTTCGGGGTGCGGGACGCCGATGATCACCTCCACCTGCATCGAATCGACATGCAGACCGAGGGCATTCGCGACACTCAATGAATTGTGCCACAGCGCATCGCGCAAAGCGCGTTCGGCGGCTTTGGTGTAGTCGGCGCCGCGGATGTCGGTGCCCATCCCGATCTCCAGCACCATGCGTTTCCAGGCCATGCCAGGCTTCCTCCTAGTGGTCCGGCACGACTGTAGGCGGTCCTGCGCCATTCGTCATCCCGCCGACATTGCTGCCTCAGGGCATCCATGAGATCATCGGGCGGCCGGTGAGGGGAGGCTTCCATGGACGTCGGATTGCAAATGGTCTTTGCCAGCTACGGGTGGGACTCCCTATCAGACCAGCAGGTCTGGGATGAGGAAATCCGGCTGGCTCGGCTGGCCGCCGATCTTGGTTTCGACGTGCTGTGGTCGGTGGAACATCACTTCAACGATTATTCGTTCTGTCCGGATAACCTGCAATTGATGTCGTGGCTGGCTGCGACCTGCCCGCATGTCGGCCTGGGAACGGCAGCGGTGATCCTGCCGTGGCACGATCCGTTGCGCGTCGTGGAACAGGTCTCGGTGCTGGACATGCTCAGCCAGGGCCGATTGCGCCTCGGCATGGGACGCGGTCTCGCTCGGCGGGAGTTTGCCGCGTTCCGCGGCACCATGGACGAATCGCGCGAACGCTTCGACGAGGCTGCCGCCATGATTCTGGCGGGTTTGCGTACTGGCTTCATGGAGGGTAACGGCAGGCATTATAAACAGCCGCGGATCGAAATCCGCCCGCGCCCCGCCCGTTCCTTCGACGGGCGGATTTATGCCGTGGCGTCCAGCGACGATTCGGTCGTATCCGCTGCAAAATTAAACGCCCGGATGGTGATGTTCGCCGATCGGCCCTGGCCGATGCGCATGCCGGCGATCAACCGGCACCGCGAACTGGTGCGGCAAATGCATGGCGTGCCCGCCGCACCGCCCTTGCTGGCGGATTTCTGCATCTGCACGCCAACCAATAATGGCGCGGAGGATATTGCCCGCCGCTACATGGGCAAATTCGTCGAAAGCAACTTCTACCATTACGAACTGCTTGGCGAGCATTTTTCGACAGTAAAAGGGTATGACGCCTACGCGCAGAAGATCGCGATGGCGAAGGAAATCGGCATGGATGGCATCGTATCTGCCTTCATGCAGGCTGCTGTTTGGGGCACGCCTGACCGCATCCTGCGCATGTTCGAAGAACGCAAAGCAATCGTGGGCGAATTCGAACTGGCGACATCGTTCCGCTTTGGCGGTACGCCCTATGATCTTGCGGACTCCGGATTGCGGCTTTACGCGAAGGAAGTGCTGCCGGTGGTTCAGTCCTGGAAGACTGGCGCCGGACGCTCGAATCGCGCATGATGCCGCCAGCGACAACAGGAGGAGGAAGCCATGCTGAAATTTGGCGCGTCGATGTTCTTCACGGATTATTCCATGGCCCCGGGTGAGCTCGGCCAGGCACTGGAGACCCGTGGATTTGAATCCGTCTGGGCGCCCGAGCACTCGCATATTCCGGTGAGCCGGAAGACACCGTTTCCGGGGGGCGGGGATCTGCCGAAGAAATACTATGACTGCATGGACCCCTTCGTCACATTGACCGCGGCGGCAATGGCGACGAAGACCTTGCGGGTTGGCACCGGTGTTTGCCTGGTGCAGCAGCGCGATCCCATTCAGACGGCGAAGCTGGTCGCCTCGATCGACCAGGTTTCCGGCGGGCGGTTCCTGTTCGGGATCGGCAATGGCTGGAACCAGGATGAGATGGAAAACCACGGCACCGAGTTCAAATCGCGCCATAAGCGTGCGCGTGAAAATGTCGAGGCGATGAAGGAGATTTGGACCAAATCGAAGGCGGAATACCACGGTGAGTTTGTCGATTTCGACCCGATGATGACCTGGCCCAAGCCGGTGCAGAAGCCGCATGTGCCGGTGATCGTCGGTGGTGCGTTCCCCTACTCCGCCCGTCGGGCGATCCGTTACGGGGACGGCTGGATCCCGCAGGCTGCCCGAGGCGGCTACAAGGAAATCGGCGACCTGATTCCGGAATTCCGTAAGATGGCCACGGAGGCCGGACGTGATCCGGCTTCGATTGCCATCACCGTCTGGTTTCCGCGCAAGGACCCGGACCTGATGAAGCGATACGAAGACCTGGGCGTCGAGCGCGTTGTCTTCAACCTGGACTCGGAAGGCGCGGCCACGGTGTTGCCGGTGGTGGATGAAATCGCGGCACTGATGCGCAAAGTGAACGGCTGACACAGGCAGGAGCAACGCTATGGGATCCCGGGATGGCGCGGTCGCGCGAGCCCTTGATTTTTTCGACAGCAATGGATTTC
>Ga0302202_10007270_pt1 | contig 10742 bp, 3 predicted proteins | sample II_Bog_N3_3_FD_194579 | JGI IMG/M metagenome (GOLD analysis project Ga0302202, IMG submission 194579) | Peat permafrost microbial communities from Stordalen Mire near Abisko, Sweden - II_Bog_N3_3 | ecosystem: Environmental > Terrestrial > Soil > Wetlands > Peat | place: Sweden: Abisko, Stordalen... | reverse complement strand
GACGCAACCTGCCCGGTGCCGTTGAGCGGCACGCTGACCACTGCGACGCCGAGAGTAGAGGACGACACGACCAAAGTGGCCGCGCTGCCACCACCCGCTGCCGGCGTAAATATTACCTGAACCGTGCAACTGCTCCCGTTGGCCAGCGCCGCTGCACAGGTTGTGGTTCCAGTGGTAAAGGCTACGGCGGCGGGGCCTGTGACCTGGAAGCCTACATTGGCCATGGGAGCGCCGCCGGTGTTGCTCACGGTCAGCATGGATGGCGCGCTGGCTACGCCCACCTGCTGACTCGCAAAGCTCAAACTAGACGGGCTGACGGACAGCGCGGGCGGCTGCAGACCGGTTCCGGAAAGGGCAACCGTTTGCGTCCGAAGGAGGTCGTAGACCGTGAGTGTGCCCGTTGCGGGGCCTACCAGAGTGGGCGCAAAGACTACGGAAATGATGCAGCTTGCGTGCCCAATGAGCTGCGTGCCGCAGGTATTCGACGTCTGAAATGCCCCGCTCGCCGAGATCGCGATCGAGGTCAGAATCAAATCTCCGCTGTTGGTCAAACTTACGGTAAGCGGCGCCGAGAGCAGCCCTTGAATGGTCCCGGGAAATGCGAGCGAACTGGGGGCGAGAATATCCGTGGGCGGCGCAGCCCCGGTTCCGGACAGCGCCACGGTCTCGGTTCCGAAGCTGTCGGTAAGTGTCAGCGTGCCAGTCGCCGGTCCCGATGCGGTGGGCGAAAACTCCACCATCATCTGGCAATCGGTATCTGCAGCCAGGGAAGTGGCGCCGCAGGAGTTGCTGGATATCGAGAATGGAGCGGTGATGGTCAAGGCCGTTATAGGGATAGCCGCGCCGCTGCTGTTGCCTGCCTCGACTTGCAGCGGGGCCGAGGTAGTCCCAACTTCAACCTGCCCAAAACTCACCGATGCCGGGGTCAGGGTCACCGTTCCCGCGGCCAGGCCGGTCCCGCTCAAATCCACCGTCAATTGGCCGCCACTAATATTGGCGGGGATGGTCATTTGTCCGCTCCGGCTACCGGTGGCGGTGGGGGTAAACGTAACCTGAATGGTGCAGTTCGCACCTGCGGCAACCGTTGTGTTCTGGCAATTGTCGGTCTCGCTGAAATCCCCGGTTATGGCGATTGCTCCAGGGAGCAGCAGCAAGCTGCCCGTGTTCGCCAAGGTCACCGGCAGCGCGCTGCTGTTGGTTCCGAAAACCTGACCGGCAAAGGTCAGGGACGTGGGACTGAAGGACGCGGTAGTCAAAACCGTGGTGGCGGTCGCCAATGGCGTTTGCCACACGCCGCGCCCGTAGGTTGCCGCCAGCAGCACCTGCGCCGATGCCGAAGCACTTACCGCAACGACCGGCGCCAATGGCAATCCGGTTCCGAATGCTGCCCAGCAGGTAGAGGGCGAGTTCGCGCAGTCCGCAATTTCCCGAGTGAAATATACCCCATCGTCGGTGGCAACGTAGACCGTATTGGCGTCCTGCGGGTCTACCACCACACTGCTGGCGGGAGTCCAGGGGAGATTGGAATTCAGCGATTGCCAGTGCGCTCCTCCGTCGGTTGAACCGTAGAAAACGCGAACTTCCTCCAGCGGATTCTCCTCGCCCTGCTCGGTGACATAAATCGTTTGACCTGTTGCATCGTGGGGGTCGACGAAGATGCTTGAAATGTCGAAGCCGTATGCGTTCATCCCGGTGCTGTCGTTGGTCACCGGATTCAGGGTAAGGTCTTGCCACACCGGCATTGAATTGGCGGCCGGATTTATGGTCGCGCTCAAGATATGGCCGGGGAGCTGTGTTCCTCCGTTGGATTCGCCGTAGGTTCCAACGTAGACAACCTCTTTGCCGCCGGAAAGCGGAAGCGCAGCCATGGAGCGAATCAGCGCGTCGCCGTTGCATGGGCCTGGAGCCGCTTGACTGTCGAGAATTGGGCTGATCGCATTGGCTCCGCCCCATCCGACGCCGTTGGCCGGCCCGCGCCACACACGGCAGGTGCCAATCAGCAACTGCGTTGTGTCAAGCGGATCAACCAGAAACGGCGCAGGGGTGGTCATCGCGTAGCCATCGTCGCCGGTATCCGAATCGGTGACGACGGGGCTGGCTCCGAACGCGGCCGGAGTGCATCCGTCAGCCTGCGCGCACAGGTAGATGGAGACTCCTGACTCGGCGTTGACGAACCAATTTGTGTTGTCGGCCGGATCGATCTCTACCGGGCCTCCGTCTCCACCCAGAATCTGCGGCCAGTCGAGAGTCGGCCCGGGGGCGCCTTTCACCCCTGCTGTGCCGTTGACACCCAGGCCGGTCATCAGGGTATAGGGTGTGACGCCGGCCTGCGACATGCTCACTACCTCCGCCAAGGAGCCCAGGCTCCCGTTCAGGTTCTGGAAGTGGCTGGCGTCGGTTGGGGCGCAAACCTGGCCTGTCTCGCTGACTCCGTCCATCGAGCGCCACAGGCCACCGTCGTTTCCGGCAAAGACTTCCAGGGGATTGGTTGCGCTCCAGCCTATTGTGTGCTGGTACCCGGCAACTTGCGCACTCATGCAGGTTGCCGCATTGGTGGTGTTTCGCCAGGCGCAGCCCATCGCCAGGCTGCATCTCCAAAGATCGGCATCGCCTGCCAGCAGGATGGTGTCCTCGGCTAGCGCCGGGCCGGCGGGCATGGCGGCTAGAGCGAGGGTGTAGTCGCCGTTGGGAATGGTCGCTGGCCCTTGGGAGGTATTCGTGTCCAGCGCCGAGGTGTTCCATTGCTTTGAAAACGAGATGGTTGTGTTGCCGCAGACGCCGCTGGTGATGGCGCATTGGTCTTGCCAGAGTCCCTGGTTCTGGTTGTTGAGATTTACGGTCCAGGTAAAGGTGTCGCCGGTCTGCGGATTTACCGCGACGGTTCCGCGAAAGATTGGACAATCGATCGAGCCGGTCGATCCAGGATTGGTTGGGCAAAGTTGCGTGGACAGGCCCGTTCCGGGCTGCGCCGTCATCCGCGTGAAGTGAATTCCGTCGGTCGATTGGTAGTAGCCGTGAAACCGGATTGCCGCCACAAAGAGTTGCCGAACCGGATTCCACACAACCGAGGTGGCCGCGTTTCCATCGGGAGCCGCAAATGGATCGGACGGCCCCTGCACGTCCGCGCCGCTGCCATCCGAGATGGTGGCCAGGTTCCAGGTAACCCCGCTGTCCAGAGAGTAGTACAGCCCCTCATAGCTGGTTTTCGGCTGCGTCGCATTCACCAGAGTGCCTTCGTAGGCCTGCGAAACCGCCGCGACCACCGTTTGCGGAGTCAGGGTGCTCCAGGCAAAACCCGCGAAGCCCTCGCCGATAAAGCTCAGTTCGAAATCCGCTGTGGTTTGAATCAGGGTCCAGGTGTTGCCTCCGTCGGGCGAGCGCAGGATTCCAGCGCCATAGTAGGAGTCGAGCGCGTCATTGGGGTCGCCGGTGCCGGCCAGAATAGCGCCCGTTGCTCCCGGCTGCACCGTCAAAGCGCCGATGCTTATTGATGCATCCCGCACGTCCGACAGGGCAGCCAGCGTGTCTGTGAGGGGAGTGAAAACCACATTGGACGCAATGGATGTGGCGGCATTCTGCGCCACCCAGACGCCGCCGCCGGTTGTTCCCACATAAAGGCGGTTGCCGGTGGAGTCGGAGGGGTCGAGCGCCACGGCTGTGACCCTGCCCGTGACCAGCCCGTAGTTCGGCGTGAGGACCGCTGTGGGTCCCAGGGGCTGCCAGGTTGCGGTCGACGGCGGCTGATCTTCCGGCCTGGCAGTGTTGCGCCGCGGGCCGGCGGCTGCCCGGTTCCTTTTACGGTCCCGAGTGAATCCCCGCTGAGCGAGAAACCGTTGCGCCTGAATGACTTGAGGCGGGAGCGGCACGGAGGGCTGCGCCCCTTCCGGCGCAGCTTTCCCATTCCCGTCGACGCTTAATACCGGGACTGATACCGGGATGGGCGACTGAGGTTTTGATTGGCCTGCCGCGGAATCCGGTGCGGCAAGACTTGCCAGCGCCACCGATGCCAACGCCAACCCTGCGAGCCAACCGGGGCGACGCGCCGGCAACGAGCGCAACCCAACCCAGCCCCCTGATTGAGGCGCAGCGCAAACATTTTTATGAATTCCCATAGTTTCGCACGTCCGGAATCCGACTCCGGCCTCTCCTCTCCTATGGTCTGAGGGAGTTGAGTCGAAATCCATTCGAATACGCAGTGCGAAGCACGCAATTTCCGGGAATGGAAGCGTGGCCCATTATAGGACACGACAAAGGATGGTTGGGTGTGATGCTCGGCACTCAAGGGAAAACCGGGTCTGGGGCGGCGGCGCGAGTGCGGTGATTTGCGTACGTTGGGATGACAAAACGACCGTGTGGTACATGCGGATGTCAGTACTAAAACGCGTGAAAAAATAAGCAAAACGAGATGAAATAAGGCTGTCTAAGGGCGAATAAGGGCGTTATCGATGCGTTTTCGCGCACACAATTGTGCGTGTAAGCGTTTACATTTTGGGGAAAGCGCATGCAATGCATGCATTGATATCACCTGGCTGCGTACGGCGCGCCGGATCAAAACAGTCCTGGCGGGCGCGGGTTCTGGAAAGGTTCCTGGAAAGATGCCATGGCGATTTGGTGCTCTTCGGGGGCGAAGCGGCGGGTTTCGCAGGCCAGCCGCGTCGATGTTGATCGATACTCATCCTGATCATCGTGAGAGGTGTCTACGAGCCGTTCGCGGCAACAGGTAATCCGATTCGACGACGACAGCCATGGTTTCACGCAACTCAGCCAAATGCTACTGTCAACTGCATGAATGCGGATGTCCGGTATTCCGGCGGTTGCTGGCAGTTGCTGATCTCCGGCCTTCGATCTTGCGATCGAGAAGGCCGCAGCCCTGGCCGACGGCGACTGCATGGTTCTCTGTTCGCTCCCTAGGAACGGGGCGATTGGGCTTTGTAGCTTCCCACCCGGCTCCAGGCAGGTCGGTTCTCCCTCCCCGGTCCCCAAGTGCGAGGGTGTTCAGTTCCATGACATCCTTTACACATTGTCTCTGGAGATCCTTTACACTTCGGCGCGAGGGTGATCGCGCGCGGAGGTGCGGAGACGATGCCGTGGAAGAGTATGCAGGTTCGGGAACAGCGAGTGGAGTTTGTAGTGCGGGCGTTGCGTGGCAGCGAGCCGCTGAGCCGGTTATGTGTTGAGTTCGGCATCTCTCGGCCCACGGGGTATTGCTGGCTTCAGCGTTATCGGGAGGGCGGGGTTGCGGCCATTGAGGAGCGCAGCCGCCGGCCGCATGAGTCGCCGACCAGGACCGGCGCGGAGTTGGAAACGGAGGTAGTTGCCCTGCGCAAGAAGTATCCGGACTGGGGCGCGCGCAAGCTGGCCGTGCTGTTGGCCCGCGAGGGCATCGGGCTTCCTTCGTCGACCATTCATCGTGTGCTTTTGCGCCACGGTTTGGTACGCGACCAGGACCGTCACGCGCCGGCCACGATTCGCTTCGAGCGCGATCATCCCAACGAGCTGTGGCAGATGGACTTCAAGGGACCCAAGAAGTGGCCCAAGTCCTCGACGGCCCTGTCTGTGATCGACGACCACAGCCGCTACGTGGTGGCGCTTGAGGCCACGGCGCGTCCCGAGGGCAGACTGGTGCAGCGGCATCTGATTCGGGCGTTTGAACAGTGCGGCCTGCCCGAAGCCATGTTGATGGACCATGGGATTCCTTGGTGGCAGGCGCAGTCGTTTGCCGGCGCCACCTATCTGAGCCTGTGGCTGATGCGCCAGGGTATCGAGCTGCTTTTTTCCGGCATCCGCCATCCGCAAACGCAAGGCAAGGTGGAGCGATTCCACGGCAGCATGGAACGGGCGCTGGATTGCCGCGGTGTGCCCGCCGCGGATCATCAGTTGTGGCTCGATGAGTTCCGCCGCGAGCACAACCACATCCGCCCGCACGAGGCGCTCGGCATGCAGACCCCGGCCAGCCGCTGGCAGCCCAGCCCGCGCCCGTACAACCCCAACCTACCGGCATGGGAGTACCCGGAAGGCGCCTGGACCTTGAAGATCGACAACCACGGCACCATCGACATCCGCGAGCAACCGTACCGCATCTCCAAGGCGCTGATCGGCGAACGCGTGCGCATCCTCCCCGTCGAGCAACGCTTCCTGGTTTATTACTGCAACACTCTGATCCGCGAGATCGACCCGGCGACCAGGCGCTCCGCGATCATCGACCGCTATGTTGAAAATCGACCTTCGACAGCTGGATCGCAACCAGAGAGATGAGTTTTCCGAGGCATAGGCAATCTATCGTCTGGTGGGGAAAAAAGCAAAGCGGAGACAGAACCCGCTCGGGACCCATCTCCGCTCTCTCACCGTCTCGATGAGTCGCAACCGGCTATTCCTTGGTCAGGTTGCTCTCCAGCAGAGCCCGCCTCCGCTTCACCGGATGCCAGCAAGTGTAAAGGATGTCCGGAGACAAAATGTAAAGCATGTCCCGGCACTTGACACTCTCGCATTTGGGGACCGGGGAGGGAGCCCTCGGCGAAACCTGTGTTGCCAGCACTGCATGCACTTTCCCACCCCAAACAGCCATTTTGGTGCGCAGAAGCGTACCGGAAACACGTCAATAACGCCCTAAAACGCGCTTAGAACGGCCTTGACACACCTCATTTTGCTTAAATTGTCACGCGTTTGCCTGCGCTGATATGCGTACGAAAAAGTGTGAAGAATGTCACCCCAGTGTGCGCTGATTTGTGTACGCTGGACACGTCGCTGTTGTGCACATTTAGCCACACTTTCGGCGAGGTTGGGGTCCTTTGCTACTGCCGCACCTTCAGCGGAACCGACCCGGCATCGTCCTTCCAACTTACGACTCGATTGTTCCGGAAATACACCTCAGACCCGCCGTACTCGAACTTATCGTCGGTGAAAGCCGTCGGCGTTCCCTGAACCACAAGGACCTCGTCTTTGGTTGAGCCGGCCGCAAAATAACCCAGATCGGGATCGACGGCGGTTTGCGGCCAAAGCTTTACCCGTATTGGACTTGAGGCAAGATCGATTCGCCAGCCGGTTACCAGGTCGTTCTTCAAAAACAGTTCCGACTTGCCGTATGCAAGCTTGTCTTCAGACTGCGCCGTCGGAGGTCCCTGCTGCGCCAGAACCTCTTCCCTGGTGGAACCGACCGTGAGATAGGAATGGATGGTTCTTGTCATCGGGATGTGTGCTTCGGCCGGTTGCCTGGCGCCTGCCCGCTGAGTTCCAGTCGCAGAGGCAGAGCTCCGCGCAGTCAAGCTTTGTACTGCCGGCTTCGATCCCTCTTCTTTCGCCCCTCCGGCCGCAGTCGCAGCATCCTGGCTGCCAACCGCAGTCAAGCTGGCCGCTTGCTCGCTTCTGGCTCTCTCCGTTCTGAAAAAGTCCCGGATGCGTTTCCCGGTCAGAAGCGTGAAAACGATCACCGCAAGCCAAAGCAGCACTCTGGTCCTGCGGTAAAGTCTGTAGAGCTTTTTGATCCTTTGCCCAAGGGTCGGGCCCGGGGGAGGAGGCGTACTTGGGAGGACGACGAGCGTGGTAAAGCCAGCAGTTGCAGTTTGTTGGGCGGGCACGGCGTGTGTCGCCTCAGGCGAAGCTGCGCGAGAGGTTAAGTAAACTGGCCGCGGATGCTCCGTTCGCTCCGTTGAGGTCATCGAGAGATATTCGTACGCGGTGTGCATATCCGTCAGCTTGTTCTCCGCAGCCGCTTTCAGGGCCGGGTCGCCCTGCATGCTTTCCGGGCTCCAGGCCTTGACGAAGAGCTGATAGTTGGTTCTGATCTCAGTCTCCGTCGCATCTTTTCCAAGCCCCAGAACCTGCAGGGCTTCGCAACGGGCACACTGCAAGCCCCGATCGTTAAACATACTGCCGCACGAGCAAATGTTCATTTGGCTCGATAGCCCCCGCATTTCCCTAAGGTCTGGTAGACGGCCTAATTATAGAGGAGATTCTCTCCCGCGAAAGCAGTTCCGGCCATCCCCCTCTGCGCGCAATCACAGAATTCCGTAGAATGTTTAAGTAGCGTACTTCAGCCTGTACCTTTTTTCACGCGGAAATGTATGGCATTCACCGAACAATACGACGTCGTAGTAGTGGGCGCCGGTCACGCCGGCTGCGAGGCGGCAATGGCTGCGGCGCGCATGGGGCTGAAGACTGCGATCATCGCCATGAACCTTGACCTGATTGCACAGATGAGCTGCAATCCGGCGATTGGCGGCGTGGCAAAAGGACACCTGGTGCGCGAGGTGGACGCCCTGGGCGGCATTATGGGCGAAGTGGCCGACGCGGTGGGAATTCAGTTTCGCCTGCTGAACACGTCGCGAGGGCCGGCGGTGTGGAGCCCGCGCGCCCAGTGCGACAAGCAGCTCTATCGCGTGAAGATGCGCGAGGTGCTTGAGTCGCAGGCAGGACTGCATATACGGCAGGCTGAGGTCGTCGATCTTTTGATCGAAGACGCTATTCTCCCGGAGGGAGAACATGAGAATAGCCCAGGGTGCAACCCTGGGAGCGAGGTCCCGCCAGAGCTGACCCGTCCCGTAGGGCCGGGGCGAAATGGCATCCACCCTCGCCGCCGCGTTGTTGGGCTTAAGCTGCGCGACGGGCGGCGGCTGCTGGCTGGGGCCACCATCATTACTACCGGCACCTTTCTCAACGGCCTCATCCACTGCGGCGAAGAGCGCTATCCGGCGGGTCGCAGCGGAGAACCTGCGTCTGTGCTTCTAGGCGAGGCGCTGCGAGCGCTGGGGTTGCGCACATGCAGGCTGAAGACCGGGACGCCGCCGCGCCTGGATGGCCGGACGATCCGGTGGAACGCATTTGAAGAGCAGCCGGGCGACACGCATCCCACGCCGTTCAGCTTCCGTACAAAGAGGATTGTGCAGCCGCAGATAAGCTGTCACATCGCGTTTACCACGCCGGAGACACTGCGCATTATCCGCGAGAATGTGCACCGGTCAGCAATGTACTCCGGTCAGATTGTGGGCGTGGGGCCACGGTATTGCCCGTCCATCGAAGACAAGATCGTGAAGTTTCCCGACAAGACGCAGCACCAGTTTTTCCTTGAGCCGGAAGGGCTGAACACGCACGAGGTCTACATCAACGGCATGTCCACATCGCTGCCGATGGAGGTGCAATGGCAGATTGTCCGCTCCATTCCGGGCCTGGAAGAGGCGGAAATGCTGCGCCCCGGCTATGCCATTGAATACGACAGCGTGGACGCCACCGAGCTGGATCGTGCGCTGCGTGTGAAGAGCATGGAGGGTCTCTATCTGGCCGGCCAGATTAACGGCACAAGCGGCTACGAAGAAGCGGCCTGCCAGGGAATTATGGCCGGCATCAACGCGGCGCTGTGGCTGAAGGGGCAGGCGCCTTTTACCATGGACCGCAGCGAGGGTTACACCGGCATCCTTATCGACGACCTCATCTCCAGAGGCATCAACGAGCCTTACCGCATGTTCACCTCGCGGGCCGAGTTCCGGCTGCATCTGCGCATTGACAACGCGGATCGCAGGCTGACGCCGCATGGGCGGCGGCTGGGGCTGATCGGCAACGAGGCCTGGGCGGAGTACGAACAGAAGCAGGCGCGGATGGCGGAGCTTGAGGTGCTTCTGGGTACGCTGAAGGTGAGTCCGGCTCAGCTTGCAAGCGCCGGGTTTGGAGGGCTGACGGCTACCGCGGGGCAGACGTGGGCCCAACTGCTGAAGCGTCCCGAGGTCACTATCGAGCCCATTCTGCGGGTGCTTGGTGAGACTCTGGATCAGGATCCGCTGCTCGATGAGCTTTCTGCCGCTGTGGGGGTTGATTCCGAAGCAGGCACGGAGACGGGCGCGACGGTGCTGCGCAACGAGGCGCGCGCGGTCGAAACGGAGATCAAGTTTGCCGGCTACCTGGATCAGCAACGGAAATCGATCGACAAGCTGAAGGCCGCCGAGGCAGTGGTCATTCCGGAATGGATTGAGTATGGCGCCATGAGTGGGCTCTCCCGCGAGATGCGCGAGACACTGGAGCGCGTGCGGCCGGTCACCATCGGGCAGGCCAGCCGCATTCCCGGCGTTACGCCCGCGGCGCTTAGCCTGGTGCATATCTCCATCAAGCTGCAAGCAGCAAGGCGTTCCGCCGAGCCTGCAACCAAGCCCGGCCTATTATCCTGAAATGTGACTGAAATCCCAGAAACGCCTCCCAATATCCCACATCGGAGGGGTTTTCTTCGATCCGCAATTCGATGGCTTGGCATCGGCGTGGTGCTTCTTTGGTCGCTTGCCGCGTTAGCACTCGTGGCCGCCCGCTGGATTGACCCACCGACAACCGCCGTGCACATAGAGCGCCGCATGCAGGCGTGGATTCACCACAAGCCTTATCAAGAGCACTACATATTTGTTCCGCTCAGCCAAATCTCGCCCGATCTGCAGCACGCTGTTATCTCTGCGGAAGACGCGCGCTTCTATCTGCACCATGGGTTCGACTGGAACGCAATCCAACTGGCTGCCGAAGGCGATATGGAAGGCGGACGCATTCGCGGAGGCTCCACTCTTACGCAGCAGCTGGTAAAGAATCTGTTCTTCGGAACGAGCCGCTCCATCCTCCGCAAGGGTGCGGAGTTCACGCTTGTGCCGGTGGCCGAATTTGTCCTCGGCAAGCAGCGCATTCTGGAGCTCTACCTAAACGTGGTCGAATGGGGTCCTGGGATTTATGGTTCAGATGCGGCGTGCCATTACTACTTCAAGACCTCGGCCCGGAATATT
>Ga0302202_10007265_pt1 | contig 10748 bp, 14 predicted proteins | sample II_Bog_N3_3_FD_194579 | JGI IMG/M metagenome (GOLD analysis project Ga0302202, IMG submission 194579) | Peat permafrost microbial communities from Stordalen Mire near Abisko, Sweden - II_Bog_N3_3 | ecosystem: Environmental > Terrestrial > Soil > Wetlands > Peat | place: Sweden: Abisko... | reverse complement strand
ATATCACACCCATGGCCGGCTCAGCGCTTCCGCGTCAAACACCCAAGGTGGGAGCCGTATGCGGGAATTCCGCTCGTACGGTTCTGTGCGGGGGGCGCGCAGTAATGCGCGTCCCTACCGCGATTAAGAGCCAAATTCGCCGGTGCCGGCTCATTCGTCTCGATCATCCGCATGGACGACAACTGGTGACCGTCAAATGGCCCCTCACCGCCGCATCAGGCCATGCCAGCCCTGGCTGCGGTTGCCGGTTCGATCGCGGCGCGGCCCGGCCAGCACGGCGGCGGCAAATGGGAACGACAGATCGCGGGTTGGCGTAATCGCGACCACGCCGATCCCGGCGCCGGGGCGGGAACCGCGGTCAGGCGAGCTGCAACGCCGCGGCCTTCGCGCCAGCGCCCCACGGAAACGGCTCCGCTTGCAGCATCGACGCCAGCGCCGCGACGCACGCGGCGGCGTTTTCCTGCAGCAGGCCATGCCCGGCATCGCCGACACGCGGCGCGATCCGCAACGACGGGTTGGCCGCCCGCAGCCGCGCCAGGTCGTCACCGCTGACCAGCGACGGCAGCCGCGAGTCCGGCGCCCGATCCCCACTGCCGGCGATCAGGATGCAGTCCTGCGTCAGGTCCGCGACCAGATCGTGCAGCCGGGTTTGCCGGAACGGCTGACCCGAACCCGGATCGATGCCGTAGATCTCCGCCAGGATGCGGCCCTGATAGGCATTCCCGGTGCGGCGCCAGGCGTCACTGAGATGCATCCCGAGACGGCGGGGGGTCAGCCGGAACGGTGGATCCAGCAGCACCAGCCGCGCCACCCGACCCGGCCGCAGCCGGACCAGCCATAGGCCGATCAGCCCGCCCAGCGAGTCGCCGATCACCGTCAGATCCCGGCCGTCGGGCACGTGGCAATCGATCAGACTGGCGTAGGTCTGGGCAAAACCCTGCAAAGACACATCGGCCACCCGGCCGGTTTCGCCGTGTCCGGGCAACTCGCACAGGATCAGGTCGAACAGGCTGGTCAGGCTGGCGACGCGTCCCCCATCATGGTCCAGGTCGCCGAAACAGTCGCACAGGAACAGCGCCAGCGGCTTGCCGAACCGGCCCGAGGCTGGCAGCCGGCACACGCGCAGCGCGGTCTGCCGGCTCGCCAGATAGTGGACTGCGGCATCCATTTCGTGCACCGATCCGCTCAGCATTTTTGCTTTGGTCCTTATAGGCGGCAAAGGTTAAGGTTCGGTTAACGCGCGCCGGTCTGTGTGACCGGTGCGGGCGAAACCCGGAGGCCTGGTGGCGGCGCTGATCGTTGACGCGGTGATGGTTTATCTGGCTGCGGGCGTCCTGGTCGCGCTGGCCTTCGTGCTGTGGGGGATCGACCGGGTCGATCCCGGGGCCGCGGGGGCGTACGCCTTCCGCCCCTTGCTGCTGCCGGGCCTCGTGTTGCTATGGCCGGCGGTCGTGGCGCGCTGGTCCGCTCTGGCGCGCCGCCGGACATGAGGCGCCGCCATCGCGCCGCGCATCGCGCCATCTGGCTGGTTCTGGCGGTGCTGCTGCCGGCCACGGTCCTGCTGGCTTTGGCGTTGCGCCCGAGCGGGCCGGTCGAAGCGCCGGCGATCCGGCTGGGTCCCGAACCATGAGCGCGCGCTATGTGCCGGTTGGCTGGAATGCAACCAAGATCGTCTATGACCTGGTGCTGCTGGCGGCGATCGGAATTTATGTCGCGGTGTTCCTCCGGCTGGCGCCGCGGTTCCAGCATGTGACGCTGCCGCTGGACGACTATGCGATCCGCATGGCCGCGTTCGGCACCTGCGCGTTCCTGCTGCTGACCCTGATCCTGTGCATCGGTCCGCTGGCGCGCCTGGACCGGCGGTTCCTGCCGCTGCTTTACAACCGCCGGCATTTCGGCGTGCTGACCTGCGCGGTCGCGGCGACCCATGCCAGCGCCGCCCTGGACTGGTATTTCGCCTACAGCCCGCTGGACCCGTTCGTCGCCCTGCTCAGCGGCAACACCAGCTTCGGCCGCGTGCACGGCTTCCCCTTCGAATTGTTCGGGATCGCGGCGCTGCTGGTCCTGCTGCTGCTGGCCGCCACCAGCCATGATTTCTGGCTGAGTTTTCTCACGCCGCCGGTCTGGAAAGCGCTGCACATGTCGCTGTACGGCGGCTATCTGGCCGCGGTGCTGCATGTCTCGCTGGGGGCCTTGCAGGAGGCCCGCAATCCGCTCCTCGGTGTGGTCGTCATGCTGGGCGTTGGCGTGGTCGCGGCCCTGCACCTCGCCGCCGCGCGCCAGGAACCGGCGGCGGCAGCCAGGGGTGAGAACAGTCCCTGGCTGGTCGCCGGTCCAGCCGCCGCGATCCCGGAGGGCCAGGCGATCGTCGTCCATCGCGCGGATGGCGAACCGGTGGCGATCTTCCGCTATCAGGACCGGCTGTCGGCGGTCAGCAACCTGTGCGCGCACCAGAACGGTCCGCTGGGAGAGGGCCAGGTGGTGAACGGGTGCATCACCTGTCCCTGGCACGGGTTCCAGTACCGGCTGGAGGATGGCTGCGCACCGCCGCCTTATACCGAGAAACTGCCCACCTACCGCCTGCGCGTCGAGCATGGCCTGGTGCTGCTGGACCCGAACCCCAACCCGCCCGGCACCCGGGTCGAACCGGTCGCGGTGTCATGACGTTCTTTGTCGGCTGGTCTGCCCCCAGTGCGCGTCCCCTGGCGGCGTTTCTGGCCGCCGTCGTTCTGGCGCTGCTCCTCGGGATGGGCGGCCTGGCACTGGCGCTGGGCAGCACCGTCAACGACCCCGGCAGCGGCGACTTCACCGGCGACCGAATGCTGACCGGCGTGCTGGTGACGGACCCCTATCCGGTGATCGTGCTCGATCCCGACCCGATGCACCCGGCGGGCCACACGGTGCTGCTGTCCGGGGGCGGCAAGCGCGGTGTGCAGCCCGAAGCCGGCCCCCTGGCTGGCCAGCGCGTCAAAGCCGTGGGCTACGGCGTGAAGCGCGGCACCCTGGATATGCTGCTGGTGGACACGATCCAGGCGGAACCGGGTGACGCCGCGATACCCTCCACAGAGTCGCTGGGCCGGTGGCGCCTGACCGGCGAGATTTGCGACGGAAAGTGCATGCTGGGGGTGATGCGCCCGGGCACCGGCCTTGCGCACAAGGCCTGCGCCAATGTCTGCGTGATGGGCGGCGTGCCGCCGGTGCTGGTGACGACCGAACCGGTCGCCGGGTCCCGCTTCCTGCTGATGGGCGATCCGGCCGGACACGCCCTGCCGGATGGGTTCCGCGACCATACCGCGATTCCGCAGCGGATGGACGGGGCGGTGCGGCGGTTGGGCGATCTGCTGGTGTTCCGCACCGATGTGAACGCGGCGGTCGATCCGTGACGGTTCGGCGCATGGCCGCCGCGGCTGGGTCGGTCGGACTCGCGGTGCTCGTGTGGTGGGCCGCGCCCTTTGGGCTGGATCTGGTGGGATTGGATGATTTCGCCCTGATCGGGCGGATCCTGGCGACGATCGCCGCGCTGTCCGTGCTGGAGGCGGCGCTGGCTCGTCTGCGATAGGCACGCCGCCTCTGGCGACTCGCCATACCTTGTGCCAAACGCGGGGAAATCGCGGTTCGGAGCAACAGGAGATTCGGATGCATCCGCTGGTGATGGCACTGAAAGACCCCAAGGAATTGCCGGTTGCGGCGATGCAGGCCTGCCTTGCGGATATCGACGCGGTGGCCCCCGAGTTGCTCGCGGCCGTCGAACGGTTCGCCGCCGGTAACCTGGACCGGGCGGACTATGACCTGGTCTTTCTGGGGCTGCACGTGCTGGCGGCAGCCCGCGAGGCGCGCCTGTGGCCGCTGCTGCCGCGGCTGATCCGCCGGCCGGATGACGAGTTGTACGACGTACTCGGCGAAGCCAGGCCCGACAACCTGGGAAAGATCATCGTCAATGTCTGGGACGGCGATGTCGATGCGCTGTGGGACCTGGTATGCGACTGCTCGATTTATGACGCCGACCGCATGATTGTCTGGTGCGTGCTGGCCTTCCTGACCTGGGACGGCCGCATCGCCCCCGAGCTCATGCGCGGGATCCTGGCGCGTTACGACACGGAACGGCCGGTGCCGGACGGCGATCTCGGCTGGGTCGGCTGGGGCCAATGCGTGGAGTTGCTGGGCTGGGAGGACCTGGTACCGATGGTCGAGCGCGCCTATCAGGACAGTCGCATGCCCTGGGAATACACGCGCATCGACGACCTGCCCCGCGGCCTGGCGCGTACCGCTGCCGCTGCGCCGGATGATGCCAGCCGGTTCCGCGACGAGTCTGTGGGTTACCTGGGTGATCTGGCATCAGAGCTGGCGGGCTACCGGTTCGGCGCTGAACGGGACGCGCCGCTGCAGAACGATCCGGTGATCGAATGGGCACCGGCCGGCTTGCCGCCACCGGTCACGCGCATCGCCGAATGGGCGGTTGCGCCGGCGGGGTCGCCGCACCGGCATGTCGGGCGCAACGATCCGTGCCCGTGCGGCAGCGGCCGGAAATACAAGAAGTGCTGCCTGGCGGCCTGACGGCGCGACCCGGTTCACTCCGCCGCCGGCATCACCCCCGGTGCCAGCTTGGCCGGGGTCTCCCGCACGCCGATCACCGTGATCAGCGCGCCGGCCAACCCCAGGGCTGCCAGGAAATACAGACCGCTCTGGTAGCCGCCGGTGGCATCCTTGAGATAGCCGATCACCGGCGATGTCACCGCGCCCGCCAGGATCCCCAGCGAATTCGCCCAGGCGATGCCGGCGGCCGCCGCGGCACCGGTCAGGAACATCGACGGGATCGGGAACAGATGCGCGTTGCCCGCGTTCAGCCCGATCATGCCGATCGACAATCCAACGATCGACAGCCAGGTACCCTCATAATATCCCGCCAGCGCCAGCCCCGCCGCCATGACGCAGCACGCCGCTGTCAGGTTCCATTTCCGCTCGTTCATCCGGTCGGATATGGTGCCCCACACCAGGATTCCGGCGGTGCCGAACAGGAAGGGGATCATCGTCACCCAGCCGGTCTGCATGATGCTCAGGCCAAGCTGCCTGACGATCAGCGAGACGAACACGGCCATCCCGACCGCGACGCCCGCCTGGGCGAAATGGATCCCGCCCAGCGCCAGCACGCGCCGGTCCACCAATGTCTTCAGCACCGAGATCGACCCCAGGCGCTCGACCTGGCGGCGTTCGAGCGCGAGCACCCCGCTGAGCCATTGGCGTTCCGCCGGCGCAAGCCAGCGTGCCTGCTCTGGCCGGTCGGTCAGAAACAGCCAGACGCAGACGCCAAGAACCAGGGCGGGCGCGGCCTCGGCCAGAAACAGCCACTTCCAGCCCGCGAGACCGAAGGTTCCGTCGAGGCCGAGCAGCGCGGTTGAAACCGGAGCGCCCAGGCCGACCGCGACCGGCACCGCCGCCATGAAGCCGGCGATGACGCGGGCGCGGTGATAGGGCGGGAACCAGAAGGTGAAATACAGGATCATGCCGGGGAAGAAACCGGCCTCGGCCAGGCCCAGCAGGAAGCGCAGGATGAAGAAGCTCACCGGCCCGTTGACGAGGGCGAAACAGCCGGAGACGATGCCCCAGGAGATCATGATGCGCGCGATCCAGCGCCGCGCCCCGACCCGCGCGAGAATGAGGTTGCTGGGAAGCTCCAGCAGGAAATAGCCCCAGAAAAACGCCCCGGCGCCCAGCCCGTAGATATAGGACGACAGCCCCAGGTCCCGGTTCATCGTCAGCGCCGCGAACCCGATGTTGGCTCGATCAAGGTAACAAATAAGATACAGTGAAAAACTGAATGGCAACAGGTGCCAGTAGACCTTGCGCATGGTCCGGCGTTCGATGTTGTCCATGGTGCATGCTCCCCGGTCAGGCGATTTCGTATTTTAACCGCATCGTCTTGCTCCGCCGGCCCGCCGCCGGCCCGAGCGCGCAGAAGAAATATGGACGTGGTGCGATGCTTGCGCTGGTACGGCCCGGCCGGGCGCGGCGTGGTTGTCGCCTCATGATTATGTTCCTTCCCTGTCCTGAACGGGCGCACGGGTTCGTCGCCCGGACACAGCTTTTCGCCTGTCCCGGCCGCCCGGCTTGTCCCCGACTATCCGTCACCCAATGCGCGAAATCGAGAAAAATCGTCCGACGCCTGGATCGGCCGGCGATAATTGACGACACTGCGCCCGGGCAACTGCACGGATAGCGCTACCATGATCGCAGCCGATGAATCCTTCGACGGCACCTGGCCGTTTCCGCCACGCTTTTGCGATGCGGCGGGGTTTCGCCTGCATTATGTGGACGAGGGCCGCGGTCGTCCGGTCGTGCTGCTGCATGGCCAGCCGACCTGGGGCTATATCTGGCGGCGCTTCATCCCGCCTCTGGCGACAACCCACCGGGTGGTGGTGCCGGACCACATGGGCTTCGGCAAAAGCGCAACCCCGGCCGACCGCGTCTATACCTTGCGCAGCCATGTCGCGAACCTGACCGCTCTGATCGCGGCGCTGGACCTGCGCGACATCACCCTGGTGATGCAGGACTGGGGCGGGCCAATCGGCATCGGCTATGCGGTGCGTCATCCCGAACGGGTGCACAGCCTGGTCATGATGAACACCGTCTGCGGATACGGCGTCGCCGGCCGGCGGGACGTGCCGAACCCGCTGGAGACGCCCTGGTTCCGCTGGATCCGCGAGGGCTTGCCGACCGGACGCACCGAGGCGGTGCTGTCGCAGCTTGGTTCGACCATCCTGTCGGTGATGCAGATCGTCGGGTTGGAGCGGCTGGACCGGGTCGATCCGACGTTCATCCGGGCCTATGGCGCGGCCTTTCCGACTCCGGCCGATTGCAAGGGCGCAATCGAATTTCCGCTGGACCTGGCGCTGGGACGGGTACGCGATTTTGTGCGCGACGGCGCGGGCGGTGTGGCGGCGCTGAAGACAAAGCCGGCTTTCATGGTGGAGGGGATGCTGGACAGAGCGATTCCGCCGGCACTGGCGATGGCCGATTTCCGCGGGCTATGGCCGGACGCGCCGGTGATCGAGCTGCCGGGGGCCGGGCATTACCTGCAGGAGGACGCACCTGAAACCGTGGTGCCGCTGGTGCAGGCGTTTCTGGCGATGCTGGGTTAGCGCCCCCCATTCAATGCACGTTATAATCGAGAATTTTGTACGCGGGCGTTCTGGTCGGGCTCGATCGCCACCAGGCAATTGCGTAAACCACGTACTGTTCCTGGTCCTGCTCTGCCGAGTACGGGTTCCGGTCCGCCAAAGCCTGATCCATCCGCAGTTGCCGGAAGGCCCATCCGCCCGCGGCAACGGCCAGGTCCTGCACGATGCCTTGCCAGTCAACCACCTTCGTCACATTGCCCTTGAACACGTCACCCCAACTGATATCGCAGAAATCCCAGAATTTCTTGACCGCGCTTTTCTGGAGATCGGATTCGAACAGGATGACGGTCGATTTGGCGACGTCGCCGTTATAGCGATGGAACAAATAGGCAAACATGTTCGCGCTGTATGGATTGGAAAACCCATAGGCACCCACAAAGAAATGCGTGTACGCCATATGGTTGGGATCGCGCACGCCAATGAATTCGAGGTGCCGGCCCAACTGTGCGTCATCATAGACCATGACGCCGGGTTCCAGAAATATCGACATTGAACCACCCTTTTTTCTGACACCAGCGCGAGGTGCCGGCCTGGTTCGGCGATCAATCGGCGACGCGTGGTGACGGCGCGGTTTGAGGCGTCAACGATGGCGAACCCTAGCCAAACGTTGCACGTGATGCAAGCGCTTCCCGCCGCGGGGTCAGCGCGAACCGCTCGGTAACGGCAACAACAGCAGCACCGCCGCCGCGGCCAGTCCCCCCGCCCCCAGCAGCACGTCCAACGCGGGCAGCGCCGCCACCAGCGGCGCCGCCAGGGTGGGCGCAGTGGCCTGGGCCAGCAGCACCGGCACCGCCAGCCATCCCAGCATCGTGGCGTAGCCGGCCGGACCGAACAGCGCCAGCGGCAGGGTACCGCGGTTGATCGTCAGAATGCCGTTGCTCATGCCGTACAGCAGCGCGAAACCGGTTGCCGCAACCGGCCCGCCCAGCGCCAGCACCGCCGAACCCAGCGGAAACAGCAGCGCGCCCAGCCGGGCTCGGGTCAGCAGAGTGATCCGGGTCCCGACGGTCCACTCGGCGATCCGGCCGGCGACCTGGCCGGGTCCGATCAGGGCCGCCACCGCGACCGCCTCGGGCAGGGACAGGCCAACCCCTTGCAGCAGCTTGAGGATATTCACCGCGATGGCCGAGGTGATGAACCAGCGGACGGTGAAGAACCCGGCCAGGCAGGCGACCGCGCGCCGGTCGATCGCCGGCCGCCCCGCCGGAGCGGCCTGTGCGGGATCACGCGCGCGGGGCGGTGCGGGCGGCACCAGCAGCGCCACCATCGGCAGGTTCACGACCAGCATCAGCCCGGCATAAGACAGCAGCAGTCCGCGCCAGCCCAGCGCGCCGATCAACGCGGCACCCAGCGACCAGAAGACGCTGCTGGCGAAGCCGGCGACCAGGGTGATGCCGGTGATCGTCGGTCCGGCATCCTTCCCCAGCAGGCCGCCGGTGGTGGCGAAGGCGGCGTCGTACAGTCCCATCGCCATGCCGACGCCGATCACGGTCCAGCCGGCGTACCAGGCGGCCAGATCGGGGGCGAGCGACAGGATCGCCTGGCCGGCGGCCATGACCACGATACTCAGGATTAACGACCCGCGTCCGCCGTGCCGGTCGATCCACCGGCCGACCCGCGGCGCGCAGGCACCGGTCACCAGCAGCGCCCAGGAGAAGGCGCCCAGCACCGCCCAGGGCGGCGCGTCCAGGCCACGGGCCGCGGGGCCGGCGACGATGGCGGGCAGGTAGAACGTCATGCCCCAGGACAGGGTCTGGTTGATCCCCAGCACCAGGCCCAGCCGGCGGCGGTTGATCATCGGATGGCCGGCGGCGCGTCGCTGCCGCGGCCCAGGCTGCGTTGCAGCAGCACGCTGTCCAGCCAGCAGCCGAACTTGTAGCCGACGGCTTCGAACGTGCCCACCAGGCGGAAGCCGCAGCGCTGGTGCAGCCGGATCGATGCCAGGTTGGCGCTGTCGCCGACCACGGCGACGATCTGGCGGTAGTCGCGGGCCTCGCATTCCTGGATCAGCGCCGGCAGTAGCAGCTTGCCGATGCCGCGGCCGGTCAGGTCCGAGCGAACGTAGATCGAGTTCTCCACGGTGTCGCGATAGGCGGGTCGCGGGCGGTAGGTGCCGGCGTAGGCGTAGCCGAGGATCTTGCCCGCCTGTTCGGCGACCAGATAGGGCTGGCCCTTGGCCAGGATGTCGGCGCGGCGGCGGATCATCTCGGGGAGCGAGGGCGGTTCGGTTTCGAAGGAGGCAGTGCCGAACTGGACGTTGTGGGCGTAGATGGCGGTGATGGCGGGGAGGTCGCGGGCCTCGCTGGGGCGGATGAGCGGGTTGGTTTTGGGCATGGTGTTCGGGTCCCGGTGAGGGGGATAGCAAACCGAGACGCGGCCGGCGCGTCCAGCGGGCAGGGGCCGATCAGTGCGGGAAAGGTCTGGATGGCGGTCGGGGGCGGGGCGATGGCGTTCGTTGATCGGTTCAGTTCGGCAGCACCGCTTCAATGTCCGTCCGCACGAAATCATTGCCGCGAAACAGCAGCGGCAGGCGGCGGCTTTTTGCCAGCGCATAGGAAAAGCAGTCGCCATAATTCAGCGCCGCGGGATGGCGGCCCTTGCCGAACCGCCGCCACGCCTGCCGAGCCGTTTCCGCCTGATCCTGGTCGACCGCCACCACCTCGATCCCACTGCGGTAAATCAGGAGGTCGAGTTCGCGGCCGCCTGCCTCGCCTTTTCGGCTTTCGATGACCATCGACGCCTCGAACAGGCTGGCGGCGGACAATAGCAACGGCGAACCGGCCTCGATGGCCTCGGCCAGCCGAACGGCATCCTGCTCCTGCAGCAGGATCGCGATCAAAGCCGAGGTATCGATCACCATCAGGTTGGCAGGCCGTGCTCGTCGTAACCGAGGATTTCGTCGGCGGTCCTGGTGTCGAGGTCGGGTAGGGCGGCGCAACGCTGTCCAATCTCCAGCAGGGTCGCGGCGATTTGGCCGGTGGCCCGACGATGGCTGACGTGATGCAAGCGTTCCTCGGCCGCGCGTCGGACCGCGGTCGTCACGCTTTCGCCGGTTAGCGCCGCCAGGTCCCGGACGGCCTGCTCCGTCGCTCGGTCTTTGATGTTCAGGGACATCGGTGGCTCCTGGGCAGAATTTTTCTGTCGATAAAGATAAGGTGTGCTGGATCACCCGTCAAGCCGAAGATCGTGGTGGTTGGCGTAGAGCGAGGGGGGGGCGATTATTGCTGGCAGGCAGCCTCTATGCCGGCAAACCGGTGACAACGCGGCGCTGAAACGCGAAGGGGCGCCCGAAGGCGCCCCCACTTCGTCGCTATCCGGCAACCGCTTGGCTTGCGCCTCGGCCCGCCTTGCGCGGGCACGGAACCCGAAGGCTCCGCCAGGGGGTGCTACCTCAGCCGGTCCGTCACCCCGCAAAGCGCTTATAGCGCAAACAGCCGCCGGGTTGCAACGGTTCCGAGCAGCGCCTTGCATCCACCCCGCTCCGCCGCTATACCCCGCCCCTGTCTGCGAGTCCGGGCCTGTATGGGCATGCCCGGCCGCGACCGCTTGCCGTTTTCCTGGCAGGCACCAACG
>Ga0302202_10007260_pt1 | contig 10755 bp, 9 predicted proteins | sample II_Bog_N3_3_FD_194579 | JGI IMG/M metagenome (GOLD analysis project Ga0302202, IMG submission 194579) | Peat permafrost microbial communities from Stordalen Mire near Abisko, Sweden - II_Bog_N3_3 | ecosystem: Environmental > Terrestrial > Soil > Wetlands > Peat | place: Sweden: Abisko, Stordalen... | reverse complement strand
TGCACGATGCGGCGCATACTGATTGGTCCATTTTCGCCGAACGCGTTGGCAAACGCGCTGCGATAGCGCGGCGCGGCATTGAAGCGCTCTTCGATGGCGGCGGGCGAGGGCATGCCCATTTCGTCGGGATTGAGCGGCGGCCCCATCGCCTGATCTTCCAGCGACGCCGCGCGGCCGTCCCAGAATAGCCGCGCCTGAAAGGCGGCGTTGAACACCGTCGGTGCGTTGCGATGGCCGAGTGTGCCATGAATGCCGATGGCGGTCGAACGCCCGTCCGCCCCGGCCGCCCCGGTGATGTCGTGACAGGAGGCGCAGGAGATCGTGTGGTCGAGCGACAGCGCGGTGTCGTTGAACAAAATCTCGCCGAGCGCGATCTTCGCCGGTGTTGTCGGATTGTCGGCAGGGGCTGGCACCATGGCGGGCAGTGTCGCCCAGACATAAAACGACCGCACGGGCTCGGCGACAGTGGCCAGCGTCTCCGGCTCGACCTTCTCCGCCACCCGCGCCACTGCAGCGTTCTTCAGCCGCCCGATGGTCTGCTGCGGGAAGTGCTGCAAGGCGACAATGACGGCGAGCTTGAGGCTGAAGGCAAAGATGCCCATGCCCAGCCCGGCGACGATGAACCAGCGTCCGCCATCGTCGCGCGGGCCAGCGCGCCCGGAGTCATTGGCAAGAACGCCGCTCCCAGCGCGGGGGGCGAGGTCGCCGCGCACCAGCAAAGCCAGCACGGTGGCGGCACCCAGCACGGCGAGAACGCCGATAGTCAGCAGCGTTGTCAGATCGGCGTTCATGCTTGTGCCCCCCGCCGGTCAGGCCGCGTCGCGCAGGGCGAGGATGGTGTCGGGGCTGGCCACGCGCACCTCGGTGATGCTGTCGAACGCCAGCCCTACCCGCTCATGCGCCCGCTTCACGGCATCCGCACTCTCGGCCATCGTGGTGCAGAACGCGCGCCCCTCGGCGATGCCGACGCAGGACGTGACGATGCGCACATTCTCCGCCGCGCACGCGGCTTCGAAGGCCACGAAGAACTGCTGAAATTGCGCCTCCGTCAGCCCCTCGGGGAAGGTCCCATGGGCCTTGTCATGGGTATCGATAAACAGACGCATCTTGCTCATTGCGGTGTCCTTGAGTGGTTTGCACGCAAGGACACGCTAGGCGGGGCGGCGGGGGCCGGTCTGTAACCGAAGGCACGTTCGAGGGGCTGCCTGGACGGATTTTGCTTGAATGCGGCCAGTGGTTGTGGCGTCTACTGGTGGATGGAATTCACCCCCGCCCTGTCCGCGTCTGAGATGGTCTCCGCCAATTTGCGGCTGATCCTGCGCGGAATTTTGGCGGCGTTGGGGATGTGGCGGGTACAGCCCGGGGTGGCCCGGGTGCTGTATGGCAAAATCAACGGCACCTTTGACCGGATTGAGCGGCTGCTGGTGCGCTTCCGGGCCGGGCGGCTGTGGCGTTTGAAGCCTCGGGCGACGGCACAGAGGCGGACTGAGCGCGTGGCGGGTCGTGGACCTGCCCTACCGCGTCGGTTCGGCTGGCTGGTGATCGCGGGCCGGCATCAGGCGGCGGGGTTCGGCTTACAGTTGCAGACGGTGCTGAGCACGCCCGAGATGACTGCATTGCTGGCAGCGTCACCGCAAGCGGGACGGATTTTGCGACCGTTGTGCCGGGCCTTGGCGGTAGAACTGCCAGGGGTTTCCGCGCCGCCGCGCAAACGGGCTGACGGCAAACGACCCAAACGCCCGCGCAAACCCCGCCCGAAGCCAGAGCCGTTCAAAATCCCGCTGCCGCGCGGCGTGCTCTCCTGGGCGCGACGGGAGGGATTTGGAAAACTCTGCTAGGGGCACGGTGGGGAGAGGCGTTCTAAACGTTCCGGATGATTATTAAAATCGGGCCGTTTTGGTGGGGTCGCTGCGCGATCCCACCCTACTTTCCGATATCCACCAAAAACCCGTCCAAATTTGGCCTTTGCGGCACGATGCCGTTGGCTGCGAACCAATCGGCAATCCGCGCCACTTCCGCCACCTGCTCAGCCCCCACTCGGACGAGCGGCGGGGTGTTGTTGCGACCAAGGCGGGGGGCGAGAGACGGTGGCAGGCCGAGTTCCTTCGCCCACAACGCGCCCGCCTCATCTTGATGCGCGGCACCCCAGCGGTTTTCGGCGACAAGCACGTCGTAGACCGCCTGCACCACCGGGCGATTGGCGGCGAGGTAGTCTTGGCGGACGAAATACGTCACCGCATTCTCGCTCGCGCAGGCATCGCCATCGGCCAGCACGCGGGCCTCGCCGCTTTCGACGGCAATCGACAGGAACGGGTCCCAGATCGCCCAGGCATCCACATCGCCGCGCGCAAACGCCGCCTTGGCGTCCATCGGGCCGAGATAGATGCGTGTGACGTCGGCAAGCGAGATCCCCGCCTTCTGCAAGCCCCGCACGAGGATGTATTCGCCGGTGCCGCCCCGGTTCACTGCTACCGATTTGCCACGCAGATCGGCCAGCGTCTTGAGCGGAGAGCCTGCCTTGACCAACAACGCCTCGCCGCCCGACGCCATCCGCTGATAGCCGAACAGTACCAATGGCACCCCGGCCGCCCGCGCGGTGACGAAGGCCGTCGAACTGCCGACGGTGAGATCAACCGCATTGGCGTTCAACGCCTCCAGCGCAGGGGCGGCGGCCGCGAAGGGGCCGGCCCAGACGACGGAGACGCCCATGTCCGCCAGTCGCTTCTCCAAACTGCCATGCGCCTTGGACAGAGCCAGATCGCTGGTCGATTTCAGATAGGCAATCCGCAGCACGCTCTCGGCGCGCACACGCGGTGCAGCAAGAGCGGCGAGGCCGGTGAGGGCGAGGCGGCGGGTGAGGGGCGGGAAATTTCTCATGGCGTGAGACATGGCATCACTGCCTCTACGTGCCAACCCCCGCTTGACGTCTCGCCGTTCACCGGCAATGGGTGAGGCATGAAATTGGCCCGCGAATATCTGATCCTGCTGTCCGCTCTGCGTCTGAAGGCGCCGTTGGTGCATAACCTGACGAGTGCGACGGTGGCCAATTTCACCGCCAATGCGCTGCTCGCCTTGGGGGCGGCCCCTGCGATGGTGGAAAGCCTGGACGAAATTCCGGGCTTCGTGACGGTGGCGCATGCGCTGTCGGTCAATCTCGGCTCGCTGACTCCGGCGCGGAGTGCGGCCATCACCTTGGCGGTGCAGACGGCGCAGATTTGCGGCACGCCTTGGGTGCTTGATCCGGTGGGTGCCGGCGGTATTCCGGCACGCACGGCGTTCGCGCGGCATTTGCTGAGCCAGAAGCCAGCGGCCATCCGGGGCAATGCGTCGGAAATCCTCGGCCTCGCGGGCGAGAGCGGCTTCGGGCGCGGGGTGGATTCCGGTCGGGGTTCCGAGCAGGCGATTGCGGCGGCCCAAGCGGTGGCGCGGCAATCGGGCGCGGTGGTGGCGGTGACGGGCGTGATCGATTACGTCACCGATGGCGTCGCCACGCTGGCGCTGGAAGGCGGCCACGCGATGATGACGCGGGTGACCGGCATGGGCTGTGCCGCCTCGGCGATTGTGGCGGCGTGTGTGGGGGTGGAGACGGATCGTCTGCGGGCGGTGGCGTCGGCCCTCAGCTTCGTCGGCATCGCAGGCGCGCGGGCGGCCAAGCGGGTGGCCGGGCCTGGGTCGCTGGCGGTGGCGTATCTGGACGAGCTCGCAGCCCTCGACCGGCCGGGTGGGATTTCAGATGTGAGCGATCTGCGGAGTGTTTCCCCGGCTCCTTAACGCTTGCTTAGGCTTTTTCTCGTAAATTGAGACATCTCCTCCGCTCGGTGCAAAAGGCCCGCAACCGGACAGCTCCGATGCCTGCTGATCTCATCATTTCGCCGATTGTTCCGCTGACCGGTTTTGCCGGTGGAACCTCACCCCGCCCCCAAACGGCAGCACCCTCGGACACGGCGGTGACAGCCACGGTGCCCGTGCCCACCCCGGTCTACACCAATCCGGACATCCATATCGATCCAGCGACGAATTTGGTGGTGATGGAATTCCGCAACAGCGTGGGCGCGGTGCAGGATCAATTTCCCTCGCCGCAGCAATTGGCCGCCTATCGCCAGGGCAGTTTGACCGAACCCGGCTCGACCGATTGAGGCGCTGGGTGTCATAGTGAGCGCCTCTCGCGCGAGGTTCTCATGTTCTTGCTCAATCATCACGCCCGCCACAACACTGCCTTGGACGCGGTGGATGCCGAAGCCCTCGGGGCCGACGCCGCCCAGCGCGTGGCGGCGTTTCTGGCGTGGCGGGATACGCAGGCCGAAACCCCACTGCTCGCCCTGCCCGGCCTGGCTGCCGAATTGGGCGTGGCGGCGTTGTATGTGAAGGATGAGGGCAAACGGCTCGGCCTGGGCAGCTTCAAAGCGCTGGGTGGGGCCTATGCGGTGGTGTTGCTGGTGTTGGAGGAGGCGGCACGGCAACTCGGCCGTCCGGTGGCGCTTACGGAATTGCACAGCGCAGCCGTGCGCAGCATCGCAGCCGCCATGGTGTTCGCCTGTGCAACGGACGGCAATCATGGCCGTTCGGTGGCGCAGGGGGCGCAGCTGGTGGGCGCACAGGCGGTGATTTTCGTGCACGCGCTCGTCAGCCAGAACCGCATCGACGCCATCGCCCGCTTTGGCGCTGAAGTTCGGCGGGTGGATGGGAATTATGATGAGTCTGTCGATGAAGCCACACGCGTGGCGATGCGCGAGGGCTGGACGCCGGTGTCCGATACCTCGTGGGAGGGTTACGAGCGCATCCCGCTGATGGTGATGCAGGGCTACACCGCGATGATCCATGAAGCCCTGCGGCGGCTGGATGCGCCACCGACGCATGTGTTCGTGCAGGCGGGTGTCGGCGGTGTGGCGGCGGCGGTGGCTGGGCATCTGGCGCTGCTGTTCGGCGACAAGCGGCCGGTGTTCGTGGTGGTGGAGCCGGAGAGCGCCGCCTGCATCCTCGAAGCCGCCCGCACCGGCGTGCCGTCGCGCATTCCGCATGAGGCACCGACGGTGATGGCGATGCTGGAATGCTGCGAGGCCTCCCCCGTGGCGTGGCGCGTGCTGTCGCGCGTAGCGGATGGGTTCATGACGGTGGCCGATGATGAAGCCGTCGCCGTGATGAACCGCCTCGCGCGGCCAGTGGGCGATGATCCGGTGATCGTGGCCGGTGAAAGCGGTGGGGCCGGGTTGGCCGGGCTGATCCAGGTGGTGGGCGATCCGGCCTTGCGCGCCCAAATCGGGCTGAACGAGGCCTCTCGCGTGCTGGTGTTCAACACCGAAGGAGCGACGGACCCGGCGCGCTATCACGAATTGGTGGGGCTTGCGGCGGCATGAGCAACCTCACCATCAATGCCTCCCGCCTGCTCGGCCATCTGCAGGCGCTCGGCGAGATCGGACGCGACGATCAGGGCCGTCTGGTACGACTGGCGGGCTCGGACGAGGACCGCGCCGGGCGTGACCAGTTCGTGGCTTGGCTGCGTGAGGCCGGGTTGGAGGTGGTCATCGATTGCATCGGCAATATCTTCGGCCTCTGGTCGCCGGAGGGTGCCGAGGGCGATCCGGTGCTGGTCGGCTCGCATATCGACAGCGTGATCAATGCCGGAATCTATGATGGCTGCTACGGCGTGCTCGGCGGCCTGGAAGTGATCGAGACGCTGAAATCCGCGGGTGTTACCCCAAGCCGCCCGCTGGCGGTGGCGGCCTTCACCAATGAGGAGGGCGTGCGGTTCGCCCCCGACATGACCGGCTCGCTGGTGTTCGTGGGCGGCATGGTGGTGGAGGAATCGCTGGCCACCATCGGCACGGATGGTGCGAGCCTCGGCGCGGAACTCACTCGGATCGGCTATGCCGGCCCCGCCCAGCCCGGCTTTCTGCGCCCGCATGCCTATGTGGAGCTGCACATCGAACAGGGCCCGGTGCTCGACCGCGAGGGGATTGCGGTGGGTGCGGTGGAGAATCTGCAAGGTATTTCCTGGCAGCGCGTGACCATCGCGGGGGTCGCCAACCACGCCGGCACCACGCCGATGAACATGCGCCACGATGCAGGCTTTGCCGCCGCCAGCGTGATCACCTTCCTGCGCGCCCGCGCCGCCGCCTCGGCAACACCGATGGTGGCAACGGTGGGCACCATCCGTTTCGAGCCGGATGCGATCAACGTCATCCCGTCACGCGCCGTGTTCACCGTCGATCTGCGCGACCCGAACGAGGATCGGCTGGCGGCGGAGGAAGCCGCTTTGGCCGTCTATCTGGAACAGATTGCCGCAGCCGAGGGCGTTGCGATCACCACCGAACGCCTCGCCCGCTTCGAACCCGTCACCTTCGATGCCGGGATTGTCGCGATGGTGGAGGCGGAGGCAGCCCGTCGCGGGCTTGGCGTGCGACGGATGACCTCCGGGGCCGGGCACGATGCGCAGATGATGGCGCGGATTGCGCCGTCGGCGATGATCTTCGTGCCCAGCATCGACGGCATCAGCCATAACCCGCGCGAGCGGACCGAGGATGCTGATCTGATCGCGGGCGCTAATGTGTTGCTAGGTGTGGTGGCGAAACTGGCCGGGGCTGCGTGAACAAGCCGCGCACCCAGCGTCGGGCGGGCATTTCGAACCAAGCGTAAGACAGGCCGGAGAACACCAGCACCAGCGCCAGCGTCACCCCATTGGCCAACACGCCCGCCCCCATCACGCCCAGCCCTGCCGACAGCGTGGCGATGCCGTCCCGCAGCGGGATGAAGGCGGCGTGCCAGAGATAGAGCGAGAACGAGACCGTCCCAAGCCAGCACATCCAGCCAGCGGCGAACCATTGCGCCACCGGCGACCGGCCTTCCGCCAGACCGGGCAGCAACAGGCAGCAGGCGAGCACGAAGGGGAGATCCATCGATTTGAACGGCAAGGTCGCCACCATCACCGCCACGCAGGCAAGCATCCAGCCGGAGCCGCCAAACCGCGTGCGCCGCCCCGCCGCCTCCCACCAGTGCCAGATCAGCAGGCCGAGGGTGAATTCCGGCGCACAGCGCAGATAGAGCAGCCGGTTGTCGAGCACGCCCAGCGCACCGGGAATGCCGTTGTTCCACTGCGCATCGAGTACCGAGGTCAGCACCAGCAGGCCAGCGCACAGCACCGCCACGACCACCGTCCAACGCTGCGACAGGCGCAGGCCGACCAAGCAGAAAATCGGGAAAAACAGATTGAGCGTCCACTCCACGCTCACCGCCCAACTCGGCCCATCGATGGCGTTGACATCCCAAAACGTGGTGTCCGCCATCAGCAGGTTTGACGCCAGCACGCCGGGCGTAATCCACCCCGCATCGGGCTCCAACGTGAACCACAGCACAAGACTGGCGAGCGTGGTCAGCAGATAGAGCGGATAGAGCCGGGCCAGACGGCTGAGCAGAAACCGCCAATAGCCGTGCCAAACCGATGCCCCCACATGCGAGGCATGCGCCAAGCCGAGCACGAAGCCGGACATGACCATGAACAAATCGACGGCCGCATAACCGTGCAGCGCGATATCGCGGCCAATCCCGGTCCACTCCGGCCCCGCCCAATGGCACGCCACCACCCACAACGCCGCAATCCCGCGAATGCCGGTGATGGGCTTGATTTCGGAATGGGTGATTTTGGTTGCCACAGTATTTTCCAATCGACCCCAGGAGTATTTTTAATCAAGGATCAATGAAACATCAAAAATTGGCAATGCCGTTAATAATACAGCAAATCGACCAACAGGGCTCTCCCAGGGAGTTTTTCCCTCGAAACTATCTTATACTTCCCCAGTCCACGGCGCCCAAGCGCCTGGATATTCGGAAGGAGAGCAACGATGCAATTCAGCATCGCCATCAAGCTCCGAAATTGGCAATGACGGTTCAGCTTACGACTGAGCCGCCGGTAGCTTCCTCATTCGGACGGTGGGCCATCATTCGGTGGCTTACCGATTCGGAAGGTTAAGGGCACCGTGGGCACCATGCAAGATTTTTGGCCTCTCCCATCGTCAATCCAGCGTCAATTCGCCTTGGCGGATCTCCCACCAGAGCGTCACAACTGGAAGAACTGCGCACCAAATTGCGCTGACACGAACCCATCGCCAGCCGCCAGATCAGCCTCCTGTGCATCGCATGGCCCGGGTCTCAGCGAGCGCCAGTTTGATGCATAGGTGAAAGCCGAGATCGCCAGCGGTATGCCCGGATTGCGCGGCGTAGCTGCCGGTGGAATGCCGGTCGGCACCGAATCATTCAGTAACAAACATCTCAATGACGCATCTATTTCAATTTTCATCGAGCAAATTCGGCATCATTGTTGCCATTGTCCTGTCTGTGTTTCTGCGCGAAGCTCGCAAAAAAGGGGCAGCACAATGAGTGACCGCCATCCCGATATGAGCCCGCTGGTCGATATGACACGGCGGCACGAAACCGGACCAACCCGCCTCAGCCGCCCGATCTATGTCGAGCGCCTGCCGCCCTGTAACTATGCCTGCCCAGCCGGTGAAAACGTCCAGGGCTGGCTCGCTTTGGCGCAGGCAGGCCGTGATCGACAGGCGTGGGAGTTGCTGGTGCGCGACAACCCGATGCCGTCGGTGCATGGCCGGGTGTGCTATCACCCCTGCGAAACCTCCTGCAATCGCACCGAGTTGGACAGCTCGGTGAGCATTCACAGCGTCGAGCGCTATCTGGGCGAGCGCGCCGTGGCCGAGGGCTGGGCGTTGCCGATCGAGGGCAGCCCGAGCGGCAAGCGTGTGCTGGTGGTCGGAGCAGGGCCGAGCGGATTATCGGCCGCCTATCACCTCGCCCGACTGGGCCATCAGGTGGAAATCCACGAGGCCGGGCCATTGCCGGGCGGCATGCTGCATTTCGGCATCCCGGCCTATCGCCTGCCCCGCGACATCCTGTTGGCCGAGATCGCGCGCATCGAGAAGATGGGCGTGACCATCCTGCTCAACCACAAAGTCACCGACCTGCTCGCCGAACAGAAGGCGGGGAATTTCGACGCAATTTTCGTCGCCATCGGCGCTCAGGCCGCCCGGCATATCGACATCCCAGCCCGCGATGCCGCCCATGTGGTGAGCGCCGTCAGCCTGCTGCATGAGGTCGGCGCAGGCAGCATGCCCAAGATTGGCCGCCGCGTGGTGATCTACGGTGCTGGCGACACCGCCATGGACGCCGCCCGCACCGCCAAGCGGCTGGGGGCGGAGGATGCGATGATCGTCTACCGCTCCGACCGCGCCCATATGCGTGCCCACCCCGACGAGATCGCCGAAGCGTTGTCGGAAGGTATTACGATCAAATGGCTCAGCTCGCTGCGCGACATCGCGCCGGGAACGCTGAAGGTTGAGCTGATGACGCTCGACGACAAAGGCGTGCCGCAGCCCACGGGCGAGTTCGAAACCTTGCAGGCTGACAGCGTCATTCTCTCGCTCGGTCAGCAAGCCGAAAGCGGCTTCCTTTCGGGCATTGCCGGGATCGAGATCGAAGCCAACGGCACTGTGCTGATCGGGCCGGACATGATGACCGGACATCCCGGCATCTTCGCCGGTGGTGATATGGTGCCGGACTCGCGCACCGTCACGTCAGCCACCGGTCACGGCAAGCGCGCGGCGCGCAACATTGATGGCTGGTTGCGCGGAGTTGCCTATGTTCACCCCGCCCCACATCCCGGCGTCAGCTTCGCCGATTTGCATCTGCCGATCTATGCCGATGCCGCCCGCGCCCAGCAGGCTGAAATCGCGCCGGAACTGCGGGAGGGCTTTGCCGAAGTCACCGCCGGGCTGAGTGCAGCCGAGGCGCATCACGAGGCAAAACGCTGCCTGTCCTGCGGCAATTGCTTTGAGTGCGACAATTGCTTCGCCGCCTGCCCAGAGACCGCCATCGTCAAGCTCGGCCCGACCAAGGGCTACGAGATTGACACCGCCCGGTGCACCGGCTGCTCGGTCTGTGTCGATCAATGCCCGTGCGATGCGATGGAAATGGTGCCCGAAGCCATGATGCCCGAAGCCGTCATGAAGGAGCGCGCGTTGTGAGCACACGCACCACAATGGACGGCAACACCGCCGTCGCCCATGTCGCCTATCGCACCAACGAAGTCTGCGCGATTTTCCCGATCACGCCCTCCTCCCCGATGGCCGATGTGGCCGATGAATGGATGGCCGACGGACTGCAGAATATCTGGGGCAACGTGCCCGCCGTGCAGGAAATGCAGGCCGAGGGCGGCGCTGCTGGCACCACGCATGGCGCACTGCAATCGGGGGCACTGACCACCACCTTCACCGCCTCGCAGGGCCTGTTGTTGATGCTGCCCAACATGTTCAAGATCGCGGGCGAGCTGACATCGACGGTCTTTCACGTCGCCGCGCGCTCGCTCGCCACTTCGGCGCTGTCGATCTTCGGCGATCATGCCGATGTGATGACCGCCCGCCCCACCGGCTTCGCGCTGTTCTGCTCCGGCTCCGTGCAGGAGGCGCATGATGGGGCACTGATCACCCAGATGGCCACGCTCGAAGCGCGCGTGCCGTTCATGCATTTTTTCGACGGTTTCCGCACCTCGCACGAGCTGAACACGCTCGATTTGCTGAGTGACGCCGATATCCGCGCGATGATTGACGACGATCTGGTGCGCGCCCATCGCGCCCGTGGCCTCAACCCGGAACACCCGTTCATTCGCGGCACGGCCCAGAACCCGGACGTCTTCTTCCAGGCGCGCGAGGCAGTGAACGCCTATTACAACCGCGTCCCGGCCATCATTGATAA
>Ga0302202_10007248_pt1 | contig 10764 bp, 9 predicted proteins | sample II_Bog_N3_3_FD_194579 | JGI IMG/M metagenome (GOLD analysis project Ga0302202, IMG submission 194579) | Peat permafrost microbial communities from Stordalen Mire near Abisko, Sweden - II_Bog_N3_3 | ecosystem: Environmental > Terrestrial > Soil > Wetlands > Peat | place: Sweden: Abisko, Stordalen... | reverse complement strand
GACCCCGATTCCCAGCAGCGACAGCGGGGAAATCTTGAGCAATTCCGCCAGCCGCTTGATCGTATCAAGCTTGATGACCTCGCCTTTTTCATAGCGGTAGAGCGCCGCGCGCGAAACACCTAGACGCGCGGCGATTTCCTCCGCTCGCAAACCGGACTCAAGCCGATAGGCGCGCAACTGCTGGCCAATCTCGGTAAATCGCATCGACATGTCCGGCCATTCCCTTACGCGCCCCCGGTGCCACCCCCTTGGCGGCACCTTGCCCCATCGTCTCAGAATCGGGGTACGCGGTGCAGATTATGGCGCAGTCGATCGCAAATTCAACTCTTATTTCACGGCGTGCGACTCGTTCCGTCGCAACGACCTGGTGTCATTTCTTATCCCGGATGGAGTGGTCCGCAAGCCCCTCAATAGCCAGAATAAGTGCCGAATGGTCGAGTTCACCACCACCATGGGCGGCGCAGGATGCGAACATCTGCTGCGCAATTGCCGTATTCGGCAGGGACAGGTTCAGCGCCCTGGCGGCCGACAACGCAAGGTTGAGGTCCTTCTGGTGCAGCCGGACCCGGAAGCCCGGCGCGAAGGTTCCGTTCAGCATGCGTTCCGCATGGACCTCGAGAATCCGGGACGACGCGAAGCCGCCCATCAGCGCCGCACGCACCTTGGCGGGATCGGCGCCGGCCTTCGAGGCAAAAACCAACGCCTCCGAAACAGCCTGAATATTCAGCGCAACAATGATCTGATTCGCCACCTTGCATGTCTGTCCCGCGCCATTCTCAGACCCGACATGAGTGATGTTCTTGCCCATCAGATCAAACAGCGGCTTGGCCCGCGCGAAGGCCGCATCCGGACCGCCGACCATGATCGTCAAGGAGGCGGCCTTGGCCCCGACCTCCCCACCGGACACCGGCGCATCCAGGTAATCGCAGCCAAGGGCATTCACCCGTTTGGCATAATCCTTGGTGGCGATCGGGCTGATCGACGACATGTCGATCACGAGGCTGCCCGCCTGCAACCCGTCGGCCACACCAGCCGAACCGAACAGCACCCGCTCGACGTCGGGCGTGTCGGGCACCATCAGGATCACGACCTCGGACTTTGCGGCGACAGCGCTGGCATCGGCCACCACCTCGGCCGCACCTCGGATATCGTCGGTCAGGCTGGCACGGTCCGGCACGATCAGATCGTGGCCGGCGGCTTTCAGATTGAGCGCCATCGGGCGGCCCATGATGCCAAGGCCGATAAATCCGATCTTCATTCTTATATCTCCTGTTGTTGGTTGCGACCCGGCCGCTTGCGGACCTCGGGCCCGCCAGGGCGGTCAGCGTCGTCCCGATTCGCGATGCCGTCAGGCGGTGAAACGCTGGCGCCAGCCCAGACCGGCGACGGTGTCCCCGGCGGGGCGGTACTCGCAGCCGACCCAGCCTTGGTACCCCAGCTCGTCCATCCGGCGGAACACATAGTCCCAGCCGATTTCACCGGTCCCAGGCTCGTTGCGGTCGGGGACATCGGCGACCTGGATATGCGCGATCACCGGCATGTAGCGCTCCATGCGCTTGGTGATGTCACCCTCGGTGATCTGCACGTGATAGACGTCGAACTGCAACCCAAGGCGGTCGCGGCCAATGGCGTCGACCACGGCGGCACCCTGCGCCTGGGTGTTCAGGAAATAACCGGGCATGTCGCGATGGTTGATCGGTTCGATCACCAGCTTCAACCCCGCGGGCCGCGCCTGTTCGGTGGCCCATGCCAGGTTGGCGGCATAGACCGCCGCGGCGGTCACCGGCGAGACGTCCGCCGGGACGATGCCGGCCATGCAGTGAACATGCCGGCAGTCCAGGGCCGCGGCATAGTCCAGCGCCTTTTTCACGCCCTCGCGAAACTCGCTCTGGCGGCCCGGCAGGCTGGCCAGGCCACGCTCACCCGCACCCCAGTTGCCCGGCGGCATGTTGAACAGGGCCTGGGTCAGCCCCTCCCCCACCAGACGGGTCCGCAGTTCGCTGGTGGAAAAATCGTACGGAAACAGGAACTCGACTCCCTCGAACCCGGCCTTGCGGGCGGCTGCGAAGCGATCGAGGAACGGCACCTCGTTGAACATCATCGACAGGTTGGCGGCAAAGCGTGGCACGACGAACCCTCCCCAGCTAAGGCACCGGAAACTACTAGCGGCGGACCCGCTTGACCAGAGGACCACCGCAAAACCGGCCCAGGGACCCGGAATGGCTGATCGCGGCAGACGCCATTGCACGGCGACGGCCGCCGCCGCATCATCGGGCCATGACGATCCCCATCAAACTGCGCCGCCTGCCGCATGGCCAGGACCTGCCGCTGCCATCCTACGCCACGGCGGGCGCCGCCGGCATGGACCTTCTCGCCGCCGTTGCCGGAACGGTCACCCTGGCACCCGGTCAGCGCACCCTGATCCCGACCGGCCTCTGCATCGCCTTGCCCCCGGGCTACGAATTGCAGATCCGCCCACGGTCCGGGCTGGCTTTGCGGTTCGGCATCGTGCTGCCAAACAGCCCAGGCACGGTCGACGAAGACTATCGGGGCGAAATTCAGGTCATCCTGCTGAACGCCGGCGACGAAGTTTTCGAAATTGTCCGCGGTATGCGCATCGCCCAGGCGGTTCTGGCCCCGGTCGTCAGAGCGCGCTGGGAGGAAGTCGACAGCCTGGACGCAACCGTCCGCGCCGCGGGCGGCTTCGGCAGCACGGGGACCGCGGCTCCCATCGCGAAGGGTTGATAACGCCAGTCGGTTCAGACCCATCAGGCGGGGGTCTGTGACCGGGCAGGCGATGAGGTGACCGCGATGCCGCCGGATCGTGCGGAAAGGCTTGGCCCGGCACGCGGCATTTTGACTGGCCCGCTGATCGCGGTGCCGTTCTGGCTTTTGCTGGCGGCCCTGGTATGGTTCTACCGTTAGGCGGAACCCGGCCTCACAGGCATATGGGCAAGAGATCGGCGGAAGAAATTTTCTGTCCCGGGCGAGCACTTCGCCCCGTCATGGCCGGCCATGACGATGAAGCCGTTGCCGGGATCCCGCCCGCTCAAAACTCCGCCTCGGCCGTTCGGTCCGCGGATCGCGTCGCGGCTTGCCGAAGCTTCCAGTCCATCGCGCGCGCCGTACTGTCGGCCAGCAGTTGAAACAGCCGCTCGATCTCGCCTGGATCGGGTTCGTCTGCCGCCTCAAGGGCCTTTTGCAGCCCATAGGCACCCTCCCCCAGACGGACCAACCCGACATTCCGCGCCGCACCTGCCAGCGCATGCGCCTCCCGGCGGAGTGCTGCGTTGGCACCGGTGTTCAGCGCCCGGCGCATCGCCGAGAGCCGGTCTGGTGCGTCCTCCAAAAACATTTCCATCGCCTCGATCGCGCCCTCGGGGCCGATGTCCAGCGCAAGCTGGCGCAGGAACGGCTCATCCAGAAGCGGGACCCTTGTGTCGGGTTCGGGAGGCGGCGGCGTGGGTACGCTGGCTTGCAGCACGGCTGTGATCGCCGCGGTCAGGCGCCGTGTGGTCACCGGCTTGGTGATGAAGCCGTTCATCCCGGCCTCCAGGCAGGCCCGCTCGTGCTCCGCCTCGGCGTTGCCGGTCAGCCCGACGATCGGCACCGCCCCAAGGGGCGGGGGCTCCGCCCGGATCCGCCGGGTCGCGGCGATGCCGTCCATGACAGGCATCAACATATCCATCAGAACCAGATCACACGTCTCGGCTAGCACCAGCCGCACGGCCTCGGCACCGTCCGGCGCCGCCTCCACGGTGTGACCCATGCGTTGCAACATGCGGGTCGTGACCATCCGGTTGGTGGGGTCGTCTTCGGCGATCAACACGCGCAGGCGACGCACCCCGACCGGTGTCAGCGGTCCAGGCGTCAGGCCGTTGCCGGCGGATAAGGCCGTATTGAGGACAAAAAACGGAGTCATGCCGGCACAGCCGTGTAATTGCTCAACCATTGGGTCAAGTCTTCCTCCCTCATCGCGCGCGCGAAGTGCCAGCCCTGGCCGATGTCACAGCCAGCCTCGCGCAGCATCCGCTCGACCGGCGCGGTCTCGATCCCTTCGGCCACCACCGTCAACCCGAGCTCCCGCGCCATCGACAATGTCGCCCGAATGATCTTCCAGGCCTCCGGATCCGTGTCGCAGTGGGTGACGAAGGACCGGTCGATCTTCAGTTCCGAGAAGGGCAGCCGCAGCAGGGTCAGCAACGACGAATAGCCGGTGCCGAAATCGTCGATCGACAGGCTCACGCCCTTGATGCGCAGCCGGGTCAGCACTTCCGCGGCGACCAGCGGATTGGCGATCACCGAACTCTCGGTGATTTCCGCGACCAGCGCGCCCGGCCCCAGGCCGGTTTCGTGCAAGATGGTCTCGATCTCCTCCGGCAGGGTGGGATCTGCGAGCACCAGGGGGGAGATATTGACCGCCACACTGCAGGCCGGATGACGGGAGCGCCAGCGTTTGCAGGCCATCAGGCCCTGCCGCAGGATGTGGAACGTCAGCGGCACGATCAGCCCACGGGCCTCGGCGAGCGGGATGAACACTTCGGGGGATATCAGCGCTTCGTCTGGCCGGGTCCATCGCGCCAAGGCCTCCATCCCCGCCACCGAACCATCGGCCAGCGTCACCTTGGGCTGAAACTGCGCGCAGATGTCGCCCCGCCGCAGGGCCTCGGCGAGATCGTCGGCGGTCAACCGCGGACCGATCAAATCCCGGGCGACGGCCTCGCGCACCGGCGCATCCAGCAACAGGTTGCGCAGCGCCGCTGGCGACACCGGCTTCTGGATCGCCCCGGCCACGCGCAGGCCCAGTGCCAGCGCCAGCCGGGTGCTCGCCGCGCGCACACGGTCGTCCAGCCGCGAGATGAAGACCAGAACCGGATCCGACAGGCTGCGGCGCAGCGCCTGCAACAGGCTGATCCCCTCACTCTCCCCCAAAGACAGGTCCAGCACGACCGCGTCATAGCGATAGGTGGCGAGCAACGCCTCGGCATCCTCCAGCGTTCCCGCGGCGTCCGCGGCATAGCCGATCGACGCGACGGCGCGGGCAATGATCATCCGCTGGATGCGCTCGTCGTCCACCACCAGAAGGCGTCTCGCCGCACTTGGTCCCAATTCCACGCCATGCCCTCCGGCCGAAGCCTGCTGCGAAAGTCATCATCGGTCAAAAAGGTAAACAATCCGTAAAGTGGCGCCATAAAATCGCAGTTGACAGCGGATAAGCCGTGCCCCCGTTGTGGTGGCCATGCAGACGATTCCGATTCGCCTCGCGCTGGTGCTGGCTGCGTCGCTGCAACCCTGTGTTGCCGCACCCCCCGAGACCGCCCGGTCCTTCGTCACCAGCGATCACGTGCGCCTGCACTGGCAAGAGGCCGGCCCGCCCGCTGGCCACACCGTCCTGTTCGTGCCGGGCCTCGCCATGCCGGGCTGGATCTGGGCGCCGCAAATCCACGATCTCAGCCGCCACTACCACGTCGCCGCGCTCGATCCACGCGGCCAGGGGCAGTCCGACGTGCCGGAGACCGGCTACGACCCGATGCGCCGCGGCCAGGACATCGCCGAGATGATCGGTCAACTGGGGCCGGGTCCGGTCACCATCGTCGCCTGGTCGCTGGGCGTGCTGGATACGCTGGACTACCTGCACACGCACGGCGATCAGCGGGTCGCCGGCCTGGTGCTGGTGGACAACTCGGTCGGCGAGGATCCCGCGCCGGTGCCGTTGCCTCACCCGGCCCATCCCGCCCCGACGCAACCCTATGCGGTGTCGATGCGCGCCTTCGTCCACGGCCTGTTTCAGCATCCGCAGGACCCGGCCTGGCTGGACCGCCTCTCGCGCGCCAGCCTCCGCCTGCCGGAAGCCGCTGCCCGGGCACTGCGGACCTATCCCTTGCCGCGGACTTACTGGAAAGAAGCGGTCTATGCGACAGAGCGGCCCGTGCTGTATGTGGTCCGGCCGCGCTGGGCGGCACAAGCAGACAACCTGGCGCGTAACCGGCCGGGAACGGAGACCGCGATTTTCACCACCACCGGCCACGCTCTGTTCGTCGATGAACCGGCCCGGTTCAATGCGCTGCTCGAAGACTTCATCCGCCGCAGGATCTGGCCGTGAACCTGCTGCCGCTGTTCCTCGTCTCGCTGGCCGCGGTCGGTTACGAAACCGCGCTGACCCGCTACTTCGCAGTCGCGAAGTGGTCGGAGTATGGCTACTGGGTGATCTCCATCGTCATGGTGGGGTTCGCGCTGTCCGGCGTGGTGCTGGCGCTGTTCCGCGATGCCTTCGCCCGCCGAACCGAGGGTCTGCTGGCCGCGCTGCCGGCCGCGCTGGTGGTGACCGCCGCCGCCGGGTTCTGGTGCACCGCCGCCAACCCCTTCAACCCGCTGCAACTGCAGAACCTGGCGACCTGGCAGCCGCAGCTCTGGAACATCGCCGGCTATTACGCGGCGCTGCTGCCGTTCTTCTTCCTGGCCGGGCTGTTCATCAGCCTGAACTTCGTGCTCCATGCGCACCGGATTGGCGTGGTCTATGGCGCCGACCTGACCGGTGCCGGCGCGGGTGCGGCGAGCGTGCTGCTGGCGATGTACCTGGTGGATGCGTTCGACCTGGTATCGCTGCTGCTGCTGCCGCTGGCCGCCGCCGCGCCGTTTTGCGCGCCCCGCTGGCGCATCAAGGCGACCGCCGCGGCGGTGCTCGCTTTGCTGGGCGGCGAAGCGGTGCTGCTGCACGACAATCCCGCTTCCTTCAACGATTTCAAGGCGATCTATGCACCGCTGCACACGCCGGATGCGCGCGTGGCGGCGCACGTCCGCTCCCCGCGCGGCGATTACCTGCTGCTGGACGACTTCACCGAACGGGTCGACACCGACATCTCCAACAACGCCGGCATGCTGGGCATCGCCGGACCGCCGGAGACCTTTGGCCTGTACCGCGACGGCAACCGGATCGCCGCGCTGCCCAAGCCGGGGCCCGTCGATGTGCGCTATGCCGGCGCCGCGCTGGATGCGCTGCCTTATAGCCTGATCCCGCACGCCCGTGTCCTGCTGGCCGGCGCCTCCGGTGGCTTCCGGGTCGCCGAAGCCAGAGCGTTGGGGGCAATCAAAGTCGAGGTGCTGGAACCGGAGCCCGTGCTGAACGCGGCGTTGCGCAGCGGCCTGGGTCCCTCGCCGCCGCTGCCGCCCGAGCCGGCTGTGGCCCTGGCGCACGAGGCACCCGTCGCCGCCACCCGCCATGGCGTTTACGACATCCTGGATATCTCCGCCGATTTCCTGGACGGAGCCGAGACCAATGTCAGCGCCTTCAGCGCCGAGGCGATCGGGCTGTACGTGCGGCAAATGGCACCCGGCGGCATCGTCTCGATCCCCGTGTCGATTCGCGACTTCCCGGTCTATGCGCTGCGCATGCTGGCGACGGTCCGATCGGCTTTGCTGGACACCGGCATCGCCAACCCCGCAGAGCACGTGGTCGTTTACCGCTCCGCCTGGAGCGTCCGCATCCTGGTCGCCCGCGACGGCTGGAGCCCGGCCCAGATCGCCACGGTCCGAAAATTTTGCGACGACCGGTCATTCGACGTCTCCTGGTACCCTCATATGGACGTCCACGCCGCTCGGGCGGGGATCTATAACGACCTGCCGGCGGTGTCGTTCGAAAAGGGTGAGGTCCAGTCGGCGGACGGCCCGGACGATGCCATCGCCGATGAGGCGGAGGCAGTGCTGACCGGCCTGCCCACGCAATCGGCCACATCCTTCAACCTCTCGCCCATCACCCTGGACCGGCCGTTCTTCTACGCGGTGCTGCGGCTGGACCAACTGGGCACCATTCTGAAACGCCTGGAAATCCTGCCGCAGGCGGAGGTCGGCGCGCTGGTCAACCTCGCGGTCCTGGCCCAGGCCGCGGTCATCGCGATCCTGGTGCTGCTGGTGCCCCTGGCCGCGCCACGCCGGATCCATGCCGACGCTGGCGGCCTGCTGCGCGCCGCCGTCTACTTCCCGGCCCTGGGGCTGGGGTTCCTGTTCATCGAGATCTTCCTGATCGAGCGGGCGAGCTTCTGGCTCAACGACCGGACCAGCGGTTTCGCCCTGGTGCTGACCGGCATGCTGGTGTTTTCCGGCCTGGGCAGCCTGCTCTCGGACCGCTTCGCCGCCGCCCCGCGCGCGGGTGCGGTCCTGACCTGCCTGGTGGTGATCGTCTGGGCCGCGGTCTGCTTCGTCGCGTTGCAGCCGCTGATCGTGGCGACCCTGGCCTGGCCCTGGATGGCGCGCGCCGCGATGCTGCTCGGCGTCATCGCGCCGGTCTCGCTGGCCTTGGGGCTGCCGTTCCCGCTGGGGCTGAGCCGGGTCGGCGATGACGGGTTCCTGCCGTGGTCCTGGGGCCTGAACGGCGCGTTTTCCGTGGTGGCAACACCGCTGGCGAACCTGATCGCGCGGGAAGCCGGTGTCGGCAGGGTTCTTTTGTGCGCTGCGATCCTGTATGGCATCGCGCTGTTGACCTTTCCCGTGATGAGGAAGCGCCCCGCGTGGCACGATCTACCAGCCCAATCTCGCGCCGCGGAGTAATCGCCGCCGCAGCCGCCGCCTGCCTGGTTCCCCCCGCCAGAGCGGCCTCCGCCTGGACCCGAACGGATTACGAACACGCGATGCAGCAGTCCGGCCGTCCGGTCAGCCTGACGGACGCGCAGTTCGAGGCAATTCAACATCGCAAGCCCGCCGCCCTGAAGCGGATCGAATCCTATCTGAAGGAACGCCTGGGCACCGCCGATCCGGCCGTGATGGCCGCCTTCCAAGCCGTGCCGCGGGAGTATTTCCACTACAGCTACGCCGAACACAGAGCGACTCCCGGCGATGCCTATGAAGATACGCCGAAGCCCTGGGCGCTGGGCTATGGGTCGGCGCTGTCGGACTATCTCGGCCAGGCCTACATGACGCAGATCTGCAAGGCGGGGCCGGACGATGTGACCCTGGAGATCGGCACCGGCAGCGGGTTCCAGAGTTCGCTGCTGTCGCGGATCGTGAAGCAGTCCTACTCGATCGAGATCATCGAGCCGCTGGGCCACGCCGTCAGCCGAATCTTCGCGCCGCTGGGTTACGACAACGTGCATACCAAGGTCGGCGACGGCTATTATGGCTGGCCGGAGGTCGCGGGCGGGTTCGACATCATCATCGTCACCTGCGCCGCGACTTTCGCGCCGCCGGACCTGTTCAAGCAGTTGAAGCCGAACGGGCGGATGATCATTCCGATCGGCCAGCCCTTCAAGCGCGGGCAGGTGCTGTACGTGTACAATAAGGACGCCGAGGGGAAGATCCATTCGCGACGCGATGTGGGCGTGTTCTTCATCCCGATGACCGGCGCGATCCAGAAAAGCCAGCCGCCGCGCGCCGAAGCCACCGAGGTGAAGGCGTCGGCGGAATGAGCCGGTGGACCGCCTGATGCGCATCTCCGTCTTCGGCATCGGCTATGTCGGCGTCGTCTCCAGCGGCTGCCTGGCCGAACTCGGGCACGAGATCATCGGTGTCGATATCTCGCCGGAAAAAGTGGCGATGCTGGCCGCCGGCCGGTCCCCGATCGTCGAGGACGAGATCGACCGGCTCATCGCCAGCGCGGTGCAGGCGGGGCGGCTCACCGCGACGGATGACGTCGCTGACGCGGTGGCGCGGTCCGAGATCTCCTTCATCTCGGTCGGCACGCCCAGCGCACCGAACGGCAGTGTGGCCCTGGGGGCGGTCGATGCCGTGATCGCCTCGATCGGGCGGGCCGCGCGGGACAAGCCGGGGCCGCATGTGGTGGTGATGCGCTCCACCGTGCCGCCCGGGACCGCCGAGGACCGGGTGATCCCGCTGCTGGAGCAGGCGGCCGGACGCAAGATCGGCGACCGGCTGTTCTACTACAGCAATCCGGAATTCCTGCGGGAGGGTGCCGCGGTCAAGGATTTCCGCGCCCCGCCCTTCACCTTGATCGGTGCGCCGGCCGGGGATGATGCGGCGGTGCTGCGAGACCTCTATGCGCCGATCGGCGCCCCCGTGCATGTCGCGCCGCTGCGGGTGGCGGAAAGCGTCAAGCATATCTCGAACGTGTTCCACGCGGTGAAGCTGGCCTTCGCCAATGAAGCGGGGGCGATCCTGTCCGCTTACGGGGTGGATGCGCGCGAGGCCTTCCGCCTGTTGTGCGAGGACCGGGTGCTGAATGTTTCGTCGGCCTATCTGCGGCCGGGCTTCGCCTTTGGCGGGTCCTGCCTGCCCAAGGACGTGCGCAGTTTCCTGGCGCTGGCGGACGAACGCAGCATTGCCGCACCCTTCCTGCACAGCGTGTTGCCGTCGAACCAGGCGATCGTCGAACGCGCTTTCGAAGCGGTCGCCCGGCACGGCCGCCAGCCGGCGAGCCTGTTCGGGCTGGCGTTCAAGCAGGGGACGGACGATTTGCGCGAATCCCCCTTCGTGCGGCTGGCCGAACGCCTGCTGGGGAGGGGGTTCGAACTGCGGATCTACGACAGGTCGGTGCAGGTGGCGCGCCTGATGGGGTCGAACCGGGCGTATATCGAGCGGGAAATCCCGCATCTGGAGCGGCTGATGGTGATCAGCCCCGGGGCGGCGTTGTCATCGAGCAAGATCGCGATCATCGGGCATATCGCACCCGAGGATCGCCCCGCGCTGCTGGCCGGGTTGGCCGGACACGTGGTGATCGATCTGGCCGGGCTGGCGGATGTGCGGGCGCTGCCGGGGATCGCTTATGAGGGGCTGTGCTGGTGAGGGTGGCGGGCGCTCGGAGTCGGCCTGCGGCGG
>Ga0302202_10007246_pt1 | contig 10765 bp, 8 predicted proteins | sample II_Bog_N3_3_FD_194579 | JGI IMG/M metagenome (GOLD analysis project Ga0302202, IMG submission 194579) | Peat permafrost microbial communities from Stordalen Mire near Abisko, Sweden - II_Bog_N3_3 | ecosystem: Environmental > Terrestrial > Soil > Wetlands > Peat | place: Sweden: Abisko, Stordalen... | reverse complement strand
CGAATCGCGCGTCAGGAACCCCGCCACCTTCAGGATTCCCCGCAAATCCGGCTCGTAATAGGTCAGGGCGCGGCTGATCCCGTGCCGCACCGCGCCGGCCTGCCCCGAAAGCCCGCCGCCATTCACCGTGCAATACACATCGAACTGGTTGTAGCGGTCGGCGACCAGAAACGGCTGCGTCAGCAGCATGCGCAGCACCGGGCGCGCGAAATACTGCACCACCTTCTTGCCGTTCACCTGGATCTCCCCCTTGCCGGGCTTGATCCAAACGCGTGCCACGGATTCCTTGCGCCGGCCCGTGGCATAGGAACGTCCGAAGGCGTCACGCTTTGGCTCCACCTTCGGCCGGTCGGATATCGGTTGCGGCGGCGGCGGCGCACCCGTCTCGGCAGCGACTGCGGCGGCCGCGGCCTGGCGGGCTTCAAGAGCGGTGCGGAGGTCGGCGAGGGTGCCGGTCTGTGAACCTGACATCGTGATCAGACCCTCTTGTTCTTGGGGTTCAACGCGGCAACGTCCAGCACCTTCGGCTGCTGGCCGTCATGCGGATGGTCCGACCCGGCATACACATGCAGATGCTTCATCTGCTTGCGCTGCAACGGACCACGGGTGATCATCCGTTCCACCGCCTTTTCCAGCACCGCCTCCGGGTGCTTGCTCTCCAGCCGCTGGCGGATGCTGCGCCCCTTGATCCCGCCCGGATACCCCGTGTGGTAGTAAAACACCGCCTGTTCGGCTTTGTTGCCGGTGACGCGGATCTTGGCGGCATTGACCACCACGACGTTGTCGCCGCAATCGACATGCGGGGTGAACTGCGGCTTGTGCTTGCCACGCAGGCGGTTGGCGATAACGACGGCCAGACGGCCCAGAACGACGCCCTCGGCGTCGATCAGGACCCAGCCCTTCGTCACCTCCGCCGGTTTGATCGAGACGGTGGTCTTCAACATGATTGTATGGTGTCCATTGGTGGCGTGGCGAGGCTTATGCGGAGAATGGCGTTTGCGGTCAAGGGGTTTGCGTTGTGGTATGATATTACCGTAATTCGGGAGGCCGAGATGCCACCGGACCGGCGAATCCCTTTATTGCCGTCGCCGGGGCATTCGGTCATCAATGACGCCGAAGCAGACGCTGGCGGGGCCAGCGCAACGGAGCCGCAGTCCCATGGTCATGCAACGCGCCCATTCGAAGGCGGCATCGCCGATCGACGCGGAATCCCGGTGGATCGATCATGCGTGAACTCGACTCAATCACCATCAAGGGCTTCAAGAGCATCGAGTCAGTGGAGTCGCTGAAGCTGAACGACATCAATGTGGTGATCGGCCCCAACGGCGCCGGCAAGTCGAATTTCATCGGCGTCTTTGCGTTCCTTCACGCGGTGCGGGAGGGACATCTGCAGGACTACGTGGTGCGCTCCGGTGGCGCTGACCGGATCCTGCATTTCGGCTCCAAGACCACTCACACGATGGCCGTTCGAATATCATTTCATGATAGGACGAATTCGTATCGGTTGGAGCTTCAGGCGACCGATACTGACGAACTCGTGCCGGTGCGGGAGGAAGTTTCCTTTTGGGACAAGCCGCTGCATCCACAACCGTACGTGGAAACTCTGAGCCGGCGCGGTAAGGAAGCCGGCATCAGCGCATCTCATGGATCAAAGGTCGCTGGTTACGTGCGGCAGCATCTCGACAGTTGGCGAGTCTTTCATTTCCACGACACCTCCGCATCATCGCCGATGAAGAAAGTCGCGGACATCAATGATAACCGATACATGCGGCCAGATGGTTCCAATCTCGCAGCGTTTCTGTACTTTCTGCGCGAGCGGGAGGAGGCCGCGTACGGGTTGATCAGGCGCACAATCCAGCGCGTGGCACCATTTTTCGACGATTTCCAGCTTGAACCACAGAGGCTGAACCCCGACAAAATCCGGCTCGAATGGCGTCACAGGAACTCGGAGGACTATTTCGACGCATCGTCACTGTCCGATGGCACACTTCGGTTCATTGCCCTGGCTGCTTTATTCTTGCAACCCGTGGCCTATCAACCTTCGGTGATACTGGTCGATGAGCCCGAACTGGGCCTGCATCCCTACGCTCTTTCACTGCTTGCATCCCTGGTAAAGCAAGCCTCGTCAACGACACAGGTGATCCTTTCTACCCAGTCAACCTTACTGCTGGATCATTTTCAACCCGAGGATGTCCTGGTCGCAGACCGTGTTGGCGGTGGCACGCAATTTACCCGGCTCACGTCAGAGAAGCTGTCAAACTGGCTTGAGACCTACAGCCTGGGCGAACTGTGGGAGAAGAATGAGTTCGGCGGCCGACCGGGCCTCGAACGGCGATGACCCGCCTGCTGGTACACGTCGAAGGCCAAACGGAAGAGACTTTCGTCAACGAGGTTTTGGCCAGCCACCTTCATGGTGTCGGTTACACGCAGGTCAGCGCGCGTCTGCTCGGCAAGGCTCGCCAGCGCGACCATCGTGGTGGTATTCGATCCTGGGCCGCAGTTCGGCAAGACATTGTCAACCACCTTACCGAGGACCGCGGCTGCCTCGCCACCACTATGGTCGATTATTACGCGCTGCCCTCCAGCGGACCTGGGGCCTGGCCAGGCCGCCACAATGCCTCCCGGGTCCCGACACCTCAGAAGCCGCTCCTCGTCGAGAAAGCCCTCGCGGGCGACATCGGCAGAAGAATGGGTGTCGGCTTCGACGGGCGCAGGTTCGTGCCATTCGTTGTGCTGCACGAATTTGAGGGGCTATTGTTCAGCGACTGCCACCGTTTCGCCGCCGGGATCGAGCGTCCGGACCTGGCGGCCAGCTTTCAGCAGATCCGCGACCAGTTCGCGAACCCGGAGGAGATCAATGACTCGCCGCAGACCGCCCCCTCAAAACGGGTGTTGCAACTCGTGCCCGGCTACCAAAAGCCTCTGCTAGGTGCCCTGGCCGCGATCGAAATCGGCCTTGAACCCATCCGCGCTGCATGTCCCCACTTCCGCGCGTGGCTGGGGCGGCTGGAAGCCTGGCCACTCGGGGCCTAGGCAAGGATCAGCCTCAACGTTCAGTCTGAAATCCTACTACCCAGTTGACTTCTCTAACTCAGGGGTTATCCGTTCGAGGAACAGCCGCAGGAACCCCTATGAACGACGTTCAGCAAGCCCATCCGACCCCAGCCACCGATGTCGATCTCGTGATCGTCGGCGCCGGATTCGCCGGGCTCTATCTGCTGCATCGCGCCCGCGGTCTCGGCTTGTCCGCCCGTGTGTTCGAAGCCGGTGGCGATGTCGGCGGCACCTGGTACTGGAACCGCTACCCGGGGGCGCGCTGCGACGTCGAGAGCATGCAATATTCCTATGCCTTCTCCGACACCTTGCAGCAGCAATGGACCTGGCCCGAGCTGTTCTCGGCTCAGCCTGACATCCTGCGTTACGCCCGCCACGTCGCCGACAGCCTGGACCTGCGCCGCGACATCCAGTTCGACACCCGAGTCACCCAGGCGGCGTTCGACGACATGACCAACCGCTGGACCGTCCGCACCGATCGGGGCGACGTCGTCTCCGCCCGTTTTTGCGTCATGGCCACCGGATGCCTGTCCACCGCGCGTACGCCCGACTTCCCCGGCCAGCGCGATTTCAAGGGCGCGACCTACCACACCGGCCACTGGCCGCACGAAGGCGTCGATTTCACCGGCCTGCGGGTAGGGGTGATCGGAACCGGATCGTCGGCGATCCAGGCCATCCCGGTGATTGCGAAGCAGGCCGCCCAGCTCACCGTCTTCCAGCGCACGCCCAACTTCAGCATCCCCTCGCGCAACGGCCCCATGACCGCGGATTACGAGCAGTCCTGGAAAACCGCCTACCCCGACCGCAGAGCCGAGGCGCGTGAAACCCGCAACGGCATCCTGGCCAATCCGAACAATATCTCGGCACTGGATGTGTCGGATGAGGAACGCCAGCGCATCTATGAGGAGCGTTGGGCCACCGGCGGCACCACCTTCATGGCGTCCTTCAACGACCTGATCTTCAACCAGGCCGCCAACGATACCGCGGCGGACTTCGTCCGCGGGAAAATCCGGGCGATGGTGAAGGACCCCCGCACCGCGGAACTGCTGGCACCCAGGGACCATCCGATCGGAACCAAGCGGATCTGCGTCGATACCGACTATTATCTGACCTACAACCGCGACAACGTGCATCTGGTCGATGTGCGGAACGCGCCGATCGAGTGCCTCACCGAAACGGGCCTGCGCACCGGCGGGGTCGACTACGAACTCGACGCAATCGTCTTCGCCACCGGCTTCGACGCAATGACCGGCACCTTGGTCTCGGTGGACATTGCAGGCACCGGCGGGCAGACCCTGAAGCAGAAATGGGCGGACGGTCCGCGCACCTATCTGGGCGTGATGACCGCCGGCTTCCCCAACCTGTTCATGGTCACCGGCCCTGGCAGTCCCTCGGTGCTGAGCAACATGATGGTCTCGATCGAGCAGCATGTCGATTGGATCATCGACTGCCTGGCCTGGCTGCGGTCGCGCCAGCTGGAGCGGATCGAGGCAACCGAAACAGCCGAAAACAACTGGGTGGCGCACGTCAACACGGTGGCCGACACGACCTTGTACCCCGCGGCGGCGTCCTGGTACATGGGCGCGAATATCCCCGGCAAGCCAAGGGTCTTCATGCCCTATATCGGTGGCGTCGGCGCGTACCGCCGCATCTGTGACGAGGCGGCCGCGAAGGGATACGACGGGTTCCGCCTGGCCGGCACGGAACCGGCCGCCGCCGCCGCCGAATAAAACTCGATTGCCGCCAACCGCCCGCTGACGCTATCAGGCCTCCTGTCGCCACAACCGCATTCGGCCGGAGAACCTGCATGCTGAGCTTCGTCTGGATCGGGATTGGCGGCGCCCTTGGCAGCATCGGCAGAGCCTGGTTGGCGATCGCGGTTGCGCGCATCACCGGCCCGCAGTTTCCCTGGGGCACGATCCTGATCAACATCCTGGGGTCGTTCGTCATCGGCTTCTTCGGCACCCTGACCGCGAGCGACAGCCGCTTCGCCGTCCCCACCGACCTGCGCGCCTTCGTCATGGTGGGGATCTGCGGCGGCTTCACAACATTCTCATCGTTCAGCTTGCAGACCCTGGACCTGGCGCGCGACGGCCGGATCGCGCAGGCGCTCGCCAATATCGGACTTTCCGTCGTCCTGTGCCTGACCGCCGTCGCGATCGGACATTATAGTGCGGCGAGCTTGCATCGCGGCCAAACCGAGACCACCGAAACCGGAGGCACGGGCATGGGGGAGGTCGTCGTCGCTGTACTGAACCGCCCCCGGGAGGCACACGGCCTGCTCCAGGCGGCCTCGGACCTGCTGGACATTGGCGGGGGCGGCCGGCTGAAAGCCCTCGCGGTGCGGCTGCCGCCGATGGCAACCATCCTGCCGTCGGAAGAAGTGATGACCGCCGATCGCGCGACGGCCATCAGAGCGGAGCAGCAGGATTGGGCCGGACGGCTGAAAACGATCGTTGACGACTGGGCGCGACGAGCAGGCCGGCGTGGCATCCGGACCGACTGGATCGATGTCGAGGGCGACATTTCCGCCATTGTCACCGACCATGGCCGGCGGGCCGACGCCATCGTCCTGGCGCGTCCCGCCGCGCACGAGAGCGAACGCATGCGGCACAGCCTGCACGCGGCGCTGTTCGACACCGGCTGCTCGGTCCTGATCGTGCCGCCCGACTTCGACGGACCCCTCGGGAAGGTGGTGGCGATCGCCTGGAAAAACGACGAGCGCGCGGCCAAGGCGGTGCGCGCGAGCCTGCCGGTGCTGAACAAGGCCACCAGCATCCATATTCTATCCGCGCATCGTTCGGCCGAACTGCCGGCGGTGCTGGAGGAACACGGTCTGTCAGCCAGATTGCACACGGTGCCTGACGACCACGGGTCGGTTGCCGACCAGTTGCTCCAGGCGGCGCACGAGGTGGGGGCCGATCTGCTGGTGATGGGGGCCTTTGCGCACGGCGAATGGCGGGAACTGGTGTTCGGCGGTGTCACCCGATCGATGCTGGCGCATGCCGACCTGCCGCTGCTGTTGCGGCATTAGCGCACCACGCCCAAGCCCGCCGCAGCATTGAAATCCCGCCGCTGCGTGCGCATATCGCGGCGCGCAAGGAGGGTACGCATGAACGACACCGTATTGGAAAAACACGACTTTGGCGCCGAGGTCGGCCGGCTGCTCGACCTGGTGGTGCATTCTTTGTACTCGGAGCGCGAAATATTCCTGCGCGAGCTGGTGGCCAACGCCGCCGACGCCGTGGACCGCCGCCGCTTCGAGGCGCTGACCGATCCCCTGCTCGCGCCCCCCGCCGAAGCGAAGATCCGCATCGTCCCCGACAAATCCGATCGGACCTTGCTGATCGCCGACGACGGGATCGGCATGACCCGGCAGGAGCTGATCGATAACCTCGGCACCATCGCCAGATCGGGCACCAGAGCCTTCGGCCAGGCGCTGTCCGCGGCCAACCCGGAGGACCGTCCGAACCTGATCGGCCAGTTCGGGGTCGGGTTCTATTCCGCCTTCATGGTGGCGGACCGGGTCGAGGTCACGTCGCGCAGGGCCGGCACCGAGGAAGCCTTCGTCTGGGCGTCGGAAGGTGCCGGGCAGTTCACCCTGGCACCCGCCACCCGCGACATCGCCGGCACCGATATCGTGCTGCACCTCAAGGCGGACGCCGACGAATATCTGGAGCCGATGCGCCTGGAAGCCGTGGTGCGCAAATGGGCGGACCACATCACCCTGCCGATTACCATCGCCCGGGACGGCAAGGACCTTCCGGCGAACGAGGGCACGGCGCTGTGGCGCAAACCGAAATCCGAGATTTCGGAACAATCCTATACCGAATTCTACCGCCATCTCGGCCATATCTTCGACCAGCCCTGGGCCACCTTGCACTGGAAGGCCGAGGGCACGCTGGAATATTTTTGTCTCTTGTTCATTCCGGGCATGAAGCCGTTCGAGCCGATCGACAACGACCGCGAATCGCATGTGCGGCTGCACGTGCGGCGCATGTTCATCACCGACAAGGCGGAGCTGCTGCCGTCCTGGCTGCGCTTCGTGCATGGCGTGGTGGACACCGAGGACCTGCCGCTGAACGTCTCGCGCGAGATGTTGCAGACGACGCCGGTCCTGGGACGTATCAAAAAGGCGCTGGTCGGCCGGGTGCTGTCCGAACTCAAGACTCGGGCGAAAGATTCAGACGACTATGACAAATTTTGGGACAATTTCGGCCCGACACTGAAGGAGGGCGTCTGGGAGGACAGCGAACACCGCACCGAGATCGCGCCGCTGCTGCGGTTCCGGTCCTCGGCGCAGGAGGGCTGGACCTCGTTACCGGATTACCTCAGCCGCATGCAAGACGGGCAAGATACGATCTGGTATCTTTCAGGTGACAATCCCGACGCGCTGAAGGCCTCGCCGCAACTGGAGGGGTTTCGGGCGAAGGGCACCGAAGTGCTGCTGATGGCCGACCCGATCGATGCCTTCTGGCCCGAACGGCTGGATCGATTCGAGGACAAGAAGCTGCGCAGCGTCACCCAGGCGGCCAATGAACTCGCCAAGGATGACGACCTCCCCGATATCTCGCCGTTGCTGGCGGCGATGAAGGAAGCGCTGCTGGAAGACGTGTCCGACGTGCGCGCCACCGCGCGCCTGACCGACAGTGCGGTGGTACTGGCGGCGGACGACAAGGGGCCGGATTTGCAGATGCAGCGCCTGATGCGGCGGGCCGGGCGGGCGATGATGCCGTCCCGGCCGATCCTGGAGGTCAATCCACGCCACACGCTGATCGAGCATCTGGCCACCCGGCTGGAGGACAAGACCCTGATCGGCGAGGCCGCCGCCACCCTGCTCGACCTGGCGCGTGTGCAGGAGGGCGATCTGCCGCGCGATGCCACCGCGTTTGCGCGCCGGGTGACGACGTTGCTGTCGGGCAGTCTCGGCGGACTTTGAGCCGGGACCGGCGGGGCGGCGGGCGGTCCTTGGCCGTCACGCCATCCCGCCTAAGCCATATTCCCGGGTTCACAACGCGGCCAGAATCCTGAACGATGGCACCCGGCGGCGCGAGCCCGGCCGCCGGCCCAGGAAGGATGCTGCGCATGCTCGACCAGCCGATCGATTGCGTTGTGGACACCGGTCCGGATGCCCGCCCGCTGCACGCGGTCCGGCCTGCCGGTCTTGACAGTCTGCTCGCGGACCTGCCGCCGGCGCAGGCCGCCTGGCTGGACCAGGTCGGGTTCGAGGCCGCGGCGGGCGAGCTGCAGCTTCTGCCCGGACCCAACGGGATCGCCGGGGCGGTCCTGGGCCTCGGCTCTGACCGCTCACCTTTTGCCTTCGGCGCGCTGGCGACCCGGCTTCCCGAGGCCACGGTCTGGCGGCTGGCGCCGGGCGACTACGACCCGGAGACAGCCACCCTGGGCTTCTGCCTGGGGGCGTACCGCTATACCGCCTTCCGCACCGCCCCGAGGGGCCTGGCGCGGCTGGTGGCACCGGCGGGAGCCGAACGGGCGCTGTCGCTGGCCGCGGCCACCTGGATGGTGCGCGACCTGATCAACACGCCGGCAAATTGCCTTGGGCCCACCGAGCTCGCCGCCTGCGCCACGGGTCTGGCGACCCGCTACGGCGCCGCGGCGACGGTCGCCACGGGCGCGGCGCTGGAGACCGGCTACCCCACCATCGCCGCCGTCGGTCGCGGTTCCGCCCGCCCGCCCGCGGTTGCCGTGCTGCACTGGACCGGATCGGCGGCACAACCTGACGCACCGTTATTATCACTCTGCGGAAAAGGTGTCTGTTTTGATACGGGTGGTTACGACCTGAAGCCGTCGGCTGGAATGCTTCGCATGAAAAAAGACATGGGCGGCGCCGCGGTTGTGCTGGGGTTGGCGCGCCTGATCATGGAAACCGACCTGCCGATTCGCCTGGCGGTTCGCATCGGCTGTGTCGAGAACTCGGTGTCCGGCGATGCCATGCGCCCCTCCGACATTGTTCGCACCCGCAGCGGCAAGACGGTGGAGATCGGCAACACCGATGCGGAAGGGCGGCTGGTGCTGTGCGACCTGTTGAATGCGGCATCTGCCGAATCTCCGGCTTTGCTGGTCGACTGCGCGACCCTGACCGGTGCGGCGCGCGTTGCGCTGGGTCCCGACCTGCCGGCGCTGTTCTGTAACGACGAGTCGTGGGCAGCCGGATTGTTAGTTGCCGGTAATGCAGTTCACGATCCCGTGTGGCGGCTGCCGCTTTGGGCGGGATACGACGAATGGCTGAAAAGTCCCCTGGCGGACCTGAACAACGTGGCGACCAAACCGCTCGCGGGGGCGATCATCGGCGGCCTGTTCCTGCAACACTTTGTTTCTCCGGGGATTCCCTGGGTCCATCTCGACCTGTACGCCTGGAACGATACGACCCGGCCGGGGCGGCCGGAAGGCGGAGAGGCGCAGGCGATGCGGGCACTATTCGCAATGGCGATTGAACGGCTTATTAGTCGGTCGGATTAAGTCCTTGTACGGTATGGATGCCAGGCTGACAGGGCAATAACGGCCTTGCGTCGGCGGCGATGGCCGTACGGAATATTTGATCTCGCCATATGCAATAAGGTTGACCCCGCACTATCCACACTATATTAGCAGGTGGGGCTTGGTTGCCAACGACTCCCGGCAACCACAAAATGAAAGGAATCAACATGGCAACTACACCCAATGCAGCGTCGGACCAGCTTGTCGGAATCCTGCGCGACACCGTCGTGGCCCTGGTCCGCCGGGACGGGGCCGATCTATCCGCTCGTCAACTCGGCGTCTTCCTGACCTGCTATCTGCGCGACGGCGGTCACACCGTCCGGGGCCTGGCCGCGGAACTGAACGTTTCAAAGCCAGCCATTACCCGAGCCCTCGATCGCCTCGGCGAACTCGACCTCGCTCGGCGCAAAGTGGACCCGCTGGACCGGCGCAGCGTCCTGGTGCAGCGCACCCTCAAGGGCGCGGCGTTCCTGCGCGATCTGCGCGGCATCATGAACGAAGCCGCCACCGGCAGCAAAAAGGCGCCCGCACCGGCCGTCAAGGAAACCGCCTCGTCGCGCCGCGCCGCGGCTTCCGCCTGACAATATCAAACCGCCAACAGCGAGCGTTCCCGGGATGTGGCGTGGGATCGTTCGTTGGTGGATGGTCTGGGAACGCTGCGCAGCGGCGGAAATAGCAGCAGCGTTCGGCGGCTGGCGGACACCGCTGCAACGATCCTACCCGCCCTTGACACCACCGGCCGTCAAGCCGGCGACGATCTCTTTTTGCATCAGCAAGGTCAGCAGCAGCACCGGCGCGGTCACCACCAGCGCCGCGGCGGCCAGCGGACCCCAACTGATCTGCTCGAACGTCAGAACGTTATAAACCGCCACCGGCAACGTGCGCGTCGTACGGCCGGCCAGAACGACTCCGAAAATGAAGTTGTTCCAACTGAAGATGAAGGCCAGGATCATCGCGACCGTAATGCCCGGACGCGCGAGCGGCATGGCGACGTAACGGAAGGCCTGCCAGATGGTGGCGCCATCCACCAGCGCGGCTTCTTCCAACTCTGCCGGCAGGCCCTCGAAGAAGCCGATCATCACCCAGACCACGATCGGCACCGTGATCACCAGGTGGGTGATCACCAGCGGCGTCAGGGTGCCGATCATCCCCAGCCACTGGAACAGCAGAAACAAGGGGATCAGGTAGGACAGGCCGGGCGTGATACGGGCGA
>Ga0302202_10007235_pt1 | contig 10775 bp, 9 predicted proteins | sample II_Bog_N3_3_FD_194579 | JGI IMG/M metagenome (GOLD analysis project Ga0302202, IMG submission 194579) | Peat permafrost microbial communities from Stordalen Mire near Abisko, Sweden - II_Bog_N3_3 | ecosystem: Environmental > Terrestrial > Soil > Wetlands > Peat | place: Sweden: Abisko, Stordalen... | reverse complement strand
CACCCGGTGGGCCACCCCGGCCCGTAGTGGCTTCTTCTTCGCCCCCCACAACCTGCAGCAGGCCCACAGGCTCGTCATCGGTCTCGAACGCCTCGGCTCGCTGGTCGACGGGCTGGAAGGAGAGGCACGCCAGGAGGGGAGCCGCCCCGGACCTGGTCAACTCGCCTTCGCCCTGACCGACGACCGGGCCTGCGACGCCTGAACGACGGCAGATCAGGGGATCCCCGCTTCAGGTCCCCGCCCGGCGTACCGATGCCAGAGGATGGGCATGGGCTTGGACCACCCCGCTGCGTGGCGCGGCTGGGAGCAGACGGACGGCACCGCTCGTGCCGTCCCCACCTCGGCGCAGCTCGATCGACCCGAGGGCGCCCGAGGGGGCTGGTTCCCCAAGACCAGGTCGTGGTTGGCGCTCGACAGCCCACTCGAACTCCTGAGTCCCCTCTCGGTGCTGCGATTGAACTTCGCTGCCGGGGCGGTGGCGTTCACCCTGGTGGGGTGCCTGGGAGCGACCACCCGGACCGAGCTCACGGCATCGGTGGCGGTGGGTCTCTGCACCTTCACGGTATGGCTCCTCCTCATGCGCATCGACCGGATCGGACCGAATCCGTCCCGACTCCTGAGTGCCTACTGGACGACCGCCATCGCGGTCCTGATCGTCGCCGACCGCTCCGGGCAGTCGGCGGTCGTCCTGGGATTCCTCCTCGTGCCGAGCGCGGTCTTCGTGAGCATGTTCTTCGGGTTGCGGATCGTCCTGTGGCAGCTCGGGCTGGCATCGCTGGCCCTGTGGCTCGCCCTGTCCACCGGGCGCGGTTTCGGGGTGGGACTCCTGCTGGCGCTGGTGGCGGTGGCGGCCATGGCCACGGCGCCGATCGCCGTCCTGCTGGTGTCCCGGGCCTCACGTCGCAGCGGACTGGTCGATCCCGAGACCGGGCTCCCCAACGGGCTGGGACTGGCGGTCGAACTGGGACCGGTGGCCGACGGGTCGACCGTCGTCGCCGTGGTCTCGCTGGCAGGGGTCGCCGAATGCCGTGAAGCGCTCGGCTACCCGGCAGCGGCCGAACTGCTGCGTCGGGCCGTGGAGCGACTCGGCGAGGTCGCCCCGTCCGGGTCGCTCATCGGCCGGATCGAGGGCGACGACGTGGTCGTCGTGACCGACCAGGAGGCACCCGGGATCAGCAGGATGGAGCTGGCCAGGCTCCTCGGCGGCGCCGTCACCACCGGGAGATACCTGGTGGGCGAGGTCGAGGTGTCGGTCCGGTCCCACGTGGGGATCACCACACCCCTGGCCGGCGGCGAACGCCTCACCGAACTGCTCCGACAGGCGTCGTTGAGCGCGCAGCGGGCGACCCGCCTCGGGGTGCCCGTGGTCGAGTGGGACGGAGACCACGACGCGATGACCGGCGACGACCTCGCCCTGCTGGCATCGCTGCGCGGCGCACTGGACGGCAGCGGCCTCTCGCTCGCCTACCAGCTGCAGTTCGCCGCCGACGATACGAGGGCGGTCTCGGCCGAGGCACTGATCCGGTGGGACCTGCCCGACGGCACCCGGATCCCACCCGACCGCTTCATCACCCTGGCCGAGCGGACCGGCCTGGTCGACCGGCTCACCCGATGGGTGGTGCGCGAGGCACTCGACGCCCAGGTGCGCTGGCGGTCGACCGGGATCGACCTGCCCGTCTCGGTCAACGTGTCGGCCAAGAACCTCGCCGACCCCGACCTCCCGCGATGGATGATCGAGGAACTGGCCGACCGGGGGCTGCCGGCATCGTGCCTCACCGTGGAGGTCACGGAGTCGGCGGTGACCGACCCCGGACAGGCCCAGGCCGTGCTCGGACCGTTGCGTTCCCACGGGATCAGGATCTCGATGGACGATTTCGGAACCGGGTACACCTCGCTGTCCGCCCTGCCCGCACTACCCCTCGACGAACTCAAGATCGACCAGGGATTCGTGAAGCGCTCGATGACGTCTGCAGCCGACGACGCCATCGTGGCGACCACCTGCGACCTGGGGCACCGACTCGGGCTCACCGTGGTGGCCGAAGGGGTCGAGGACGGAGCGCTGGCGGCGAGGATGCTGGCTCACGGCGCCGATCTGCTCCAGGGGTACCACCTGGCCCGTCCGCTGTCCGAGCCGGAGCTCCTCCGGCGTCTCCACGGACAGGGTGTCGAAGGCGAGTCCCTGGCTGAGCCGTCGAGGTGACGGCAGCGTCGCCCAGGTCACGCTCAGCGCCGATCGACGAGATGGGGGAGGATGGTCGCGTCCGTCCCTGACGGACCACCATGCCCTACAGACAAATCGACGATCCAGCCAAGCTCCGACGGGTGCTCGAGGCCACGCTGCTGCTCGAGGCCGATCTCGACCTCGATGCGGTGCTGCGACACGTGGTCGACGAGGCCCGGGCCATGACCAATGCCCGCTACGCGGCGCTCGGGGTACTGGACACCGAGAAGGAAGGGCTGTCCGACTTCCTGACCAGCGGACTCGACGCCGGTGCGGAACGGGCCATCGGCGATCGACCCACGGGCAAGGGTGTGCTCGGCCTGCTCATCGCTGAACCACAGGTGGTCCGCATCCCGCGGCTCTCGGACCATGAGGCCAGCGTCGGCCTGCCGCCCAACCACCCTCCGATGACCTCGTTCCTCGGTGTGCCCATCCAGGTGCGGGGGGAGATCTACGGCATCCTGTACCTCACGGACAAGCAGGGGTGGGAGGAGTTCACCGTCGACGACGAGTCGCTGGTGGGAGCCCTGGCCGTGGCGGCCGGTATCGCCATCGAAAGTGCCCGTCTGCACGAACTGGTGGCCGAGTCGGCCGTCTTCGCCGAGCGCGACCGGATGGCGCGTGACCTCCACGACACCGTGATCCAACGCCTGTTCGGTGTGGGACTGTCGCTCCAGGGCCTGGTCTCCGGCGGCACGGAGACGGACCGGTCGGCACGTCTGAGCGCGGCGATCGACGACATCGACGACACCATCCGCGAGATCCGGACCACGATCTACGGACTGACGATGACCGACGTCCACCGGGGGGCACGGGCGGCGGTCCTCGGCCTGGCCGACGAACTCCGACCGTCGGTGGGCGTCCCGGTGCGCATCGGCTTCGAAGGAGCGGTCGACGCGGCCATGACCACGTCGGTGCTGGAGCAGCTGCTGCCCACCCTGCGCGAGGCGGTCACCAACGTCGGCAAGCACGCCGATGCGTCCCGGGTGGACGTGATGGTGGACGTCCGTCGAGGACGGTGTCTGCTCGAGGTGTCCGACGACGGCCGGGGGTTCGACCCCGACGTGACCGTCACCGGGTTCGGCCTGGCCAACCTGCGTCGACGGGCGGAGAAGCTCCACGGCACCTGCACCGTCGAGTGCCCGGCGTCGGGCGGGACCATCCTTCGTTGGACCGTCCCGATGCCGTAGCGGACGACCGTGCAGGTGCCGTGGTGCCCGAACGCGCCAGCCGGCACGTCCATCGGGTCAACCGAAGCCCGGACCCTCGGGTGCGGGTCGGTAGGGTACCGGCGTCGAGTCGGCCCGCAGGTAGAGGGGATGGCGGGGGGCTCCGCTGCGGTTGGTGACGAAGCACATCGGGCGGGCACCGGCGACGAGGGGCCACACCGCCGCCGCCCGGCGGGCCACGGTGGACCGGCGTGCCGCGCCGCCGACCCCTCCCGCGAGGCCGTCCCCCCAACCGAGGATCACCACGTCCGCCCGGCCGGTCACCTCGGTGATCCAGGCGTCGGCCACCTCGGTCGACTCACCCACCCCGGCATCTGCGTGGACGAGCCGTTGGTGGGTGTCGACGATGGCGAAGAGGTTGACCAGTTCGTAGGCACCGCCCCCATTGGCCGCGGTGAGTGTCCGGAGGCGCTGATTGGTCCGGTCGTCGGCCTCGGCGCCAGCGGTGGACGGGTTCAACAGCACGTAGGCGAAACGGGGGAGCCCGGCGTCCCACTCCCGGGCGAGCCAGTACCGGTAGCGGCGGTCCGCGCTGAAGGTGGCGTCCCCCGTGACGCCTGCCGGGAGGGCATGGCGGGCGGTCATCGGACCGGAACGGCCCGGCCGGTGGTCCGCCCTCCGGGGCGGGGGGACGAGGTACCACCGGCCCGGAGCAGGGTTGCGGGACCTCGCTCGACGGACCGACAGCGTCGAGGAAGGTACCCGTCGGGAGCCGGTTGTGTAACCGACGGATACATCATTCGCCTCCGCGCGGTGGGTCCGATCCCCAGCCCCGACACGACAGGGTTGCCCCGCTCCCGGGCGCCCGGGTCGCACCGCACGCGGCGGTCGTCCGGCCACGCCCCCCGGCCAACCGGCGCGACCCGTCGTCCCGGTCTACCGTTTGGGTCGACGGACGCCTGTCCGCCCGGGGGACGCGTGAGGAGCGGCACATGCTCGATGTTGTCATCAAGGGGGGCACGGTGGTCGATGGCACCGGCGGCCCGTCGGTCACCGCCGATGTCGGGGTGCGCGACGGCAGGATCGTGGACATCGGCTCGGTGACCGAATCGGCGACCCGGGTACTCGATGCCGACGGCGCGCTGGTGACCCCGGGATGGATCGACGTCCATACCCACTACGACGGCCAGGTCACCTGGGACGACGCCCTCGAACCGTCGGCCTCCAACGGGGTGACCACGCTGGTGATGGGCAACTGCGGGGTGGGCTTCGCCCCGGTCCGGGCCCGCGACCACGACGCGTTGATCGACCTGATGGAAGGGGTGGAGGACATCCCCGGTTCGGCTCTGAGCGTCGGCATGCCCTGGGGTCGGTGGGAGACGTTCGACGAGTACCTCGACCTGCTGGACGACGGGCGCTACGCCGTGGACGTGGCCGCCCAGATCGCCCACGGTGCGGTGCGCTTCTACGTCATGGGCGAGCGGGGCGCGGCCAACGAGGACGCCACGGCCGAGGACATCGCCGCCATGGCGGCTGTCGTCGGGCGGGCCATGGCCGCCGGTGCCGTCGGGTTCACCACCTCGCGCACCATCGGCCACAAGGCCAAGTCCGGACGCCCGGTCCCGGGGACGTACGCCCCCGAAGAGGAGTTGCTGGCCTTCGCACGGGCGCTCGGGTCGGCCGGGCACGGGGTGTTCGAAGCCATCGTCGCCGGGACGATCGGCACCCTCGAGCGGCTCGGCGGCGAGCGGGCCAAACCCCTCGACGAGATGCCTCTGCTGATTGCCGCTGCCCGCGCCAGCGGGCGACCGGTGACCTTCACCGTCGCCCAGCTGTTCGAGGACCCCGACCACTGGCGCCTGGTGCTCGACGCCGCGGCCGAGGCGAACCGTGCCGGTGCCGTACTGCGCCCCCAGATCATCCCCCGCTCGGTCACGATCATGACCAGCCTCGACACCTACCACCTGTTCATGGGTCGTCCCACCTATCGCAAGATCGCCGATCTGCCCCTGGACGAACGGGTGGCGGAGATGCGTCGTCCCGAGGTCCGCCGCGCCATCCTCGACGAGGAGTCGGTTGCCGAGGGGGCCAACGACTTCTCGGCGCTGGTGGTCGAGCTCTTCGGCCCGGCACTACCGGTGACGTTCCCGATGGGCGACCCGGTGGACTACGAGCCGAGCTTCGACGATTCGGTGTGGGCCCAGGCGACCCGGGCCGGGGTGGATCCTGTCGACCACATGTACGACCTGCTGCTGGAGGACGGGGGACGGGCGTTCTACGCGCTGCTCGGGTCGAACTTCGTCAACGGGACCCTCGACGTCTGCCGCGAGATGCTGCTCGACCCCAACACGGTGACCGGTCTGGGTGACGCCGGAGCCCACGTCAACCTGATCTCGGACTGCTCGGCCTCCACGTTCCACCTGACCCACTGGGCCCGGGACCGTACGGTGGGGGAGAAGCTCCCGGTCGAACTGCTGGTCCACAAGTTGAGCGGCGCCAACGCCGCCCTCTACGGCTTCGCCGACCGTGGGACCCTGGACGTCGGGATGCGGGCCGACATCAATGTCATCGACTTCGGCGGGCTCCGCATCCTGCCCCCGGTCCTCCGCCACGACCTGCCCGCCGGGGCCAGCCGGATCCTCCAGCCGGCCGAGGGCTACCTGGCCACCCTGGTGGCCGGCGAGGTCACCCGTGACCACGATGCCGACACCGGGGTGCGGTCGGGACGACTGGTGCGGGGCTCGGCGGCCTGAGCCTCACCGCACCAGGCGGAAGAAGGACCGGAGCTCGTCGACGAAGATCGCCGGCTGCTCGAACGCGGCGAAGTGTCCGCCGACGTCGAGCTCGTTCCAGTAGATGATGTCCTCGAACCGGCTGGCTGCCCAGCGACGGGACATGCGCATGATCTCCTTGGGGAAGATCGAGCACCCGGTCGGCACCGCCACCGGGTCGAAGCCCGGTCGCACGAAGCTCTCCCAGTACAGGCGGGCCGACGAGGCACCCGCCGCCGGGAGCCAGTAGAGCATCACGTTGTCGAGTAGCTCGTCCCGGGTGAGGACGTGCTCGGGGTGCCCCCGGCAGTCCGTCCAGGCCCAGAACTTCTCGACGATCCAGGCCGCCTGACCGACCGGGGAGTCGACCAGGCCGTAGCCGACGGTCTGGGGTCGCGTCGACTGTTCCTTGGAGTAGCCGGTTCCCCAGTTGCGGTGGTCGGCATAGGAGGCCAGCGCAGCCTGTTCGGCCTCGGTCAGGTCGCTCAGGTCGAGTGCACCGGGTGCAGCCATCGGCATGTTGAGATGGATGCCGGCCAGATGGTCGGGGTCCAGGTTGCCCAGGGACGCGGTCACCATGGCCCCCCAGTCGCCCCCCTGGGCGCCGTAGCGTCCGTAGTCGAGCCTGTCCATGAGCTGGGCCCAGGCGCCGGCGATACGTTGGACGGTCCAGCCGGTTCCGGTGGGCTTGCCGCTGAAGCCGTAGCCCGGCAGTGAGGGGCACACGACGTCGAAGGCGTCGGCGGCCGAGCCGCCGTGGGCCACCGGGTCGGTCAACGGACCGATCACCTTCATGAATTCGATGATCGACCCGGGCCAGCCGTGGGTCAGGATGATCGGCAGCGCGCCGGGATGGGGTGAGCGGACGTGGAGGAAGTGGATGTCCAGGCCGTCGAGCTCGGTGACGAACTGCGGCAGCGCATTGAGCCGGGCCTCGGTGGCCCGCCAGTCGTAGCCGTCGGCCCAGTAGTCGCAGAGCTCTCGGGTGTACGCCAGTGGGATGCCCTGGGACCAGTCGTCCACGGTCTCGGATTCGGGCCAGCGGGTGCGCACCAGCCGGTCGTGCAGGTCGACGAGGTCCGCCTCGGCGACATCGATGCGGAACGGTCGGACGGCGTCGCTCATGGGCTCACTGTAGAACCGGTGGGCCGACCGGGCCGGTGGTCGCCCATGCCCGGCCGGGCGTCACCCGGGCGGACGGGCACCCGCCGTACGCTGGACGGGAGGGCCGAATCCGAGGGGGACCGTCCGTGAAGTTCACCGTCACCGAGACCATCGCCGCCGGGCGCGACGAGGTGCTGGGGGCCCTGGTCGATCCCGACTACTACGCCGAGCTGGGTGCGGCGGCGACCGCGGTCCGCCCGCCCGAGCTCCTGGCGGCGTCCGAGTCGGCCGGGACGGTCCACACGCGGGTGCGCTACGCCTTCGACGGGACCATCAGCGGCCCGGCCGCACTGGTGGTGGACGTCGACAAACTGACCTGGGTCATCGAGACCACCTACGACACCGCGCGCCACACCGGTTCGCTGGTGGTCGTCCCCGACCACTACGAGGGAATGCTGCGGTGTCGGGGGACCCTGACCCTGGAGGCGACCGACGCCGGTGCGACGGTCGAGACCGTGACGGGTCGGCTCGAGGTCAAGGTGCCGCTGCTGTCGGGGGCAGCGGAAAAGGCCATCTTCGGAGGATTCACCCGTCATTTCGAACTCGAGGCGATCGCCATGGCCCGGTTCTGCGCTGCACACCGGTGACGATCCACTCAAGATTCTCCCCCGGGTGCCGATCCTCCTTGTGTCGGTAGTCGGCCCTGAGGAGAGCCCCGTGAGTGAGTCCCAAGCGTTCCGCACCTGTCCCTACTGCGCCACCGAAGGCGTGCCCAAGCTGGTGGTGTACCCACGTCTGGTCTCCGGTTCGTCGACCAGTTGGAAGTGCCGGTCCTGTGACCGCTACTGGTCGGACGCCCAGCTCGCCCTCCTGCGGGCCTCCTGACCCACATCGACCCGGGCTCAGGGCCGCGCGGACCCACCCTGCTGCTCGACGAGCAGTCCGACCATCGTGGCCATGGCGGCCAGCGCCGATTCCGCCTGCTCGTCACTGGTGCCGATGAACCCGCCGAACGCGGCATTGCCCATGATGTAGGTGATGAAGATGTTGGCGCAGATCGGGACGTAGTCGCCCTCGAGGCCGAAGATCAGGCTGATCGCCTCCTCGATGGAGGTCACCAGCGCCGGCTTGTCGTGGTCGGGGACCCCGGGAAGATTCCTGCTGGTCAGGTACCGGTAGACCCGGAACCACATGTCGACCTCGGGGATCGCCATGATCCGGGGAATGAACCGGCCGGGCTGGTCGAAGCCGATCGCCGACTCCTCGGAGCGGACCAGGTCGCTGATGCGGTGCCCGAGCTCGGCGGCGACCGCCAGCATCAGCCCGTCCCGACCCCCGTAGTAGCGCGAGATGTAGTTGGTCGCCGTACCCGAGGCTTCGGCGATCATCCGACTGGTGATGTCGTCGACCGGGTGGAGCCGCATCAGGTCGATGGTGGCCGAGATCATCTTGGCCTCGTTGGCGACCTGGATCGGGAGCCGCCGCTTGGGCCGCTCGGCCTCCAGCGCGGCGGAGGGTGGACGGGAGTCGGTCATGGCCATGCACTTGGAACAGTAGTCAATTCTGTACTCAGCAGCCCCCTGCGGGCACCCCCTGTTGTCAGGTGACCGGTGTCGTCGGGCCGGACCGGTGGTCGACAGGCGGTTCCTGACCTCCGGCTAGTCGCCGTAGCGCTGTTCGGCGGTGACCCAGTCCGAGGCGATGGCCTCCTGGGCGGTCACGAGGGGGAGCCGTCCCGAACACACCAGGCGGTTGAGGACGTCCTCGAGGCCGTCCTTGCCGTTGTGGAATGTGGTGGCCCCCGGCAGATCATTGGGCTCGAGCCACAGGTTGGCCGGGTCGTTCGGATCTCCCCCGAGCTCCAGGGGGACCAGGTGGTCGTACTCGGCGGTCGAGAACGGACCCCGGTAGTCGTAGGCGGCGCCCGATGCGGCCTTCTCCGGTCCCGTGACGTCCTCGGGAGGGCGGACGGTGTCCGACCACCCGGACCGACAGATCGTGGTGGCGATGTCCGCCTGGGTCACCTCGGGATCGACGGCCCCCGGTGTGCAGGTCGGGTCGGGCAGCGGGTCGAGGCCGACGTAGGTGTAGTGGCACGAGCCGGGGGCGGGCTGGGCCTGGACCGAGTAGGTGGCCAGTGGGCCGGGTCCTACCGGGAGTGGCCCGGCCGGGAGTGTGCCCGCCGGAGACCCCCCGGACACGCGTGCTCCGGTTGTCGAGGACGGAACCCCGGCGAGCTGTCCGGGCCCGCACGCCGCCAGGACGACCACGGACGCCAGTGCGATGAGCGGGGCGGACGACCGGGCCCGAGCCGATGGCCTGCCACCTCCGCCGGGTCTCACCACTCGGGGTAGTGGATCGTCGCTTCCGAGCCCCGAGTGGTCGACGCGATGGTGATGCCGTGGGGAAGCGCGTTCTGCAGCGCCTCCACGTGGCTGATGACCCCCACCATGCGGCCCCCGTCCTGCAACGACCGCAGGACGTCGACGACGGTGTCGAGCGACTCGCCGTCCAGCGAGCCGAACCCCTCGTCGACGAACAGGGCACCGATGCGGTAGTTGGAGCCGGCGGAGACCACGTCGGCGAGACCGAGGGCCAGGGACAGTGCGGCCATGAAGGTCTCGCCACCGGACAGTGTCGTCGCCGGTCGGCGTTGACCGGTCTCGGCGTCGAGCACCGAGAGGTCGAGTCCGGATGCCTTGCGTCCGTCGGAGGACTCCCGATCGAGCTCGAGTGCGAATCGGCCCCCCGTCATGGTGTCGAGTCGCACGTTGGCCTGGGCCAGTACCTGGCGCAGGTAGTAGGCGAGTACCCAGTTGTGCAGCGAGACCCGCACCCCCACGGGACCGCCACCCAGCCCGGCGCAGGCCGAATACAGCGTGTCGGCCTCCTCGGCGCCGGCCCGGGCACGGTCGAGTTCGCCGGCCTGTTGCGACAGTTCGATCCGGGCGGCGTCGATGGCATCCAGGTGTGCCGCAACCACGGCGTGGCGCCCGACCAGGTCGTCGTGACGTGCGTCGGCGGTCCGTTCGAGTTCGATCAGGGGTGCGGTGTCCGGACGCTCGATGGGCCCGCCGTCCTCGGCGTAGGAACGCAGGCGGGATTCGACGGAGCGTCGCCGCTCTTCGCGGTCGGCCACGGCATGGGCCTCCCGGTCGATGACCTCGGTGGGACGCGCCCACCGCTCGAGTGCCGCCGGGTCGTCCTCGTCGAACTCGACCAGGGTGGGGCCGAGCGATACGACGTCCTGTTCGACGGCACTGCGCAGCTCCTGGGCCGTCTCGAGTGTGCGTGCCAGTCGGCCCACCACCTCGGCCAACGTCCGACGCGCCGCCGCTGCGGGCGCCGTGCTCGCCAGCTCCCCGTGCGCCTCGACGAAGGCGTCGCGCTCGCGTTCCCACTGCTGGCGCCGACTCCCGAGTGCGGCCCTGTCGACCAGGAGTGCTTCCGACTCGCTGGTCGCGGTCGCCTGGCGTTCGATCCGGTCCCGGGTCAGCTCATCGAGTACAC
>Ga0302202_10007231_pt1 | contig 10778 bp, 4 predicted proteins | sample II_Bog_N3_3_FD_194579 | JGI IMG/M metagenome (GOLD analysis project Ga0302202, IMG submission 194579) | Peat permafrost microbial communities from Stordalen Mire near Abisko, Sweden - II_Bog_N3_3 | ecosystem: Environmental > Terrestrial > Soil > Wetlands > Peat | place: Sweden: Abisko, Stordalen... | reverse complement strand
CGAAGAGCCCGTCGAAGAGCCCCAGCCGGAGCCCCAGCCGGAGCCCGACGCTGACGACGTCGAGCCCCACGACGCACACGCCCTCGCGCGCGCCGACGGGCGCATCGACGGGCTTCTACCTGGTGTCCTCAGGCACGAGCGCTCCGACGAGCAACGCAGTCGTGACGGAGGCGACGACATACTGGACGGGTGGCAACGCCCCGCAGTCCGCGGGGACGACCATCACGCTCTCGCCCACGGCGAGCGGCCGCATCGCCGTCACCACGACGGGGCTCTACCTCATCTCGTTCACGGCAGTGTGGTCGAGCGTAGCGGGTGCCGCGGACCGGCAGGCGTGGCTCGTCCGCAACGCCGCGGCCACGACCGGCAACAATCGCATCGCGTTCATCATAACGAGCTACTCCGACGCCAAGCTCTCCGGCCAGGCGTTGCAGACGCTCACCGCAGCCGACTACGTCTCCCTTTTCGTATACCAGTCCACCGGGAGCGCGTTGTCGCTGTACCCTTCGCAGCCGTCGACGTTCAGCATCGCGTCCACGTCGGACGAACCGTACTACGTCATGCACTCGGGCACGGCGCAGCCCACGCCGTCGAGCACCGTCACGCCGCTGACGACGTTCTGGACCGCGTCGCCCGTCGCGTCCACCTCGCTCGGGACGGTGGTGACGAACCCCAGCAACGGCCAGCTCAAGGTCTCCGTCGCGGGCGCGTACCTCGTCTCATACGGATTTTACTGGGACACGTCGTCGAGCGGAGACAAGCAGTCGTGGATTCTCAAAAACGGCGCCGCGACGTCGACGACCAACCGGTACTGCTACATCTCGACGGAGGAGGCGTGGACACTCGGCACGACGGCGACGTGCGTCATGGTGCTCAGCGCGGCCGACACCTTCGTCGTCAACGCGTACCAGAACTTTGGCACGCTGTCGCCCGACCCCGTAATCACGACGGCGTTCGGCGCGGTGCGGCTCGCGGGGCCCTACTACTCCATCACCAGCACGACCGCCCAGGCCGTGCTGCTCAACACCCCGACCGAGCTCACGACGCACTGGTCCGGCGGGACGGTGCAGACGGGGTCGACGCTCGCATCGCCCACGGCCGGCCGCGTGCGCGTCACGCAGACGGGGTCGTACTACGTGACGGCGCAGATTCCGTGGGTCGCCGCGGGGAGCGCCAACATCCAGCAGGCGTGGGCGTACGTCAACGGTGCGGGGACGATGTACGGGCTCGTCGGCAGCAGCTCCGCCGCCGGCTTGGCGCTCAACGTCGCGACGCTCGTCCCGATGAACGCCGGCGACTACGTGAGCATCTGGGCGCTCCAGGCGTCACTCACGACGCAGAACGTCGACAACGGCATCACGTGCTGGTTCAGCGTCGTGCAGATGTCGACGACGGGCGTGACACTCGGGCCCTCCAAGAGCCCCTCCCGCACCCCTTCCAAAAGCCCCAGCAAGAGCCCGTCCCGCACCCCGTCGAAGAGCCCCAGCCGGAACCCCAGCCGGAGCCCGACGCTACCGACGCCCGCGCCCACGACCGCGTCGCCCAGCACCTCGCCGACGACGACCGCCAAGGGCTACTACGAGTACACGGCAGGCACGGCGCAACCCGCGCCGTCGCCGTCGGCCGTGTACGAGTTGACCACCTACTGGGGCGGCGGGACGGCGGCGCGGACGGCGGGGACGGCGGCGACGGCGGGGCCGACGACGGGGCGAGTCGCCATCAACAACGCGGGGCTGTACCTCGTCGCCGTCTCCGCGGCGTGGTCGTCCTACACGTCCACGGCCGACTACGAGGTCTCGTTCACGATCGGCGGCGCGTCGTCGCCGGCGTACATGCACGCGCGCTACAACCCCGCGCCCGCCAACCAGATCGTCACCGTGACGTCCATGGGGGCCGTGGTGTTGAGCGCGTCCACGTTCGTCTCCATCACGGGGTACACGGGGTCCCCAAACGCCATGTCCATCACCAACCCCACGCAGTTCGCCGTGGTGTCGACCGAAGGCGCGGCGTACTACGTCTTGTCGGGCACGACGGCCTCCATTTCGACGAGCGCCACAACGGGCCTCACGTCGTTCTGGGGGTCGCCGTCCAGCACCGGGGGCATTTGGAACGCCGCTGGCGCGTCGGGCAAGATCTCGTCCACCCTCGGCGGCATGTACATGTTCTTCTGGGGCTTCTCGTGGAGCGCCGGGGGGAGCTACACCGTCCAATCGTACACCATCGTGAACGGCGGCGCGGCGCGGTACGGGTTCATCTCGGACGAGAACGTCCAGTCGTCCATTTCCGGGTCGCTCATCCCGCTGAACGCGTACGACACCGTGCAGGTCGTCGTGTGGCAGAACTCTGGCGGGACGCTCACGAACCTCGACCCGCAGCAGTTCACCGCGATGCGGGTGGAGACGCCGTGGGCCAACATCGTCTCCTCGCCGACGACGCAGACGGTGGCCGCGTCGCCCAGCGCCGCCCCAGTCGGTACGGAGCTCGCCGGGTACTGGGGCGGGGCGTTCACGACGGGCAACGCCGGCGCGTTCGCGCACTACACCGTCCCCAGCGCGGGGCGGTTGCGCGTGGCCGTCGGCGGCGGGTACTACGTGCTGTTTGGGATCCAGTGGAACGGGTCGGCGTCCGGGTACCGCGTCATGTGGGTCGCCGTCAACGGCGGCGCGGCGCGGTACGGCCAGGCCAGCTCCGCCAACACCTTGCCGTACCAGCAATCCGCCGCGTTCGTCGTGCTCAACCCCGGGGACTACGTGAGCGTGTGGGCGACCAACGTCGCGAGCAGCACCACCGACACGTCCGATCCCATGCAGTTCTCCATGGTCCAGATGTACTCAACGGGCGTGACCGCGGGGCCCTCCAAGAGCCCCTCCCGCACCCCTTCCAAAAGCCCCAGCAAGAGCCCCAGCAAAAGCCCGACGCCCGTCCCCACCAGCGCGTCGCCCTCGCGCTCCCCGACGGCCTCGGCGACGGACGGGTACGGCGTGCTCTTCAGCGGTACGGCGCAGCCGACGGGGTCGCGCAGCGAGCTCACGACGTACTGGCACGGCGGAAACTCCCCTCTGTTGGCCGGGCCCGTCACCAACCCCAGCAACGGCCGGCTCAAAACGTCCAACGCGGGGGCGTACATCGTGCACTACTCCGTCGTGTGGCCCACCGACCCCCCGGCTGCATTCCCCGCCGGAAGGCAGATCAGCGTCGTCAAGAACGACGCCGCGTACCCGTCCACCTACAGGTACGCCTCGGCGTTCAGCTCCAACACGGCGGCGTTCGGCCTGTCTGGGTCGGCGCTCGTCGTCATGGCCGCCAGCGACTTTGTCTCGTGTCAGGGCGAGGTAGACGACGGCACGACGCAGGTGCTCGGCATCTCCCCCACGACGACGATGGCGCTCATCGGGACCCTGGGGCAGCCCTTTTACTCGCTCTTCAGCGGGGCCACGCAGTCCATCACCACGGGAACGCTCACGGCGCTGACGTCGTACTTCGTCGGTGGCAACCCCGCTGCTTCGAGCGGGTCGGGGTGGAGCGTCCCCTCGAGCGGGCAGATCAAGACCACCGTCGCGGGGATGTACCTGGTGTTCATCAACCCCTATTTCAACTCGTTTTTCGGGGACTCGCAGGCCGTCGTGACGAAGAACGGCGCGTCGCAGTCGCTGACAAACTGCTGGTGCCTGACGCAGGTCAACGACGAGTCGCAAAACGGCCTCGACACGGAATTCACCGCGGCGTGTTTGGTGCCGCTGGCGTCCGGGGATTACGTCCAGCTGAGCGTGTTCCAGGACAGCGGCTCGACGCAAACGGCCGATGGGAGCGCCACCAGCATCCCGTTTTCGGTGCTCCGCGTCGCGACGCCGTACTACTCCCTGAGTCCGCACACGAGCCAGTCGATCACGACGTCGACCAACACGGAGTTGAGCACGCTGTACTCGGGGTCGCCGGTCACGAGTTTCGGGACGATTTGGACGGCCCCATCGACGGGGCGTGTCGGGGTCATCGTGGGTGGGGGGTACTTTGTCACGGTCAACGTCCAGTGGACGTCGGACTTTGCGGGGCAGCGCAGCATCTGGGTGGCCGTAAACGGGGGCTCGGTGAGGTACGGCTACTCCTCGGCCGCGGGCACGGCCACGGGGTCGTCTCCACTGAAAACGTCGTCCACGGCCGCGTTCGTCGTGCTCAACCCCGGGGACTACGTCAGCGTGTGGGTGAACCAGGTGCAGGGGTCGTCCGAGTCCATCAGCGCCAACAACGGCGCCAACGCGTACCAGTTCAACGTGGTGCAGATGTACTCGAGCGGCGTCACGCTCACTCCGTCGAGGAGCCCGAGCCACACGCCCTCGACGAGCCCCTCGCGCACGCCCTCGCGCTCGCCCACGGCGCCGACGTCCAGCGCCGACTTGCCCCTGGTCGTGTTTGGGTCGGGGACGGCCGTGGCGACGACGGCCATCGGGTCGCGCGCCACCTCGTCGGCGACGTGCACCGCGCTCGCCAACGAGCTCGCGCTGCCTTACTCGGCGTGCTTCATGTTTGTCGCGCTCGCGTCGGAGGCCCCCACCTCGTACAACACCCCGCGCGCGTTCGGGGGCGGCGCCCCCTTCTCCCCCGACGCCGTCGTCCGCGCCAACGACGCGTCGGGCCCCGTCGTGGCCAAGAACTGGTGGACGCTGTTCTCGGGCCCGCTGACCAACTCGCTCGCGACGGCGGTGTTTGGCGAGACCGTCGGCATCTGGACCGGGATGAACGTGGGCGGGGAGCTCGCCAGCGGGTCGACGTGCACCGACTGGACAGCGACAACGGGCACGGGCACGTACGGCGACACCTCGCAGACCACGTGGACGCCCACGACGTCGTATCTGGGCGGGGAGACGGCGTCGTGCGCGGCCACCAACTTTTACCTGTGCGTCGCCGTCCCGCCGCTGACGTCGAGTCCCAGCCGCAGCCCCTCGCGCTCGCCGAGCCGCACCCCCTCGCGCTCGCCCTCGCGCTCGCCGTCGCGCACCCCCTCGCGGAGCCCGTCGCGGTCGCCGTCGCGCTCGCCGTCGCGCTCGCCCAGTCGCAACCCGTCGCGCTCGCCCTCGCGCAACCCGTCACGGTCGCCCTCCAAGTCGCCGACGACGAGCCAGCCGAGCCGCACGCCGTCGCGCTCGCCTTCGCGCTCGCCGTCGCGCAACCCGAGTCGCTCGCCGTCGCGCGCGCCCTCGCGGAGTCCGTCGCGGAGTCCGTCCCGCAACCCGTCGCGGAGCCCGAGTCGCAACCCGAGCCGAAGCCCGAGCCGCTCGCCGTCGAAGACACCGACGACCTCGCAGCCGTCGCGCACGCCCTCGCGCGGTCCGAGCCGCAGCCCATCACGGAGCCCATCGCGATCGCCGTCGCGGAGCCCCTCGAAGACGCCGACGACGAGCCAGCCGAGCCGCACGCCCTCGCGCGCCCCGTCGCGGTCGCCGTCGCGTGCGCCGTCACGGAGCCCATCGCGGAGCCCCTCACACAGCCCGTCGCACAGCCCGAGCCGCTCGCCGAGCCGCTCGCCATCACACACGCCTTCGCGCCGCCCGACGCACAAGCCCACGGCGTCGCCGAGCCACCACCCGACGGCCAAGCCCTCGGCGACCCCGAGCCGCTCGCCGACGCCGAGACACACGCCGTCGCCGGTGTTTCCCCCCACGGCGTCGCCGCTGTCGCCGCCGTCGCCGCCCACCCTCGCGCCCGCGACCCCGACGTACGCCCCCGCCCCGCCCCGCCGCTTCCTCGGCCAGACCAATGTCGCCTACGTTTTGGGGTTCCCCTTGTTGGTGGGTTTGGTGGCGGGGTTCGCGGCCGCCGCGGAGCTGAGGCGGCGCGAGGTCCGCCGCCAAACCGAGGAGCTCGCGAGGCAGCAACGCGCCAAAGACGCCCTCGGCGACGACGACGACGACGCGTGGTAGGGCGGTGTAACCTCAAAACAACCCCACATCCCACGCCATGAGGACGTTGATGACGGCAGCCAACGTGGAGCCGAGGACCACGGGGCCGAAGGGGACGACGGCGCCGTTGACGACGGAGATTCCGTGTCCGGACACGAGACGAGCCGTCGCCGTCGTCAGGTACACGTGCGCGCCCACCGCCGGCGGCACCGGCGCCGGCCGCGATCGCGCCAAAGCCCAGCGCCGGCACTGCCGCCGCCGACCCGTCCTCGTTGGCGTGGAGAGACGCGACGCAGATCGCCGTCGACGCCCACCACGCGGGCGCGAGCGGCGCGATCAGCGCCGCCGCCGCCGGGTGGTCGCAGTCTCCCGGGAGCTGCGCCTCCGCCCAGCACACCGCGGCGTGGGCGCGCGTCAGCGTCATGAGGTCGCGGCCGCGTTGAGTTGTGGGGAACGGCGCGCCGGCGCGGGGGGCGGCGACGCCGGCGTCGGGCGGGAGTGACTTTGTGACTTCACGCGCAAAACGCCACGCACACGTCGCCCAGCAGCATCGCCGCCAGGACAAAGTCGACAAAGGCGCACGCCGCCACGAGCGCTTGCGTCCTCGTGATGAGGTGCATGATCCTCGCGGCGTCGTCCGGCACCTCGGGCGCGAGCGCAAAGGGCACGCAGCACACCGCGGCCAGCGCCACCGCAAAGGCCGAGCGATCGACGCCCGCCCCGTTCCGAGACAGCCTGTCGACAACGACGCCGGCGCACATGCATGAGGCCGCCACCCACACGGGGACGGCGAGCATCGCCGCGTCCATCATCGTCATCGGCGACCCGGGCATCGGCACCGGCGCCGGCGGCACCGGCGCCGGCGACGCGCCCACGCGCCACGCCACCGCGCCCACGGCGAGGGTGCACGCGCACAGGGCGACGTCCTCCCACACGACCCCGGCGAAGCGGCCGCGGACGCGCTCGCGCGCCATGATGTTGTGAGGGCGACGAGGTCACAAAACACAAAAATGGGCGCGTCGTTTTCGTCGCCATCCGGGGTGCAGTCGGGACTGTGGCTCGTTTTATGGGTGGTGCTCGGGTGCGTCGCGGGCCTCGTGCTGCTGTCTCTGTTTTTCAACGCCTCGGCCCAGCTGCGACTGGTGCTCGCCGTCCCCCTCGCTTGTCTCTTGATGGGGCTGCCCCCTGTTCTGGTGTTTTGTGGTTCCCCGCCGCCCTACGACGCCGTCGACTGGTTCGTCCTGGGGGAGTTCTGCCTGGCGGTGTTTGCCCTCGCCGTGCACGCCGCGCGGTGGTTCGGCACCACGTACGAACAGGTGCGCAGGGCCGAACTCGCCGAAGAGGCGCGGCTGGCGCGCGGCGCCGTCCCCGTCCCCGTCGTGTCCCGCGACGCCGCCTTTGCGGTGCTGAGCGCCGCGGCCTTCGTGGCGCTGGACACCGTCGCCCGGGCCTACATCGCCCCAACCAACAGCACCGCGCCCGAACAGGCCGTCTGGCTGCTGGTGACCCTGGCCGTCCTGGCGAGCTTGGCGCTCTTCACGTTCCATATCGTGGCCCGTCTGGTCTTCCTCGTCACCTGGGCGCTCGTGTTCCTGGGCGTTTATGGGGCGGCCCTCGCGGCCCTCGTCCTCACCCTCGTCCTCAACATGTCCCCGTTGGTCGTCGTCACCGTCGCCGAGGCCATGCTGTCCGTCCTGTGCGCCGTCGTCGTCGCCGAGTCCGTCTGGATGCTGTGCGTCCAGCGGGCGCGCAACGCCCAGCGCGATCGGCTCAGCGCCGCCCACGCGCGCTCGTTGGCGCGCGCACCGCATGCGCCGGCGGCGCCGCATGCGCCGTACAAACAAAATGCCCATGCACAAGCGCAGTGACGCCGAGCGGTTGCGCGCATGCGTCGTGTACAAAACCATCCTAAACGTCGCGGGCTGCCTCATGGAGAGAGACGCCGCCACCCTTCGCGATCACGCGGCCGCCATGGAGAGGGTCGGCACCATCCGGTGCGCGGCCCTCGACGTCCAATCGTCCGCGGCGCTCGAGGCGCTGCTGTGTCTCCGCGGCCCTCTCGGCGAGCCGGAGCCGGAGCCCCTCCGTGACCTCCAGCTCGACGCCGTGCGCCTTCCCGCCGAGAGGGCCGATGACGCCGTCCTGCTGAGCGCGCGTGGTATGCGCGTGACGCCCAGCCCCGCCGCGCTCGTCTCCACGGTGCTGGCCGCGGTGCGGCCGGGGCTCACAAACCTCACGCTGAGCGGGTGCGGCCTCACCGACGAGTGTCTGTTCCTGGTGGCGGAAGCCGTGCGGCGCGGCGCGCTGCGCGACCTCACGAGTCTCGGGCTGTACCAGGGCCGCGAGGAACGCGAGCGCGCGGAGCGCGGCGGCGCGACCACGTTCACCGGCGCCGGCCTCGAGGCCGTGTTCCGCGCGCTGGGACACGCGACCACCCCACGACTGTGCGAGGTCGGCATCGTCGGCAGAGGCGTCGCCGACGCCGTGTACCCCGCCGTCCTCGCATTCATCCACAACACCTTTGTGAGCGTCACCGTCCGTGATCGCGACCCCCACTACGGCCCCCGCATCTTCACACAACCCATCTACGACCGCGCGCTCGCCCGAAACGGCCGTCGCGCCGTCGCGCGCGACGAGGCCGCGCGGCGGGTGTTGGCGATGATGACGCCCACCGTCGTCGCCGCCGCCCGCGCCCCCGCCGCCGTCGTCGCCTTCCTCCACCGCGACGGCGACAACGCCATCATGACGCGCGTCTTTCTGCGCCTCGTGCAGATGCTGGACGAGCACAGGCTCTCCGGCGCCGAGGCCTTTGACGCCGAGCTCCAAGCCGACTGGTCGCCCGAGGAGAGTGGTGGCGACGGCGAGAACGAGAGCGAGAGCGACGACGAGTGAGCGCGTCACAAAAATGGAAGACGAGGTCGAGAACGCCGACACAAACGCCGCCGGCCTCTCCTTTGCCGCCGCCGTCGAGGCCGCGTGCAGAACCGCGGAGGCCGCGTCCACCGCGGCGTGGCGGCGTCGGAGCGGCGCCGACGCGCCGCTGCGTCCGGCGGCGGCGTCGGCGTCGGCCGCCAAGCCGCGCCCGCGTACCCGCTCGAAGCTCGCTCTCGCGGCGGCGGCGTCCGACGACGGCGTCGACGGGTTCGCGGGCGCGCCGACGCGCGCGCCATCGCGCGCGTCCTACCCGCCGCTCGCATCAGACATGCACCCCGTGCGGGTGAGCCCGCACCAGTGGCACGCGCTCAACGTGCGCGACCTGCCTCACGTGCGGCCCGAGGACGCCGAGGAGGACGCTTCGCGGACGCTCGCGCAGGCGAACCCGACGATCTTCGACGACCGCGTCCGGTTCGTAGAGAAGGGCCACACCTACTACCTCTGGTGCGAGGCCACGCAGAGGTTCAGGACGCACCGCCTCAGCTTCAGCGTATCCAAGCTGTGGGAGATCGTAAAGGTGCCTTTCGACGCGCGGCTCCGGTCGCCGGGGACGGCCACCAAGAACTTCAACGGGCTGGTGACGGCCGTCGGGGGCCTGGGCCCGGCGCCGTCGCGCGCGCGGCTGGCACAGGCGCTCGGGCCCGACGCCGCCGCCAAACTCCACGCGTCGACGGCGTTCAGGCAGATTATCGCCGCCGCGCCCGCGCCCGCCGCCGCGTCGGCGGCGCGGCCGGCGCCGTCGCCGCCGAGAGGAGGGGGGCGCGGGCGCGGTAGGGGGAGCGGTAGGGGGCGCAACGCCTTCCGGTCCATCGTCGCCGGCGGGTCGGAGACGCACGCGCGCGTCGTCGCGCGGACGCTCGCTGCGACGCTGCCGCGGTCGCTGGGACAGACGTTTGGCGGGCTGACGCCTCGCTCGGTGCGCAAGTCCTGGCGCGCCATCGGCACCGCGGCCGCCGTGAGGGGGACGTACGTGCACGCGCAGATCGAGCGCTTTTACAACGGCCGGCCGTACGACGCCGCGGCCCCCGAGGTGCGCATCTTCCTCGATGAGATTTTGCCCTCCAACCCCGAGCTCTCGCGCGACCTCGTGTTCCGCACGGAGCTGTCGATGACGTACGCCCCGCTCTACGTCACCGGCCAGGCCGACGGCCTCTTCCGTTCGCGCCGAACCCCGGGCGCGTTTGTCTTGGTGGACTGGAAGAACTCGGGCAAGATGTGGAAGCGCGAGACGATCACGGAGGCCTACCGCGAGGCCTTTCCCGACGTCGACTCGACCAAGGCGGGCCTGTACTGCCTCCAGCTCGGGCTGTACCGCTTCATGCTCGAGCTCGAGGGGTTCGAGATCGAGGAGGCGTTCCTCGTCGTCACGCACCCCGACCACGACGGCCCGCGCAAGATCGCGGTGCCGTACATGCCCCGCCAGATCGTCTGGCTCCTGGACAGGCACCGCGAGAAGCTCGAGCGCATCCTCGCCTCGGGGCGCGGGCGCGACCCCGAGGAGGTGGAGGAGGTCGGGGGCGACGTCTCCGACGACGACCCCGACGTCGACGTCGAGAATCTGGACGACGGTGACGAGAACGACGTCGAGTTGTAATTTTGTCGCCGCCGTCGTCCGCCGTCGTCGTTCGCCGTCGTCGTCCGCCGTCGTCGTTCGCCGTCGTCGTCCGCCGTCGTCGTTCGCCGTCGTCGTCCGCCGTCGTCGTCCGCCGTCGTCGTTCGCCGTCGTCGTCCGCCGTCGTCGTTCGCCGTCGTCGTCCGCCGTCGTCGTTCGCCGTCGTCGTCCGCCGTCGTCGTTCGCCGTCGTCGTTCGCCGTCGTCGTTCGCCGTCGTCGTCCGCCGTCGTCGTCCGCCGTCGTCGTTCGCCGTCGTCGTTCGCCGTCGTCGTTCGCCGTCGTCGTCCGCCGTCGTCGTCCGCCGTCGTCGTTCGCCGTCGTCGTCCGCCGTCGTCGT
>Ga0302202_10007221_pt1 | contig 10788 bp, 9 predicted proteins | sample II_Bog_N3_3_FD_194579 | JGI IMG/M metagenome (GOLD analysis project Ga0302202, IMG submission 194579) | Peat permafrost microbial communities from Stordalen Mire near Abisko, Sweden - II_Bog_N3_3 | ecosystem: Environmental > Terrestrial > Soil > Wetlands > Peat | place: Sweden: Abisko, Stordalen... | reverse complement strand
GAAGTACCCATTCGAATCAGTGTGCCTCGTCGGTAGCTTGGGATAGAGCCGTTGAACGCCATCCTGTTGCGTGACGCTGTATTCCTCCACGTTTACCTGAAGCGGCTTTCCTGTTGAATCCACAACATATCCGCAGATTGTCTCAGGAGCCGGGAACAGCACCAGTTCAAGAGACCGCAAATAAGCTCCCGCCTCAACTCTCAAAATCTTTCCGGGCTGTCCGGGTGAGTTTGAACCGTACTCTCCATAGTTCCATTCTTTCGCCTCGCCGGTCAGCCGATAAGCGCCGGGTGCAATGTCGTGAAACCGAAAACTGCCGTCGGCTTCGACGACTGCGGAATAGCCGTCAATATAGGCAAGAGGATCGACCGGCTCCTTTTGCAGGCGCACGATAGCGCCGGAAATGTCTTTATTGACAATGCGACCTTCAACGACAGCTTTGTCTGACGCCTGCGCCAACATTCCCCGGCAAACCAGCAGCAGAATAAGCCATGCCGGCCATGCTCGTAAGCCACTCATATGCGCCTTTGCCTCCTGCAATCAACGATAAGTACCCTTGTCCAAATCAGAATGTCGACGGAGTTCCTTCTTCGGCCAAAATGCGGCGCATTTGCTCCGTTACAACCGGGACGCTCCAGTGAAAACTTTGCCGCGCCTCCACCTGCACCGGCAATCCGAGGGTGCTCAACTTCACCAAATCGTCGCGCTTCGACAGATAAACTGAGCCGCGAGGCATGACAAATCCTCTTCCCGGAAGAATCGCATCGTCCATTGCGACGACGCGATAACGTCCTGGCGGAACCTGGGAGAACTCAGCATCATCATCGGTCGTGCTCGCACTCTCAAGGATTCCGGAATTGTCCTCCGGAAGAGGGTCGGGAATCATCAGCACCAGTGTGGATTGACCACCGAAGTATCGGCACAGGTCCCGATACGGGTCAGTGGGAGGCTGCACCGGGGATGGGGTCATTGTGCCGGAAGCTCCGTCCGTGGCCAGTCGAACCACCAGATGACTCTTCTGGCCGAACTGGAGTTGGATATGCCGCCCATCTACGGGTTTTCCATCCAGCAGCATTGACTGCAGATAATATTTGGGTTCGTATGTGGTCAAACGGTATTCGTAGGGCCTCACATCCAGCCAGGCAAAGGAAAAATGGCCATGCGCGTCGAGCTTCGCCGTGCGCTCGCCCTCGCTCGCATATTCCTCCGCTAATGTCGGATCCTCAACTTTGTTTTCCGCATCTGGTTCCTTGCCATCAATCAGCACTTCTCCGTCAAGCGCCGGCAAAACGCCAATTTCGATCTTCAGTCCCTCCAGACCAGCTTTTGTAACGGTGATTTGCCGGGAGGCCAGCAGATGGCGATAGTGCCCGAAACAGATCGAACTTGGCATTCCGCATGGCACACTCCCGTTGCCGTATTCTCCGGTGATCGTCAGCGTGTAGTTTCCTGGCCACACCTGATAGATCGAAAACGGACCGGCTGCTTTTATCTCCACAGGCGCTACATTGGGCACATACTCTGATTCGCCGGAACTCAGATTGACGAAGAAACGATCACCCAGCGTCTTGTTCAGATCGCCTTCAATGATCCCCGAGACGCTCGCCCCTCGCTCCGCCCGGTCTTTTCCGGGAGAAGGCAGATAGATGTCATGGATGCAGGCGGAAGTGTTTGCATCGGAATTGACCGTCAGCGCCTGAGAGTAATCGGTTGTCGAAGGAAAGTATGTTTTGCGTTTGCCTTCCTGAGCCCACAGTCTTAAGTCATTCGATCCCAGCCCCGTGATCTCATATCTGCCCTGATCGTCCGAACGCATATGGTTTTGCAAATAGTCTGGATTGCCTTTTGTGTAAGTTTCATCGAACCACTCTGCCCACACATCGACACCCGGTTGCGGCCTTCCATCTGCATCAAGAAGCCGGCCGCATACCGACACTTTCGGAAACACGGGCAGTGCAATCCCGTCAAGATGCTGTCCGGCGGAGAGCACGATCGGCATTCCTTCCCGTCCAGGTCCCTTTGCTCCATACGCGGATAGGGGACGATTCTTCCCTTTGGTGAATAGCTCATAGATGCCAGGATCGACGGCATCAAAGTGAAACGCGCCGGTAGCCGAAGCAACTGTCTCGTATGAATCCGACTGCGCCGAGTTGAATCGAAGCGCGTGCAGTGTCACAGTCGCACTCCCCGCTTCCTCGCCCGTCACAGTGCCGGAGATCGATGCCGCCGGATGAGTTCCGTTCGGAAGATAGTGCTGTTTAGCGGTGAAATCGACACGCAGCCGTCCTTGCGCGTCGTGCGGATCGTTGCTGAGCACTGCTTCGACTCGGGCCGCTTGGCCTGACGTGATGCTGAAATGCTCCGGGCTGGCAGATCGGCCATCGACCGTGAACGATTTGATATAAGCGGAGCCGCGCGCCGCTTCGCCAAAGGTCAGCCTGTATATTCCTGGCTTCAGGCTGCGAAAGGAGAAGCTTCCCTTTTCATCGACCAATGAGAACTTTCCGTTATAGTCTCCCTCTCTCAACAACTCAGGCTGGCGTGAAACGCCGACTGCGCACACCTGATCCCACTTGAGCCCATCCAGCCGCAGCGTTGCACTGACCGACGCAGTTTCGCTATTGGCTGGAATTTTGATATCCGCGCTCCTGGGCTTTGCAAGCTTACTAAACTCCTCTTCCGTCACTTCTTTCAAAGGAGCCGCTGTGATTGTCGTACTTGCCTGAATAGTGGATGAAACAAAATACTGCCCATTGCTGTAGTTCGCGGGCTGCACGGTCATCAGGTAGCTTCCATCGCAGACCCCTTCAAAGTCCACACGATCACGTCGATACAGAGGATGGACATCCGTGAGGAACAGCGCCCCGGAGGGATGTACTGCAAAGAGAGACGCCTTGTATTCCGCAGCACGATCCTTCAACTCGCCCTGGATCGTCGCGGCGACGCGCTGGTCGCAGTTCTGGCGCATGAGTTGTATGTTTGCCCGGCATCCATTATCTGACTGCGTGCCAGGTTTGAGCGGAACAGCCTTCGCAAATTCTGTCGTCGAGGGATACCAGACGCCGTCCGCTCGTACAAAGTGATCCCCGTCGTCACGGTCGTCCACGGGAAAGATGAAATATCCCTCGGAGTCCGTTCGTTTGACTGGTTGCTCAAGTTGAGCCCAGGAGTTGTATAAACTGTAGACTTCCACGTTCGCCTCTACCGGCGATCCGTTTTCATTCACAATGCGGCCACAAATAGCCTTCGGGTCTGGGAACAGTTCTATCGACAGGTCTCTGATGCAATCGGCTGATTTGATCTGGAGAGTCTTTCCTGGCGCGCTGTGGGGTCGGTATCCATACTCTCCGTACAGGCCATCTTTCGCTGTGGCTATGAGGCGATATTCCCCCGGAGCAACATCGCTAAAGTGAAAACTTCCATCCTCGGCAACGATCGTTGAATAACCATCGAAATTCGCCAGAGGATTCGATGCCGTGCTTTCAAGAATGACTGTGACTGGCGAGAGGTTTCCACTGGCGATCGAGCCCGCCACGGAGGCGGAAACAACGGCTGTCTCAGGCGCTTGAACCTGGCCCATGCCGGATTCCAAGCCGACACAACTCAGAAATGCGATCAGAATAGCAAATAAATGCCGAGCTGGCATCATTCGTCCTTCCAATTGGTCAGAACTGGAGCTTGTTATTACTTTATCCCTTTTGTTTCCATAGGAGGGCTTTTGGGATGGTTGCCGGACGACGGAAAATGGACCATCGGGGACGCAACGAGTACCCGGCCTGCACCGACAACTGGTCGGCAATCCGCTTGATCTTCCATTTCAATTCTCTGCCGACCGCACCCTGTACCGGAGATGTACCCAATCCGGAAAAAGAAGATTTGGTGGGCCCACCAGGACTCGAACCTGGAACCAAAGCATTATGAGTGCTCTGCTCTAACCGATTGAGCTATGGGCCCTTACAACATTTTCTTGCTTCCAGCCTGCTATGCCGAACTGCAATTCACGGTAGTCCAGCGCAATTAAGCGTAGTGATTATGAGTCCCCTGCTCTGACCGTTGAGCTAGAGCCCTTCAAAGACTTACGGCAACCGCCCATGTGAATGCAGCGGATAGTGCGGCGGGTGGCAGACGTTTCGGCTGGTTCTCGGCAAAATCGCCGGAGACTTGCAGCCGTTCGAAATCCCTCTCAACCGCCATCCGGAGTTGGATGGATGTACTTCTGCGAAACCACCATGCTGCTGTGACCGGCAATCCGAATGACGGTGAAAGTGTCCATTCCAGATCCCCGCGCCTAGTCAACATTGTATGGCGTAGGGAGTAAAGAACAAAATAGGGGGAGAGAGCGCCTTGCGCTTTTCTTCGATCTTGGGAGCGGAAGCATCCCGATGAAGATGATGGATGGATCTCCCCTGGTGAGGCTTGCCGCTCCGGTTTGCAAAGAGAAAACCGTTCGCCTGGCGGGCTTCCACGTGAACAATAAACCGCTTTGCCGCGTACGCCGCGTCGCAACTGCCCCTTGACGGCCCCGGCCCGCTTCGGGACGGATGCTGGCTTTCGCCTCAGCTACGACATTGGTCTGCACGGTGTCAGGAACGACGGCGACGATGCCCACCTTCGAAACATGCATTCCTCAGGCCACGCAGGCCGGCAAGTCTTCATCCGGTCGCGCCTGTCGACAGATAGCTCAGCGGGATTTCAGTAGGCGTCCATATATTGTCGAAAAAGAACGGAATTTGTAGGAATTTATCTTTCTTCAAGAAGGGGCACACGCCGCATAAGGTGCTGGATGGTACCGCCATCCGGGTCAGCCATTACAACCCCGAACAGAAGCTGCGCCTGGCGCTGACCGTCCAGCCGCCGCACATGGCGGAGGAAGAGCAGTTGGTGGTGGATTGGGCCCGGAGCCAGGGGCTGACCGTAACCAACCGATATGCCAACCGGATGCGGTGGATGTCGAAGCGCCGGCCGCCGTGATCGAGAAGGCGCTGGGCGCGACCATCAACAACTACCAGGTGGGCGAAGAGGTCGACTTTTCCAACGACAGCGATCCGCTCATTCCTGCGCGCCTCTCCGGCGTTGTCAGTGGTGTGCTTGGGCTGAACAGCCTCCAGCGGCTGCGTGGCCTTCAGCAACAACGGCTGCGCGGGCACCTGCGTCATTCATGCCACCCAGGCCGGCAATACTGACTATTCCGCCGCTCCACTGGTCTCGCAGAGCATCACCGTGAAAGCCGCCAGCTAGCAACCAAGTCAACGCCGGGAAGCGCCCACCATGCGCTTCCCGGCTGACTTCAGACGTGATCTGCTTTCTTTGCCTCCAGAACTCCTGCAACGCTTGGAACGGCGCAATGGCGCCACTTTCCGCCATTTGTACACCGATGGATGCTGTGTGACCAAAGTTGTTGAGAAGGCCCGCCAGCTTTACAGGAAGGCTCGCGACTTGGGAATCCAGCAGAGAAGTGGCAGGCTCAAAGAAAGGCGATAAGGCAACAGGATTTGCGCTCTGTCCTCAAAGACAGAACCGGTGCGCCAGATCCCGCCGCTGGAACGGAGGATGATGGCCCATCCTCCTATTCCCTTACACTGATTCCCAGTGCCTTCATCTTGCGATAAAGATGGCTGCGCTCCAGGCCTAACAACTCGGCGGCGCGGCTAACGTTGTTGCGGGCTTCCTCAATCTTCTTCAGGATGAACTCGCGCTCATAGGCGTCGCGGGCCTGTTGCAGCGTGGAGAACTCCTCGGTGGAGCGGGTGCCGGCTTTGTGGGTCAAGGGCGGCAGGTGCTTGCGCTCGATACGCAGGGTGCGGGGGTTGAGGATGAGCACCCGTTCGATGACATTCTTGAGTTCGCGCACATTGCCCGGCCAGTGGTATTGGGCCAGCGCCTCCAGCGCTTCCTCGGCGATCTCCATGCGCGGGCGGCCGTACTGGCGGCCAAACTCGGCGAGAAACTCGCGCGCCAGCAGCGGTATGTCCTGCTTGCGCTCGCGCAGCGGCGGGACAAAGAAGGGAACGACATTGAGCCGGTAGAAGAGGTCCTCGCGGAAGTTGCCCTTGGCAATCTCCTCTTCGAGGTCCTTGTTGGTGGAGGCGATCAGGCGCACATCTACGCGGATGGGCTGCGTGCCGCCCACCGGCGTAAACTGCTGGTCGTCGAGCGCCGAGAGCACTTTGGATTGAGTCTTGAGGCTCATGTCGCCGACTTCGTCCAGGAAGAGCGTACCGCCATCGGCGCGCTCCAGGGTGCCGCGTTGCTCGGGCCGTCCGCCAGGCTGGGCGCCGTGCCGGTAGCCGAAGAGCTCGGCCTCGATGTAGGCCTCTGGGATGGCGGCGCAGTTCAGTTCGACGAAGATCTTGTCCCGCCGGAGACTCTCGGCATGAATGGCGCGAGCGATCAATTCCTTGCCGGTGCCCGACTCGCCGTAGATGAGCACGCGGCCGTTGGTGGGCGCCATGAGGCGAATCTGCTGGCGCAGGGCCTTCACGGGAACGCTTTCGCCAGTGAGCACCGAGCCCACGCTGAATTGGCGCTTGAACTCCTGATTTTCCGCGCGCAGCCGCCGAGCCTCGACCGCATTCTTGAGCACGATGAGCGTGCGCTCCAGCGAGAGCGGCTTCTCCAGAAAGTCGTACGCGCCCAGCTTGGTAGCCTTGACGGCCGCCTCGATGGTGCCGTGGCCGCTGATGATGACTACTTCGGGGCGCGTTGCGGTCGCCAGCAAGTGAATGTCCCCCAGTACGTCGAGGCCATCCCGGTCGGGCAGCCAGATGTCCAGCAGAACCACATCATAGGGCGCGTCCTCAAGCAGCACCATGGCCTCGGCCGCGGAAGCCGCGCTGGCCACTCCGTAACCCTCTTCGCGCAGAATATCTTCGAGAGAGGCGCGAATCTCCGCCTCGTCGTCCACCACCAGAATGTGATTCATCAAAGCGACCTTTCAATCGAAGCGGAAGAGTCAGTGGGTGCGGCGGCGCTGTGTTCCAGCAGAGGCTCCATCAGCGGCAGCCGCAGCAGAAAGCGTGCGCCCTTGGGGCTATTGGATTCGGCGCGCAGGCTGCCGCCATGCTCCTGAACAATCTTTGCCGCGATGGAGAGACCCAGGCCGGTGCCGCGCTGTTTGGTCGAGTAGAAGGGCAGAAACAGCCGCTCGCGAATTTCATCGGTGAGGCCGTGGCCGGTGTCGGAGACCTGCACCTCTACCGCCGCTCCATCTTCGCTGAGCGAGGTTTCAAGGCCGAGGACGCGCAGCAGACTGCCCTGCATGGCCTCGGCGGCGTTGTCGATAAGGTTGGCAAGGGCGCGGCGAATGGCTTCCGGATCGGCCAGCACGGGCGGCAATCCCGGCGCCAGGGAGCGCTCGACGGTGATGCCATCCAGCCGCCCGGCAAACAAAGCCAGCGCCTCCTCTGCCACCTGATTCATGTTGCAGGCCCGGGGCTGCGGCGCGGGAAACTCGGCGAGAGCGGAGAACTGGTCCACCAGCGTGCGCAGCGTGGCGACGCAGCCCAGAATCACCTCGCTGCACTTGCGGATAACGCTGGGAGAATCCGGTTGGCTACGGTCAAGATGCCGGCCGATCCGCTCGGCGGAGAGCGCGATGGGGGTGAGCGGGTTCTTGATCTCGTGGGCTACCCGCTGCGCCACCTCCTTCCACGCCAACTGGCGCTGCGCGCGCAGCAGATCGCTCGTGTCCTCGACCACCAGCACGGTTCCCGGCCGCCCGCGTGTCAGTTCAAATCGCGCGCTGGTGATGGCCAGGTGCAAGATGCGGCCCCGTGCGTTGAACTCTATCTCGGTGAAGGCGGCGCCCATGCGGCGGCCGCGGCGAATGACACCGGCCAGATCGTCGGCGCACTCGGCGGGAAAGAGCGATTCGATCCTCTCCCCGCCAAGGCCGAAGTCCACACGCCGGCCCAGCAGCGCGGCAAAGGCGCGATTCGATTGCAAAATCGTGCCGCTCGAGTCCAGCGTCACCACACCCGAGGGGATGGTCTCGACGATGGTCTCCAGTTCGCGACGGCGCTCCTCGATCGCCTGGTTCGCGGCGGTCAGTTGCGCGGAGGAGGTCTCAGCCAGGTGCCGGCTGGCGTCCAGGTCGCCCGCCATCCGGTTGAAAGCGCTCACCAGTTCGCCCATCTCCCCGGTGGCCGCAAGCTCGACACGATGGTCGTACTTGCCCGTCGCAATCTCAGCCATGGCCACGGCCAAAGCTTCCACCGGACGCGTGATCTGGTTGGAAAGGAATCGCGCCATCCACACACTGAGAAAGAACGCGAGTACGGTAACCACTAACAAGATAAGGAAAAACCAGGTGCGGATCTGGTTGCGCTTGCGGAAGAGCGCCCAGTAAGTGGCCGAACCTGAACGGATGCGCATGGCGGGCTGGCTGAGCCCTTGCGGCATGAGCTCCGCCGCCACGACCATCTTGCCTGACGGAGTCGTCGAAATGCCTAGCGCATACTCCTGGCCGGCCAGCTTCATCACTGGCTCATCGCTGCGCTGGGCTACGGAAAGCAGGTTGGCCGAAAGCGGCCCGTGGAGCGAAATCGTCTTTCCCTGCCCGCCCTCCTCCGGCCAGGGAATCAGGCTGGCCTGGCTCGATTCCGGCGGGGCCTGAAAACTGGCCAACACCCGCAGATCTCTGTCATAAACCACTGCAAATCCGCCCGCCAGCGAAATGCGGCGCGAGTTCAGCTCGCTTTGGAGCGCCAGCTGATCTCCGTCCGGCGCGCCCGAGGCGGTGATCGATTCCGCCTCCTGCCGGGCGTTGTCCCTCACGTAGTGCGCCAGTTCCACCACCACCCGGGTCGAGTCCTCGCGCATCTCCGAGGTGTTCGGCGAAAACCAGCGGTCCAGCGACCTGTTCATCAGCAGAAAGCTGAACAGAAACATGAGGACTGCGGGCGCAAGGGCAATCAGCACCGCGCCCAGCACCATGCGCGAGCGCAGCCGCGCCCCCAGCCCGCTGCCTTCCTGTCCCGCGTAGACCTTGAGCAGGTTCCTCAGCAGCAGCACAAGCAGCAGCAGAAGCAGAAGAAAGACGAGCACGATCAGGCCGACAGAAAGCAGCGTTTCGCCGGCGGTTTCGGGATTGAGAAAGCTCACGTTGGAGGTGTTGAACGCCTGCAAGGCGCCCAACAGGGCCAAGAAGAAGAGCAACCCGCCCCCAAGCAGAGCAACCGACCGCCATCGAGGATCGGCCATGAACCTCATGCGGCGATTATAGAACCGTGAGTGGTCAGCGGTCAGTTGTTAGGGATCGGGGAACAAAAGACCGAAGATGATCTCACCTACCGCCAGACTACGAACTTCAGCCAGCCCTCCCAAACGTCGGTCCAGGCATGAGTGATGATATTCGCGCGCAAGTTCCCTCGCCATGCGGCCAAGACGCCATACAGAACTCCCAGCACGCTGATGACGATCACGTTCGTCCAGCCCTGATAGCTGTGAAACAAGCCAAAGACCAGGCCCTGCCCCAGCACGGCCAACCCAACATTCCCGCTCAGCGCGTGAAGTTGACGCTGCACGTAGCCGCGGAAGGCCATCTCCTCGCAGACGCCCGCGGTGATGGATGCTCCAATCCAAATCAGAACCTCCAGCAAGCTTTGCGGCAAGAGGCTATCGACGGTCTTCGCGCTGCTTGGTCCCATTCCCAAGGAAAGCAGCCAGTGAACGCCATAGGCCGCGCCTTCCCAAATGACCCAGAACGGCAAGGCGATTCCGAGATCCACACATACGTCTTTCCATGAAGTCCATCGCCCGCCCGAGAGCGCGGCCAGATTGCCGCCACGGTGATGGACGCCGGCCCAGCAGTAATAAAGGAGCGCCCAGTCCATGAAGATTGCGGTCAGGTAGATCGGAATGGCTTTGCTGTGGCTGGCAAGCTGGCCTGACGCCGCGCCGCCGCCCCCGCTGGGTGCCTGTTGCGCCAGAAAGCCCAAGGCGACCACCCCGCCTCCAATCAGCAGGAACCCCACAGAATGCGCCGACGAAGCGATCTGCTCCGGCTTTTGTTGTGGCCTTGAATTCTCGACTTCGCGATTCTCATCTGCCTGCATGGCTCTTCTCCTATCGGTTCTTCGAAGGAGTCTGCTGTTGTTTCGCGATCTTGCGCAGCTCGGCCAATGTCTCTTCGCCCCAGCGCAGGTGCACTTCCAGTTCCAACTGTCCGAAGCGCGCCGCCATCTTCCAATAGGGGGCGTCGGGAAACTCATGGCGCGCGCTGATCTCCTCCCGCTCGATCCGCCTGAACTCGCGCAAAAACGCGCTCTCGTTTTCCACCATGCGCTCCACGTGTTGAATCGAGATCTCCGGGGAAATCTGCGCGCCAAAGAACAGCTTCAGCAGCAATTCGTTGCGCGCAATCTCCGGCTGCGGCTTGACCTTGAGCCATGCCGCCAGCCGCTCCCGCCCCATTTTCGTAATGGAATAGACGTGCCGCTCCGGCTTGCCCTTTTGCCGCTCTGTCTTCGAGATCGCAAACCCATCCATCGCCAGCTTCTTCAGGTTGGGATAGATCTGCCCGTAGCTCTCGTTCCAGAAGAAGCCGACCGATCCGCGGATGGCCTGTCCCAGGTCGTAGCCCGACATGGGCGCGATCGACAGCAGGCCAAGAAGCACTTCCATGCTCGAACTTGAACGTCTTGCCATAGTCCTATTAGATATATATCTAATAGAGCTTATATGTCAATAGGAAAGTATCAGCTCGTTTTCGCTCCCTTGCGCCCCCGTCCCTCCGTTTGCCATGATGGCAGCCGGAGAAAACCATGAAGAAACTTCTCTTTGTAATTC
>Ga0302202_10007220_pt1 | contig 10789 bp, 9 predicted proteins | sample II_Bog_N3_3_FD_194579 | JGI IMG/M metagenome (GOLD analysis project Ga0302202, IMG submission 194579) | Peat permafrost microbial communities from Stordalen Mire near Abisko, Sweden - II_Bog_N3_3 | ecosystem: Environmental > Terrestrial > Soil > Wetlands > Peat | place: Sweden: Abisko, Stordalen... | reverse complement strand
AGCGTCGGCGAAGGTCGGATCGCCGGCTAGATCACGAATTCGGGACGTTTCGCGTTTCGCAACGTTTCGGTAGAATTCGCGCTCTCGCAACGAACCCGCGCCGCGACGTTCACGACAAACTGGCGGGCCTACGCGGTTGAAGCAACCATTTCGGTCGGCAGCTGCGCAACGTCCTGGCCTGACAGGAGAGAGCCATGTCCAAGCACATAACCGCTATTGCCGTGTTGGGCTGCATTTGCGCCGCGACGGTCACTCCAGCGACGGCATGCACGCCCCCGTCCCTTCCGATCGGCGGTGGGCCGCAAATAGTGATGCCTAAGCCGCTTGGGGCCGGACGTTACACGCACTGTAACTTCTCCAAAGTCTACAACCAAGTGACGAGAACTCGGATTGCGCCGCCATCGCCGACGGCACTGGAGGGCAATAACGGCTCAGTGGCGAGCCCCTGATCAGGGACGCCTCGCCAAGGCACTCAAAGCGCCGTGTGGAAGAGCCGTCCACGGGCACCTCAGTGGCGGACTGCTCGAATAATGGTTTGGGTACGCCGCTTAGATATAGATAGTCCGAGCGGCCGAAAATGCGAATCGGGGCATGGCCTCTCCCTTCAAGTTGGGGAGCTCGCGGGGAGGACGGGGCCGTGCAGGTCACCATTCGGTGGAAAGGTAACTTAAGAAGATAAAGCGACCCTTTCGGGAGCCGTTCCCAGCACGCACGAACACTATGCTGCGGCGGCGCGTAGCTGTTCCCGATCAGCGATCGGCGCGTCAGTCCGGCGACAGCGCTCGTTCCTCGTTCCGATCGAATCGACGATTCTTCTCGGCGGTCCTGCCCTGCGCCCGCACGAATTTAACCGGCTGTCGATATGGCCGCGGCGCCGCTGCGATCAAAAATGTTGGCTCACGCAGCTCGCGGCGTTGCAGCCGGCCTCGAACGGCTCGAGGTCTCGGCTGAATTTGATCAGCTTGGCCGTGATGGAATTTGGGAAACCCGGCGAGCCGGCCTGCGCCTCGAAGGCTTGCACGCCGAGCAAAGCCTCGAGTCCGCCTTTGATGTGAACGTTGTGGTCACCGTCCGGTTTACGTTCGGGAATCGTCCTCAGCACCTCCTCAATGACCTTTTGCGGATCGGCGCAAACCCGACTTGCTGACCAAGTTTTGGGAAGTGCAAGATAGTCGTTGGCCGCCGGACAGGTGAGATGCAATCGCGTCACTTCGGAACTCACCCCACACAGACAGCGCTGGACAAGGAGCGCGCGGAAATATTGATCGACGGGCATGGCGGGAGACCCATTCACCGTCACAGCATTTTGCGGAAAGGCGATCGTGGCCTCCAACGCGTCGATTGCGTTTTTATAGTCGTCGATGGCTTTGAGGAGCATACTCCCGTCGGTCATGACACGATCCAAATCGGCTGACGGGGAATGGCTCGTTTTGAACTGCTTCAAATTCTCGGAAAACCAACGAACCCAACCCGCCGCGATTCGAAGCCTCGGATTGGAAGTCGAGTCGCAATTCTTCTTCGCCAGCTTGCAATCGTTTGTGAACGATGCGTTGAGATCCGCGGGCGTCCACGGCTGCTCATTCGAAGCGGAGCCGACGACGACGTAACGCTTGGGCGTGCGCAGCACGTGCGAGATGCGATGCCGATTCCAATCCCACCAGGTCCCGTAAGCGCCGGCCGCGTTGTCAGAGGTCTCGCGAACCGGCATGGTCGAAGAGCATGAAGCCTCAAATCCAACTTGATGAATTCTGTTCCCGATATCATGCAGTCCATGTTGATGGTAGAAGTGATCCGAAACAAAGCGGGTGAAATCGTTCATGCTGACGCGAGCTCGGGTCGGGGCCGACGACAATAAGCCACTCAACGGCGGCGAGCCTTGTATCGAAGGAGAGTCGATGCCGGTCGTCGAGATGGCGCAAATATTGGGATCTTTCAGCGTCTCCAGCAGTCTGACCGTCGATCCCCCATTGCAGGAATGATCGATCACCGTCATTTTCGCGCCTCTACCGGCGTAGAGTTTCGAAAGCGCGAACACATCGCCCGCCGAAATCATATTCCGAGACGTGTGTCCATAGGTGGCTTGGAGATAGTCGCTGCCGGTGGTGGCAGCCACCATGTTCATGAAATAGGCTTCAACCGAATGCGACGCCCAAGTGTCCGGCGAATTGGCCTTGTAATCAAACGTGTCCGCGAATTCCTCGTAGGCGAGCACCGAGTCCATGTCGATCGACAGACGGGAGAAACTGGTTGAAACCCCGTCGGCGAGTTTGAGGCCGTTGGGCTTGTCGACGGTTCCGTCGCCTTGAATATCGATGAGCACTTGATCCCCGGCTCGCACCGAGTCCTGCGGCAGGAATGCAGTGATGATCTTTTGCCATCCGCACATCTTGGCTTTTGCGCACGTGTAAGTGACCGCGGTTCCATTAACCTTTTGCGAAATGGTCAGGCCGTCCGACGCCGCCACATTGTCGAACAAATGAACTTCCCAGCCCATTTTCTGCAGCTGTATCGAAACGGCCCGCGCTTCGTTCGCGAAGGCGGGGGCCGCCCAATTGGCGACGATGAAAGCTGTCTTCCTGACTTCGGCGCGCGCGCCCGCCGAGGAAAGCGTCGCGAAACCGAGAGCGGCGAGACAAAGCAAGGCGAATTTCGATCTCACGGCCGGTACCTCCGACCGGCGGCGCCGTCCCGATATCTCCGGGGGCTCGCAGGCATTGGTTAGGGCGCGACAGGCTACGCGTGGTCGCATCGCCCCGGAACGCCGATAGGGCGATCAAATCCGATGACGAGCGAAAGGGCAATGGAGCACGCGCATCATCCGGGCGTAACGGCGACGGAGTGGACGCCGCCCCCGGATGTTCTCCTGATCGCATCGCGCACATGGTGCATCCCAAACCCCTCCGTCGGCATCCAGGTCCGCCTTCGCAAAAGCCGAAAGGCGGGACCGTATCGGAGCAGAGGAGGCCTCGCCACCCCGGGCGGCATCTTCCCGGAATGGTTGGCGAGATCATCTGGGAATGGTGGGTAAGCTCAGACCGACCGCGGCAGCGGCAATTCCTGCTCGCGGCCCGAGTTCGCACAATGTGCCAGACGTCGAACACTCGGGACGCTTTCGAGCGGTGACCCTGTTGGCGCGGATACCTCTGCGGCCCTTTACAAGATTATTTCCACTTTATTCTGGTCGTCTCCTTGAACTCGCAGTGCAACCGCGCCGACCAACGAGAGTGACGCGCTCAAGGGCAGCCAACCGTCAGCTTGCGTGTCGGCGGCAAAACAAGGAGATAAAAATGTCCAATTGGAAAAACATGACCGCATTTGCCTTGGGCGGTCTTATCTGCGCCGCAGCACTCGCTCCCGCCATGGCCTTCACGCCTCCCCACAACACGATCAATGTCGGACCGACCGCAAGAGTCTCTGTTCCTAATCCCTCCGCGGGCACTGCCCGGCCAGGCCAGCCGGGTCCCGACCATTTTGACAAGGTTTACACGCAGCAGCAGCAGACCATGCAAAAAGTTGTCAAAGCTCCTACGCCTCCTCCGGCTCCTGCCTCTCCCAGTACGAATCCGAATAATAATCCGGATGGCATCGGATTTCAGTGAGGGCGCCGACCGCATCGGCCGACGTTGACGTCGGTCCAATTTAGCCGACCTGTGCGGCGCCCGCATCGGACGTTCGTCCGATACCACAGGAATTCGGCGCGAATGCTGCCTAGCGGACTTGCGGCAATATCGCGTGGGGGCCGCAGCAAGTTGAACTGGACCAGACCAGTTGACAGGAATGACAAACAAGAATTTGATCCAAAATCTTAGACAAGCATCCAAGGCTAAGCGCGAGCGATTTCAGAAGACAATTAGATCCAGGATACTTCGATTCAGGATACTTCGATTCAAGATACTTCGATTCAAGATACTTAGACTCAAGATACTTAGACTCAAGACAGTTCACCCAAGACACTTCAACCCAAGACACTTCAACCCAAGACAATTCAACTGAAGGAGAATCCTCATGTCTTCCCGGCTAACGACAGCTTTGGCGATTGGCTGCTTGGTAATCGCGGGTGTCACGAGCGCCGATGCCATGCAAAGCGAGCCGCAACAGCCGCGCGCGGTCGCGCATCCTGACGCGCTGCAGGTCGCAGTCAAGGTGACGCCAACGACAGTCCACGTGACGCCCGGTGTAAGGGGAATTGCGCCCGTCGCAAAAAGTCAAAATCACCATAGCGTATCCAGGGGCTCCGGAGGGTCGACAATGCCTCCTCATGGCGTACTGGGGACGAAGGTGCGGGGCACCAAGCCTAAGCCTCCGGTACAGTAAACGAAATAGCGCAAGCCCAGATTCAGTCGCCGCTGCCGAGGGTTTTTCGCTCGGCATATAGAGCCGACGGAGCGGCGACCGCGGTCAGGCGCCGGGAAGGGAAAGCGGGCTGGACGGCTGCGAACAAACAAATCGCATGCGACTCCAGCGGGGTGGCGATGTCTGTGTGGTGAGGTCGCCGTGCTGTTCCCCAGAACAATCCGGCAGACGACCGTTATCTTGAAACAAGCGCCCGCGTCTGTTCCTGGCGTCGCGTGGCCCGATCGGCATTGGGAAGCAGGCGAAGACCGATGAATCGACGTCTCCATCACTCGCTTTTCTTTCTGCTTTGCTTGCCGTTGGCGCTCGCTCCATGCTCCGCACGGGCCGGTGACGCACCCTTCAGCGAGACAAGGCTTCAGGAATTGCTGCGGATGAATCCGGCGACGGGACTTCCCGTCGACTCCATCCGCGAGCTCGTGCCGCTGCTGCCGACGGAGCTGCGCGAGAATTTCACTTTCGTCTATGATAGCCGCAGCCCCTTCCGTTCCAGCATTTCTCCCGGCTATCCGCGCGTTATCCTGTTCACGAGTGACGCCCGCCTGGTGCTGACATTCATCGGCGACGAACAGAAGGCCGGCGCAGATCTGCTCGAGAGCATTTCATTCGACGATCAGACCGCGACCTTTACGTTAAAATCCTATCTGCTGCCGGCGGCCGAACGTCGGGGCACTCAAATTCCTCCCGATGCCATGAACTGCGGGCGTTGCCATGGCGCCGATCCACGACCGGTCTTCGACTCCTATCCGCACTGGCCCGGTTTTTACGGTTCTGTGCTCGACACGTTCCCCCGTGACAGGATCGGGTCGGAGGAACAGCAGCGCTACAGGCAGTTTTTAGCCGGAGCGGCAAAGACCGGGGTCTATCAAGGCCTGATCTTTCCACCGGGCAGTCCAGTGAGCCCCTACCTCAATCCGCGGCATTTCCGCGAAACTTCGATCGAAATCGACGCCAAGATTCTTTCGTTCGAGCCAAACACCCGCTTGGGTATGGCCCTGACTGAGCTCAACCGAAAGCGAATCTACCGCAAGCTCGCCGCGGGGCCGGATTTTGCAGCCGGCGAGACGGAGCTATTGGCCGAGCTCTTGGGATGCAAACACAGTGCTGGTCCCGACCCCAACGCGGTACGACTGATCGAACAGCAGCTCGATCGCCAGAATAGCGAGCGCCGGGAGCGGCTCGGGCTGCGCGCGCAGGATCCGAGGCTCAGCCGTGACGACATGCAGGAACTCGCCTTCGCGCGCGAGATTGCAGAGATCGACCGGGTGGCCAAGCGGGCAAATGCAGATCGGTCGGACTGGTCGATGGCGCTCGAGCCGGGCTCATGGGCGCTTTTCGATGGTATCCTGAGCGGAATTTATGACGGCAAGAGCTATTATCTCAAAGAGGATCTGATCTTCGAGATGCTCGCCCATCTCAGCGAGCGCGAGCCGGCATTTCGGCCTTACTTCGTCGTGAACGACGCCTTCGCGGGGCTCGGGCGTTCTTTCGGCCACCGCATAAGCCTGGGCGATGCCCGCAAAAGCTGCCGTCTGCTGCGCCGCGCCCAGGCTCAATTGTAATTGCGGGCAGCGCGAGCTTCGCTGTCGGCAATACGAATAGACACGCGCAAACGATCCGGTTACGGTCCGTCGGCGGATATGAGGGGGCGATCATGCGGACTTTGCGCATCCTGACCATTCTGTTGCTGCTTGGTTACGCTTGCGAACAGGCGCGCGCCGAGGATGCTTCCTCCCCAGAATCTCTGAAAGCGGCAAGCGAGCTGGTCGCGATCACCTCGCCCGACATGATGCAGCAGCTCACCGCGGGATTGACGACGGCATTTTGGCCATTGGTCCAGCAGCAGGCCAGCGCCGGCAAGATCGATGACGCCACGGTCGCCAAACTCCGCGGTGAGTTCGAGCGCCTTCAGCTTGCCTTTGCGGCCGATGCCCTAAAGGACGCTCCGGCCATCTACGCCCGCCATTTCACCGTCGCCGAACTTCGGCAACTGACCGCGTTTTATCGCACGCCGATAGGCGCCAAGGTGCTGCGCGAGATGCCGCAAGTGACGAGCGAATTCGCCGCTCTCACGCTGCCGCGGCTGCCGGAATTGCAGCAGCATTCCCGCGAGGCGTTTGCCGCGGTGCTTCGCGAACATGGGTATTTGAAGTGAACACAGGCGAGATGAGCTGTTATACCGCCAGCACGATTCAACCATTATTACCCAACCAGGTGCCACTTATTTGAAATTGAAGGTCGGGCGATCTCGCTTCCGATGTCGCCTTACCGGCAAAAATGAGAGTGCCGGAGGCATTCTTGTTATTATTGGAATTTTGAATAGTCCCCCGCCATCTGCAAGCCAGGGTCTGCTGCCCCAAGATCTGGCGGGAGGGCAGAGGCCCCGACGTCTGCGCTGCCTGCGCGGCATTTAACGTCGTGCCTGGAGAGACCCGCCATTCCAATCCAGGGTTCGGTTGGGAATAGCCGTGGGTTATTTACCAGCGTCGGTATCAGGACTGGTCCCCGGGTCTGGGGTGGTAGTGCTCGGGCCGTCGGTTCCCGAGGGCGGACTTGCAACTCCACTTGGGCTCCCGGTCGGGGTTTCGGCGGATTGGGCCACGCTGCCGGAGCCGACGATCGCAGCGCCTTGGGTTCCGTTTGGGCCGCCGCCGTTCGAATTATCTGAGCTGTTGTTGGCCGGTTTGTTAGGGTCATTATTAGTCGCCGGCGGCGCGCCGGATTCCTGCTGCGCCTGTTGGACCGTTATGTTCACGGTGCTCGGGCCGCTGCCGCCGCCGGAGGAGCCAATTATGTAAGGGATTGCCGCGCTGCCTATTATTACAAACGGAAGCCCCGGAAAAACGGTTTCCGCAGCTACCAACCGACCGACAACACCTACATCGATGTTTATTGACCAGAGCATGACGACGGGCAGGGAGGGCTGTGTCGAACCGACCCCCGACGAAACAGGATCGAGGACGACGGAGGAGCCGGAGGACGGCAACGTCCCCCCAAGGATGGAAACCGGCGAATTCGGCGGGCTAGGATCGAGGATGACGGAGGGCGGCCCCGGCACCGCCTCCAGGATGGTCGACGACGCTGTACCGGGGTACGTGACTTTTCCGCCGGCCGGCGCGCCTTCGGTACCGGCCGTCGTTCCCGCGGGCGGCTTGCCAATCGTGACGCTGTAGGCGGCGGCGCCGGGAGAGGCTGGTGTCGTGCTGCCGTTGGTCGTCTCGCCTTTATTGGGACCGTGCCAACGGCCCGGCGCTGTGCCGCCATTCGACAGATGTTGTTGGCCGAGGCCGGCCGACGCCGGCAAATGGACCGTTGGCTTCACTCGGACGATTACCGGCTTAACCCGGACGGCCGGCACATTTACGTGGACGGCATTCACATGGACGCTCTCCGCCCAGGCTGCCGGCGACAACAATGTCGAGCAAATCAATACAGGCAGGGCGCGTGAGGCGAGAGCGGGATGCGCCCGGTTCGATTTATGTGCCATGAGTAAATCCTGTTCGGATGCGCGCGATGCCAAAGACTTTTGGCTAAACGTCTGGCCTGATACTCAACAAGGATGCCGCGTCCGCCACGGCAGAGTCGGGTGTTGCCTCATCTTTTCCGAATGTCCGGACCCGCGTCGGACGGCCCGTGGTCGTCGGTATTAGAGACGGTGTTGCTGGTGCTCGCGGGCTGGTCCCCACTTGAGGTACCGGTTGGGGTTTCGGCGGATTGGGCCGTGGAGCCGTTGCCGCCGACGGGCCCACCGCCGCTCGCTCCGTTTGGGCCGCCGCCGTTCGAGCCGCCAGAGGTGCTTTTGTTGCCGGTCTTGCTTGTGTCATCCCCAGGCTGCGTGCTCCCGCCCGACTGTTGCGCGGCTTCAGTGGTGCTTGTCGTCGTCGTGCCGGATTGCGACGCGCCGCCGCCTCCGCCGCCACTGGTGCCGGCGTCGCCCGTGCTGGCTGGATCGGCGCCGCCGTTCGTCGGGATCGGCGTTTTGGCGCCGCTGCCTTTATCGTCGCCAAGCGTGGCGCCGGCGTCGGGCTGCGTGGCTTCGACGGTCGTTGCCGTGCCGGTTTGTGGCGTGCTGCCGTTGCCCCCCGTGCTTGAGCTGGGGGTGGCCGCGCCGCCCGGCGCCGAAGCCCCGGGACCGTAATTATTTGCGCCCGCACTCGGATCACTCGGCGACGGGCTGTTGACCGCGTCAATGATCGCAGCTGTGGCCAAGAAAGCGCCGGCGGCTATTCCGGCTGCGCTGGCGCCTGCCACCGCGAATGGCGAGGCAACTGTGGCCCCATATGCAGATGCAGCTCCAACGTAGCCTAGAAAGGCCCCTGATGCGAAAGCAACCACTCCCGCTCCAGCCAAAGCCAATTTTTGCTTGTCTAAACAAGTATCGCACCCACCCGACAACGGATCGCCTCCGATACCGTTTCGCGTATTGGCGAACCAGTCGGGACCCAAGCCCAGGGTTTGCAGGACGGGCACTCCCACGACCGGCGTGCCCTTTTCGCCGGCCGTCGTCCCCGCCGGTGGCTTGCCGATCGTGACACCGTAGGCGGCGGCGCCGGGCGACGACGCGTTGGTGCCGCCTTTGGTCGTGCCCTTTTGCCCCGCAACGACTCCCACTGCGGATCCCGCCGGCGCATTCACGGTCGCTGAATAGGCGGCGGCGCCGGGCGAGGCTGGCGCCGTGCTGCCGTTAGTCGTGTTGCCCTTGTTGGGGCCGTGCCAGCGGCCCGGCGCGGTGCCGCCATTCGACAGACGTTGTCTGCCGAGGCCGGCGGATACCGGCAAATGAACCGTTGGCTTGACCGGGACAACTACCGGTTTGATCCGGACGGTCGGAACATGCACGTGGATGGTCTCCGCCCAAGCTGACGATGACAGCAAGAGTGACAGGGTACATGCGGTCAGGGAAGTGTGCATCCGGCTGGATTTGCGCGACAAGGGTGACATGGGTCTCTCCTGCTAGCCCGTGTTCCCGCCCACCACCGCAATGACCGGGCCTTCCAGAGTGGCTTGACCGTTTGTCAGTCCGTCCGTCGCAGAGGTTCGCCCCCCTGTGAAATTATTCCGGCCGATAACATACCGAGATCCTCGTCGTATGGCTTCGGTATCAGGAACTTCGCCTGGGCTCGGCCCGGCCTGCCGCGTCATCTTGAACGAGACAAATCCGGAAAGCTGATAGAACTAAATCTGGCAAGATCGGACTGAGAGCGGCTTCGCTCACCACTGCTTGCGAAGGTTGAGATTGACCGAGCCTCCGAGCAATCCTTCGCCGAAGCGGACCTGGCCGGAGAGCGCAGCCGAATACCCGCTGCCGAAATCCAGGTTCAAGGCAGGGTCGACCTCGCCGCGCACCTTGCCCTGGTCGGTCGGAGAGACCGACGCCGCCACCGCCGTTGCGGTGGTGCCGCCATCCACGATGACGTCGCTGTAAACCAGCGTCTTCAAGGAGGGCTCGATGCTGACGGTGTTGACTGTCCATGACGCTCCCCACCGCGCGCCGGCCTGCAGGCGCAAATCGGAAGAATCGGCCAGGCCGCTGGCTTCCGCACCGGACCCGAACATGGTTCGGGTGAAGGAAAATCCCCCGGTCGGCTCCACGAAGCTGTCGTGGCCGAGGTCCTGCTTGTACTGAAGGTTTCCGCTGACGCCGGCATTGGTCAAGCCGACCGAGGTCGGCGCCGGCGTCGCACTGCCGAAGTCGCTTGTGAGCTGCAGGAAGTCGAACTTGGTTGTCAGATCGGCGGAAAACCCGCCTCTCACGTAGGTATCGTAGAGGCCGACCCCGGGGCCGGACATTCTCGTCTTCGTCGGCGTGCCGTCGTAGCTGACATGGGTGTCGGTCCAGCTTCCAACCAGACCAACCACGAGCGCATCGTCCGATGCGGCCAGGCCCTTCCATGTTGCATCGACGCCGGCCTGAGCCGCGGAGGTGCTGGTGAAGTGGGCAAAATCCGTCGCCGACGTCGCGTCGCGGTGCTCCCAGTCGCCAAGACCCTGGGCCCACGCGGCCCAACTCGGACCGGTGCTGGCGGGCGCGGCGGGGGCTGGCGGTGCCTTATACGCCAACGGATTTGAGCGTTGGCTGGCATAGCCCAGCGCACCGAAGGTTTCATCGAAGTCGGACTCGGCGTAACCGGAAATCGCGGAGCCTGCCTTGCTTCCCCCGAGCGTCCCCTGCAGCTGATCTCGACGGCCCTGGAGAATCGACTGAACGCCGGAGAACGACAATTGCTGCTGGCTGGCGGCGATGCCGGCGATGCCTAGGTTTCTCGCCGAGCACGTCGCCGGGACAAAAAAAGTGCCTTTCACATGACAACTATTGACCCCGGCCGGAGTGGTCCCCGCAGGACAGGTGCAACCTGCACCGAGCTGGGCCTGGGCCGGCGAGGGGTCAAGAAAAAAGATGACCGCAATCGCGGCCAATCCAAACGCGATCCTGAGG
>Ga0302202_10007216_pt1 | contig 10792 bp, 10 predicted proteins | sample II_Bog_N3_3_FD_194579 | JGI IMG/M metagenome (GOLD analysis project Ga0302202, IMG submission 194579) | Peat permafrost microbial communities from Stordalen Mire near Abisko, Sweden - II_Bog_N3_3 | ecosystem: Environmental > Terrestrial > Soil > Wetlands > Peat | place: Sweden: Abisko... | reverse complement strand
ACGCGCCGACGTGGCCGATCGTGCTCGGCAATGCGATCATCATTGGCAGCGGCCTCTACCTCGCGGCGCGCGACGTGCAGTGGCGCGGCGCCGTCGTCGCCGAAGCTGCCGCGCTGACGCCGCGCGAGTGATGGAGCCGCAATGACGCCTGGTCCCGGTTTCGATCTCGCCGTCGCGCTGCTGTTCGCAGTTCCCGGTCCGACCAACGCGCTGGTCGCAATCGGCGGAGCGCGCGGCGGGGCGCGGGTGCTTCCCGCCCTGGTCGGCGCCGCGCTGGTCGGCTTTGTCGCGGCGGTCGCCGCCCTGATCGGGCTCGCCGGTCCCTATGTCGCGGCGACACCGGCGCTTGGCCTCGCGTTGCGCGGGTTGTGCGCCCTGCTGCTGGCGCGCTCGGCGTGGCGGCTGTGGCGCACCGCGGGCGCCGGCGCGGCCGGGCGTGACGCGGCGAGTCCGGCCGCGGTGCTGGCGACGACGCTGGTCAATCCCAAGGCGCTGATCTTCGCCTTTGCGATCTTTCCCCCGCTCGCCGGCGCGGCCGAGGCGGCCGAAGTCTTTGGCCGCTTCGCCCTGCTGGCGGTGGTCGGCATGACGCTGTGGGGGCTCGCCGGCGCGGCGCTGGGTCGCGGCGCGACGGCGCGGATTGGCGCGGCGACGGTCGACCGCGCCGGCGCCGCGGTTCTCGCTGTCTTTTCCGTCGTCGTCGTTGCGATGGGGTTGTCGGGCTAGATTGCCGTTCAGTCGAACAGCCGCCGCGCCAGGCCGACGACGACCCGCGTCGGCTTGACCTCGGCGACGCCGTGATCGTAGCGCCCGGAATAGACCGAGCGGATCATCGCCGCCCGCGCTTCGAACGTGTCTTCGATGGCGACGGCGAAGTCGGTCGCGCCGGCGCGCACGACCGAGCCGCGCAGCCGCCGGCCGTCGAGCAAGAGCGTCAGCGTGGTTCCGATCGGCCCCGGCGCGACGCCGCGCAGGCGGACGCCGCCGGTCGAGATGTCTTCGATCAGGTAGAACAGGACGCGATCGCCGACGATCAGGCGTGCGACCGAGCCGCGCCCGTCAAAGCGCTCCGAGCGGCGGAAGCGCGGCTGCTCGACGCAGACGAGGCAAGACAACGTCAGAATGAAGATATTGTACCAGCTCCAGAACAGCGGCAGCGACGCGGCGCCGTGCAGGTCGGACGGCGGGTCGAGGATGAAGGCGCGGCAGACCCCGAGGATCGTCAGCGTGAGCAGGATCATGAATGGGGCGAGCACCGGCAACTGGACAAAGCGCCTGCTGCGGTCGCCACCCTTGGCGGTGACGACGAACTTCTGGCCCTGCGGCTTGGTCAAGCCCTGCCAAACCGCCTTGACGACGCTGGTTGCGGCGAGCAGCAGGCCGAGGTCGCCCATGATCGGCAGCGACCGCGCGCCCGATAGCCAGCCCACCGCCAGGGTCTGGGCGAAGAAGAAGGGCAAGAAGTGATAGAGCGTGTCGGAGGCGCCGGCGCGCACCGCCGCAATTCCGAACAGGAAATAGGAGAGCGGCAGCGCGAGGCCGACCAGGCGGTAGCAATGGTTGGCCGACCAATGCAGGAAAGTCTCGATGAGGATCAACCGATCGACGAGGCTGAGACCGTTGCCGGGGCGCAGGGGCCCGCTCGGGCCGGCGCAGATCTGCATGAAGCCGAGGCACCAGCGGCTGCGCTGGCCGATGTATTCGCGCAGACCCTCCGGCGCGAGGCCGAGCGACAAGCGCTCGTTGAGATAGACGGTGCGATAGCCCACGTGCTTGAGCCGCAGCGTCAGTAGGTAGTCCTCGGTCACCGAATCGGTCGGGAAACCTCCGATCCCCATCAAGGGCGCGAAGCGGATAATCGACGACGTGCCGCAGCAGAAGGCGGCGCCCCAAGCGTCCTTCGACGCCATCAGGACGTCGAAAAAATAGCGCTGCTCGTCCGGCCATACCCGCGCCACCGACAAGTTGCGCTGCATCGGGTCGGGATTGGCGAAGTGCTGCGGCGTCTGCACCACGCCGACGTCGTCGTCGCGGAACAGCGTCATCGCGCGGGTGAGAAAAGCCGGCGTCGGAACGAAGTCGGCGTCGAGGATCGAGACGAACTCCGGCGGCGGGTCGAGCTCGGCGACGCGCCTCAGCCCGTTGTTGATGTTGCCGGCCTTGGCGTGGGCGTTGTCGGCGCGGGTGATGTAGCCACAGCCGAGCCGCTCGCACAGCGCCTCGAGCCACGGCCGCCGCCCGTCGTCGAGCGTCCACAGGCGATAGTTGGGATAGTCTATCGCCAGCGCGCCGACGATCGTCTGCTCGAGAATCGCCTCTTCCTCGTTGTAGGTGCAGATCAACACGTCGATCAGCGGCGGCGTCGGCTGCGCGGTCAGCCAGCCGAGATTGGCCTCGACCTCGGCGGATCGGTCGCGCACGCGCGACAGGAAGAAGAACGAGATCGTTCCGCCGACCAGCGCCGCGGTCTCGACGGAGATGAAGATGAGCGCGACCAGTGTGTCGAGCGTCAAGCCGAACGGCGGCAGGGTGCTGAGCCAGCGCCACAGCAGGTAGCGCCACATCAGCGCCAGCACGACCGCAACGACGACGGCGCGGGCGATCGTGTTGTCGCGCTTGAGCCACGGCAGCGCCGCGAAGCCGGCGCCGGCGACGACCGCCGCCGGCCAGCAGCACTCGACCGCGCTGACGAGGAACGGGTTCACCAGAGCGCCGGCCGCAGGGCGTCGATGAGGTCGGCGTGGGCGCCGTCGAACACCACCCGGCCGGTGCGGCCGACGTCGCAGGTCTGAGCGCTGGCGAGCCCGGGAACCGAAACGGTGACGTGGTAGGCGCCGCTCGCCAGCGCCGCCGGCAGAATGGCGAAATTGGCCGGCGTCGTCGATGAGCCGGTGAGGCTGATCACGGTTCCGGCGAGGTCGGCGCCGCCGTCGCGCGGCTGGAACCGGGCCGGCGCCCCGACGCTCAGGCGATTGTAAACGGTCTCGCCGACCGTCGCGGTGACCAGCGCCCCGCCGCAGTCGAGCACGCGCATCAGCTCCTGCCCGCGCCGCACCTGCTCGCCGGGCGCCGTCAGCACCTCCCAGACGCTGCCCTTTGCTGGCGCGATGACCGCGGCCGACGACACTTGGGCGTAGCGCGCCTGCTCGTCGGCGACGTCCTGCGACAGGCGGGCGATACGCCGGTCGCTTTCGTCCAGCGCCTGTTCGAAATCGACCATCTGTTGGCGTAGATCGTCGGCGCGCTGCGCCGAGGTCGGGCGATCGTTGTAGCTGTCGCCGACGAACACGCTGCGGCGGGCGGATTCGAGCTCGACGTCATTGACTGCGATCAGGCCCTGGGCGGCGATCTCGTTCTGCGCCGCGACGTCGGCGTCGCGCTTGGCCAGGCCGGCCTGGACCGTCGTCCCGGCGCCGTCGGCGACGAGCCGGTTGGCGCGTTCGAGCGTCGCCTTTGCGTCGAGCGTGCGCGCATGAGCCGCGGCGGCGTCGGCGGTCAGCGCGTCGTGGCGCGCTTCGAGTTGGCGGATGCGCGCGGCGCCGAAGGCGCGGGTCTGTTCGGTCAGTTCGGCGAGAAGGGCGCGCGCGCTCTCCAGCCGCGCCGCCAGCCGCGGCCGCTCGTCGCGCGCCTGGGCGAGCTGGCGCGACAGGTCGTCGATGCGGCCGCGATCGGCGCGCGGATCGACGATGCGGAACAATACGTCGCCCGGCGCCAGTGCGGCGCCGGACTCGCGCGCGGCCGGGCCGGATTGCACTTCGCCTTCGATCGGCGCGCGCAAGGTGATCACCCGCGCGTTGACGATCGCCTCGACGCTCGAAGTCTGCGCCATGCGCTGCAGCGGCGCATAGCCGACCGCGGCGACGAGCGCGAGGCCGAGCAGCGTCTTGACGACGCGCCGCAGCGTCGACGACTTCGGCTTGGCCTTGGCCGGCGTCGCGGGAGCGGGCGCGGGCGATGTGAAGATCGGCGTCGGTTCGGCGCTGGGCGCGTCGGGCGCGTTGCGCCGCCGCCAGTCGTCGACGGCGGGCGCGCTCGTGGCGCCGGCCTCGGCGAGCAGGCCGCGCAGATAAGCGAGCCGCCGGCCGGCGTCCATCTGGGCGAACGCCGCCGCCTCGACCGGCGCGCCGTCGCCGGCCGCGTCGCGGCGCATCTCGTCGGCGCGCGAATTGGCCTCGATCGGCCCGCGCTGGGGCGTCGCAGGCGCGCTCATCGCCGCGGCTCCGCATGCGCGCCGAGGATCGGACGGCCGCGGTCGCGGCCCCGAGGGGGGCGAAATTCCGAAGCGGAAATAAGTCTAGTCGTCATGACAGACCGGTACGCCTCAACGCTAAGAACACGGATTTACGCCGTTGGGATGAATAGATTTGTCGACAATTCATTTATGGAAAGTGAATTTACGATCTCTTATCGGTTGACTTGGGTGACGCCCCCCCGTGAGGCCGGCCGGCCGGCACGGCGCGACGAGCAATCCGCCACCTTCCCTCCGCGCCGCTTTGCCCCCATATTCCCGCCATGCCCAAACCCGCCAAGCCCGGGCCTCGCCCGAGTCGCGCCAAGGCCGCGCGGCCTGAGGTCCATCCGCTCGACGACCACCTCGCGGCGCTGCTCAACCCGGCGCTGGTCGACAAGCCGCAAACCTTCGGCCCGCACGCCTTCGGCGAAGCGCCGCAGGCGCGCTATGCGCCGGTCGCCGAGCCGCACCCGCGCGGCCTGACCGGCGCGACCGCGTCGGCCGAATCGCTGAAGGCCCTGCTCGAGCTCGGCGATCCCAACATCCGCGACCGGCCGGCGTGGACGCCGCACCGGCCGCCGCGGCCGGACAAGTCGGAAGGCGGCCGGCGGTTCCGGATCGCCTCGGAATTCGAGCCCAAGGGCGACCAGCCGCGGGCGATCGAAGAACTGGTCAAGGGCGTCGTCGCGCACGAGCGCGACCAGGTGCTGCTCGGCGTCACCGGCTCGGGCAAGACCTTCACCATGGCCAAGGTGATCGAGGCGACGCAGCGCCCGGCGCTGATCCTCGCCCCCAACAAGACCTTGGCGGCGCAGCTCTACGGCGAGTTCAAGAGCTTCTTCCCCGACAACGCGGTCGAGTACTTCGTCTCCTACTACGACTATTACCAGCCGGAGGCCTATGTTCCGCGCTCCGACACCTACATCGAGAAGGAATCGTCGATCAACGAGCAGATCGACCGCATGCGCCACGCCGCGACCCGCGCGGTGATGGAGCGCGACGACGTCATCATCGTCGCCTCGGTCTCGTGCATCTACGGCATCGGCTCGGTCGAGACCTACACCGCGATGACTTTCTCGCTTGCCGTCGGCGACAAGGTCGACCAGCGCCAGGTCATCGCCGACCTCGTCGCGCTGCAATACAAGCGCAGCCAGGTCGACTTCGGCCGCGGGCTGTTCCGCGTTCGCGGCGACACGATCGAGCTCTTCCCCGCCCATTATGAGGACCGCGCCTGGCGCATCGGCTTCTTCGGCGACACGATCGAACAGATCGCCGAATTCGATCCGCTGACCGGGCAGAAGTCGCAGGACCTCGAATTCGTCAAGATCTACGCCAACAGCCACTATGTCACGCCGCGGCCGACGCTGCTGCAGTCGATCGACGCGATCAAGTACGAACTCAAGACTCGGCTCGACCAGCTCATCGGCCAGGGGCGGCTGTTGGAGGCGCAGCGGCTCGAACAGCGCACCCTGTTCGACCTCGAAATGCTGCAGGCGACCGGCTCCTGCGCTGGCATCGAGAACTATTCGCGCTACCTGACCGGCCGCCGCCCCGGCGAGCCGCCGCCGACCCTGTTCGAGTACCTGCCCGACAACGCGCTGGTGTTCTGCGACGAGAGCCACGTCTCGGTGCCGCAGATCGGCGGCATGTACCGCGGCGACTACCGCCGCAAGGCGACGCTGGCCGAATACGGCTTCCGCCTGCCCTCGTGCATGGATAACCGGCCGCTGCGCTTCGAGGAATGGGACGTGATGCGGCCGCAGAGCGTCTATGTCTCGGCGACGCCCGGCAAGTGGGAGATGGAACAAACGGCAGGCGCCTTCGTCGAGCAGGTGATCCGCCCGACCGGCCTGATCGATCCGCCGGTCGAGGTGCGCTCGGCCCGCAGCCAGGTCGACGACCTGCTCGGCGAGGTCAAGCGCGTCGCCCAGGCCGGCTATCGCACGCTGGTGACGACGCTGACCAAGCGCATGGCCGAGGACCTGACCGAATATCTGCACGAGAACGGCGTGCGCGTGCGCTACATGCATTCCGACGTCGAGACGCTGGAGCGGATCGAGATCATCCGCGATCTCCGCCTCGGCGCCTTCGACGTGCTGGTTGGCATCAACCTGCTGCGCGAAGGCCTCGACATTCCCGAATGTGCGCTGGTGGCGATCCTCGACGCCGACAAGGAGGGCTTCCTGCGCTCCGAGACCTCGCTGGTGCAGACGATCGGCCGCGCCGCGCGCAACGTCGACGGCAAGGTCATCCTCTACGCCGACACGGTGACCGGCTCGATGAGCCGCGCGATGGAGGAGACCAACCGCCGCCGCGCCAAGCAGGAGGCCTACAACGAGGCCAGCGGCATCACGCCGGAGACGATCAAGCGCGGCATCCAGAACATCCTCGGCTCGGTCTACGAGGCCGACCACGTCACCGTCGACTTCGGCCTCGCCGGCGCCGCGCCGATCGGCCACAACCTCCAGGCGACGATCGCCGACCTCGACAAGCGGATGAAGGCGGCGGCGGGCGATCTCGAATTCGAGGAGGCGGCGCGGCTGCGCGACGAGATCAAGCGCTTGCAGGCGGTCGAACTCGCCGTCGGCGACGATCCGCTGGCGCGCCAGGAAGCGGTCGCCGCCGCGGGCGGTGGTTTCGGCGAATCCGCCCCCGGGCGCCCGTCGAACCGCCCGCGCAAACCGACCGACGCCGACATGGGCCCGCACAATTGGGGCGGCGGCGAAGCGCGGCCGAAGGGCGGGGCGAGGGGGAAGACGAGGTAGGGGTTGCTGGGGTTGAGGAAAGCGATGCGGCGCCACAACGCGTCATGCGGCGCGTCGTCGCTCAGTTCGCGCGCGCTGAGATGATGAATTGCGTATCGCGTCGCCGTAGCTCGCGTATCGCGTCCCCTTAACGACACGCTGCCTAGAATGGCCGCTATCCTGAGGGGGGATGAAAATGCTCGAATTGCCGCTGCCCATCCTGAACCGGTTCTGCACGCTCGAGGTGGAAGTGGGGCCGGTGCGAATCCTCGGCGGCGGGCGTTTCGGCGAGCGAAGGGTCATCCCGATCATCGGCGGCCGCGTCAGCGGCGCCCGCATCAGCGGGGTTATTCAGGCTGGCGGCGCCGACTGGCAGACGGTCAGTGCGGCCGGAATGGTCGAAATGAACGCTCGCTACACATTCGAAACCGGCGACGGCGCCATCATCGAGATCAAGAACTATGGGTTTCGGCACGGGCCGGCCGACATCATGCGTCGTCTCGCTGCGGGCGAGACAGTTCCGGCCCAATCCTACTATATGCGATCCACCGCCACGCTCGAAACCGGACATCCTGACTATGCCTGGGTGAACGGCATGATGTTCGTTGGAACAGGCGCCAGAAACGCCGCGCTGGTGCAAATCGACCTCTATTCCGTCGCGTAATTCGGCCGATCACTGCCGCGGGGCGAGGTTGAACTCGCCGGAAGCGCCGGTTAAGCAAATCACGAAGAGACCGGGAGAATAGCGCGCGTGCCTGAGCCCCATGTCCTCATCGCCGGCGGCGGCATCGGCGGCCTTGCGACAGCCCTGACGCTGCACCAGATCGGCGTGCCGTTCACGGTATTTGAGGGTGTTCGCGACCTCGCCCCGCTCGGCGTTGGAATCAATCTCCAGCCCAATGCGACGCGCGAGCTCTTCGACATGGGGATCGACGCCGAAGCGCTCGACCGGGTGGGCGTTCCCGCGCTGGAATGGGCTCTGGTGGGTCGCAACGGCAACGACATCTATTCCGAATTCCGTGGTCTGCGCGCCGGCTACAAATGGCCTCAATACGCCGCCCACCGCGGCCTTCTGCACGGACTCCTCTACGAACGCGTGGTCGAACGCGCCGGCCCGGCCGCGGTGCGGATGGGCCACAAGGTGACGGGCTACGAGAAGAACGACGACGGCTCGATAACCGCACTCATCCAGCGCGCCGACGGCGCCCGTACGCGCGCGGAGGGCACGCTGCTGATCGGCGCCGACGGCATTCACTCGGCGGTGCGGGCGCAGATGCACCCCGACCAGCCGCCGATCCATTGGGGCGGGGCCGTGATGTGGCGCGGCACCACGCTCGCCAAACCGATCCGCACCGGCTCGTCCTTCATCGGCCTTGGCGACCATCGCCATCGCGTCGTGGTCTATCCGATATCGCGTCCCGATCCAGACACGGGAATGGCCACCATCAACTGGATCGCCGAGCGCACCCTCGACAATTCCGAGGGCTGGCAGAACAGCGGCTGGTTCCGCAAGGTGGGCGTCGAGGACTTCATCCATCACTTCGAGGGATGGACATATGACTGGCTGGATGTGCCCGATCTGCTGCGCCGATCCGACGTCGCCTATGAGAACCCCATGATCGACCGTGATCCGGCGCCGTTCTGGCAGGATGGCCCGGTGGCCCTGCTCGGCGATGCGGCGCACGCGATGTATCCCACCGGCTCGAACGGGGCGAGCCAGGCCATCATTGATGCGCGTGTCCTCGGGGCCAGCATGATCGAGCATGGGGCAGGCGAGGCGGCGCTGGCAGCCTACGACAGGCAGCTACGCGGACCGATCTCTCAGCTCATCCTGCGCAACCGGGGCGCCGGTCCTTTCGGCCTGCTCAACCTCGTCGACGAGCGCTGCGGCGGCGAATTCGACAATATCGACGACGTCGTTCCCCGCGCGGAACGCAACGATTTCATGGCCAAATACAAAGCCGCGGCGGGGTTCGCGATCGAGCAACTCAACAACGCGCCGCCGACCATTGCGTCGGGGCTGCGAGTGTCATCGGCGGTCGGCGCCTGAACCTTTCGGCAATTGCGGCGGGCGGTCTTTATCCGTGCGCCATGGCCCGCCCGTCGCGCTTCGTTATCCCTGACGTCCCGCCTTACCCAACGCGGCGGCCGCCGGCAGAAGCTGTTCACGCAGGCTGGCGACCATGCGCCCCATCGCGATCTTCTCGCCGACCTCGACAAGCGGATGAAGGCGTTCGAGCCCGCTATAAGCGACGACCCGCTGGCGCGCCAGGAAGCGGTCGCCGCCGCGGGCGGTGGTTTCGGCGAATCCGCCCCCGGCCGCCCGTCGATCCGCCCGCGCAAACCAACCGACGCCGACGTGGGCCCGCGCAACTGGGGCGGCGGCGAAGCACGGCCGAGGGGCGGCAACCGCCGTTGAACGCCATCTGCCGGAAGTAAAATCCCGTTCCTGTCGGCACAGGAGCGCCGCCGCCCCGCGCCAGTTCCTCGAACCCCGCTCACATCCAGTTGAAGACGCCCCCCTTGAAAGGCGGGCCGGACAACACATGTTCAGCGGACAGTGATCATCGAACAGTTATCGACGATCACATGTCGAATCAGGAGATTCACAATGCGCAACTTCGTTGTCCTCGGCGCTTCGGCGCTGGTTCTCGCCCTCGGCGTCGCCCAGGCTTCGGCCATCCCGTCCACCGAACAGTGGCAGGCTCACGTCGCCGGCGTGTCGTCAACCGCCGCGCCTTCCGCCAATAGCGACTTCGTCGGCTTCCGCGCGCTGGCGGTCGACCAGGCGCAGGACCAGACCCCGACCCCGACCGTCTATCACCGTGGCCGCTAAATCACGTCCAGTTGAACGCGGCCCCCTTGAAAGCCCGTCCGGACACCACATGTTCATCGAACAGTGAGCATCGAACAGGTATCATCGCTCACATATATAGATTGGAGAATCACGATGCATAAGTTTGTTGTCCTCGGCGCTTCGGCGCTCGTCCTCGCTCTCGGCGTCGCCCAGGCTTCGGCCATCCCGTCGACCGAACAGTGGCAGGACCATCTGGCCCGCATGTCGACGGTTACGGCGCCCTACGGCACCGCCAACTTCGGCGACTTCCGCGCTCAGGCGGTCGACCAGGCCTCGCAGGCTGTCGACCAGAGCCCGAGCCTCTATCACCGCGGCCGCTAACTCGGCCCTCACAGAGAGAATGGAGAATCATAATGCGTAATTTTGTTGTCCTTGGCGCTTCGGCGCTCGTCCTCGCCCTCGGCGTCGCCCAGGCTTCGGCCATCCCGTCGACCGAGCAGTGGCAGGACCATCTGGCCCGCATGTCGACGACTTCGGCGCCCGCCGCCAACAGCGACTTCGCCGGCTTCCGCGCTCAGGCGGTCGATCAGGACCAGAGCCCGAGCCTCTATCACCGCGGCCGCTAAGTCGGCCGTCCCCCCGCGCCGGCCGTTCGCGGCCGGCGCCGGGGACTAAGTTCGGACGAGGATCTCGGATCGGAGGTTTGACAAACGTAGCGTCCGCCCTGCTAATCAGGCTGGAAAGCCCTAGATAAGACAGGTGCGACGGACGCAGGCCGGGGGGCCGAAATGACGAAGAACGCCATGCAACCGCTGTCGCGCCGTGAATATGTGATTTCGTTGGACCATCGCAAGGCGCGTGGCGCCGGTTGCGAGCGGCCGGCCGAGATTCTCAAGGCGGCGCGCGAACTGTTCCTCAAGCAGGGCGTCGAGAACGTGACGACCCGGCAGATCGCCGCGCGTGTCGGCATCTCTCAGACGGCGCTCTACGTCTATTTCTCCTCCAAAGAGGAAATGCTCG